>Ga0099797_100671_pt1 | contig 21065 bp, 17 predicted proteins | sample Uncmet_Sort48C_1_FD_89871 | JGI IMG/M metagenome (GOLD analysis project Ga0099797, IMG submission 89871) | Marine eukaryotic communities from CALCOFI LINE 67, Pacific Ocean - C012_Sort48C_1 | ecosystem: Environmental > Aquatic > Marine > Oceanic | place: Pacific Ocean: Monterey Bay | collected...
TTGATAGCATTTTTTACCGGAGAGTTCGACGGCTGTACAATTGTAGTTATGTGACTACTCTCACCATGTAACCCAGAGTCATGATGATGATCAGGCCCAGTTTTCTGCACTGTAACAGTCTGAAGTCCCAACCTTTCCATCTCCCTATCCCTTCTTTTCCTAGTGGCGGAAGATAAAGCCTTTTTAACCACTGGTACGACGTGACCACCACCCTGCGCCTGCTGACTCTGTTTGTTGTTCTCTCTTACTAGAGGTGGTGGACTTGTTGGACTCATAGAACCACCGCCACCGCCACCGTGACCGCCCCCTCCGTGGGTAGTGGGACCTAACAGAGGGGAACGTGCTCTGCCGGACCTGGTAGGCTGCTGGGCCTGCTGCTGATTCAGATGTGACTGAGGTACTAAGTTTAACGGTAACTGTTGAGCTTGCTGTTGAGAGTGTATTAAGTGTTGTTGACCATAATGCGGTTCGCTATGATGCTGGCGCTGAGCTTGATTATTTTGATTGTGGTGTAACTGGTGTGGTTGTTGACTGTGATGTTGTTCTGTCCTATCTGTCCTAGTCCTAGGTTGCTGTACCGTGTGATGCTGGTGAGGACTCATCTGTAACGGTCTGCTACGACGTTGTGAATTATCCTGCATTGGACTCTGAGTCTGGGCAGACTGTTTCAGACCGCTACTGCTAGTAGGCTTGTTCGTATGTAACTTCGTACTTCGGCGAGGGGATGAAGAAGTGGAGGAGCGACGGCGTGGAAGCTGCTGTTGTTCACTGCTGGGTTCAAGATTGAGTTCCGGATCACTGGATTTCTGCGGTGGAGCTTGAAACGGAGGGAAATCCGAGCTGTTCGTGAAGAAACATTGAATATTAATATTGTATTAGGTAATACTGCAACAAAATGGTTTTGCTATCAAACTATTTAAATCACATAACAAAAATAAAAATTCAAAATAATACGGTGATTGTCCTGGTTGAACCTGCAGCTCCGCTAGGTTTAACAATTTACTAGCAGGAACTTCCGCCCGCTGTCTTTGCGAAAAACTCTCCGATACATCCGATGCTGTCGCCAAATAATCCGCCGGACTGCGACTAGGTCCTCCTCCACTGGCACCACCACCTAGAGGCCCGACAAGATTCATATCTTTTGACGAATTATTTGGGAGATTTACGACGTTGTTAATATTGCAAAGCATCTCATTTTGATTCATCTGAGAAGAAGGAGGAAAAACATCATCCGCAGACAGAATGCCACTCGGTTGTAAATGTCGATGATGGTGAGAACTGCTGTTTGGACCAGGAGGGCCTTGTGGGGAGCGCTTACTTGGACCTCCGGCTGTAGTATTAGCTCCTGTTTTTACTGCTGCGCCCGAGGTTTTTGCCACGCTATTTCGAGACATGTGCCTGGAAGAAATCGCAACAAAACCGTTTTTATCGACTCTCAATTCTTTTTCTCTGTTTTTTGTTTTCTTCAAAGGAGCTGAACTGGAATTATTCTGTTGAGGCGATCGAGAAAGTCTTTTCGTACTTGACTTTTTTGAAACAACGGATTGTTGTTGTTGGGTTTGAGAGTTATTATTGTTCGCGCTGTTGTTTGGAATCGAGTTTAGATTCTATGCAGTGACATTATTCATGTTTTGACTATTGATATTCCATTGACTAACGTCCTGAATACTCTGAATCTGATTGTTGTTGTTATTTACTAAATACTGGTTTTCAGGCTGATGCTGATCCAATACATTGCCGTATACTTGTAAACCCGAACTACTTGGACCTGGGTACTGAACTCCATTTCCAGCAATATCAACTTGATGATTCATACCACCCACTCCCAAATGATGTTTGTGTAAAGTCTGTTCTGGTTGTAACTGTTGTACATTGTTTCCAACCCCGGCACTCTCTTTGCTCAAGGACTTCTGGTCCAATGGGGTACCGATTAAATCCGACATGGGAATCAAACTCATAGTAGTATTGTTATTGTTATTTTGTTGCACTTGATTCACTTGATTATTGTATGAATTTGAATTCCGTGGACCTGGATCTCCTCTTTCCCCCCTCGGCGCCACTATGGGCGGGGGACTATTTCCTGGTGTAGTTGTGCTGATGCGTTGCTGATTCGGATTTTGATGAGAACTAATTTGTAGTACAGGGATAGGTGGCTGCAGATTTGGTGTTGGCAGCATGTTATTAGTTGCCATCGGCATCGGTACGGTTCCTTCAAGAATATTTTTTGCCAGGGAGGCGCGACTTCTCGGGTCTGCGTAGGTCTTCTTCTCATTCTGGGTAATAGGGTGAGACGAGGATATCTGTTTTGAAATTACATTATTAAACTTATCGCTACTATTAGGTACTGACGTCCTTGTAAAGTTGTTTCCCGATTCAACGCGGTGGATTGAGGCGGCGATTTCCATAGCGTTTTCAGCTGAAACACCGAGTTGACGTTGTTGTCTACCGTCATTCTGCGATTGTGCATCTTGGTAGTCTGTAACTTGGTCTTCAAGTTGATTCTGGTTTAATATACCAGGTCCTTCAGCGTGAAAACTATTGCGAACACCCAACTGGCCCGAATCAACTGGTAAATGAGCATTACTGTTCCTATTGTTAGCTGCTGCCGTAGGTACCTGACTACCAGTGCTAAGTCTAGTTGTCCCGTTATGATCTGACACTATCTAAGGATTCGGTGCTACATCATCTTCCGTGTTACCGCTGTTGGTATCGTCCATGAGATTCATGTTATATTAAGGTTCTGAATCAGCTGGATTCAAATAGCCACCAGATTCAACAGTGCCAGGCTCATTGACTGCATTGTTGTCATTATACACCGTTGTCGCAGCCGAGTCTCTATGGGGTTTCAGATTAGCGTTGAGACTGCTACTCGTACGGAGTATTGGGTTGCTGCTTAGTCTGTTATTCGCATTTGGCATTATATCATCTGGATGCATTGGCGATTTATTATTTCCACTATTACGTTTAACTTCCCCCGATAGATGATATGAGTTCGCTCCAGCCATTTTCTGACTTAATTCGACCACGCCTGCCGGACTGGCATTGCCCATTCCGCCGGTAGAACCACGCCGTTGGGAGGCTATTTTATGCAGTCCCGGTCCAGGACCTCTAGATTCGGGTTCTGAAGGAGGCTCGAGTGGAGACGAGTCTTTGCTACTTATGTCATTTGAGTTTTTTTGATCAACATCATTATTGCAATCGGGATCATTGACCTCTTCAGCTGGAGCTGTTTCATCATAGCACGAAAGATACTGGGTTTCGCTTCTGCGCGCTTGCGGCACTGGCAGTTCAGAGACTCTTGGATCAACATTGTTGTTTTCTTGAAGTTGTAATTCAGTTTCTTGCGGTGCCGCAGCCACCGGCGTCGGAATATTAGTCCTAATATGGTTTTCGCCAGCGCTAGCCCCCCCTCCTTCCGGTATCGGCACGAAACTCCGTGGCACAGATTCCGAAGGGGGGGAAATAAGCGGGGATTGCTGCTGTTGTATTTGCGATAGTCTTTGACTCTGTCTTTCTGCCACTGTCTTCGGTCGGTCAATAGAAAACATCGGATGAATCAGACTGACACGATTCGAATTACTCTGAGTATTTGAAATATTTGGTCCTGGAATAGTACCAAGAAAATTTTCGTCATTGGTACAAGTACCACTATTATTCTCCGAGTTCAACATCTTATTCAAGTTGAAAGTATCCAACATATTACTCTCTGACTGTAGCAAATTCAATTCACTAGCGCTCAAATTGATCCCCGACTCCATCATTTTGTTTTTTATCCTTTCATTCTCCTTAGCTAGAGAATCCACTTTGGTTTTCAGCAACTGCACCAAGATTTGAGTTCTATTATCATGCTTGGATTTCCTCTCCCCACTGCTCAGAGAAAGATTAAATACCCCGCTAGTGTTACTGAGATGACTGTCACGAGCACTATACTAATTATTTGGATTCGGATTGTTAGGACCTATATCAAAGTTACTTGTGTGCCCCAGTTTCAGCATCTTAGTAGCTAATCCATCTTGGTTCGAAGAACTTGGTGGGGGTGAGCCTTGCGGCAAGTGATGACCAGAATGATTATAAGGATTAGTCGTTCCTCCTGGAGTACCTACGACGTGACTAGCGATCTGGTTCTGATTCAATGGGTGGAGTGTTCCCTTTAAACCAGCACGAGCCAACAAACTACCAGTATACTGCGGTGGAGACGGTCTTGGCTAGTGCTGCTGCTGCTGCTGTACAGTTAGAGGTCCACTCGTATTGCTTCCAGACTGGTGTTGAATCTGATGCATTTCCGGACTTCTTGCCCTGCTTAAACTGGTCCCTAACACACTCAAATTATTCGAAATCCCGAAGTTTTGTTGATGGGAGAGAGTCGGACTACCGTGTCTACTACCAACACTTAACCCATAATTCAAATGATTAACATGAGTATGGTGGTGTGAATGTGAATTATCCAGCATTTTCCCGAGCGCATCATCTAGATTCTTCTTCAGACCGTTGCATTCAGAGCGTAAATCCTCCAACTCCGAATTCAATTTTTGTTCTTTTTCTAGATGCTGGGAGGTTCTTTTTCTTATTTCGATCTCTATCCTATTTTCCGTCGTGGGTGAAAAAGTAGTGCCGGAATGAGACAGAGTATTGCCAAATATTGTGTTACTTCCGCTGAGTTTAGGACTTGTACTAATTTGTTTTGGACTCAAACTAACCCCATTATATCCTGAAAAAGAGTTATTATTCATCGTTGTCACAGTAGTCTGCACCGTTGACGTTGTTCTTTTCTAACTCTGATTCTGATGCTGATTCAGTCCAATATTCCCCACACTCATTGTCTATTCCAAGCCGTAATTCTATAATTCCTTAATTCTCTTCAACAGCTCTTCCACTCTTTCCTGCAAGGTTTCCACCTCCACATCTCTGGCTAATAACTGACAGTTCAAATCATCCACCTCTTTTTTCAATAATTCTTGTGCGGAGAGGAAGTTTCGCTCCTGAGATTGCATTTTCAGAACTATGATTTCGTACTCTCGCTTGAGAGCGGCGTGAGTTGCATCGGAAACCATATTATCAACATCGTTGCTGTTTCCTGGACCAGGTGATCGACTGTTGCGGGCTGTTGGGGAAATACTCGAAGAAGTAACTGTATTCCTTTTGGAACTACTGCTAGAATCAATTTTCTTTCTCAAAATCTCTAATTTTTTATCACTTTGTTTCTTCTCTTGTTCTAACTCCCGTTCCAATCTACTCACATTCCGTTCTAAATCCCTTTTCTCTTTCTCTAATGACCTAATTACTCTGTTCTGGATTTGCATCTCATTATCCTTCGTCTTTTCCAAGTCTTGTTTCTCTGTTTGCAGGTCTTTAATCCTTCTCTCAAGAGTCTTCACCAACCCAGCAGAAAGACTTGAAGTCCCACTCGGAGTACCTGACCCACTGCTCTTGCTGTTAACACCCGAATCACCGTAACCATTGTTCTCAGCTTTTATCACCTGTTATCTCAAATCCTCTTTCTCTTTTTCTAATCTACCAATAATCTTCTCATTATCTTCGACTCTAATCTTCAAATCATAACATTCTTCCTCTAATTCTCTTTCTCTCTCCTCGGCTTTAATCTTGAACTGGACCAACTCTGATTCATTTTCTTCCCTAATCTTCTCCTATTGCACTGCTAATTCCAACATTTCTATTTTCGATCTTTCTTCAATTAATTCCAGTTCATATTTCTCCTGCATGGAATTTAATCTATCTTCGGTTTCTTTTTCCTTCTTGTTTAATTCATCTCGATTCTTTTTCTCTAATTCCTTTATCATCTTTTCCTGTTATCTCTCGTTATCCCGAAATATCTCCTCATTTTTTATGTACTGTTTCTCCCTTTCCTTCAGCCAATGTTCATTATCCCGGAATTGTTTCTCGTTCTGTTCGCACTGCTCCTTCATCTCCAGCATCGCTTGTTTCTCGGTTTCATACTCGGTCAGTTTTTGTTGGTACTGTTGCACGGTTTTCTCGTAATCAGTATAATATCCTTTAGCAGTTTCCTCGAAGGATTTTATTCCTTCTTCGAATCTCTGCTCGTATTCCTGTCTTAAATTTTCTTCCCAAACAGAACGGGTGGGAGAGGGGGAAGTTCGTTTATTACCTTTACGACTCGGACTTAAACTACTAGTACCTTTTCCATTGTTCTGCTTTGACATTAATAATAATTCTTCCATTCTCGCATTCATTTTCTCTACTTCCTGTTTTAATCTTTCAATCTCCTTATCCTTGCGCTCTATCTCCTCTGAATCACTCGAACTCGATCCCTCACCCGACGATCCATCAGGAAAATTCTTTATTACTTTCACTCCCTTCTTATACTCTTTATCAAAGTCCTTCATACGTTTTTCCATCTCCTTTTCTACTTCGCCCTCCCACTGTTTCAGCATCTCGTTTTTGAAATTTTCTAGGTCCGTGGTCTGGTTTTCGAGTGCTTTTTGGAGTTCTTTTATTTCCTTGTCCTTTAATTGGAGGGCCTTTTTGGTCTGGAGGAGCTTGTGGTGCAGAGCCTTGGTGGAGTTACCTGAGGCTGTGGTTCCGGAGGAAGTGGTGGTCTGTTCGTTTTTATCTGTTACAGTAACTTTATTGAACTTTGAAGCGCTACCGCTGCTACCACCTTAAGTGGGTCCTGATACGCCACCAGCGTTATTCGCATTCGATTCATCCAACAACCTCTGCGCAAAAGTCGCCAGTTGAGTTTCGGTCAACCGTAAAGACCCTACCTTCGGCTACGTGTGTCGCGTCAATTTCGGTTTTTTGGACGAAGAATTATTATCTTCGCTCACGCTTGATTCCCCGTAATACAATTTTCGGCTAGAATTCTGGACTCCAGGGACCAAGGTATTTTGATTTTTTTCGGAAAATACTCCGGTTGACCCACCAAGTCTGAAAAGCAATCCCCTTAATTCATCGGCGATTTCGTTGACTTCAGCTGCTTCACTAGTGCGGTCATTCTGATTCTGATTGGTTAAATCTTGGATTTCAAAAAAATTAGGTGCGCCGGAATCAGTGCCTGTGTTTTGACTGCTAGATAAGCCCAAAGTTGATTTTGAGAGGTCGTTCTTATCTTTATCATTTTCCTTCTTCCCACTTCTGCCAGTATTTGAAGTTCCACTAGTACTTAGTATAACTTCCCGCAAAAGTGTGTGAAAATCTTTCGGCAACATTTCGTTGAGAGCAGATATTATAGGTTCAGCAGAATTAGATTCTCGAACTTTGGGACTATTTGCATTCCCACGGTCCCCAGAACTGCCATACAATCCGACAGTATTTTTGTGAGTTGTATGCGGTGAAGGCGGGATCAACCCTCGAGCACCGTTTAAAACATTAGCAGTACCTGGACCTCCACCATTGTAACCACCAGCAGCATTTGTTGATCCAGATTCCAAATCAGTCAACCATTTTTCCAGTGTGTACCGCATGGTATCCCGCAAAGATGAATTTGCACCTTGAAATTTACTAGCCGATGACTATATCCCAGGTGGTGATCGAGATTCACCGAAAGACGCCCTACTTTGTACAAGACTACCGAAGTGGTTTCTATTGGTATTGATACTATGAGGATTCAAGTGCTGAAAACTCATGCTTAAATTCCTAGTGGAATTCGAACCCAAACTTATGCTATTGTTTTTCCTTTCTCTTTCTCTTCTTTCTTTAGCTTCCTGGCGAAAAGAGGCCAGCCGCTCAGTGAAAGAGAGATTCTGATTCTGCTAATTCCCATTGATCGATGAAATATTCGACGTACTAGTTTTTGACTCTTGTTGGAACTGTTACTGTTACTGTAGCTGCTGTTGCACTGGACTACTCAAATTTCTGGTATTCGTCGAAGTTACTTTGCTGCCAGTGCCACCCGGTGACTTCACAACGATTTCGATGGTACTGATATTATTCTGGTTACTACTATTATGGTTGGGAACAGTAACTGTCACTGGGCTCTGACTCAAACCAAAGTTATTGTGATTATATTGATTTGAATTACCAGCAGTATTATTGACACTTCCCATAGTGCCAAAATTCACAGGTACGCTTTGATAACCTCCGCCATTGCCATTGGATCCAGGACCATGGCCTAAAGCCTGATTCGACTGATTTAATATCGAATGATCTCTCAACTGGCTGAAACTATGCCCGGCCCCACCGGCACCCGGTTGCAACACAGTTTGAACAGAAGCACCACACATATCCGTCTGTTACGTTATTGAAGTGTGAATCGTGTCTTTGGTGTTCACAGCAGTAGTAATAGGCTGATAATTTTATTAATTTACATTGATTGGTACGGGATTTAAATGACTCTGCAGTCCAGGAATTTCTCCCTCCTCGGGTATATTTCCATCGGATTCTGCACTAACGATGCTGTTAGGAGAAGCATGATTAGTTACAGGAATGTTATTAACGTTTTGGTTTTGAGGACCTCCTGGTACTACTGGAAAACTCTGAGTAGACTTCCTATTCTGGTTCATCTGATTCACATAATTTGCTGGAAAAGTGAAACCAAACGGCCCCTTTTGATTATCATTGGTGCTGCGAAATCCCTACGCAGGGGTGAATGATTGAGGAGGACCAACCGGGGTTGCTGGTCCAGGTCCATGATTCTGTGAACGATTCGAATAATTATTGGGATTCTGATGCTGATGATGATGAAAATTCGGCTGCAGTGTATTCCTAGCTGAAAACTACGGTGTTAAAAAAGGTGCTGGACCATGACCGGCACTAGCACTCAGTATCTGAGTCTGACTTTGACTCTGGTTTAATCCTGTACCAGTACCAATACCAGTTGTAACACCAGGTACAACAAACATATTCGGTAGATTAACGGCGCGTAGATTCGCTCTGGGGGTCATTATGCCACCAAAATTTCGGGGTGTTAAGCCCACAGAATGACAATTGTGTGTGGGAGGCAGATTGGGAGGTGGATTACTGACAGTGACGACACTTCCCTACTGACACTGTAAGTTCTAGTTACCATTGTCAACTAGATTTGCTCCTGGACCTCCGCCTCCTTGAGATTGAATCTGATTCTACGACTGAGCAGTACCATTAAACGTAGGTGCATTACAAACATAACTCTGTCCGAATCCGGCATGCGTTGCAGAATTACCACCACTGCTGCTAGAATTTTCACCAACTTTCTTTGTCGTCACATCTTCAGATTCAGTAGCAGAAGCTGAAGCAGAACTGCTGCTGCCAGAGGTAGTAACAAAATTATTGTCATTACCGGGCCCTGCTGGTATGCTATCCGTCGTCGTAACCGTATTCACGGTGTTGACTCTGCTATGCCCATGATGATTCGAATGGTTGTCTAACAGCTCTTTTCTTCGTCTGCCGCGGTCTCTTTCTCGGTCTTTATCTCTACGATGGAAATTTCCGTCACTATGCCGATAACTTGGACTGCTTTGATTGGATCGATTCGGATTGTTATCACCGGACTCTTTCTTTCGGTCCCGCACTCTTTCCCTATCACGATTATGATGATTAGGTCCATCTGAGTGTCTATGATCAGATCGCCTACTATGTTCTTTATGTTACAGTTCCCTATCTTTGTCTTTATGTTCAGCACCTCGTCTAGCCGCTGCCTCCCGATGAGAAGACTCTCTATGACTGTGGTTCTGATTTTCCCTGTCTCTATCCCTATCTCTATGGCGTTATGAATTATGCGATGATCTATGCTTCGGTGACTTCGTGTGGCCACGACTGTCACGTCCCTGTTGACCGTGTCTCAGATGACTCTGCGGCGGCGGCGATCTCGAACTGACATTCACCGACGACGTGTGACAGTTACTATTATTCTGAATATTTGGTCTACTGGTGCTGCTACTCGATGGATGACACTGCTGTAGTTGTGGACTATTTTCGTTTGAAACTTCCCCGGTATCCGACATTTGATCGTTAGATACTTTTGATAATTGTAGTTGTTTCATTAGTTATGTTGAATTTATGTTTTATATGTCAGCTCTAAAAAAATGGTGTTTTGTAACTTGTTTAAATCACGGTAGTGGTACAATAGTGAAAGTGTATCATGTCATATGTCAAGTTAAACGACACACCCTTACTACATTTCAAAGGAGAGTTGATGACCTCAACCTTCTACAAAACTTGACAATTTTACACGTTTTTTTCAAACAGTTTCAGCTTTCTGGTTAAACTTACACTGGTACAATAGCACCAAATGTACATAGCGACCACGAACTTCTCACTCAGCTCGTTTTAAAATGACTTCGAACACCATCGTCACTGGAAATTCAAGCTCAAAGTCAACGGATAATCCGGACTCTGAATGCTGATAACAACAGTTTTAAGAACTTTTCTGTCACTGAACCATTTTTTCGAAAAAGTCAAAACAAGTTTAACACGCTTATGATTTCTCAGTCTATTAAATTTAAGCAAAATAGCTTGAATCAGTAACCTGGTAGCCGTAAAGAAATAATACACAAATAATACACAATTACGACTTTTGAAGGACTATTAATAAACAGGACTGTATTGACAATGAATGCTTCTATAGAGTAAAGGTCAAGAAACTGTATTCTAATCCTAGAGTACTTTGGTTCAAAACTAAATTAATGTCTATGATTCTTAATAAGGCAACTTAGATCTATGATATTACTGGCCATAATTATGCTACATACGTAAACTACAAATCGACTTTAACTCTTCACAATACAACTAACGAAACGCTTTATTAGATTCTAAATTCAGGTCCTGTATCGTATTAAGTCTAATACCAAAACTTGTTAAATTAAATTTTTTTTTTCAAATTTAGAAAATTCATATGATTTTACTACTTAATAGTATTACTCCTTGTTAACAAAGTCTAATTTCACACATAAAACTTCTCATCCTTCTTCGCCTTTGCTTCATTCCAAAAGTAATGACCATTCTCGTCAACATCGTTCACGTAGTAGTAAGCAGGACTAGCCTTCTTTGAGTCTGAGTGTGATTCCATATCCTCGACGTGTCTATCCAGCTCATCATCATCGTAATCCACTTCTTCTTCTTCTTCGTGACTAGTATGTGGCTTCCTGAAAATCGTTGTTGTGAGCTGCCCACGCGGGGCTGAGACGGAGGCTTGAACGGCGTCGGCGTGACTGAGGCTGATGGAACTTTGAGGAATATAATTGTTTGAAATTGAATTTCTACGTTTAGTACTAGATAACAACAGCGGTTCTGGTTGGATGTGGCGGAGACTTTGGGCTTGAGGTTCAATATGGAAGGAGTCGGAAAAAGACGAGGGACTTGGGGAAGGAGTTGGAGTCCGTAAAGAACTTGAAGAAGACCATTTAGTACTTACACCGGGTATTCTTTGATCAACTATGGGAACTGTTTTTTGTTGTCGAGCAACTGCTGTTACATGAGATAAATCTTCTGCTGATTCTAAATCTAAATTTGAATCAGAATCTGGTAGTTTCAGCTTGAATTTCTTCAGTGGAGGTGTTGAACCTACTGTTGTTGTAAAACTAGCAGGTTGGCCAAAACTATTAGTGTTGGGCTTCATAATTCTTTGTTGTAACTCGCTAAATCTCGCTGGCAAATTACCATTAGGATTGTGTACGGAGCTATGCTGATCACTGACAGTGGTTGTTTGTTGGTGTAGATCGCTGAACCTCTCTGACAAATTATTACCGTTGGGCTTGTTGTGTACAGAACTTAATATCTGATCACTGACTGTGGTTCTGGGTATTGGTTTCCTGAGCCATTTAGGATTCATGCCCGGTTGAATGTGACTGAATGTACCCCATAATTTCTTATCATCCTCTGCGCTTAATGCCCTTGACCTAAAATTACTATGGGATGACTCAGCTTTTGGTAAATTCTCGGTGACAATCGGTTTCTTGATGTCAACAGTACGGGGAAACATCTCCTTGAACAGTTTGTAGAGATTCTGCTCCGAATCCTGGTCGAAGTCATAATTCTTAGTGGGTAACTTCTGAGCAGTAGTACTGTATACTGGAATTTTTTGGTTGAGATTCTTCAATTTATTAATATCAGGGTTATAGTATTTGCTCAAGGTTTTGTAGATATTCTGTTCTGTAGAATCATCGCCAGCGTCAATTGAATCATACGTTGTTCCGAAACCGGACTTGGTATTGCCGCTGCTGACATTCAGAGATTTTAACCAGGATGGGGTTGTCGACGCTGTTGGGTCTGAGTCCATTGTCAAAGACTTGTTGAGATCCTGACTCTGAGTTAACTGAGTTGAATCTGGACCAGAAACTACTATAGGTCCGTTAGTGAGATACCCCCCAGTAATTGGATTCGCCAGATAACCGCCAAAATTCTTTCTAGGAACTGTACTACTACGTTTGAAACTTGGCATCTGATTAACAATGTGATGATCTGAAAGGACCGATTTGTTATTACCATAGAAATCGCACAGCTCCTGAATGCGTTTACAAACAGGTAAATTAGACTCTTCTTCTGAATCTTCCTCATCTACATCTGTTAATAATCTTCCACCGACGGCGTGTTTCTCGAAAGAGGAGGGCTTGAATTCAGGTTTCTCATTGACTTCTTCAGGTTCATCAGTGTCGGGACAGTACATTACTTCTCTAATTCGGCGACAAAACGGATCCAGATCGGTTAAATCTAAAGGTCCGTGATGAGAAACATTACTAGACTTATTAATATCGTGTTTCTTTAGATCACAGGCTGTTGAATCTGATTTTCCTTCTTCTAATTGACTATTACACTCTGCAGCTCCGACTCTCAAAGCCAATTTCTCCGTTTCTTTTTCTAATTGAGTCCACAAATCGACAAATTCTTCAACTTGAGAGATGTTTGCCTCTTGAATATTATGATTATCAATCTTTTCAGAGTTATTTTCAGAGTTGAACTTGTTACATTCTTCCGGACAGAGATCTGTGAAACATTCGTCAGGACAAAGATCGATTGAACCGTTGGCCTGTTGTGACACAGATGTAACACCGCTACTGTTTTTACCACTAAATCTACTGGAACTGGAAGAACTACTTTTATTGGAACTATCTAAAATTTCCTGAGCGACAGCGTTACGACTAGACTCCTCCTTCAACTGTTTTTGCCAGTCCAATAATGGTAGCTTCTTTCTATCCACATACGCTGGATTCTTAGTTTTTGGTCTCCCATATAACTGACGAAGGAGGGCAACATAATCATTCATTTTTTTCTTCATTTCAATCTGTGTGTCTGTTTTGTTGTCAGCGTTTCGGACGTTGATACTGTCTGTATTGTTGTCAGAATCAATCTTAGCATCTTCTTCGGTGAAAATTTCTCTATTTTTCTCATTCAAGTCGATGTGACTGATGGTTTCAAACGGAGTAGTAGACTTAGTTTCGAACATGTTACTTCGTTTTTCTTTAGCTTTCTGTTGTTCGGCTTGAGCTTGAGCTTTGAAAAAATCATCCAGCATCTCATTCAGAGGTTTGTAGGGCAGAATAGCTTCGGACAAGGTGGACTGACTAGTCTGACTAGACTGTTTTGGTTTGTCAACAACTTTTTGTTCTTCTACTTTTGGAGCCAGGGCTTGAGGTGGCCCGTTCGTTAGATATCCAGAAACCGAGTTCTCAAGAAGAGGGAATTTCGAAGTCTTGCCGATTAAGTCATGATGATGGTGCCAGTGGTGGTGGGAGTTACTTAGAGACTTTGACGACATTGGCGTGTTTTCTACACTGCTACTGCTGGCATTGGGTGTTGAACTTCCACTCTTGGTACTAGCGGTAGAAAGACCTCCTGGAGAACTAGGAATCGTGTGTTTGAAGTAATCGAACTTACTAGGAGGTCCACAGGAAATTTCTGACTTATTAGGAGTTACACTAGGTGGTGCATTACAAACTCCTTTTTGAAGAACATCATTATCGATACTAGATGTGCCGAGGATTTGAGGTTTCTCCATTTGTGATTGAAAGTTGTCTTCCAATATCATTGGACTCAATGGCAATGGTGTCATTCTCCTTTTTCTCATTACCGTGGGGAAACTCTGCGCCCGAATGTGCTCCTTAGCCAGATCCCCGAGAAGTTGCAGTCTAGTTCTGTAATCCTTGCCAGCCGCAATTAACGCTGTGGTTGTGGTGAGAATGGAATCTTGGGCCTGGATTAACTGTTTAGATTTATTGTCAACATCACTGCTATCAGAAACAGTAGATTCATTCGATTCTGAGGGTTTTTCCATTGGACACATTTCCTGAATCCTAGAACAAACCGGCGACACTATGCCATGTAAAGTCTCTGATTCTTCTGGTAAATCCGTCAACAGACCGGCTATTTTGATCTCCTCCTGGACCTTTCTTGGACTAAACTCCGGACAATACATTACCTCCCGAACCTTTTGACACCAAATAGAGGCGGGTCCCGGTCCAGCAGCAGCTTTTAATTTGTTTGAAAAAATCAAACGACTTTTTGAATTAATAATTGAATTCATCATGGACCTTGTACTAGTACTAGTACTGGTTGTCTTGTTGGGGATATCCACTCCAGTGGGGGCTGAAACTGGAATATTACGATCAGTACTCTGCGTCTTATTATCTTTGTCTTTCAACATCGATCTTCTCTGATTCTGTGACTGTGGTGCAGGTAAATTTACCAACACATTCTCCCTCAATTGGTCTTGAAAAAACCGGCGGTAGAATTCGATATAAGTATCACGTACAGCTTCCAATCTTTTTTGATCAACCAAATGTTGGATGTAGAGTTTGATATGACTGTCGTGCTGAACTCTAGGAAGACTAACTTGTTCTTCTGCATCAGAGGAAAGGTTCTTCCAGTCCAAAAGCAACTGTCCTTTTGGCGTTGGAGCGGTCTGCTTGAACCAACTTCGTAAAAGGAATCTTCCGAAGGCCCTACTAGCAGCACTAGGACGAGATTCATGACTCCGATTCATTGACATCTGTGCCAGTGGTTTCTTTGGTTCACCTTCGTTAGTTTCAGTCATAATCGGAAACTGTATTTTCGGCTTGGAACACGTTGGATATCCGTGCAAATTGTGAAGCTTGGCGACATAGTCGTCGATTAGTTGCTGGTACACTCTCACATGTTGATCCGCTTGTTGAATTTGTTGTGAACTATTCTCTTGTTGCTGTACTGTTGACAAGTGTACCCTAACCGGTGTTTCCCAACTGCTACTACCGCTGCTGTTAGCACTTCTATTAGTACTGGTTCTATCCCACAGACAAGCCATATCCTCTCTCGGACAAGTTTCATCAATAAGCTCGTCCGCAAATCCATACTCCAACCGATCTAACACTTCTTTGCTGTAGATTTGCTCCTTAAGTGCCTCTTTTACTAAATATTTCACATTGGTCACAGGGATTCGTGGAACTTGAATCGATTTCTTAGCACTGTAGTTTCCGTAATATTTCTGAATTTGTTTTAAATATTCGCTCTCTATTCTCTTCAGTCTGTCTTTGAACTGTCCAGTTACAGGTCCGTATTTGGTACTTTGAGTTTGTGTGAACGGACAAATCTCACTCAATATTCGTTGAGATCGATTCGAATTGAAGTGATTGAGAAGGTCATTAACACGATACAATTTCTTGCACTGGGGTTCTTCTGGTTTAGTATCGGATTTAATATCTTCCGAAGTCTTGTCATCCTTCACCCTCTCACATTGTAACAGTTCTTCACTTTTACTAGTACTAGACATATTCTTCTTCTCAAACAAACTCAGAACATTATGCCGAGTCGCATCGATATCCTCGCAAATGCCCTGCATTTTGTTCATAATAGTCAAAGAAGAAGAAATGTTAGCGTACAGCGCGTCAAAAATAGTCTTGGTCAACAATTGAACACTGGTTGGGATTGTTGTAGTACTTGTTGTACTGGTAAGTCTAGGTAGATTCAAGTCATCCAAGACACTGTTGGTATATAAAGGACTTAATGGACTACTTTTGTTCAGTTTTAGGTGTTGAATCCACTTGTGGAAGTCGTCGGAGTTGAACTGAATGTCCAAAGGTGCTGACTGGGGAGGTCCCTCGGGCATTAAATTTGTTTGTGGTGTTGCAGCTAAAGAGGATTTGAGTCTCTGCAACTTCAGCATATTCTTCATTTTAATTAACGGGGTAATAGAGAGCCTGGCATTCCTAACCGTGTGACTGTTTCTGTTCAGGATGTTATTTCCAACCCTTCTTAATCCTGTGAGGGACAGAGTGTTAGACTGGGGGAAGAAAGGTGATCGGTTTATTATATCAGTAACAGACAATTTCGGACTCGTCTTCGGACTCGTAGTTGTGAAAGGATTAGTACCAATAGTCTGTCTGTAGACGGGGAAAAACATCGGCTTAGTTACGGTGTGAAACTCGTTGGCAATAGCATCAAAGATGTCTTTGTAGACTAGGGGTTTGCTAACGTTGTTATCACTGTCAGTATGGTTATGATCCGAGATTTCCACCTCCACATCATCCTCGTCGAAGTCAAATTCATCATCGTCATCTAATTCATGACCAGTATAAATTTCCTCGTCGAAATGTCTTTCACCGACACTGTGACTACCTCCTCGTAAATAATTACCCATTGAGTTATGTGGTGCTCCATATTCATGACCCTGTATACTGCACATTCCATCCGAGAAAGTTGAATCCATTATCGCCGCTGTCAACAGCAAAGCGGAACCCGCTCCCGCTAGACCCCCAGTCAGCATAATCCTGGCGCGCTGGGATAAGGGAATATTATTATGCCTTAAGTTTCGTTCGGCCGACGGAATTATACGAGGAGTTTGTGGATGAAAATTGATTGTGTAACGGGTGATTCCCGAGGTCGGGGCAAAATTATTTGTGTCTTCAGAATCACTTGCTAGTTCCGAAGCCTGTTGTCTTCTCTCCAACAATTTTTGTTGTTTTCTTTCTATTTTCCGAAGAAACTTCTCCTTTCTCGCTCTTTGAAGCCGATCCGCCATTAGACCCCACTGGAATTCGAGGTCGTTTACGATTTCTAAACCAGAATCTTCAGATTCAGAGTCAGATATACTAGACTTATTAGACGCTTCGGAAGATTCAGACTTCATACTGTCGTTAGAACGCGATTGAACAGGAACTCCAACCAAATTAGCAGACGAAGAATTATCCGCATCAAAATTAATAGGTGCTGATTCAGTTAAGCGAAAGATTTCAGGACCTTTAGCTTTGCTAGCAGGTTCAGAAGTACCAAATCCCAATAGCCCCAAAGCCTCTGCCTCAGCTAGATTACCAGCATTACTTTTTGGACTATCACTATGATCACTGTCACTAACTGTACCCGCCTCGCTCTGAGTCTCAACACTGTTAGCAGCTTCCACAGTCTGACTCTGGGTCATCGGAAAGGTCACAGGAACAGAAAGAGGAATCTCTTCAAGTTCTGGCAGATCTGAATCATTATCCGAATTATTGTACGAATCGTCAGACTCCAGGTCACCCTGCTTCTTTCCAGTTATGGGAATTTCTTCCAGTTCTGGCAGAGAGTCTTGCGTCTTAATTACCTGATTCTCAAGTGGCTCTTCTATTTCCGGTACTGGTGGCGGCGGATCAAGTGGTGGACGTGGTGTTAAAGGTCCTGATGGTGTTTGTTGTTGTTCAACTTGACTAGAACCACTGTTAGTAGTAGTACCGAATAGATCCATATCTAGCATCTGATAGCTCAAATCATCTCCCAAGAAATTGGTGCTGGCGCCCCCGGGCGTGCTACTTGGATTACCGTGACCTACTAAATCCATATCGAGAGTCGGAAAAGAGGTCATTGTTGGTCCCGTTGTTCCTGGTATCACCGTCCAATCGAAAGAATGCTCGGATGAAGTATCATCCTCATCCGATTCGTGGAGCGAAAAATGCTCGGCCTGGCTGTTGGGTGATGAAGGTGGTCGATGAACTTCGGGTCCCGAGCCTGAGGGTCCGGGAGAGGGAGGATTACTATTATTAATATTGCTACCTAGGCTCACAGTTAGTAGCCCCGATATAGTAATACCGTTCAGGAGAAAAAGTTTTTTTGTGAGGAAATTTACTTGTAAAGTAGATGACATATTGATGGTGGTTCTAGTAGGTATAATATCAAACTAAATAATAAAGTTCTAAATAAATTTTAATACTTAGGGATTTTTCACGACTCAAAACTTTAGAAAATTAGCTGATAACAAGAATCATGAATATATCCATGATCATAGTTTATAGTAAAACTTCGTCTAATATGATTCTGAAATTCGAAGTCTACTACCCTACCTGTACTGTATATTATGATTGAACACCCAGATCTAAAAATCATTCTTAACATGAACAAGGCTCAAGGCTCTAACTTTGCTTTTTAACTGTTTAGTTTTTTCAACTTAGAATACTGAGTCAATATAAAGTTTAAAATTTGTCAAGGAATGTGAATTTTTGTGATCCAACTTGTTGCGAATATGAAATGAATGTGAATATGAATATCGCGTGAATGTTGTTTGCTGCTAGTCTAATAAAGACGAATTAATACACTTAGTCTAGTTATATAGTCCACGATCATCATCTAAGATCGAACTACCTTCGTTATTACAAACAAAAATGTAACACAGCTAGTACTATCGGCTAGATTCTTCTACTAGAACTAGATCTTCTACAAACTACAACAATCAAAGTCTATAATTAGTTAATAATGCGGTCGGAATAAATTTAAGAAACCATTGCCACAGCTTAGTTTAAATAGTACACACAGGACAAGATCATGAATCTAATGAAAATTATATCACACCAATGTCATGAATCTCATATTCACCAAAACTAAGGATCTAAATTTACTCTTCTTCAAGATCTGATTCAGATTCACTCCCTTTCTCAGCGATCGTTATTTTCAATATCTCCTCCAACTTTTTTTTCAAGTCGTATCTCCCCTTCAGTGCTGCGTATTCAATCGCTGTTTTCCCGAACACATCTGTTTTTGGCCGTAAATCAATCATACTTCTCTGGTCGTAGAACATGGGATTATTCTCGTAGAAATGCAGTTTCACCAGCTCATCGATGGCCGTTTTTTTCTGGTGCTCGGAGACCTTGGTCGCTAAAAAGGTTTCGATATTCAACTCCGTCGTTGAACTGGGGGAAGAAGGATCAGCCACGGTGACAGCGTGTTTCTTTTGAGAGTTTTCGAGTAACCGCTCGAAAAACTTGGTCTTCCTTTTCTCCTCGGAAGAACTGTTTGTGGAGGAGCAAGTTCTGCGAAGAGGGAGATCAACGAGTCCATTTGAGTGTATACTGGACACAAGGACGATGTCATCTTGGATCAATTTCTTGACTATCTCTGATGACTTGATTACTTGGTCTAAACGGATCTTTTTATGCACAATCTCAAACAGCCGGCTGTAGCCCAGAACATTTTTCTTCCATTTTTGTTTGAAGTCAGTGGAATGTTTTTCGTCTAGAAAAGCCTCGAGACCCCGACGAAGAATATGCTTGTGACCAATGTTACTCGTCACTTTGAAATTTGACAACTCTTTATCTAATTCTCGTCGCAATTTCTGAAATCCAGTTTCCTCTGAATAACTAGATCCTGCAGACAAAGTGTCCAGAATCGGAAGTCTATTTGAGGTCGTCAATTCATAGATTTGCGTCAAAAAAGAGACTATGCTTTCGGTCAGTTTTGATTTCAGATGAAACATTCCATACTCAGAAAGATGCAACTTAGTAGTACTACTTGAAGTTCCAGTCATGGTCCCAGTAGTAGAACTTAGATCAAATTCTTCCTTCTCAACCTTGCTGATGGAAAAGTCATTGAAATCAGATTTGTTTTTTACAAACACCGATAATGGTTCTTTTAGCTCAGTCCAAATGCTAGGCTCCTTCAAAGAATCCAGACTTAGTACATGCGTGATCTTAACCACACCGTCAATTAGCTTCATTTTGGTCACAACAATTTTGGGCTTTGGAGTAGTATCAAGTTCCGTACTAGTACCTTCTTCTTCAGGATCTATATTACCAGAATAACTAAGACTTTGCTCTGAATTAGCTCGACCATCACTGCTACCTTCCGACGGAGCACGAGTTGTTGCCTTAGCTTGAAAAAAACTAGATAAAGTTATAGTCTCAGGTCCTCCACTAGTTTTCTGACTCAAATTTGACTGTGACATAAACTTCGTCATACTAGTACTACTAGTACTTGACATGACAGACTGGCGAATTTGTGTATCGGTTCGGATTAATTTATCATCATCATCTTGTTCATAGACTTTATCGTAGTCATCACTTGTTAGGCCTGAACCAAGTCGTGGCCTGGTGCAGCAACTTCGTCGACTTCCAAAACTCTCTAGTGCTAACGACAGTGACTCAGAGGATTCGGGACTTTGACTCGTCTGACTCTGAGTCTGAACTACGTTAGTTGTAGTAGTACTTTCATGGCCTTCCGCCAGACTTTGAGTAGGCTCAGACTTTGGTAACCGTAGTACTGACTCAGACTTTGATCCCTGAAATTCAATGTGACTGTCATCAGAATGATCAATTAAAGTCCATTCCAACTCCCATTCTTTAAAGTTCTTGAAGCATCTAACCATTGGCCCATGGTTATGCTTGTTAAAAACTAAGTAACTAGATTTAAATTTTGCTTCAGGAAATAGATTATCGACCCTTATTCGAAATTCTTCTGTAACTTCCTTCTTTTTTAAACTGTCAGTGTGACTCCGGCTCGATGACTTAGACTTATTTCTTCCGTATTCCAACACATCATTCAAATGTCTGCGAGAAAGTTTTGATCCAAACTCTCGAAATATAGGTGTAACCTCTTCTCTTTCCACATTGAGTCTACTCCTACTAGTACTCTCTGGACCGCCATTCATATTATTGACCACCATCATATTCAAAAACCAATCCATCCCATTCTGCTTCACGAATTTATCGATTTGAAATTTCTCACTTGAACTTGATGAAGATATAGACTTTTTTGAAGACTTACCAATTATCCGATATAGCATTTCAGACAACTTATAAGCCATTACTGTAATGGATGCGATCGGACTATGTTTTAATCGATCTAGCAACTCAATCATTTCTTTAGCCGAACTTACAGTTTTATCAGCTTTAGATTGGCCTGGACCCAACGCAGCTTTAGATGATGACCCAACGAATTCATGTTTATATTTTTCACTCTGTTCG
>Ga0099797_100672_pt1 | contig 21058 bp, 14 predicted proteins | sample Uncmet_Sort48C_1_FD_89871 | JGI IMG/M metagenome (GOLD analysis project Ga0099797, IMG submission 89871) | Marine eukaryotic communities from CALCOFI LINE 67, Pacific Ocean - C012_Sort48C_1 | ecosystem: Environmental > Aquatic > Marine > Oceanic | place: Pacific Ocean: Monterey Bay | collected...
AGGTGCAACAAATGCGGCAAGCATATGGCAACTGGATTTGTCTGATTCGTCATACTATGTTCACACATTTATCCCACAAACTACGCATACAGACTTGAATCGTGACACTGTTATCACAGATATGTCACTGATGTCACATAGTTGTCACATTTGTGGCTGCATACACAAATAATGTCATATTGGTGTCACGGATGTGTACTTGTTTTTGTCCGCCACACTTACCCCGAATCTGTTTGTCATATTTGTTTCACCCTTTCACATTGTGTATCAACTACGGTTGACGCTATAAATTAAGCAACACTTTGGCCCTCTGAAGCTTTAGTATTGGTTCGACAAAGAAAACGTTTTTGCCACGGAACAAGTCCAGAAAAATGATCTCGGCCTGATATTCGGTGTAACCGGCTGCGAATGGTGTTGCATGTCTTTTTCGTTTCGGCAGAAATTGCAGGTTTGCGAAGATTTGGTGACTGTACGAAACTACCTGTTTTTAATGGTCCAAAACGAGTTGTCCCGGGACAAGTTTGGATGATGGACAACTTTTCAAAGCAGTAGTTGATACTATAAGTGGTGTCTGATGTATCCCCATGTCAAAACCCGTACCAAGTCAAATGCCGGATTTAATTTGTATGTATTTCAATGTGTTTATAAGAGTTTTATAAATTGTTCTGCAAGGTGTTGCTTAATTTATACCGTGAACAGTATTTGTTCCACCCTGTCACGTTGTGTATCAACTATGGCTCTTAGGACCCACCGCCTGTATTTGAAGATATGAAGACCCCCGAGACGATTGTGCTATGGAAAAAAACCTCTTTGAGCAGAGATCATTGTGGGCGCGACGCGCCAAACAAGTGTGATGGAATGTACACCCCGGTTTTTAATACATGGGTGGCGCGCCCGCCCATATAATTCAAAATCCCATGGGGCCCATGGGCCCAATGGGCCCCGTGGGCCCCATGGGCCCCATGGGCCCCAAGGGGCCCATGGGCCCCGTGGGGCCCAGGGGCCCGAGCCGGCACCGATGTATTAAAAAGCCCATGTATTAAAAACCTAGGTGTGGGGTCTAGGGCGTAAACAATTCGTGAGTGTAAGGGCTGGGGGTCAAGCACAACCGAACACCCACACACGCACTATTTTGTACTGCAAAGTAGGCATCGGCTCGGAGTTGGGAGATATAATTGAAGATGGAATTTTGATGAGCATGTTCGATATGTACACACACACACACACACACTTCAAAACGAGTATATTTTTTTGTGTGGTACAGCCTTGGCTACTTCGCATTTAGTTTTTGTTGTTTGATATGTGTTCAACCGTTTGGGATTTGAATTTACCCTGCATCCATGATTTCCGAGGAATTCCTCAGTAATCCTAGTATGCTCCCCACCCCCCAGTCCCCTTCAACTACATTGCAACTGCAAGCATAGGGCTGCATCAGCTCACATTCTTGGCATACTTCAGCAACTCCTTGATCACACCCTCGCTGGCACCGTCGGAAACCGCAAAGAAGAGAGGCGTGCGGCCGCGCGGGTCTTGTTTCTTGGTGCATGGCATGCGATCATGGGGCAAGCCCACACAAATACATTGGAACATAAACAATAGGGTTTAAGACGAATGGGGTTGAATGCACATGTGGATTAGTCACCATTTGGATTAAACTTCAAAACGAGAGAACATATAAAGAATATAACAAGGAATATGTTCTAAAGCAATGGACAGGACATGGCGCCGCCGCTGTCGGCCACGGCCCTCTGTGGTGTCAACAAAAATACAAGATATTGCTTCTCATATTCTCATATACTCTCCCTTGTCAGGGTTTAATACTAATGCGGTTTAATCCCTATAGGCATTGAATCCCAGTAGTGTTGAATTATATGACCGTTGTCCCCTTGAAGTGCAGGTTGCCGATATTTCAAGAAATACTTAAAAAACAAATTTTAAACACTATTTAAACACTATTTTTTGGTTGGATATGTCTATGGCATACCCTTCCGGACAGCCCGCGACCATTTTTTGACAGTTTGTTGAATATGTAGTTTTCATCCATCCAAAACCATTTTTTACCATTTTTTGAGTATGTATTTTTGACCCATCCAAGGCAAATTTTTAGTATTTTATATGGAATGGGCCTCTAGGGGACCCGTGCTATATAAATCCCAATGCGGTTTAATCTCCATAGGCATGGAACCCCAGGAGTGTTGAACCCTATCACATATCACATACCTTTTAATTACATTGCAATGCATGCGTGCCTCACTAAGCTCATGTATATATACATTTTCAGCGGACGGAAACACGATAATTTGGCTCAACATTCACTCCCCATCCACAAGAATGAGGTCACCACGTCGGAAACTGCTTTTATGATACCTCTCTCCCGGAAAATGATTTTGAATTAATTCTGAAATTGGTCAGAAAACTGGTCTGCATTAATTCTGAACGGCCCATGGGCCCATGGGACCCAAGGAGCCCAAGGGGCCCATGGGGCCCATCGGGCCCATGGGGCCCAAGGGGCCCATAGGGCCCAGGGGCCCATGGGGCCCATGGGACCCACGTTTCTGAACTAATTCCTCCCATCCTCCGAGCAGAAAGGCAGTTTCTGAAATTATTTCAATTTTTTCTCCGGTACGGAAACATTTTCCGAGAGAAAGGTATTACAAGAGGGGGGAGACTTTCCAACTCTGAAGCCGAATGCCCAATGAACTCAACTAAAAATCGCCCACCCCCTCCACCAGAATGAGGAGAACACATCGGGATCTGCTTTCATGTCATAGGAAGGAGGGGGACACTTTCCAACTTTGAGGCCAATTACACGATGAATTCAATTCGAATTCCGAGCACACATCGTTTTTCTTCAGGGCAGTCTCACTGGAAGATAAATACCTGAGCGAGCTCGGTCGGAGAGTGTGAAGGACTACTAGCAACCGAAGTTGAATCAGGTGCAGAGGAAAATTTAGAAAGAAGAGCAAGCGAATTAAGAGTCTCGACTATATAATGTTCAATATGATTGTTGAGTTTTCTGTCCCCTGTTTTAGTGTGACTTTCAAGCTATTTCTGAACCTCATGTAAATCTCTCTTCTCTTTACATGGCATCTTCCGGGAGCCTTTCGCGCCAAATACTCCTAACCTTATTCCGCTATTAACATGTATTACTATATTAGCGTCGATTAGTGTCGATATAAAATGCATTAGCATCAATTAGCGTGGATTAGCGTAGCCTGACATGCTTTAGATCGTAGGACCCACAAAGGGGGCGGTGCCGCCCCTCTATTTCTTCAATCTAAAGCATGTCAGGCTATGCTAATCCACGCTAATTGACGCTAATAGATTTTATATCGACACTAATCGATGCTAATACACGTTAATAGCGGAATAATGTTTGGATTCTTTGGCACAAAAGGCTCCCGGAAGATGACATATAAGATTTCAGTGCAAAAATTATACCTGCAGGTAGGGATCCTTCGCGTGGGATCTCCATTTGGCCTGGGCATATAAAAGATGCTGGCCTTCTCCATCTTGTTCATGTCGATATTCTGCTGCCTGAAAAGTAATCCATGGACCCAGGATTATGTTTACCCTGTGCCCGTTGAGTGCATAAAATTTGCAATATTTGGAAAAATACTCAAAAAGTTGTTTGGGTGGGTCAAAAACACATACTCAAAACATGGTTTTGCAAGGGCCAAAAATACATACTCCAGAAATACTCAAAAAAGTAGTCGCGGGCTGTCCGAAAGGGTACAATACAGACATACTGGTAAGATACTATTCTAATAATGTTTCAATGGCCTTCGGCCATTGAAACACTATCAAAATAGAGTTTTTGTTTACTATCTGTAACCAACCCTTTCGGACAGCCCGCGACCAGTTTTTGAGTATTTTTTGAGTATGTATTTTTGGCCCATCCAAAACCATGTTTTGAGTATTTTGTGAATATGTATTTTGACCCAACCAAAACCATTTTTTGTATTTTGTATGGGGAAGCACTCAAGGGCACAGGGTAAACATAAACCCAGGAATTTAACAAGTTCTATGGACGAAGGAAGCCCTTACTTTCTGCCCGATCGCTGAGTCTGAAATTATTTAAAAGCTCTCTTCTGGTGTGAAATCCTTTTATCAGAAGTAGCTAAAACAACCCTAATCCCCAAAAAACATGTCCTGGGGTCGTGGTGTCGGAGGGGTTTCCTGGGATCGTGTTTTCGATTGATGGTTTGGTCGAAGCCAAACCCGCTCTGTAAACGCAACCCCAGGAATCGATACCAATTTGAACCATCGTTGGTGGACCCGATGTCGGGGTTGGGGTTGTGTTTTATGCTCTCGCCTTACAACAAATAGGGACTTCTCCTCCACTATGATATAGTCATAGAGGATGTCTAGTTTGTGTTCATTTTACAAATGCAAAGACGCAATTCGTTCAGAGTACTCAAGATGTCCGCACACCTCACATCGAGTTGTGCTTCGATGCTATCTCCATGATCTATTGGCATCATACCTACATTTGCAAACTCAATACGAGCAATTCTATTTACGGTCTGCTTTCATATTGTAAGAGAGGGGATGGCTTTACAACTCTGAGGCTAACACGTCGGGGTCTGCTCTTTGTTGTAGAAGATGTGCCACCACGGCCTCATAGTTTGACTGGTGGCTCATTGCAGCATTTCCCAAAGGCGTCCAGCCGCTTTGGTGCTCGAAATCAACGGGGGCCTTGGCTGAGTATTGTAACATTTGGGCCGTATTGGGGAGGAGCCTTCAAAGAGTTGCATTTGACTATGGAACACAAAGGGAAAGTATACAAAAACCTTAAGTTACATAAACACTGATGCATTCATCATAGATGTGTTATATACTTATCTATATCTTTACACATATTTTATAAGCTGGGGAAATTCCACAAGCGCAAACAAATGTTGGACACAGAGCGCATGGAGCGTAGAGCATGGAGTGCTACCTGCATGTTCTTGAAGGATTATCGGTGGAGCCAGAAGCCTTCCTACAAAGAGCACCACAGGCCCCATTTGCAGGCCCTAAATGGGGCATGCGGGGTCGAGCGAGTGACAATGCAATGATAACGCTTCGTGCTGCGTAACATTGCTTTTTGTGTACAAGTAGACAGAAAGAACAGCGCAGCGATTCGACGACAACCGAAACCCGAACCATACCTATGCAACTTCGTCTCATCAGGGCCCTGCACGCCGAAGTTGCATTAACCCTCCTGCCTGGCAGCAAACTTTCTGCAAGAGCCGTCCATAAAGGCTGTTCACAAGATACCGCACATGGTGAGGGCAATGTGGAGAAAAAATGAGAAAACAAAACAAACGAAAACAAGATGTACAAATGACACCAAACATCATGCTTATATATATATATATATATATATATTTATTTATTTTTTTTGTTGTTTCCAACCCGCTCTAAGATAACGCCAAGTTTACCTTAGTAAAGGTCGGAAAATATCACACGCCCGATGTCGTGGGCGGTGTCCAGCAAGCGACCAAGCTGCCTGCGGCTTGCGGGACATCTAAGAAGATGAGCATGGCCAAGTTTGAGGCCATGGTAAAGACTGTGAGCCAAGGCGATACATTTGACATCTCGAAAGTGTCCAGTTAAGCAGAGACGACGGGAGGGGCGGGAGGGCAGGGGCGACTGGAGGAGAGACTCCAAGATTCGCCAGAGGAGGGGGCAAACAAGGTAGTGCACAAGGGAGTCGGAGAGATCCCTACCGGGGGGGTGGAGGGAACCACAGCCAAACACACAGCTTAACTGTACATTTTCATGGTATCGCCTAGAGGTGGCCCAAGAGTTGAAGAGAGTTCTGAGTGCCATAATTTTGATACTGTTGGACTCATTTTCTATGGCGAAAAAGAAAAAACAGGATGCATTATGCAGGTCTATCTGCTCGCCTTCGCATAAAGTCGCCAGCCGGCTGCCCAGAAGAGGAATCCAGTCCTGCCGAAGCTGCGAAACCAGCGATACATAAATACTTTTTTGGATGCTAAGCGACCATTTACTCATACTTTTGGCAATGGCCTGCTGGAGGGCCGAGCGAGAAGAGATAGAGACACACTCCAGATTCCTGGCTTTCATGAGGTTGCAGACCCTAGGCGGGGAATCCCACCCGGGTGGATTCAGGCGGTCAAGACTACAGTGCACAGCAGGCATACACTCCTCACAAGCAGCCCACAGAACCCTGAGCAACTCAGTGAAATTGCTTAGAGTGCTCCAGGCGGTGCGAATCATGCTAGCCTTAAGAGTTGGGGCCAAAAATCGGATGCCGAGCCCAAGCTCTTGATTGATTTGGGCAATCGCCGAAAAACTAGTGGCATTGGTGGCGAAATGCAATATTCGATTTATGGCAGCAATTTCAATTTGGGAGAGGTTGGGGGGAGGAAGGGAAAGCTGGGAAAGGTAAGAAAGGATGGGGACTGCCCTAATCAAATATTGCCTCACACACACAGCAGCAGGCTCGCCAGAGGCAGCAATCGCCTCCACTCTGGATTTAAATTTTCTAATCGGCACATCCCACTGCCAGCACTGAGCCGTGGGGCCCATTAAAAAGCCTAAATACCTAGCACAGTTGGCGATTTCAAAATTAGCCCAGGCAGGGAGATTATCCCTCAACCAAGCTCGAACCACCGCTATATTTTCGGCAGTTGTCCTGACACTATTGAGAACTATGACACATTTGCGGGGGCTGAGAAACAAACCACTGCAACGACTAAACAAACTGAAAGCTGATCCCATGGATTTAAGGGCTGACAAAGAAACTAAAGTGGCCGAAATATCATCAGCACATGCAAGCACCGAGCCTATCTGAGTCTTCACAATCATCACATTGAACAGCCGAAGGAGATGGTCAATGCAAAAATTAAAAAGAAGAGCTGACAAGGGGCACCCCTGCAAGACACCACTGTGGACTTTAAAAAGGAACTTAAGCTGGCCTTGCACAACCATGGGCCTCAGCCTCATGGCACATGGCCCTAGCACGATTGACAAAGTCAATGGCCTTAAGGACAAGAAAAATCCATTCGTGATGTACACTAGGAAAGGCAGCTGCAAAGTCGAAGAAAGCTAACACTGCAAGCTGCGAAACAGCCTCCGGGGCCAAGTGCTCCTCAAAACTGTGTGTTTCTGTTGAGCATGCATCGCATGGCATGGGCCCTACTAAGGGTGTCAACCTCAAGAATATTGTGGAGCATTTGGCGCCCAGGGACAAAACCATTTTGCAGGGGGGAGGTACTAACTACACTGACTGGCTTAAGGGTAGAGGCCACAGACCCCCCCCCCCCCCCCACCGCCTTGTTTTCAGAAGTTTTGCAAGTGAGGGGGCGGGCATCTAGAGCATGGCGGGAAAATTGAGAGGCGCTAGGGTCCTCTCCAGAAAGAATCGTTTTTTAAAGGAATAAGCCAAAGCCCTAAATTAAAATGGTTGAGGGGGAGATTGCCATCGACCAAGTCGTTGCGGGTGTTGTCACTACTTTCGATGGCAAGCTCCCCACCATACTTATAAGCTGCATAAGGGATGCCGTCCCAACCCGGGGCACTATTCCTAGCATGTTTGAGAAAATCGGCAGTCGAGTTCTTAGAGAGGGGGTAAGCAAGGTTCCATTGCCAACGATTCCTTCTAGCATACTCCTGAACAAAACGAAGAGAATCGTTGGCAATGGAACCTTTAGTACCAAAAACTTGTGACCAAGCATTTGCAAAGGCCGAGGCAATCAACTGGGGCTCCTTAGTGCTGGTCTCAGTGCTCTGCAAGCCCAAAGCGGCGGCCTCCTCCTGCGAAAGAATCACCTCACTGATCGCCAAGTAAGCAGACTTCGGGCGCCACAAAACCGCTTTAGTATCCAGTAAGGCAAGTTTCAGCTTCGCACGAGAGGCAACTGCAGTGTTCAACGAAGCCTCCTTAGCTAAATCAGCCTTTTGCCTATTTAAATGTTCCATTTTGGCCAACGAAAATTGGAGTTCAAAGCAATTGGGGTCCCTCAAAATCACCACCCCCGAGCTGAGATCCAAATGTTCCTGGGCAAGCGGAAATTTCGAAACCAAATGTTTGGCCCGAGGAAAATTATTTTGCCAGGTACAATTAGCAATGGAACTCAGGAGCACAAGTTTGGATTCGAGGGACTCCCCATTTTCGAGAATTTCTTGTTTCACAATGGCCGCCGCTTCGTGGATAGCGATTTTGGTGGCCGCCGACCGCTCCCCAGGGGGCAAACTTCGGACCTGCATAAGGGAAAGATACTTGGGAACAAGCCTACGAAAGGTGGGGTGCCTACAGTGCGCAACGGGGATGCGGGGGGGGAAGGGAGCGGACGATCGGGGAACAAGTAATTCTCCAAAATTTGGGGGTATGGTCAGTGAGGCCAGCCTGATACCACTGCAAGGGGGTCCCCACCACACCCGCATTAATATTTTTCAGAGACCTGGCGGCCCCGGCAAGAAAACTACGATCCAACATACTGGAGCTACAACTACTAATATTTATGTGGGTGTGGGTGGGAGTGCTCACTTCAATCATTGTGTCCAGCAATCATGCTTATATATATATATATATATATATATATATATGTTTTTTGTTTTGTTTTTTGGGGGGTCGAAATGTTTACAAGATCCGGTTATGGAGAAACTAGCAACGGGTAATGTACAATGCCTAGCATGAATTATTGTTTTGTCTTGTTGGGCCTTGCTTGGGCAGATAGATCACAATGCCTATTGGCATACACTGGGCACCAACTTATTTAATTTTATCGGGCATTGCTTTTACCCGCACAGACGGCAGCAGTACGGTAGAGGCTGACCAGAAGCTCAAGCCGATCGGCCGCCCACGGTTAGGACGACTTGTTCCACAGCTAGTGCCTCTCAGTTGGCTTCCACCTAACCCCTTATTTGGCCTATACGGGATTTGCCTGAGGCATCTCCCCAGGCCGAGGACCAGTTCTTTATAGGCATAAATTCCGTGCGACCCTGGCAAAGGCAAGGTGCACATTAGCCACAAAGCAGGCCTTGAAGGAGTGAACAGTGCTACAGCTACTCTCCTTTTGGTACAGCCGGTGACCAGCCGGCTGTTGAGGAGGGTACCTCTTATTGGTTGCTGCTTGCATGATCCATCTTTCCAGCCCAACCTTTTGGCAACTATGCAAGGTAGACTAGGAAATGTTTATTTAAGGCCTCACTGCTGCACGCATGCAATTATCTTCATGGCTGGTCTGCCCAGTGGGCGGTATGAAAAATGTACAACAGCCACAAGGCTGGTCTGGAAGGAGTGAACAGTGCTACAGCTACTCTCCTCTTGGTACAGCCGGGTACCAGACGGCTGTTGGAGAGGGTACTTGCATGATCCATCTTCGCAGCCCATCCTGTTGGCTACTATGCATTTACCATCCTTCCCAGCCCATCCTTTTGGTACAGCCACACGACTGCAAGGGAGGATAACCCATACGTGCTTACAAACTCAGCATTCGTGAGAACTTAAATAGCCATGCAAGTCTACTTGCGGAGCCCTGCAACTCATCGCATACAGTTTACTCAGCTATTTTATTTTGCTATCAGGGTCCATTATCTTTATGGACCGGCTTATTGTATCCTATTCAAACTAGTGTACTACTACGGCGTCAGGACCCTTGCACTTAGCAGCTGCTCACTTGCACTCGAAGAACTTCTTGAAGCCCTCTTTCTCGACGGCCTTCCACTTGCACACTGCTGCGGCTCGGCTCGGCCTGCGGCTCGGCCTGCGGCTGGGCTCAGCCTGCGGCTCGGCTTGGCTCGGCCTGCGACTGCGGCTCGGCTCGGCTCGTCCTGCGACTCGAGGAAGCGGCTCGGCTCGGCTCGGCCTGCGTACCAGCGAGGCTTCGGCGCACCTCGGCTCGACGAAGCGGCTCGGCTCGGCTTCGCGTTACCTGCGAGGCTCCGGCACGGCCTCTCGCGGGTCCGGCGATGGTGCCGGTTAGTTGACGCCGGGCTGGAGTCGCCACGGCCCTGACTGCCCGCTGCAGCCTGAAGCTTCGTAAAGGCACACCTGGCAAGATTTCTCGCGCCAACACTGCTTATATATATTTTTTTTTTTTTTACGAAAACCATGTAGGAGTATCTGAAACAAATGATAGTCTTGCGAGGCCCTTAAACGTGCGGCCATTCAACTTTAATACAAGCAATTCCAAGGTTCACAATTGGCTCAATATCGTTCAACCCACTTTCAACGTGTTTGTTGCTGGTGAATGCGCACCCAATGTGCTAATTGCCGATACGGCACGCTTACCCTCCGAGGGTGTACCTGGATTCGTGATTCTATGTTAGCCTAACAGAATATAACAACCACCTCGGACTTTTAAACCCTGCAGGTTCATAAAAGACTGGCTTGGGAAATCGCTGTTGTTGCTCCACCCACATTTTATAAACCCGCACTCCGAAGAACACAACGAACGCACAAGTTGTCTTGTGTTTTGTTTACCGAAAGGGTTGCATCGGTCCCTAGATCGATCCCTAGTGAAGGCCATCCTCACTTGTGAATGCTTCGAGCGGAGTCTGTAAACTGAAAACCTGCAATTTATGAAGGACTGGGATCGGGACCGATCCCCAATACCAACATCGAATATCGAGGAAGGGGGCCACGGCTGGTTTCTTTTACTTGCAGACATCAATTACGGGTGGGGGGAGGGTGATTTGTTGTGGAGGCTCGACCTGAGTTTATCGACGACAACAGCTTGCACACATTTCCACATGCTAAATTTCGTGCGGGCACACATTCACTGAAGTTACAATATTGGGAATGATTTTTGTTTTGGGATGCGTTTTTCGAAAATGTGTTCTCTCCGAAGGGCTTGCAACAAGAACCTCCAAAAATGTTGGAAATTAAAAACAATGGGGATCTCATCGGTGGTACTATGGTTTTACCCATCTCCACATGCAAATTCGATGCGAAAACCATCCCACATGCAATTAAACATGTCCCAGACCTGTTTTGAAGGCCCCGGGGCCGGAAAATAAGGTTTAGGGACCCGCGGCCAGAAAATAAGGTTTAGGGTTTAGGGTTTAGGGCCCCGGGGCCGGCAAATAAGGTTTAGAGACCCGCGGCCAGAAAATAGGGTTAGGGGCACCGCCCGAAACTTAGCACTACCACATGCTACCCTCCTGAAATTGATGATGGCCCGCAGCCCTCACAATCCAATTCCCGGATCTTCAAATGACTCCCAAAGCACCCGAGAATTCGAATGCATAATCTGGGGGCACTGCTAAATTTCGTGCGGAGCCCCTAAACCCTATTTTCAGGCCCCGGGTCCCTAAACCCTATTACCCGGCCCCGGGCCCTTCAAAACAGCTTGGGGACGTGTTCGAATACGTCAGGCGTGTTTGTTGCATCGAATTTGCATGTGGAAACGATTAAAACCATTGTGCAATCGACGAGATCCCAGCATTTTAGGATTGTGTTCATGTGGGAAAGTTTTTGCCAGCCCTTCGGGGAGAACACATTTTCGAAAGTTGTACCAAAACAAAAACCATAAATTTGAAGTTGCAATTTGGTGAACTAGCCTTAAGTTTCGTCGAGGGTTGCAGGAGAGTATACTTAGTAGTGAGGGGGATTTTCAAGCCCTGGGGCATGTCTTGAACCACATGGTGCGATACACGGAATGTCTTACTAAATGTTATAGTTGTAGAAATTGCAATAGTTGTGAGGGCTCCCGATCAATTCTCAATTCGAATATATCAGATTCCGATATATCGTTCTTATTTAGAATATATTCGAGCATCGTAGGCCGATATATCATAGTTTCTAATATATATATATATATATATATATATATGTATATATACATATCGGAATTCGATATATTATAGTTTAGAACATGCCGGACTCCGATATATTTTAATCTAAAACAGATCGGCCGAGAACTATTACACCTACAATTTTTTTCATTGTGAAACACTTCAAAAGGCACTCACATGTAAAACACTACAGGCCATGGGGGCCATGACAAATGTAGCATCTAGTTAGCCTTAAGGCACCAGGGAAACTATTCCAAGCTTAGAGAATCTATACATAGGGCTACGGGTGCATGCACAGTTTAGAGGCAGGAATATGAAATAACTATGGGGCCAGGGACCAACCAAACGCTATACTGCCAGATCCTGCCTCGTAAGTGACTGTGCCTTGCACCTCTGAGCCGGCCAACTTCTCAGCCATGAGCTCCTCGAGCTCAACTTGTGCGACTGCTCTGTTGTTTGCAAGCGCCTCCAGCTCTTTTTCGTAGACGTCGATCTTGAACCTGGTGAAGGCGTCGGGGTTAGAGACAGCTTTGTGTTCTGCCAAGTGTCTTTCAAAGATCACACCCTGTAGAGACACCGACTGGTAGGACCGGACTGCCTTGTCGGTTCGTTGGTCTAGGGTGGAGGGAGTGGGTGCACTAGGCTCCGCCCTGAGGCGGTCGTTTGCCTGGCGAAGTGCAGCTATTGGCTGGCTTGCTAGAGAAGGCAGAAAGTCCCCCACGAGCCCGAAGGCGAGGACCGTTCTCAACTCCTCTATGCAGGCTTTTGCCCGCGTCTGCCACTCTTGCCAGCACTCCTCACTTTGGCAGTAACTGTCTCTAGAAGCCTGCCCTTGCCCAACCGGGGCTTTGTCGGCTTTTGCTTCTGCCGCAGGCTGACCACCTTGTAGAAGGACTTCGACTTCAGTCACCTCTGTGGCTTCTCCTTGACTAGAGGAACTGGTCCGTCGGCTAGAGCTCCTGTCCTGCGGCTCCAGAGAGGCCTGAAAGCTACCTGCAGCCCGGAGGCGAGGGTCCTGGCTAACGGCATCTGGGCGGTGACAGAGCTGCCCATCCTTCGGCTCCAGAGAGGCCCGAAAGCTACCTGCAGCCCGGAGGCGAGGGTCCTGGCTAACGGCATCTGGGCGGCGACGGGGTTGCTCGACGGTGACCTGTTCTTCTAAGTCCTTCTCAGCCTGTTGCTCTTCTAGCAGCTTGGCTTCGGCTGAGGTGGCTGGCTCTAGAGGACTCTGCACAGGGAACCAGGTGGCGGTTTGTAAAGGCGAACTTGAAGTAGGCCAACCTGGTTGCGGCACAAACACTGCAGCCTGTGGGCACTGCCATTGCCATGGAGTGCTGGCTGTGCAAGTGTTAGAGTCATCTTGGCCACCGTGGTGTTGGCTGTCTTGAGAGAGCAGCAAGAGTAGAGCAGCTCCAAACTTGGAGCGCTGACACCCACGGTGGTCTAGAGCCAGGAGGTTCTTTGCCAAGGTTTGTGCGACCCTGGCATTCGACCTGGCATGCTGCTCGCGTCTCCCCGCTGCAGTGCGGTTGGGTCGACGCCTTGAGCATCTTCCATTTCCATCTTCTGCGGCGGCCATGGTAGAGCGGGCGAGCAGCGAGGGGGGGCCCTATAGAGCGGATGCTCCTTGGCGCCTGCTTCCACCTGTTAAGGCATGGAGCCAGCGCTTCTATTACACCTACAAAAACAACTACTGTACGTTTATTTAGATGTCCGGAGTAAGCAAGTGGGTCGGTATTTCGTCATCCTTGTGTTCCAACGCTGTGCATCACAGATGAAGGGCCATCACACGCGAAGCCTCGGGAAGGCAAAGGAAGAGCCTGGGAGAGCCGGAAATTGCCACCAATCTGGTTTTGCACCATGGTGCGAAAAGCCTGAGACTTAATGGCCACCTCGGGTTTATAAAACCCGCGGGTTTGTAAACGACTCGCCAGACCTATGGTTTTTAATGTTTTTTACACGTTTCCGGGTCCCGGAAATAGTCCCATTCGATGCGGCTCAAAAATCCATGCTGTTCTAAGGTACTTGTGTGTGCGGAGCTTCGTTGCAGTATTTTGCAGACACCAAATCAATTTGTTGAGTTTCTTTGGTCAGCGCTTCTAGAGAGAATACATTTTCGAAAACACACACACACACACACACACTTTTAACGACCTGCCGGCGCCAATGCTGGCCCCTTACCTCTATCACCGAAGAGGACCGGCAGTCACAGGGTTCCGTCTCCACTGCACAGACTAAAGTTGTAGCTAAGGGCCTATGGCTTACATGTGGGACCAGATAGAAGGGAGTTGTGAATGAAAGAAGCCGCTTGTGGGCTTCCTGTAAAGCGACCAATACACGCACACACACACACACACACACACACACACACAAACATCGCAAATCTGTCAATCACTTTCGGTTTTCATTGATTTCCTTCGATTTCCACTGATTTGGAGTTTCATTAAAAGGAGGACTGGATCCTATTCGTATTAAACCCAATAGATAGACATCTGGAGGACATCTTCCAATAGATTGAAGGTTTCTACAAGACTGGCATCTGGAACTGTCCCCAATACTCAATTCAAACTACCATGGCTCGGGTTCTTTTAATAACTCGCAGAAATCATTTGGGGTGGGGTAGAGGGGGGGTGTCTTTTATAAACCCGAGTTTTGTCCATTTTTTCATTTGACAGTGTTGGGTAGGATTGAGCCTTATCCCGCAGGGTCAGCAGCTCGCACACCCCGACAGCTTACAGGGTACGGTCATGTGTTATGTTATGATCACTAGTCAGAGTCGGATTCCGATCCAGATGAGCATGCTACGGGCTCATATTCGATGTTTTGGGAGTCCTCCTCAAAGGCCGAATCATCTTCAGCCTCATACACATATTTTTCCTTCTTTTCGTATTCATTCTTGTATTTCTTATGCATTCTGTCCACCTGGGTTTGCACATTGTTCACAACAATGTTATCACACAGATGAACCCGTTTGTATGGCCAGCCTTTATGACCCGCCGGTGGCTTCCCAACTGCATATGCATCTAGGTTGCCCTGACCACGTGTTGTTGGCTTGTCACATTTCCTTGCTAGTTTTATGAGTTTCCTAGATCCGGTAAATCCACACTTCCTACACATATAGACACTCCCATATATGACCATCTGATGGGTATAATGGGTATGCTGATGCCCTACTGCATGGCAATAGTTATATTGTGGAGGGAGGCAGGATGACATGATAAAGTCCTTTTATGTGTGCTGCCCTTATATGTATACTTGTTTCGCACTTATTGCAAAACACTCTGCTTTCATGTCTTATACAGTCACGATGTGATTGTTGACATAAGTCTATTATTCTTTCCTGGTATGTCTTTTTGTCCTGTACATTGTCTAATATGGTTTTATTATGTCTTCGTTGAGGGTACAACTTGGTTGCTTGTATTATTCTGTTCTGTATGTTATTCAGATCCTTATATATTTGTATTATCTTCTTCGCCTGATCCTCATTCATCTCATGCAGTGCTGCTGCAGCCACTGCGAGCTCTTTTATAAACCCGAGGTGGCCAAGAGAACTAAATATTACTGAAGAGTGAGTATGGTGACATGACTGAGCGCGCTTTGTTGCATGTGCCCGAGATGACAAGGATGGGCTTCGTTGGGGGAACAAACTGTTGATCAGAAGACTAAGCAACGCGACATTGATGAGGAGGTTCTGGCACGAGCGACCAGAACCTGTTTCTGTGATTTGTTGGGCGTATCAGTTTATGCACACACACACACTACACACTCAATTGGACTGCATCGAACAAGCATGTTCAATTTGACTGCATCAAACAAGCATTTTTGTTCACTGACATCCTGAAAACAAACACAATCAAACTCAATGATATTACATTTTGAAGCACTGCTCGGTTTGACTGCACTTGAACAATCAAAACAAAAGGAACAACTCCAATATGTGTGTCTCATCCAACCTACTGCTTCTGTTCTCATAGTCATATTTCCCTGCTCGAAGGCTGTTCTTGCAAATAGTCATTTGAACGGGATGTTGAATACTGGAGTAACTGATAACTGATTAAGGATCCATTGAGAACTAATTAGTGAGAGGCTGGCGGCCCTATTTCGATGCATATCAACAAGTGTTCAATTGTCTTTCAACTAATCCCAGGATTGCTCAGGTAGGCAAAATAAAGTTTAAATTTTTTTCTGGATTTTGGCCGAATCCTGGTCCGGGACGTCGTCCATTGGATTCGGATCGCCGAGACGCCGACTTTGCCAGTGTTTTTGCGTCCGTAGCACTTTTGATGGTCAGTTTCGTGCCCAAATCCATATTTTGGAATCCGGCCGAAAAAAAGTAAAAAAGTACGTGCAGGCAAGACCGGTCAATAATTAACTATGCTAGGATTTGTCAATTGGTTTGCGTCCTCGTTAACCCCAAATATGCCCACTTCCACCGCATCGAAACACCTGCTCAAAGGCTGCCACCCCAGCTTGGAGCTGAGTCTTCACAGCATCTAAGTCACCTCTGCCCGCGGCCAGATAGAGCTGCAACCCGCTTTCTGCTGACGTGAGGCGTCGCTTCTCCTGTCCAGCAACCAAAACCCTGTGCTTCTCCGATTTGGGGGGGGTGTTCAAAAATGTATTTGCCCCCGAGGGCTGGCCAAAGAACTCAAAAAAAAAATGCCTGGCGGGCAAAATCTTAGTGAGCCTTTGAAGTGCAAAAGCTCGAGCGGGAGTGCATGCGAAGTGTTGACCAAAGTCGGCTTTTGAACTTGGAATTTTGAATTTTTCAACTCAAATTGCTAGCGCAACCTAATATTTAATATATAATACACAATGTATACTATACCATATATATATATATATATACATATCAATATAAAACCTTGTGTATATACATATCATTCATAATATCATATTTACAGATGATGCAAATGTGACTTTCCCGTGGGCCCAAAGGGTCTAAGTCACTCCTCTGCGGTCGTCACCACAGGTTTATCCTCCTGCGCTGGCGCCGGCGTTGGTGCTGCTGGCGGCGATGGCGCCTTCACCGGTGGTTTCGGCACCGGCGGTGGCGGCGATGGTGGTGGTGTGTCGGCTGCATCCTCGGGCGGCGAAACCGAGGCGGTCCTTAGATTCAAAGGTAGCTAATAATGTTCAACACTCATGGGGTTTAATTCAAAGGGGGATGAAGCCCTATTTGGATTAAAGCCCACTCTTTCTTTCTTTCATACTGGTTCAGAAGGGTCAACGATCGGTGATGGCTCACCATTATGGCCCCGTGACCACTCTTGCCCATTGAGGGAGAATATATGAGGAATATGAACAGGAATATATTGTACTGCAATGGACAGAACAAGGGGCCATGGTCTTCGCCCGCAACCTCCTAAGGTGTCAATAAACTTCGAATGTATTCCTTATACTGTACTCAACCTTAATAGGGTTTGATCCAAATGGGGTGTACAGTCAAGTTGGCTATATAAGGTCAGGTTCTAAGGTCAGCAATTGGAATTACCCAATTGGCTACTAGAAATATAACAGGATATATATATATATATATATTATATATTATATATATATATATATATATATATATATATATATATATATATATAAAAACCTAAACCCCTTGAACCCCCCCATACCACCCATTTTGGGGGAGTTCTTCTGAGCGCCCTTCGGGGAAACTACATTTTCGAAAAGGCACAGCCACGAACAAATCGGCCTGAATTTCCTAAGGTCCCCAAGGCTCTTGCCTGGGACGAGGGGTGTCCATACCAACTTGACTCTAATTCCATCGGCACTGAACCCCAGTCGTATTGAAGCCCATTAAAGAAGTTTCAGCAAAACTAAGGCGGCACTCCCATGAAGGCAAGCTTATCATGCCAATCGCATCGCTTTGCCCCAATGACTTGTGCGTTGTTGAATTATTTTGCAAACTCACACTTTGAGGTGGTCTCTGACATTGTAAGTCTATGGACACCCCTAACTCCTACCTCCTATCTTCACGTTTGCGATGAGGATGCTTAGGATGTTAAGTCAATCTTGTAACATTTGCCACATATACAACGACACAATATGTAATGCTGATCTTCATGTAATGGCAACATTCCGTGGGGGCACGAAGTTCACTTAAATTCCATGAAAACACAATATTTAGATTGTTTTTTTTGTTTGAGGATGTGCTTTTCGGACATGTGTTCTTCCCGAAGGGCTGGTAAAATAACCTCCAAGAATGCTGGAAATCATAAAATGTTCTACCCATTGTCGCGCGCAAATTCGATGCAGAAAAACACCCGAAATGCATTTAAACACGTTCCCGACATGTTTCGAAGGGCCCCGGCGCCGGAAAAAAAGTTTAGGGGCCCGAGGCCGGGAAATCTGGTTTAGGTGTCTCTTAATTAGTCCATCACCAGTATCTGCCTGTGTTTGCGATGCTTTTCAGAAACACCGTTTCCCCCATAATGGAGGCTGCCTTTGCCCATCTTCGCCCACCTTTGTGGAAACAACTATGCTGGATTGTGTGGCTGGAACACACACCAAACAGATATGCATCGACTGTCCCCGTAGACCAGGCCATCACCCGGGATTTCTCGGGTAAGCGAAAACAAATGTAAACTTTGTTTTTATGGACTTTTGCCGAATCCTGGTCCGGGACGTCTTCCATTGGATTCGGGTTGCAGAGATGTCGAATTTGCTTGTTTGTTTGCGTCTGTGTCGTCCTTGGCGGTCAGCTTCGTGTCCGAATACATATTTGGGGACCCTGTCGAAAAACAATTTTAAAGTATGCCTAGACTCGACAAAGATATAATACCAAACAACAGGGCACCTAACAAAGAAAATGTTTGGAAGGTGAAGCTGTGTTGGTTGGTCGTAAGTGTTTGGAACTTACGCAACTTTACAAAACAAAGCACATGTTCAAACACCGAATGTGCCTGCACCTTGGTGATGTTTGGTAAAGCTGAGTAAGTTGCTTTTTGTAACATGCGACCACAAACACAGCTTTACCCAACAATCATTTGTTGGTTAGTTGCCGTGCTTTTCGATCCTGTATTTGTTTGAGATTGGGGTTTATTGGTTGTATACATTTTGGTATATTTGATATTATTGGTTTTGAAGTAATTCCCGATTCTCAGAGAACCCTTTTTTTCTGGTCTGTGGGGGCAGTCAAGATATGCAAATGAGTAATAAATACGGCATGATTTGATGCCTTGCAATTTTCTTGCATCTTAGTCTCAGTCACAAGCGCTATGTGGTTGCCTATAGAACCCCTCTTAAGGAAGGATAGAGGTAAGATTAGGTATATTTTTCGGATCGGGTATATTTAATATTACGCTAAATCTAGGATTTGCTACGCTAAATCCGCCACCGTGCCCCCAGGCACCAGTGGAGTGTTCATAATGCTTGTTTCTTAGCTTCTTAGCTTCTTAGCTTCTTAGTTTCTTTTAAGGGACCCACACCCCCCTTACCCACCCTTACTTGCGATTTGCCGCATGACTTTTGGACTTTTTCCCCATAAAAACTCATGTTTTTTTTATGAAAAGGTGGTTCGGGAACCGTTTTTTGGTGGATCCACCATTTGACACCATTTTGGGTCCCCATTTTGACACCATTTTGAATTAAGATATTTCTAAGGCTCCAAAGTGGACGCCAAAATGGCACCCCAAAATGACCCCAAAATGTATCCCAAAATGGACCCCAAAATGGGAGCCCAAATTCGCTCATGTCTTCATCTTAATTCAAAATGGTGTCAAAATGGGGACCCAAAATGGGACCCCAAAATGGGACACACCAAACTGGATGATCGCATTTTTTACAGTAAAAATTGGGGTTGGGAGACAAAAAATACCCCCGAATGGATCCCCAAATGGGTCCACAAATGGCCCCCCAAATGGGGGCATTTTGAAATTACAAAAAAATCATCTGAGTTTTAGGCTCCATTTTGGGCTCCATTTTGAAAGCCCAAAATGACGCCAAAATGGCTCCCAAAATGGAACCCAAAATGGAACCCCAAATTCAAATTTTTCTTTATTAATTTCAAAATGCACCCCAAAATGGTACCAAAAATGATGCCAATTCCAGAATTGCTCGAAAATGATCACCAAATGGTATCAAACTGGTATCAAAATGATCCCAAAAGATCCCCGAAATCGAATCCACAATGATCTAAATCGGACCCCAAATACCACCCAAATAACGTCCCACAGGCCCCCCGATGAAACCGCAAAGATACAAAATGGAGCCCAATGGCCTCCAAAATAAAGTTTAAACTTTTTTTTTCAAGGATTTTGGCCGAATCCTGGTCCAGGATGTCGTCCATTGGATTCGGTTCGCCGAGACGCCGAATTTGCCGGTGTTTTTGCGTCCGTAGCATTTTTGACGGTCAGTTTCGTGCCCAAATCGATATTTTGGAAGCCGGCCGAAAAAAGTAAAAAAGTACGTGTAAGCAAGACCGGGAACAGCGATACAGCTGCAGAGGGTGTCGTGTTCGGCAACAAGAACGGCCAACGAACCGACTTTTTCTCTCCCAGAAACTATCATAAGAGTGTCAACAAAAGCCCCCCCGAAGGAGGGTTCCTCGGAGGGGCATTCAAGCCCAGAGGCACCCAAATGGATCTCCAGAGGCACCAAATGGAGGAAGCCCAACTGGAGCTCTCTGAGGTACCTCCTTGCGAACTTTTTACATCAAACCACACCTAAAGCCATCAGGAGACCCCCAAAGCCACCTACGCGGCAAGCACCGATCCACAATGAACGGCAGGGTGGCGGGAAGGCCGAAGGCAACTGGATTACGTTGAATCCAGGAATCCTAGACAAGGATTTGGCATGTTAAATTACGATAAATTTAGGATGTCGTACGGTATATTACGTTACATCTTGGACTTTTACATTAGATTACGTCAAATCTTGCACTTGTTACATTAAATTACCCTAATGCTAAGAAGAGCTGTATTCAAAACGACTGAAATGGTTTCCATCAGAATCCATCTAACAAGTGTGCCTGAAAGTGGTAGGAGCTAGTGGTGTCCGTAGATTTTCAATGCCAACAACAGCAAGCTACCTCACAAAAGGGTGATTTCCCAAACAACTCAAACTCATTCCGAAACATAACAAACAACTACAAACAACGACCGACTTCCCCAAAAATACAGATTTGGGGGCAGGGGTATGCATTTTTCGAAAATGTATGTTCCCCGATGGGCGCTCCAAAGAAAACCAAAAATGGTGTGTGGGGTGTGTGTGGCGATTTAGGGTTTAGAGTTTAGCGTTCAGGGTAAACACAAAATCCCATCATATATTTCCTATGGATCCAATGCCTCACAAA
>Ga0099797_100673_pt1 | contig 21034 bp, 8 predicted proteins | sample Uncmet_Sort48C_1_FD_89871 | JGI IMG/M metagenome (GOLD analysis project Ga0099797, IMG submission 89871) | Marine eukaryotic communities from CALCOFI LINE 67, Pacific Ocean - C012_Sort48C_1 | ecosystem: Environmental > Aquatic > Marine > Oceanic | place: Pacific Ocean: Monterey Bay | collected...
CGTGGCTTCGAGCAACCTTTAGAAATGGATACGGAAGATAACATGCTATTCGAACATGGATATCCAGAGGACATTTTCGAGACATTATCGAGACTTCATGGTCTTGCGTTTCAGGATCTTCACCCGTTCTCCATGATCCCAGATAAAGACGAGTTCGGGAACGAGTTGAAGAATGATACAGACGAGGTCTATTGGAGGGAAAAAAATGATGAAGATGACTTCCAGAAGATGAAAGAGGCTCGAGAGAGGAAGGAGAATCTCGAGAAAGAAAAAGAGACAGGAAAAGGAAAAGAAACAGGAAAAGAAAAAGAGACAGGAAAAGGAAAAGAGATTGGAAAAGAGAATGGAACTAGAAGCACGGTCCCTCTGTCGAGAGATTTCGTTTCAAGAGATTCAAGACAAGAATTTACAAGAGGGGAGAGACGTTTTGACAGAAAAGAAGAGGGGCGACAAGAGAAAAAAGAGGAGGAAGGCAAAGAAGCGAGAAAAGAGCAGAACCAAGAGATGGGTCAAGAAGCACAGCACAATCGCTCTGGATCAACTAACTTTTCTTCTGCTGCGCCTGTTTCTACCCGTCAATCTTCTGCTCCTCAGACGAGTTCCTCTGATCCCCAAACAAGCTCTGCTCAAACAAGTCCAAGTTCTGCTCCAACTCAAGGCAGCGCGCAACCAAGGCCGGGCGAAGCAGGTCCAGGCGAAGCTGCATCACAACCGCAGCATGGTAGCGCGACTGCTTCAAAAAAGACGACAGCACAGGAAGCTGCTACGAATTTAAATGCACCAGCTGAAGACAGCAACACGACAAAAGTCCAAGAAAATACAGAGACTGCTGCGCCGCATGCTAGCGCCGCTTTTCTGAGTCCACGTTTCAATGTTCCTCGGGAAGGTGTGGGAGCAAAAACATCTGTCGGGGGTGAGGCTGGTGGAGCTCACGTTTACACGGAGGAAAATTCTGATACGCCGAAAACGAAAACGCAGAACACAAACGAGGATCACGCAGACGATGGTGACATACAGCAAGAGTTTTTGCGAAGAGAACATGAAGAGGCCCGAAGACAGGCAGAAGCTCGAAGAGAACAACAAAGAAGAGGTCCACGTGCATGAGCTCACGCATTCGATGGTGACAGACGGGGATGGTGATGAATAACATTGAATGATGGCTCCAGAATGATGTCTCCAGAGGGAAAAACTTAAAGGGAAAACTTCAACTTTGGCAAATGTGGAATGCAGCCCAGCTTTCGGGACGACTTAGGAGTCTAGTTTTTGGGACTCTGCAGTCTAGTTTTTGGGACTGTGAGGTCAAGATTGCATGATATCCATCAAAGCAGCCATTGTTACTGTGTGACTGTCCAGTTGGAATAAAGACACACTGCCCATAGCAAAATAGTCTTAGAAAGATCAATGTGACTAAGTATGCCCTTAGGCTAGCAAAATAGAAAGACCATGGCTACGATTGATTATCCACAAGATCATTTTCTCCACAAGATCATTTGAATTTTAGCCAAGATGTTTTTCACGAGGATTCACAGCAACTTTGTAACTGTTTGTTTCGCCTACGGTTCAGAGTTGTTAATTTGGAGATTCTGGCTGCTGATCATGGGCGGAAGTAGTAATTGGGTTGCTGGGATCTGGTTACGAAAGATCTCCTATTTTCAGTGTGGGATCTCCCGCTGGATCATTGTGGGCGCCTATGTTCAGTGCCAGAATCGTTTTGGGATATTAATTGGCGTTAGTGTGGAACGTGTGTGATTGTGGAACAGCGTTAGTGTGGAACGTGTCTACAGATAGGGATGTCGTGTCTTTCTCTAATTCAAATTGAAGTCGATTTTTTCATTGGTCATGAAGTCTTCTATGTTTCTTCTATGTTGATGTCGAAGTAGTTCGCTTATGATTAATCACAATTTCGATTTTGATAATGATAGACACTTCTCGAAGAAAGATAGAGTCGCATCGGAGAAAAAAAAAACTCGAAAAAAGGAAAACATATGAGACCGTGTGGTTGAGGCATCGGCACCAATTTAACAGTTGAGCTGGCGTACGGTATTGAAATGGAAATCATGCTAATAAATTCAATTAAAGAGTGGCGTATAATCATGCACACTGCAAGTAGAGAGATAACAGGGGCATCCTGCAAGTAGTGGCATACTTGCGCGGAGGATACATTGCAAGGGTGGTAGTATAGCCGCTATTATGAAAGTGCAGACGTATGATGACAGATGACAATGTGGACACCTGTTATAGTCAGAAAATTTAAAGTTACGGTCACAAGAATAATATATTGGCAGGATGGTGTGCCAAAAGAATAGTAAACACACAGTGTGCAAACGCACAGTAGTTACGTGTAACTGTGTAAAACCAGTTAACAAGAGCAATAACGTTTCAAGATGAAGGAATTTGAAAAAAAATTTGCGAAGTGGTTTTCTTGTTTAAGTCAGTATTCGAAGGCATATCTCGAGCGAAAGTCCCGATCGTCGTCGTATTTCTTGTTTTCATATTATCGGCGACCATATCGCGAAGCGCATATCATTCGAAAAAAAAAAATTTAAGGCGTGAGAAATTCAAGAGTGAACTTATTGAATATGCGAGTCTGAGGAGGCATGTTTTTTTTTCTTTTGTTTGCTGTACCAAACCCGTGATGTGAGTGCTCTATGACATTCATTAAACGGCTATTCTTGTTTTGATTTCGGCTGAGCTTTTTTGTTTTCTTTCTTAGGCAAGAGTTTCAAGGGCCAAATTGCGACGATTCTTGATTATCAGTTAGTTCCAGAATTTAAACCCGGTTTAAACAAAAAAATACAAATTTGTTGAATCATTTCACAGTGGAATTCATATCGAGGTCTCCATAGTGTGGAGACTTTTGTCATAATCGATCATAATCGATTTCAGGTTGACTCATATAGTCTATAGACTCATATAGTCTATAGGCTGAGAGTCTAGTCCGAAAAAATGGCAGAATCCAAAGCCTCCAAGATCTACAATTACTCTCTTTTGTCTCCCGTCTGTTTGATCCAGATAGGATGTTTGCTCCTGTTTGCAATTTTTTGCGTGGTGAGATTCTATCTGTTGAAGCGAGGAAAGGTCTTGGGAAAGAAAGGTAGACAGAATGGAAAAGAAGAGAGACAGATTGGAAAAGAAGGCAGACAAAACACAAGTGGAGAGAATGGAAGTGAACAAAACGACGCAAGAGGGAATGACTCTGAAAACGAAGTCTCAGCAGAAGAACCCAATGACATACTCTTCATCCCCTACAAGCTGTCCTTGTGGCGTTACATCGTCTTCTACATCTTTATTCCCGCAGTGTTTTTCGCGACGAATACAGCCGCCACGTTCTTGATCCAAGCTATGCGTATCGCATTTAACTCTGACGATGTCGCTATCCTGGAGCATTTTTTCCCCAAAGATCGTCACGATTTGTTATGGCTCACCAACGGGATTTTAGGCCTCAACTTCTGCACCAAGGAGATGGCGGAGTATTGGGCGTTGACGAAGACTAAGTCTAATACTATTTCGAAAACTTCTTCCAGTTCTGGCAGCAACATTGTCAATGTCACTCCTGCTCATGAAAATATCTATGGCCTCCGTCTTGGGCAATCTTCTCACATCAAGCCCTATCTTCTGACCCCTGAAACTTGCAATCACGAAGAGACTCTATTTGACAATGTGGCGATAATTTATCGGTGTCTCGAGTTGTATTGTAACTATTTGGTGATCATGTTAGTCGTTGTTTGGGTGTGGCAGAAAATCGGCGGCGATAAAATCAAACTATTTGTGGCATATGATCAGGTCGAAGATTGTGAAAATGCAGATGTCGTGGGAGTGTTTAGTAGTTGTTGTGTTGGTGGTGGTAACAGTGCTGGTAAGTTAACCACTTCTAGTAGTCCTCATGTCAATAGGGATGAATCTAATGTCTCTCTTGGGGATGTCTCTGCCGATACTCGCAACGTACGCGAGAAAAACGAACACGATTTATTCAGGACGCAGGAACCTAATCGTCGAACATGTGTAGACAATGCGCAAGTCGTCAAACCAACAACGAAAGCCAACACTACGATGAAGAGCCTGCTGAGCCTTTGCAAAATCAATAAAGAACAAGCCGTGGACAGTATGGATGCTGTTGAGATGAACGAAATAATAGTGGCGAAGAAGAGCCAGGGCAGAGAACAACTGACGAGGAATAGTAACAGTGGTCATCCGCTCTCAGGAGAGAGGTCACAAAGTGTGCAGCAGGCTGCACAAAGTAGCAACTTGCTTGAGATACTCGTAGTCGACAACGATCGACCAAATTTGGACGATTCTGATTATCGTCGCGCAAATGCAAGTCAGAAAAAAGATATTCGCGACAACTCTGAAATAACAACAACAGTCCACTCTTTCGTCTTTATGACGCAACGCTACGTGTTATCCGAAAATCGGTTCATACGCGTCGATACGTTTGAAAAGAGTGAAATCATAATGAAGGAACTTGTCATGGGGAATGAACTCACGATGTCAATGAGAGGAGATACTGAGCAAGAAAAGAAAGAATCTGATGAAGAAAGAGAAGAAGTGACAAAAACAAAAGAAAGCAGCAACTTTTTCAAAGAACGCATTTTGTTTCGGAATTTTCAGATTAGCGAAAGAAAACCACCTCTTAAGAAAAATAGCTCTGAAGAAGAAGAAACCCCACATCTCCGCAACCTCCTCCTCTCAATATATGGGCCGAACCGGATCATCCTCCCAGATTCGAATTTTCTCGCCATTTTCACCAAAAACGTCCTCCAAATTAGTGTCTTGATTATTTTCGGGACCTCGGCGAACCACATAGGGACAGGATTGGTTCCGTTTTTCTTTCTTTATTTTGTCTTGACTCTCGCAGTCTATCTCATTATGTCGTTCATAGAGTGGAGAGGTGCGGTGAAAACTAAGAAAATAATAGGACAAAATTCAGAAGTGGAAGTTGAGGTTATGTTTGGCGTCACCGATGGTGAGGAGTCTCATTTCATAAATCAGAAGACATCGAAAATTCCGATCTCATCTCTTGTTCCCGGGGACATCCTGGTCATCAAACCGCACATGAGAGTGCCGTGTGATTGTGTTTTGGTGGATTTAGCCATGACATTGCCAGCGCAAACAATCTCTGTCAGTGTCAATGAAGCCACTCTTACGGGCGAGGCACGCGCCATTCAGAAGTTTCCGGCAAAATTTGAGGAGCTTGTAGATCTTTACACCAACAAAGATCTTGAAAAAAGTCTGGAAGTGGGTATGTCATTCTCGAAAAAATCGGTATTGTACTCGGGAGTGAACGTTTTGAACTGTTCCGAGAATGCTGTTGCGTTAGTTCTCAAGACAGGGTCTTTCACGAGACACGCAGACCTTGTGAAAGACATGTTTGCCAAAAAGTCTCAGTCTGCCACTGCCACCAATTCAACTTCTCGAACTTTTCGTACACAGAAACAAGCTCCAAGTCACCAGCCTTCCCATGCAAAAACGTACCAAATCTCGCACGACTTAGGCACGGTGCTGCTGATATCTGTTCTTCTTAACGTGCCACGCATGATTCTCTGTCCGCTCGCACGGGCGTCGAGCAGTACTGATTTCTGGGCGGACCGCGCGCGACTATATGATCAGTTGATCTTTCCTTTTTTTGGTGTTGTCAGTCCGATATGGGTCGTTCTGGTGCAAAACTCGGTCAACCAGAGTGCGAAATATTTAGAGAACTTGTATACAAAATGCGCAGACAAAGCGTTATCTATGTCAATCTCTGTACAAAATGCGGCGGATATTTTGACAGCGTCCAAAATCGGTGTCCAGTGTTTCGATAAGACGGGAACGCTGACGGATAGTGGTTTGGTTTTGGAAAGTGTGGAAGGGGTAGACGAACTGCTCTTGAAAAATTATGAAAGGTGTAATGACAATGACAACGCATTTGGCAATCCATTGGAGCTATTACATCTTGCTACGCGGGAGTGTCATACTGTCGTGAGGGTGCCGAAGAAAGGAAGAAAAAACTCAAAGAAGGGGAGAAAAAACTCAGAAGAAATGGAATTTGAACTGCTTGGCAACGAAGTCGAAGTGCAGATGCTTAAATGGTCTGATGCCAAATCCACACAGGGGACACATTCACTACATGGACGCACTGTCCGCAAGTTTGAGTTTGATCAGCACACACAATTGCAGAGTGTTGTGGTGGAGATTGAAAGACAGCATGCGCAGCTGCAGAACTGTAACAACACAGCGAAAAAGCAGCTCTGTCTTTTCACGAAGGGATCTGTGCGCAAAGTATTGGCGAAATGCTCTCAGACTTCTGAATCTAATATGACCCCAGAAATCAAAGCGAAAATCTTAAACCACGCGATGCGATTGTCGGCAGAAGGATTCTACACCATCGCAATGGCTTGCCGGATGTTGGAGTCGGAATCTAAGTCTTCGGATGAGGAGGCAAATTCAACAATGGCAGCATCACGCTCGGAACTCGAAAAAGACCTACACTTTCTGGGTTTGTTGAAGTTTCGGAACAAGGTGAAGCCGGATTCGCGGGAGACGATCCAGATTTTGAAACAGGCCGGTATCAAAGTCCAGATTATCACCGGCGATACGGAACACGGGGGGCTGTATGTAGCGAGGAAAACGGGATTGGTTTTTTGTGAAGAGCATGTTTGTGACGAGAATGATGTGGAGACAGAAGGGGACGATGGAAATGCGCTCGGCTGTGATAGCGGCGTCGTGATCATCGAAAACATTGCGACCGTGAAGAGTGGCGATGGTAGTGCAGCAATAAATACTGGGGCTGGTGAGAGAGCAAGAGACGGAACAAAGAACGCCGCAGACGCAAGCACAGCAGACAGCAAGCCAAAGGAGTCGATCAGCAATGATTCTAAGCTTGAAAGCGCGCAACTTGATGACGGTGAAGAACGACTTGATGACGGTGAAGAGCCTGAGTCTCACGCTGTCGCGAAGTATATTTCAAAGTTCACAAACCAGCTTGATGATAATGCGTCGGACAAGAATGCTTCGCCCGATAAGACAGATAGTCGGATCGTTCTCCAGAAAGACACTGACGAGGATCCAGAAAGACGACTCATCCAAATCTTGCTCTCATCGCTGGAAAACAAGTTGAGGAATCCACATGCGAGCATTGTGAATCCGGAGGTAAATAGTGTACACTCAACGGCTGTCATAATCACAGGCGAGGCGTTTATGGAAATGAGCACGATTCTGGAGGCGCAAATGGAGGAACTTTATGAGTGTTTGAGTACAAAAACTCAGAATCTAGAAACAGGAAGTAAGTCTGAGAATCTTGAGACGGAGAAAGCATATTTCCACCCATGGGTGCGAGCGTTAATTGATTTATCTCTTTCCTCTACCGACTCAGCCGACAGCTCTGCATCTACGACATCACGAAATCTGGTAAAAAATATCTCCTCCCTCTACTTAAATCACAATGTCCGGGTCTCACCTTTATCCCTGTTGTATCCTCACATTGCCGTTTTTGGCGCGATGGGGCCCAGGATGAAGCTTGAAGCGATCAACTTCTGGCATAATGGAAATTATTTTCCGAAAAATCTGGTCGTAGGGATGTGTGGAGACGGTGGAAACGATTTGGGAGCAATCAGAGCTGCCGATATTGGCATTTGTTTGGCTAATAGTGATGGTCATGGTGACGAAGCCTCTAGTGATGGAGGTGATGATGACGATAATGATGATCAGGATAATGAGGACGATCATGATAACAGTGTCAGTGATAAAGCTGTAGCAAGTGAATCTGAAGCCAGAGATATAAATAGAGCGACATCATCACAAAAAAGCTCACCTTCAAATAGTGCTAATCACAACAAGACCGAGACCAGTACTATCGACGAAACAGTCCTGCTTTCACCGTTCGCGTGCCGTTCCCGCTCTCCTGCATGCGTCATTGCGATTATCCAGGCTGGGCGCGCTTGCATGGTGACAAATATGAATGTGGTGAAAATGCTTTATGTCGCTGGTATCGGTGGGCTGTATTACTATCCACTCCTATTGTTGCAGGGCGTGGAATTTTCAGCCGGAATGCAGTGGGTGCAATATTTGGTATTCGCAAATGTATTCACGGGACTGATCTACCAATCGATAAAGCCAGTTGGCATGGTCGATTGGATTGTCAGCCTGTGTCTCTATGATAGTGATCATGATGATAATGGAGAGAATGGAACGAGTAGTCCCGACCTTAGGAGCGACATCAATGTTAAGAGTGACATTAACCTCGGTAGTGAAATCGAATTGACTCGCTCAAAACAGAGGAAAAGACAAGACATAACTCAACAAAAAACCATCAAAACCCTCACCCCGATCCTCAAATATTGCAACCTCCCGCTTACCATTCAAGGCATCAAAAAACTGCGGCAAAAAATCTTACCCAGCGAAACTCCTGCGACGAGTTTGAGGAATTTTTGGATCTGGATTGAGTGTTTATTGCTTTATCTCGTCGCTTCTGGTATTGCAGTCCTTATTTCTTATTCCCCCCCGACAGTGTTTCCGGGGCTGTTTCTTGATGATGATCTGAAATTTTCTGAATCACATCTGAATCAGAATGTTGGTGCTGATAGCCAGAATGGTTCTGGTAGCCATACATCTTCCTTATCGCAAAAATTATCGCAAAAATCCTCCTGGTACACATCCGGTGTGAAAGATCTGCCTGGTCCTTCTGATCCTAGTCTAAGTTCTGTATCTAGTTCTGGATCATCTGCTTCCGGCGAATCCGCAGAAAGTCAAAAAGTCGGCATCTGGAATCAAAAAACAGAAATTTCCAATATAGACGGTGGTAATGAGTGGAACATCCAGGAATGGGACATTGGTTGGGAGACGACCGCTAGTCTAGCCTGCTTAACCAATTTCATGTGGATTTGGTGGACTTGTTTATTCTGTATTTTGACGGTTCTGTTTTCGTTCGGAGGAAAATTTCGGAAAAGTCTGTTAAGCTTCAACTTTCGGAAAGAAAATTGCGGCATTCTTTTCATGTTGCTTTTCTGCGCGGGTTTCGCAATCGCAACGATCGTCGTTTTTTTGTATATGCCAAACAATCACTGGAATTGTTTGTATAGGCAAAACTGCGATAACCGGTCTAGTTGGGCGAGAAATATTGGCGCATGGCGGGTTTTTACGGGTTCGACTGGGATGGAACCAGAAAGGAAGGGATTAGGGCCGGAGATTTTGTCTCCGAGGGCGTTCTTTTATTATGCGGAAAGTGACTCGACGGATTTTGACTTACTAGTCAAAGAGTATATGCAGAAGAGCAATGACCCAGTGAAAAAACATAGAATACAGAAGATAAAAAACGATCTAGAGATGGTGAAAAGAGTGTATGACAAATCGGTTTGGAGTGGGGTGAATTTTAGTGGGAATGCTGGATTGAATATGAGTGGTAATGCTGGTTGGCAAAAAGAAGCTTCATCCGTCCTCGAGCCTTCGAGTTTTGAACAACGTGCGTATTTTTCGGTGCTCACAAATCAGAGTGTCAGTGAAGACGGTGAAGACCAGTTTCCGTCTTTCAGATGGACAGAGGAATTGCAACGAGATCCGCAGATAATGAAGCTTTTCCAAGATTTGCCGAATGATGATAACACAGGAGAAAAGGGCACTGCTGACATTGACAGTGACCAAGACAACACTAACAAAGGAAAAACGGAAAAAGACGCAAAGCCTAGTGCGAAATACGATGGGATGGTAGAGCTGGTGAAGAGCCGTCAGTTGGACAAAAATTCGAAAGACAAAAACTGGAAAGACATCGAAACAGCAATCCCTTTCATTTCCCAGGTCAACTCCTACGGGCCGACTAGCAGAAACCTTCTGAAACACGCGGGATTCGGGTGCATGATGGCTATATTTCCAGATATCAATCACAAAGGAAGTCTTTTTAAATACGCCAAGATGTTGGAGAAAGCTTACGCGTTGGATTCGATTGAATTGACTGCAGAAACCATTCAGAACAGCCTTAAAGCGCCGCAATGTGTAGTGGAGGCGAAGATGAGCGCCAGTATAAGTGTCAGCGCGAACAATTCTGTCGAAAAAAACATTAGCAATCTCAAGTCAAAACTGAACTTCATCTGCAAATCACTGGTCACAGCATCGTGGAAAATCGATCCAAAAACTGGCGGACGTTTCTACGCGTGGCTCGCGGCTTTGCAGCCGTTACATGATATCACGGCGAAAAAAGTTGCGACCGCTACTGAGAATGGTTCTGCAATTTCGGCTACAGAGTCTACGGCGCCAGACAAAAAAACACAGCACTACTCCACAAGCTGCAAACTCATCCCTCGTTGCGATGTCTTCCAAGAAAAAGCATTGGGTCCAGAACACAGCGGGTATGTGAAGGATTATTTGGGCGCGGACCCAAAAGCAGACAGCAGTAATCCCAAGTCGATCACCAAAAAACGCAATGTCGCAGTCAGAATTGTACCAGAAAAGCTTTTGTCCACCAACAGCCCAAACCTGTACGCTGTCTCATACACGAACTTGTCTGCGGTTATCGGTGGATCGACTTTTGACGACAACGATACTTTTTCGTATTGGACTCCAGGAATCTATGTTGATATTACCTATCCAATTATATTTACCACAGGCCTTCTCGTGATGGCGCTCCTGTTGGGGGCGGTCGTTATTTGGATGCAGAAGATGCAGGAGGAACCAATGAACCAAATGAACTTGAAGTGATGTGAGAAAGCTCAAAGCTGTCGCTATTAAGGGCATAAAGTTCGCATTAAGCCTGTTTTGGCGTTTAAATTCGATATATTTTTCCAATGTATTTTTCCAAATTCATTTTCCAAATTCGAGTTGAGTTGAGTCGAATGTCTTCAAAGATTAAGTCCGAAGTATCGTTCGAGTTGTGTCATCATAGCCAGCGTTATCCTAAGTAGTCACAAGCGCCCTGGGAAGGCTTTAAACTCACCCTATGCTGGTCAGCGGAATGCAGCCGTGCCGCATGATGAATGTTTCTTTTCGAGTCGATGTTTACAGTTTGTTCGTTGAGAGAAAATGACTTCAAACAGATCCAAACATGCGAAAACTTGTCATTTCATTAGTTTTGTAGTCAGCGTCTCTTTTTTTTCAATGGTCGATATAATATTTTTCAAGTTTTTTCATATGGCTGGCACATTGGTCGACTTTTTTGCACCCTTCGAATCAAATTTCAGGCGCAACCTGGCATCGGATTTTGGTATCTGATACTATCATGCTGTGTGGCGCACGATGATGACATGACACGACATCACTCGCATGACATCACTCACATGACATCACTCACATGACATAACATTGAATTCTCGCATGTCGTGAGATCTCCATTGAATCCTTACGTTCAACTTCTGGCTCTTTCCAAATTGAAGCCCATCACTCAAGAATCAATGATATCATCCACTTGCAGCGGTTTGATGATTTTGTGAAATTTTCTGAAATTTTTTGCGATCTCAGCAAGTCCCTCTGTCATCGTACAATGTTCAAGTCCCTCTGTCATCGTACAAGTAACAGAGAGTCATAATCAATTTGAAAAGAAAAGCTGTAGTGTTTTAGATTTCAAGTGTATTTTAGATTTCTTGTGTGTTTTAGATATCATTTCTTGTGTATTTTAGATTTCAAGTGTGTTTGAGATTTCAAGTGGACTGTGTATTTTAGATTTCTTGTGTGTTTTAGATTTCCTGTTGTTTTAGATTTCAAGTCTCGCAGTCGATCTGAATCTGATTCAATCAGAATCAGACTCAGTCAATCATTATTGACACGTCAGGATTTTGAAAGATCATCATGTTGGAAGTGTTTTCGAGATATCATATGCAAGGATGAGTCAAACGTGACTGAAGTATGCAAAAGCAATAGCGTAGGCGAGAGAATCATGGTAGTAAAACGATGCACGACAGGGAAAGGTGCCAGTTGTCATGATATGACCCGTGGAGAATGCAGAATACCAGGTCCAGGAGAAAACGCGCCAGGGGAACCTTGCGTCGCCATGATTTCTCCGTCTCTTCTGTCCACAGCAGCCTCGACGATTCCGCTTTCGTCGTCTCCGCTTTCTTCAACGCCAGTCCTGAGTGCCAGCTTGTCAACGACTGCAGGCTCGCCGAACAGCATACCGTTGACACCTGCGTCCAGCAGTCGGAAATGTTCGAATGGAAGGAGCTTGCAAAGCAAAGAATCAGAATCGTCAAGCACACAGTCGCATCTGATCGAGTGTCGTCGTCTGGCGCCGGTCCTCGGAGACGACTCGTCTGACGAAAAATGCGATCGGGAGTTGCGCTCTGTCGGTCTGTTGAGCTCGATCCCAGGGAAATGGAAATCGATGTTGGATATCGGATGTGGGGAGGTGACAAGAAGACTGAAGGAGATGAGCATCAGGGGTGGAAAGGAGTCCCGGCCCACAACATTGTTACTTCCGCAGCACATAAATCGACCACCTTTCGAAGCTGATCTGGAAAAAGGGCACTCGGACTTCGGCACAGATTTAGTCACAGACTTGCAATTGACCACGCAACGCCAAAGAAGGTCAGCGCATGGAGAGAAACAAGAAGAAAGGTCGAGTCTAGACTTATTGAGAGAGCCACTTCAAGCCTTGAACGCGCCACTTCTTCAAAAGAACACGACTACCACCCCAAATGACCTCCTGCTCGCCATTGCAAAATGGCAGATCCAGGCATTCGCCCTTCCGCATTTCCTCTTCTATTCCTCCGACTATTTCATCCAGCCGCTCACCAACTGGTTTTCAGACGAATTCGTGTTTCCTTCCGTATTGGAGAACAACGACGTCTGGATTTCGACAACTGGTCCTTATTGGTTAGCATTCGGGTCTTGTGTACTCCTTTCCTTCTACATCGTCCTGGAGTTCTATTATGTGTGGGCGAATCGCAGGTTGTACGAGTACCATGAACAATTGGCGAATTTGACTGTAAAGAAGTTCCTTCCCGGGTTTTTGGCTTTTGAGTCTTTCGAGCTCGATTTGATGCAGAATTGTGGGGCGGTAGTCTTTACTTTGTTTGGAGTGATGGCAGATTGTTCGGGAGGTCATTATAATCCTGATGGTTCAGATAATGGAGGTCCTCCTCTAGGTGCCTTTGTGAGCGCTGTTTTTGGCGCCATGCTAGTCGTTATGAACAATTTTCTGATGGTTTTGTTTTGGGCAACTGGGGTCAGAACGCAGTTTTCGCATTGTGACACTCACGATCCCACAGGCACAACAGAGAGACGAAAAGTCATAGACCACTGTACATTGTGGAGCAAATCACTCAGAAAGAAACTCTGTGCTATTTCGGACAGTCTGCAGTGTCTATCGGGACGCAAGCCGGATCCAGAGTTTGAGCCTGGTCAATATGCGAATGCAGATTCTGATGCAGCAAGAGCCATTTCAGATGAAACAGCAATTGAGAAAGCAGGAGAACATGGGAAAGAAACTACGGGCAACGAGACTGATTGGCTCAGCTTTTCCTATCTCGAAGAAAATGCCAAAAAACATCTCCAGGAATTGAAAAAGATCGTTGACAAATTCAATGAGGAGGAACTAAACGAGACATTGACTGCGTCACCATCGACCAATGTCAATGACTCAGACTCAGAGTCAAAATCCGACGAAGACGAATTTATGAAGCAGTTGAAAAAAACGAGAGACCTTGTTATGCAGCAAATTCGCCGCGGATGGCGCCTGAAGACGTGGTGTGAAGCGAGTGTCAGCTTCCTCCAGGTGGTGCAGTATGCTTTGATGAAGTGGATTTACCATGCTGTGAGAGGCATGAGTTTCGGAGGCTCCGAAAGTAGCAGCTCCATCATATTCGGACGCCCTACCGTCCTTCTCCCTCTCTTTGAAAGAGTCTTTCAGTATACACTTCCTCTCTTCATCCCCTGTTTCCTCTACCTCATCGTAAACCGGATCGAGAAAGCAGCGAACCGCGCGACACACGCCGCACACGCACAGCTCGGAAAGATAATCAAAACGGTTCCAGAATGGCAGGATTTCAACAATCTCTGGATCCTGTCGCTCACTGATTTCTTGGGGCCGTTTCTTTCGGTATTCCTTGGCAGCTCCGACCCAGGTTCTCTGCAGCTTACGTTGTTACAAGGAGCGGTCTTTGGTTTTACCAGCTGGATAGTATGGACGTATCAAGGGTGGGCATGGAGTGTTGATCGAAGGTTTCCGATATGGTCATCGTCACGGTGGGAGAATTCTGGTGGGCAAGAATCTGGACTCGGAGCAGATTCAGTGAGACCAGGAAGGTCAAAAAAATGGTTTGAGAATTTTCCGGCAACAAAAAGAGCCTTGAAGGCGCAGATGGAAGGGCATAATGCTGCATTTCACTGAAGTGACATTTTCGTGATTTTCAATTTTTGTGTTTGTTTTGAGATACAAAGGAAGCCAAATCGGTGATGTTTTGAGTTGGAAAGTCTGATAATTGTGAATATTTAAAAAGGTCAGGCGAGAGCAGTTTTGGACAAACAGTAACGGTAGTGCCGTGGGTTCAGGTGTAAGTCACGTCAAGCAAAAAGTGGTGTGTTATGAGTATGGACGTACGTGATGATCGTTTGGGGAGCGAGTGAGTGTACGTCTCAGAAGACGAAAACAAAATAAAAATGAGAGTGCAAAAAAGATCTTTCTGATATTCTCAGACTCATATCGCACGAAAGACATGAAAAAAAAAAAAAAAGAAAATCTCTCCTTAGAAAGAGACTCAAGCTCAAAGGCTGATGAAAATCTTAGAAATACTGAGCCTTTGGTGAGAGGAGTCAGGACCTCCATATATCGCGACTCGGATTGAACAGAAAACAGTAACTAAACTGCAGATGACTCATGAGAGAAGTATATAATTATGATTGAGTTCAGATTCGGCCAACTTTTGCAGTGGAGGCCAACGTTTAGTGCACAGGAAAAAATCGAATACACTGAGCTGAGCTGAGCTGAGCTAATATTTTCTGACAGTCGCACGCTAAACTGACGTCAGTAACATGAAGATGCCAGAGACGCACACGGCACCAAATAAAGCATCTGCTTCCAAAAAATAAAGAAAAGGCCTATATTTGAAAACAAAGACATGTGAAAACGTATGAACTCAAGAAGCTCCTATCTTCCGTAGAGCACGCCTCTTCTTGCAAGAAATCGCAGAGATTCGACGCTCGTCTTGGTGCAGCGATTTGGATTTGAGAAGTTTGGGCTTGCGTTCGTGGCAGCGTTTTTGGGTATCTATGTTTCTGGAAAAGAGAGAGAGTTCGTGAGTTTTTCTTTTTGCGAGTCCGTATTTTAGGCCACGATCAAAATCCGCGCTTTTTCAGGGGGAGGAGGTCGAGGAAGTTGATAACGATCCGACTCTGGATCGGCACCAGTTGAGTCCAAAGAGTCCGAGACTGTATACTAATGCAGTATACACTGCAGTCCAGATTCGTTAGCAGCCCGGGTCGCCGACCGGCGGTAATATATCGCGACAACGATTATTTTTCGCGGTATCGCGAAACCCGAACGACCGCAGACGAGGCCCGATGTCCGAAGCTGCGACGATGCGAAGGATTGGCGACGACTAAACTGCGGCCCCAAACGACGACGATACGAGCCATAACGATCGCCGACGAGATAACGATCGCCGACGAGATTTTGCGGATCATTGAATGATCCTTGAACTCGAAGAACTGCATTCGCAACGTGGCATCGGATTTTTAGCAAGGGCCATTTTGTGCGGCGCATGATGAATCGGACATCATTCACATTCACATGGCATAACATTGAATTCTCGCATGTCGTGACATCTCATCTCCACTGAGTCCTTACGTTCAGCCTCTGGCTCTTGCCAAATTGAAATCCATCATTCAAGAATCAATGATATGATATCATTATGATTCAATTGCAGCGGTTTGGGAAATTTTCTGAAACTTTTTGCGATCTCTTTTCTGAAACTCTATAATTTTATGTCTTCATGTTTTGGCAGTTGTATCAGTAACTGTTACCGCAGTGACAGCAGTATCAGTAATTGTTACCGCAGGGACAGCGGTGTCAGTCGCACAATTTTGGAACACTGTCAGTGACAGTGTTCCTCTTCAGATTTGTTGGACACTGTTCAACAGAGTCTCACAATGGTTTCTCTTGTGATTTGTCAAGATTAATTTCCGACGAAGGGCGGTTTCTCTTGTGGAGTCGGTTACTTAAAAATAAAGTAACAATTGGCGGCTTCTCTTGTCGAGTCAGTTAGAACGAAAGTAACAAGTGACAAATCAGTTAAGGAAAAAGGCAACAACTGACAAAAAAAGTAAGGCCAGAAGTCAGACGAGACAAAAAAAATTCTGACAAGCACACAGACAAGCAATATCTGACAATGTGGAGACACAAACAAGCTTTATCATCTGATGTCATATCAGATTCGACGAGTGAACACGGAGTGAGGTTTTCACAGGCTGAGCCAGAGAAAGATCACAATGGAAGAAGAAGATCACAAAACGCTCAAAATAGACTGAGTGGGTCGAATACTCCAGAAAAAAAAAATAGTAGACTGAGTTTACCGACTACTATTACGATGTTGTCTTCCAGTGCGTTGGGAGCTGGCATTTTTGGATTGCCCGCGGTATTGAAGGAAAATGGGATGATAGTCGGGATCATTCTTCTAGCTGTTGGTGGGGTGTTCTCAGCTATTTCCCAATATTATTTGATTAAGCTCACCAGGGTGGCAAACGAAAGGAAAGAAAAAGAGGGTCTTCCATTACTCACGACATATTCAGAACTGCTCCAATACTCGGTGGAGATCAAGTAAATCTAATTTTTTTCTTTTGTATATCAGCTCTCTTTCTTGGAAGTTGGAAGCTTCTTTCGCATTGTTGGATTTTTTTTTCTTGGAAGAAGTTTCCGTGTATATATTATGGATGTTACTGTAATATGATTTCTCTCTTCTTTTCTTCCAGGTGGCCCTCTCGATCGTCTGTCTGGGTGAACTCTCTTATGGATGTGATCTTCGTAATCGGCATTTGGGGCGGCACCATCGTGACACAAACTAAGTTCCTGGCTTCATTTATGGCGTTAGCCTTGAACTCTGACGATTCTGAAAGTTGGGAATTTTTAATTAAAAAGTGGACAATTGTTGATGACGGAACCGGAGGCGACGACCCCAACATTTCTCTTTCCGGTGCGCTGATTCTCTTCATCATTTTCCTACCAGTGTGTCTGCCCGATTTCACAAATACTTCGCGCTACATTTCCTACTATCCCGTGGCCTGTTGCCTTGGCGCGCTCATAATGTCTATAATCTTCTACTCAATCGAAAAACCCGAAGAAGTGAATCCGCAGAACATTCCGAAAGAAACGGTGTTGCAAGTCGACTACCGTGACGATTTCACATTCTATTTTTTCAAATCCGACTCCAATCTGGCACAACAGTCAGAAACTTCGTCTGCAGCTGAGACTCACAGTTACAGTACTACTACAAAAGATCACGAAGCTTCTGCATTTCTCACAGACATGGATCCGTTGTGGCAATTCTTCAGAAATGGGACAGCCGCTTTTTTTGCAAGTATATAATCTCAGTACTGTCTTGGTAGATATTATGATGTAAGTACGTGAGACTTTGTTTTTTTTTTGTTCCTTTTCGAGCCATTTCTTTTGGTGATTGATGCCTATTCTAATCCTCTCAATGATCAAAAAAATTGAAAAAACAGTTTTCCTGACGGCTGGAGCCTATATGTACGCCTATGATCATGGCAATACTGTTGCGTTTGCGGTAGAAATGGAGAACACATCTGACACCGCCGCCCTTAAAGCCTCCACTATAAGCGCATTATTTGTCGCCCTCTTTTATATCCTACTATCATCATTCACGTACATGACCTATGGAGACAGGTTGTCTTCGGTCTATATAACCAATTACAGCGAGGATTGGTCTACGTGCCAAGCTCTTCGGTGGCTTCTCGTGGTCATGATGATAGTTACTATCCCTCTCGCTTTTGGTCCACTAAGAGACTCTTTAAACAGTCTCTTAGACGAGTATTGCACTGGGTATAATCGGCAGCTGAGATCCCTGAATGAAAAAAAAGGCTCCTTACTCTCAGAATCCTCAGAGTTTGTCTACTGTACTAGAGAAAGAAAATTTAAGAACTCAATGTGTTCAACAAGAAAAGACGTCAGACTTTGCAGAAGACGCCGACTCTCGAAAGATTATGATGCGAGAGTCGAAAGATTACGATACGAGTCGAAAAGACACGGAACAAGTTCACAATGACGACGAAGATCGCCAGGGACAAGGTTGCGAACGTGTGAAAATCGCCAGGGAGTTTCGTCTAATTTCACAAGAAGACTCAGAGAGTCCTAACTTTTCACAAGAAGAAAGTCTGACCAGACGACCCCTCTTCCGCCGAGTCGCTACTGCAGAGCTGAATATGGATTCGAGACGGTCTTCTGAACTCTTCGGAGAAAATAACGGAGAAAATAATATGGATAGCATATCGAGACAGTTGCGCAAAGGAAAGGCTGAAAAACATGGACCATTAATAAGCTCAAAGAAAGACAATGAAGAAGAAGAAGAAAGGTCGGCCAAGAACTTGAAAAAAAAGAAAAAAGAAGACTCCGAAAGGGCTTTAATCACCCCAATGGCAGAACGTGGCTTCTGGACGAGATTTGCGTGCACGGCGGGCCTGCTTTGTTCGGCTACATTCGCAGCTTGGGCGATTCCGAAACTGACTCTCGTATTGAACTATATCGGTGCGCTATGCTCACCGATCACCATGTTTGGAGCTCCGGCCTTTATGATTTCGCAAATTTTGAACTTATCGGGCAATTTTTACGATGAATCTTATAATATTGAAGGCATTGAGGGAGAGGCTGTCTTGCCAGACTCAGAAAAAGAAAGACAGAAAGAAGCGCCAGATCCTACTAAGAGAGACGACAAGATTAACACAGACGAGAAAGGCAACAGTCCTTTGATATCTGAGCGAGACCTTGAAAATGCGACAAAATGCGAAATAGCGATAACACACGAAATATCTCCTGACATTGAAATGGGTCAGCCTAAAAAACCTTCTTCAGTCCCTAACTTATTAGATTCTGCGACTCGCAGGGTGCAAAGCTCCAACTTGAGAGATTCGATGCAAATTTTGCGTGAATCCGAGTCCTCCTGTGCTGCGAGTTCTACGCCCGACAAAAGTCGACAAAACTTGACATCGGCTTCGGAAGACAAGTCGACAGCAGAGAAAATTGTCGGTAGAGGGAAGCTTTTCTCTATATTGCTTTATGTGTATTTCTGTTTCTGTATGGTCGGGTTTGTTTGTCTAATCATGCAAGACATTCTGGACGTAACTCCGCCGAAATCAGACTCAGACCCATCCGCAATTCGAGCTGCAGTGACCCCGTTCAAACGACCCCGCTCACGTCTCCGCATTTTCGATGATAGAACAATGAAACTCGTCGACCCAAATTTGATCGAAGAAACAAACGACAAGAATTCCATTACTTCTTCGAAGATTGCGTCCATTATCGAAGAGATCGAGTTTTGGTACAAGCACGCAGAAGCACCTTCCAAAAGACCAAAGCCCTATAATTATATCCCGGGGGAGAGCGATGAAGAAGTTTCCAGGAAGTATGTCGAGTATTATTTTAGTCACCCTGGTAAAAAACTTTCACAAGACAACTCCGAGTCTCTTGCGAGTTCGAATGTCAATGAGAAAGCGGCCAAAGCCCCAGGGGATGAATTTGCTGAGAGTGAGAAAGACTCAGAGTCAAGCCATGATGGCACAGCCCTCAAAAAGAAAAATGGCGGCTCACAAAGGAAATCTGATAAGTTGGGACCTGATAAGTTGGAACATGCAGGAAGAAGAAAAATGTCCACGAAGGAAGTAAATTGGAACAAGAAATGGGGCGGATACATCATGAACAAGCAAAGAACGGATATGGCAGATCGAGTGAAGTCGATAAAAATCAAAAACGCAAAGGGTGAAGAAGTCAGCCTTGTGATGAATCGTATCGGTCCCAAGAAAAAAGAACCCTCCCACCACGCGCTCCACTCTGAGAACGAGCAGTCTGCAGTGACGAGATAACTTTGGACCCAAGAAAAAAGAACAGTTTGAGAATTGTAAAAAAGACATAGGGCTACCGTAACCTTTGCGAGTCCTCACGATTTTAGAGAAAGTGTCTCACTTTGTGGCCTCATGTATTTCATAAGCCCGTCTAGCTCAGTCGGTAGAGCGCAAGGCTCTTAACCTTGTGGTCGTGGGTTCGAGCCCCACGGTGGGCGTTTTTTAGAGCCCAGCGGCAGCTTGGTTTTTGTTTGAATTGGAGCGAACCTTAGATAGTCCAAAGCGTTCAAAGAGTCAACATGTCAGTTGGAAGTGTTCACACAGACAACAGTTAGCATTTGATCGAAGTGCACAACGACGCGTATATTATCTCGAGGAGATGTAGATTGGCTGTGTGTCGGTGCGCTTTTTTGTCATTTCAATTGAATTTGGAATGCGGTTAGTCATTTTTTTTCAGGAATTAACTCATTATCGGTGCACAATTTCATCATAGTGATTGTGAGAGAGTACGGCCCTGCGATTCGAAGAGCGATTATCATCATGAAATTTCATTGGGCCTGTGATTTGACAAATTTTGGTGTAATTCATTATGATTCCGGGGCAATTTGAGATACAGTTTTGCTCTAAAAATGATTCATATCTTTGAGTCGTATATTTAGACGGAGCATATTGATTCAAATTGATCAACGATTCGAATTTTCTCAGAAATCTTGGGTTTTTTTTCTTTTCTCAGAACATTTCTGATATTCTTCCAACTTGCAATTGAATCAGATTCCAAATCCCTTCCAGTTAAACAATTTTGTCATTACTTCCGCAGGCTCTAAAATCTCAGTTTTGTTAAAGTTTACAAAACCGTTTTGAAAACGTCCTCTCAAGTTGTTGAAGTAACTTTCTTCGACTCTTCAAAGTCTTCGTCTTTTTTTTCTAACATTCTTTACCCTTTTTTCAACGTGTATCTCTACCATTCTTTACCCTTTTTTCAACGTCTATCAGTATTTCTAACATTCGCCGCCCTTGGTTTTTTGAACGTGACTCTAGACTATATAATTTCTAACTAAAAACATCGTTACAT
>Ga0099797_100674_pt1 | contig 20962 bp, 9 predicted proteins | sample Uncmet_Sort48C_1_FD_89871 | JGI IMG/M metagenome (GOLD analysis project Ga0099797, IMG submission 89871) | Marine eukaryotic communities from CALCOFI LINE 67, Pacific Ocean - C012_Sort48C_1 | ecosystem: Environmental > Aquatic > Marine > Oceanic | place: Pacific Ocean: Monterey Bay | collected...
CGAGAACGTGGTTTTGGAGAATGCCATAGCAGACGGATCATGTCTGTACGAGAAAGTCATGAATACATCGCCGATGAAGGAAGTTCTCCCGAACCCTCGAAACTTAAACTCCAACATGTCTCATGTAGCAAAGACGAAACCTAATCACGCGAATCTGGCCCATGAGATCATGGTGGCTGGCACTGTAGCTGAGCGCGCAAAGTTAATGAGAGAGAAAACGATGAAAAATATGACTTTTGGGAGGAGGGCGTCAGAAGCTTGCGCGCGGCATGGGTACCAGTTGCTACACCATAATCTTGGAGCAGATGCCTTCATGGGAGAATCGTACGCAGGTAACTTGTCGCCGTACACTCATGCTGTTACACACCAACAAGAAGATGTTGCATCTGTCAGGGCTAAGCTAAACAAAAGTGTGAAAACAAACAGGGTATTAAAAGCAGAAGGTGGAAATAATCATGTGAAACATGGTAATGCCAGTCTCCGGCGAAAAGCAGCGGCGCCTGTAAATACAGCTTTTGGGCGGCGCGTGAGTGTACTGGGCGGAAGATCGTCCCATTTAGTGACGCATCATTTACTCGGTCCTTCAGGTTTCATGGGAGAGAGTTATAACGCATACCACTCGACCGCAACTGGGAGGATGGATGTTAATCCATTAAATTCACCGCCGACACCCACGCAACGTATGAATCATCACGACTTATCACTCGAAGAAATTGCAGAAGAGCCGTTCGAGGACGAGGAATAGAAATCGTCTAGGTTCGTTATCCGGCCAAGTAAATATTCTATTTTAGTCGAAGCAAAGAGCGTATGTTTATTTTTACGTAAATAACAGCCAATACATACTAGTACTAACTTATTTATATCTGATCAAAATTTTAAACTAATAATAAGACTATGATATATATGATATGATATGCTAATGTAATGGTATTTATCTTATACGAATGCAACATACATACCGTTCATGCGCATGCGAGGGTGTATGTTACGACCCTTGCGTCACTGGGCTCTAAATTGCCAACAGCCGTTGTCATCAGCACCATCGCGCCAACGCGATTCAAAGAAATTCCTAGTCCCCCCCTAGAGTTCGGCCACTGCCCCAGGAGTGTCTGCTGCCCCAGCCCCCAGTAGCTTGGTTAGCGGCCGAGCCTACCCGAGTCTGTGGGCCATAACCATCAATCATATGAAACAAGAATTCGGGAGTTTGAAGGTGCAAGAATTTCGGCCAATTCGGGAATTCGCGGGGCACGACATCGATCAAGAAGAAAAATGAGTGCCCAACAGCAATTCCAAGCAAGTCAAAGACAGGAGAATTCCCCATCAAAATAGAAAAAGCCACCATGACCCAAGGTAAGTTAATCCCTTGAAATTGGAAACCAAAAAAACCAATGGGTACGGTAGAATTCTTTCTGCTCCACATGTACAAAGTCATGAACACCAACGCTGGGCCCATGAACGGGAATTCCATGAAAAAGCTGATTGCTGACATCACGAGAGCGCCGTATATGAGACAGAAGGCGAAATCAGCACTAGAACCTTGAATGTGAGGTCCAACAGGGAATGGGTTTTCTTCATACTTGGCCGCATACTTGATCATAAAGTAAAGCTGGAACACAAACGGCAAGCCAAATTTGCCGAAAAAAATATAACATGTCATCAATCGCCATATTTGGAACTTTTGTACAACCAATCCCCAATCCAAATATAGCTGAACGGGGGAAGCAAACCCAAGGACCACAGCTGAGGTTGAAAACAAAGCTGAAACAAGCCACCCACGGGTTACGGGGGGCAAGGCAGCAAACCATTCTTGTATAGAACCTGACATTATTTTCTTTAAAAACAGGAGTGTTCCAAGTGGCTAATTTCGGGCTCTGGCGAACCGGTCCGAAGACACGTTCGTCGCGCCGTGATACTCAAGCCGGAGGCCGGAGGGGTGGGCGTTCACGATTGATAACGGGACAGGGACATACACGGGGTTCGTTCAGACTGGTAGTGTAAGTCTACTGATAATATAATAATATAATATCAAGACTTCGAAGGACAAATCGATGCTTCGATTCTTCCATTATTGCTTCGATTTTCTGCATATATGGTGCATTAGGTCAAAGAAGACAAGAAAAGTAGGCTCACGCACAAACCACAGGGCACAGCTCGTAGACTAAATAAAAGAATAAGTAATAACGGAAAAACACACCAAAAGTTCTTCTCTATCTGGATATAATAGTGATATTTATATAGTACGGTTATTCAACTTATTCACATACATCATCCATTTTGTTTTTTTAAATAAATACCTAGCCTTGGTAGAGAGGCCAGTGCAAATAACCTACCCCTCCATACTTTCACGGTCCATTTCGACAGCAGTAGCGTCTGGGTCCGTGTTCTCAGCGTCAAACACTTCACCTAGTGTTATGTCATCCCCCCTCTGCACTTTGTTGTTCTGCCGGGACTGGAAGTTGGGATCAAGAAGGGCGACGCACCGAAAATTTTCTTGCGAGGCAGCGATGTCTGCCGCCGTATTCCCCTTGCGGTCAACGACAAGTGGGTCAGCACCTTTGGATAAAAGAAATTTAACAACACTGTAATGATCGTTCCTCGCTGCCAAAAATATTGGTGTTCGCTTAAAACTGTCTCGTGTATTAGGATCAGCTCCTTTGGTAAATAAATATTCGACCACATGCATTTTGCCAGTAGCACATGCGCAGTGCAATAACGTTCTCTGATGTCCGAATTTTCCTGTATTCGTGGCATTTGTATCCGTGCTGCTTTCGTCAAATGCCTGCTTCAAGGTGTCCATATCTCCTAGGCGAGCAGCCTCCCACACCGACAGAACACGTTTTGCACAAACGTCCGAAGCCTTGTCATCATCATATTTTATGCCTGTAGCTTCACGTATCAAATGCACAATGTCAAAATTTTCGTTCTCAATGGCATATTCCAAAGCCAGTCTACCACGAATATCACGAACGCGACCGTCGCAATTATTTTCCAGGAGGCAGTTGGTGAGCAAAATGTGGCCATTTATTGCGGCATAATGCAGTGGTGTACGATTTTTACGGTCTTGTCGATTGATTTCAGCCCCTGCACTAATTAAATATTGAGCTGTTCTCAATCGGCCTTCCTCAGCACACATGTGTAATGCGGACTGGTCCAATCCGTCTTGAGATGTCTGCAGGACGTCAACTAATGTTCTCTTGTTTTCCAGATACACTTTCACCATGGTCGTGTTACCATCACGAACAAAACGCCAAAAGTCTAAGGCATTAAAAACTGCTCGAAATGCGTTTTGCCACTTGCCAGATGTGCCGTGTGCTTCTCGCATTCCGGCCTTTACTAAATCTACCATGCTTACTTTCGTGCCTATTGATGCACGCCTTTCCGCCTCGGTTACTCCTCCTAGGCCGAGTGCATTTTGCTTAGGAACTACTCCACCGAGTAACTTGACTATTGCCCATTCCTTCTGAGAAATGGCATGCTTTAAAGCCGTCGACCCCGAAGAATCTTCCATGTGAATGTCAGCGCCACTTTCCTGCAACTTTGTCACTATGTCCGCGAAACCGTTTCTCGCAGCTAGAAATAAAGGTGTTCGGCGAAATTTATCTTTGGCGTTGACATCTGCTTTGTGACTAATCAATATGTTAGTTGCCTCCAAGCTTCCCATCGCAGCAGCTACATGGAGCATTGATCGTTGGTGACCAAACTGCTCTCTAGTTATTGCGTTGATATCGACACCTGGTAACAGGTCTTTCAGTGCAACCTCGTCATTTGACCTCACTGCTTGAAAACAAGCGTTGAGTTGTGCGGTGTTTGCCATGGTTGTGTGGTGTGTGTTTCAATAGCTTTTTTTTCACGATCGATGAATCTTTTACGCGACAAAATCTTCTGCGATGGTGCTGAGGTCTGGAAATACGAAGATACCTGGCGAATGTGGTGAACGAACGGTGATCACCCTCCTGGCTAAACGAATGCCGTTCCATCGACAAGATTGATCTGCGGAACCCTGATGTTACTGTGGCTTGCTTGAATGTTTGCACCTGAAACAGTTGCGCTGCTGAGAAGTAGTTAGTACTTTTTTGTATAGGTTTGAGTACGGGGTAGACTAGTCAAGAGAATAATGAAGGACACATTTATTTTTATTCACTTTATTAGTTCCCTCATCATATCATCATAGCGTTTCTACGTTTCAACGGTTATGGCCTGAAGCGCGAGTTATTTTAACCTGTGCCGATGGGAGTTCATCATTATTACAGTATTATTATTTTTTATACTTTCTAGTAGTCTAATGTCGTAAACTCTGTCATATCATTCTGGGATCGTGGCCCTTGTCATATGCACACTCTGCAACCGTGGAAAGTAGCAAAAGTCCACAAATTCGTCCTGGCGTGCGTCGTGGGCACCTTGCTGGTCACGGAAGGTCGGATGGATCTCGCTTCGAAATGGTGCACGTATTGCTTGGTGTATGCTGGCCTTATTTCATCGCCGCCGTCTCCATCTCGATTTGCCTGTCAATCTCTACAATGATTGGATGCTGATCGTCGTAAGCACCGGTTTCCATCAAAATATCGCGTTCCTTTTTTAATCTATCGACGTTTGGTTCTGCCGTTGTGCTATAATTGACAGAAGGTTTGGGTATTCGAGAAGGTGTCGGCGCGCTGTTACTGGTTTTCATACCAAACATATTTGCTCGACGAATCGTTTCCAGTTCATCTTTAATGCGGCGCAATTCTTCGCGGTCGCCATCCAACACGTACCTTTCTTCGCGTGCTAAATACTGCAAACGAAGCTGCTCAATTCCTTTTTCGGCTGCCTCGCGCTTTTCTCTACGCTCGGTCTCCAACTCTTTGATTACACTTGCCAGCTCGAGGCGGGACTTTTCTAAAGCACTTTCTTTCAATTTATTATTCGATTGTTCTTGAATGAGCTTCGCCTCAGCTTCCGCCTTTTCGGATGTGAGCTGATTGATTCTTTCTCGAAGTTTACTCTCTGGCGTCCTCCTCTGATCTTCCTTAAACTTATGAAAATCGTTTTCTATTGACTCGACGCGCTTCTTCGCCACGACTTTCGCCTTTTCAGACTCTTTCAACCGTTTTTCTAATTCATTTGACTTCTGTCGTTCGATATTTAATTTGTGGTGCAACTCTTCTTCTAGACGACGTTGCAAGATCTTTCCCTCTTCCAATTGGACCGTTGTCAATCGCTCCAACTCAGATTCCTTAGCGGCAAGCTGCCTTTCTCGATGCTCCACCAAAGACAAACGCTTGCGCAGCTTTTCTTCGAGAGTCCCGTAACGCTCTTGGGCTTCGATAACAGCTTTGTGTCTCTCCGCCTCGCGCCCTGCCCACTCAGCATCCAGTTTCTTCATCCGGCTGGCCTCTTTTCGCTTCATTTTCTCTTCCCATTCCATATATTCTTGCGCAAACCAGTTTTGCATAGCTGTCTGAGTAATCGTATCCTCAGCTATTAATTCTGCAGCGTCCATATTTCGGTGGTTCTTTCGCGCAGTCATGCTAGCGTTCTCGTGCGGTTCCGAACTGAGGCTGGCAGTTTCCTGAGGGGCTTTCAGAACCTTCGACAAATTCAAAGATGGAGAATCGCCCATTAGAGCGCTCATGTTGTCTGGCTGACTTTGATTAGGCGGGATAAATGTAGATTCCGTCGGAGCACGTGTGTCTTCTTTGATCATTCTATCGTCCGGTGCAATCGGCCCCAAGTCTTCAAAGAAAATAACGACGCGAATAGATGCGGTCTTGCCTAGCCGCTGTGCGTGGAGGTCAGACGAAGTACGACCTGCCGTTCCAATGTCGGAGATGACTTGAAAGTATTGGTCGTGTGCTTTCACTACCACATATTTGCTGCCGGCACTTTCACTGTCCCTGCTCTGCACGGCTCTCCCAGACGATGACATACGCTGGTGGTTGCGAAGAAAACTCAGAGAAGGAAAAGTCTTCCGTGTCTTCGGGTCGCGGTAATACTCTTTTGAATTGAGCAGAGGTTCAAATGGGATAGTGGCAACGCCTACCTTGCCGTCTTTTTGGTATTTGTCTTTTATATGCAACTCGACCAACAATGGCGTCACCTGCAATTCGTTCTGCAATTTTGATGGACTCATGACAAATTCAAACATAGTGTACCCATGGGGAAGCAACACTTCTGAGTTACGGTCGACTCGGATGGGAGGGCGCGTTCGAATAGGGGATACACAACCAACAACGGGATAGGAATACAAGAGGCAGTATGTTCCGCGCTCGGCTACTTCCTTAATCGATCGAAGATCGATTGAGACTCTAAATCGGTGCGGTTGATCCGAGGCGTCGACAGTCGGTTGGCTAGACCCGCTCTCATCAGCAGATCGTGCAGTGGGACGGCTTACTTCATTTTGCTCGGGTACACTATGCTGTGGTTCCGTACCGCTCTTGTTCTCCTCGCGTTCTTCTTCGAACTCCTCGTCGCTATAATTGTCGTCGCGCTCTTCGCCTTCGGCGATTACTTCTCCTACGCGCGGCTGGGGTAAATCACATTCTTCTTCCTCCGCGTCGACACATACAGGGGTATTTACGTTTTCTAAGTCAGGACTTTCGTGTTCTTGGCCAGTTGCGTCAGCACTGTTGTTACCGCTGCCCATGGAGGCACGATCTTCCGCAGGCGGCCCTGGAGGTTGCGCATCATCGTCATCGACTGGACGGATGGCAACTTTGGCGGCAAGCAATGGCTTGCCCGCCCCCTTCCTCTTTCGCCCCCTAGTAGTTTCGAACAAGGGGTGGAAGACATAACTGCCTTCAATTTCAGCGCCGTGAAAACTCTTGCCACGCATTACGGATGCCAGTTTCGAGAGATCGATTTTTGCGACAGCGACATTTGAATCTGTCGTCCGCAAGTAGACATCTAATGGGCGAGCTTCGTACTCTAAAAAATCTGCAAAAGATAATTGGTCGCTTCTGACTCGGAAAGAATCGACTATGGGGTGAAATGCAGGTTTGTCCGGCCGTTCAAATTTGTCAGTTTCAGTAACAACCCCAAACATGCAATACGTGAGCCAAAAGGGATCGGAAACGTCTTCTTCGTGCGCAATAGGAAGCAAGCCCAATCCCTTCGACGCTATCAACGTAACTTCTAGGTTGTACAAACGGTTGTTTTCGCCATTACCAATTTGAATGTAGGAGGCGTCGGCAGACACGACCATGGACTCCAACGGATTTACCTCTCCGCCCGAACGTTCCCTTGCCTTAGCACTAATTTTTGCAGAGAGTTGCAGTTCGCCACCAAAGGAAACTCCTCCACTTAGCTTGTGCCACCGCGGTTTGATATCACCGCGGGACATGTAGAGAGTTGGGGAGCGCAAATCGACAGTTACATACCCGAGGGCATTTGTATTCGCTACCGCGCCTGCCGTCGCCGCACCAGAGGAATACAAGTATAACTTAACCATTGGATTCTTCGCTTTAATCTGGGCCAAGTCTTCCTTCGTGAAGCTCCAGGCAAGGGTGCCACCACCTTTCCAAAGGACATTTCCAATTTTTCCAGATTTACCTGGCAGATCTGAAGGAAGGCTCTCTCTCACCTGACTCACAATCGTAGACTGGACTCTAACCCTGTGCCCTGCCGGAAGACGCGGGAAGTTGCGCCCCATGTAAATTGACACCACCAGCTCCAGAAGAGTGCTCATTGTTGTGACTGTTTTCCGAACGTAAGGGATCTCGTTGGGGAAGAACTCACGGCACTTGAAAATAACAATTGTAGAGCACTTTGATCACCTAGAGCAAGCTGTATGTTCCCGTGGCAGCCGGAAGCAGTTGCAGCATATCAAACTAGTCAGATGCAGGGATAGGTGGAGAGAAGAGTGTATGCCATACTTAAGCACACCTCCATGAATGTGCTAGCTCACGTCAAACCGACAACTTATACGGGTGGTTACAATGCAGATCAAATTTGATTTTCTTCTTGCTTTTATGATGATATGAACATGTCTCGCTGCAGATACACCCTTTCATGATCACCGAAGACTACAGAATCGAGCTTCAAACGAATAGGCAAGTCAGTCCTTGTTTTTGCTCGTACATCTCAAATGTATACTAGCTAGTCTACAGACTATGTATGGAATGAAGATTTAAAATACCCTACAATAGGGTGGCTCGAGGTTGATAGGCGGCGTCAACTTTTCTAAACATTGCCTAGGAAAACAAACATTTTCAGTATCCTAACTAGTAGTGTTCTTGTTCTGCTCGAAAAACTCTGATAATTCAGCTGATGATAGGCAATAGAGATAACGGACAGACCACGTCATGTTTCGCGCCCAAATTTCTAAATGTCTCTTGTTGTTCAAATTCCTCTTGGTAGGTACATTCCCTAGTGATTGTTCGTAGAATGATGGATCCTGGAACATATTCGACTACTCTTTGTAATAGATAAACATACCCATGCCTAGCTAGACTATTTCGTCGAGCAAATTAAATTCGACGGTGAAGTTGGAAATTGGAAATTGGGAGAATTGACGGACTGACCGAAAGGAGACGCAGCGAGTATGAATAACAAGAACACAGCATTGGTTATATTAGTAACACTCGGGGACTCTCCTAAATGTCATTCTTGTTCTCTTTTGATATGTTGCATTCCCTATCTATCTGTGACTGACCGCGTGATTGCGTGATGCGACGACATCTTCGTGCGGTGATTGATGCTTGCAGGATATTTGAGGACAGTCTCATAAGGTAACAAACACTCGCTTGTTGGCATGGGCGGCGCTTAATGGACACTAAGAACCCAGTTTCCTTGTGAACAAAGAACTTTCGCCCCCTCCAACACCATGCAGACTCTGGAAGCGAAGCCTACTCCGGAGTCGTTCAGCATCTTGGACGACAACGGTGCGGTCGACTCGGTAGGACGGGTAAACGAGAATGGGATGTGGTTTTCGTTTGCATTAATTGGTGTTGGGATCAGCTTTTTTGTACCGGGGCATTTTGAAGTTTCCTCCACGGGAACTGACATCCGTGCCGAAAGCTATAAAAAAATCTTACTTGTATTCGGGGGGACTCTGTTTATCTTGTATGGGCTCCTGGATATATGGCTGGCAAAAGGAGTGGGAAGCCAATTTGCTTGGGGTGGAAATAGCAAGGCCACACGAAGACCCAAAAAGATCGATTCGATGGTCATTTTTGTATTCAACGCAGTCATTGTTGCGCTGGTAGGGTGGAGTACGATTTATATATACGGTGAGCTAGAAGCCTCTGGAGCACCCATTCGGTTTCGTCCATATGCCCCGATCGGACCAACTTCGTCCAAGTATGTGCTGCAAGGGAAATTGTCTAGTGGGATGAAATATGTTATCTCCACACTCAAGTCTCGACCGCGCGGCGTGTTTTCGGCTGCTTTGAAAGTGGATGTGGGCAGTGCTGTTGAAACGCTTGAAGAGCGTGGTATAGCTCATTTTGCCGAGCACATGGCGTTCGATGCGTCGAGGAAGTCGCAGCGCCGATACGGCATTTGGCTGGCACTGGATGAGAAAGGTGTCAAAGCAAACGCGTTTACGACTCATAGAACTACAGTATATGAAATGGGTGATGCTAGATCTGCCGGGAAATTCAATAATGGCGAGGCAGAAACCAAGGCAGGCACTGTAGAGGGTGCTATGCAAATTATGGTTGATCAATTTCTTGAAGGAAAGCATATTGGCTCTCATATTGATATTGAGAAAGGCGCTGTGATTGGAGAAAATCGCATGCGAAACAATACCTTGGCTTGGGTTGAGCATGAAACAATGTGCGCATTTTTTGGTCCAAAGTCGCTTGCGTGTGCACGGGCGCCACAAGGGACTGATGAAACAGTTGCAGCATTTACCGTGAAGGACATCGAATCATTCCGAAGCAAATGGTACAAAGCAGATCGATCGACGCTTTACATCGCGGGTGATTATGATCTGTCTGCAATGGAGAAAAGCGTTAAGAAAGTATGGGACACAGCTTCAATGAAGACGAAAAACAAAGCGTCTAATTTTCCAAACATGGCGGTGAATGCGCTAGCTGGTGTCTACGGCGAAGGCGAGAAGCGTCGTGGAAAAGATGCAAAGCCCCTTAGGTCCATTGAAATATCTGGGAATCACAAAGGTATGGATGGGATCCTTATACATTTTCTCTTGTCTGACCCAGTGAATGGCAATTACATGGAAAGGGGTCCTATGAATAGATTAGAGAAATTGCATTCGATACATGCTGACATTTTCCGCTATGTTTATTGTCACATGGTGTATGAAAGTGTCATGAAAATGACGAACGAAGACGATGAAGCAATATCTGATCTTGATTTTGACGCCTCCATTGACACAAATTATCAATATGGCGCCAAAGTGCATGAAATGAAATTAAAAGTTGGTATGGGTTTCGGAGGCTCCGGGGCCGCCCAAAATATTAATTTTCCAGACAGTCGAGATGGTTCCTGGAGAACACTACTATTTACGGCACTAGTGGAGATGCGGCGTTTAGCTGTGCATGGACCAAACCCCACACTTCTTAGCAATGCGATTGGGGCATATTTGGATAAGATGGAAAAAGATGCTTCCGAGGCCGGTGAAAAAAGTAGCAGTGAAATAGTAGAAGAGTTATATGGGGATCTATCTCCTAAGCATGTTTATTACCATCAAACGGAAAGTTTTGCACAACAGAAGAGCATGTTATCCGCCGGTATGGAGTTACATGCCTCGAGGTTTGTCCAAGCAGAAGCTTCATTGTTGTGGAAAGGGTGGGTAAATACGTTTTTACTCAACGTTACCAATGCATTTGAAAAAGAGTGGTTGCTTGGCATTCAAACTAGTCCGAGAAGTCTTTTACGAATATCGTTTTCAAAGGATGGAGGTTCTGATTCAGAGTATGCTATATCGAAAGATTCTGTGCTGCTTCTTTCTCGGCAGGCGTTAGGCTCTGTCCTAAACTTGCCGGAAGCCCCCAAAATACATGCTAAGAGCGACCGGTTGTTTGATGTTAAAGCAGGAGAGGATAGCTTCCGGTCTCGCTCAAAGAGGAGGTATGTTCGAGATAATGAGGCTTTCGCGTCAATCGAGCCGTTGAAATTGACTGGTGACATTGCAAACGCGAATGGAGGCAGCAAAGAGAAGGACGGGGGGGGGGATATGCTTCCTGCTAATAGGGAAGGTCAATTGCTTGATTACAATCGCCTTCATGATGAACTCGGCCAAGCGCTACTGGCGCTCAAGAAGAAGAATCCTGCTCAAGCTGCAAAGCTTCAAGAATTCGGTGCATTACCTGTCGAACAGGAGCCAAACTCGGGTATAAAGATGTTCACTCTGTTGAATGGTATTGGTGTCAACTTTAAAAGGTTTTCTTCAGGTAAATCACGCACACCGACGGGTTCTAATGGTACAGTCATAATGGAGATAGTGTCGCTTGGGGGACGATCCACTGAATCCCCAGAAGCCAAAGGGTCTTGCGACGTTGCATCTATGGGTGTTGAAGAGCTTGTTGCTGTGGAATACAGTACGACTGGTGATTTAAAGGTCGACAAAGAATTTTTCCCATCAAAAATTGCTGCTCGTGCCGCTCTGTTTCGGTCTGGAGATAATCTGAACCCCACTGATCGTGTTGGTCGACCGGGACCGCCATCAGGCCCAAAAATTTATTGCGATCAAGAATTCTTGCGCATAAAAGCGACTCTTTCGTCAGAATGCATTTCTAGCGGTGTGGATACAGCACCTTACCCTTGTGATACGGACGAACGGCCACGAGACCAACTGATGGGGCTTCTTGGTGACATGCGCTTGAAAATGGCGCCCGTATACAGTACGCGCTCAATCAGACTAGCCTACTCCACATTTCTGAGGCATAAAATTGCGGCACGACGTTCAAGCAGCCCTCGTGACATTATGCGAGCAAACGCGATCTCCTCGATATTGCAGAAGCGGTTTCCAAATGATCCTCGTGTGAGACGGTTAGAGGCGACGGACATAGTCTCTTTAAACCCAGAAATTGTTTCTCGGTGGGTTCGAGAGCAATTTAACCCTGATAGAATTGAAATTAATGTTGTCGGCGATATTCAGGAGAAGGATCTCCTCATGTCACTTCAACCAATATTTGGTACGTTACCATTGCAGAAAGCAAAAAATAAAGTCGGCTATGACGTGTACAGTAACTCTGACGTCAAACATTTCTCTCGTACCTGGCCCACCGAAGAAGTTAAGTTGGGGTGTCATTTATTTGCAGATAATGTTGACCGTGCTTTCCCTTTGCTTCTTGTTCCTGCACAAGATGGTATCAGCTTTCGTGGAGGTGAAATGCGAGCCGTCGTCACTAGCATGCTCGAAAAGCAGCTTTGGAAAAATCTGCGTATGGACGAAGGGCTCACATATTTCGTTAACAAGGCGGCATTTCACAGTGTTCTGTTCCCCGGCTTTGGCTACCGGGCCGTGGACTGGGGCTCTGGGAAATACAAACAACGGGATGCGTCTACAGACCCTTTAAATGTTCTCTTTAGTATTGGTAAAGCCAAAGAAGCTATGGGTAAAGATAGAGTTTTGCCAAAGGAAATGTTTGAACGTGTGATGAAAACTGTGCTGGGTTATTATAGCACGGGTCTTCAAAATGTAGATTCTTGGCTTGGAATATTGCGTGGGATGGCTTTACGCTTGCCCAATTCATTCAAACTAAATGGGTTGTCAGAGCCCACGCTAAAAGATATTGACGAAGGAGCTGTGTTAGAGGGTTTAAAAAGTGTAACCTATGCTAAATACAAGGAATGGATGGGCGCGCATGTGCCTGACAAAACGACGGAAGGCTCAACGTTTTTGATTGAAACAGTTGGCCAGGTAAGTGATGCTAAATATGCTGAGACGAAGGGGAGTGATTGCGATATATTGTAGTAGAAAAACACGGTACTTCGTACAGTAAAACCCTTACTATTATTAATTCTATTATTCATATCATAGGGTGCAGAAAATAAATCAATAATTCCTGATGGTATTCGGTTACTTTGAAAAATTAATCATCTTTCTATCACAATAATCACAATTGCGTGTGTCGTCTCGTACGATATGCATATCTACTATACCCCTTTCTCATCACCCGTTTGATTAATTCTAGCACCACTGCTCATATCCGTTTCGACTTCATCTTGGAGGGACGTAAAAACCTGTTCGTGCCCGTACCATTCGGCTAAATGGACAGCCCCGTGGCCGATCGTGCTCTTAACATTTCGGTCGATCCTCTCGAAGCCGATCAAGACATTTACCGATGACACCCAACCGTACTCACTTGCATACATCAAACAGGTATAGCCAGATCCATCTCGAGCATTAATATCAATTTTATCGTCACCTAAACTACACAATATTTTCAATCCTTTGTCACAGCCACTTATAGCGCACCAATGGGTTGCTCTCCGCTGAACAACATCTGCTGCATTTGCATCCGCACCAAGCTTCAACAGACATGTTATTGTCTTCGACAGGAATGGGGGGCATTTGAATGAAAATGAGAAACAAATGTTAGAAATGCATGAATCATGGATGCGTCGCCGGTTGCAGGATACGTACATCGACGAAGTTATTTTTGCACGATGCCATCAACGCCGTGCGCTCAGTATTTCGTGCGGGAGTGTCAACTTTTGCTCCACCAGCAACAAGCATTTCAACGATTCTTGTATGCCCCCGAGACGCTGCAAGTACAATTGCAGGGATTCCAAAATCATTCTTGATGTTAACCAAGCGCTCACTATTTGAATTAGCCCGAAGATAACTCTGCAAGAGTTGTTCGTCACAATTTAATATCTGGCGAAGGAGAATGTCGTTAATAAATATTTTGTCGCAATAAATATTTTGTCGGGTGAAGCAAACGAGACATTTCATAAAATACTTACAGCTTCAAAAAAATCTTCTACCGAAACTTCTGCCATTATTACTTTCTCATTTTTTGGCTCGCATAAAGCCGTTTCTAATTTAAATGGGTTGAGTTGGTGAGCCTTGAACAACTCGAAGTCGTTGCACACATTCGCAGCATCACTCGAAAATACCTTCTCCTCGAAGACAGGACGGACAAAGTTTGCACAAATTAATTATCACACTGAGGAGGACGATGTGTTAGGGTTAGGGTTATTACCGCATATATATGTTCAAACTATAATATTTGTCTATTAGTACACTACGATATGGTCACCGTTTCGTAAATGTCTACACATCATGTATAATACACTAATGTTAAAAAAGAGGAGAGATTGGGATTAGATTATGCCAACGAAAAAGTGGAGGAGGGAAGTTATGGAAGAGGAATTTGTATTGCTATTACTACTACAGTGTATATTGTAGAAAAAATATCGTTTTAGGAGGACGTTTCGGCGGATCTGGGAGATCGTGTAGGCACGGAAGTGTCCGCTGCAACCGTTCCGCGACAGAGGTGTGCCGTGATCACGCCGTTGAAGGCTACGTGGTACACGAAGGTCAAATTGATATCTCTCTGTCGTGTACGGTCACGCTGCTGCCAGTGGAGGACGAAGAAAGCATGCGTACTAGATCGTTCGTCTCCCTTTGCTTGTTTGCCGGCGCTTTATTGAGTGCCGATGCGTACTCTGGGGGTTTGAGTGAACAACAAAATAGTTTGCACCCGCTCTCAGGAGTTGAAATTGCTGATGAATTTCATGGCCTAGGTCATTTTGAATTTTTGGAGGAATTTGAAGAGCCCGCCAAAGGTTCCCTTGCTCCTGCGGCAAAACCTTCTCCAAAACGATTGCAGTGCAGTTGTAGTTTCAAGAAGGCCAACATGCAGCCCACCTCCTTTATTGAAACACTGACGAGTAGAAACTTGCGCGCTGGAAGATAATGAATTGATATATGTGACTGTTGATTAACGAAGCCGAAGTAGGCATTTGTTTTGGAAGCAGTTTTTTGTGTCTCTGTTTTTCTGGTTTGTGGGGTAGGTGTTTTCGATCGTGGTTATTTGCTCTCCGCTCTGTTTGCTATATTCCCTGGAATGTTTGAAGGAACTTTTGAGGGGGTCGTGGCGGCGACCGTGGTTAAAACAGCTGCCCTTTTTGTTTAAGTCATATGGGATTTGAAGGGTTCTTGCGAAAGTGGACTTGGGTTCGTGTGTAGATATACTCGTGCCATTTTGTATGAAGACCAAACAATCAACCAGATATGTCCCTCATTTGTTTCGAACACGCTATTTACATTTTATTATTTATAGTGTAGTATAATCCATAGTCTTTGTACTACTGCTTCCTAGTGATCCTAAATTTGTCCTCAATTTTGTTTACTTTTAATTAAGTTGTGCGAAGTACGTACATGTAATCCAAAACTGAGAGCCATTGCATGTACTACCAGCACTCAAGGCGATGGTGTGCAATTAACGACGACATTCCTGATTAGACTGCCCCTATAAAGATTCAGAAAACAAATTCTCAAATAACATCAATGCTTCGACGCGGTGATCTCTGCCAGCCGCTGGCACTGATCAATCGTGTTAATCTCCACGTTAACTACTTGTGGACCACTGACTACACCATCCCCGCTAGACACCGCGCGGCGGTAATACTCCTCCACTACTTTTCTATAATCATAGAACGCTTTGGAACAATAAATTCTTAGGTTGTCGGGTACTCCACACGGTCCTGTGTTTCCACTCAAAACATGGCGAACACTTGATAGGTTCCCTTCCAGCAAGCCCGCCAAGCGTTGATCGGTGCCGTAGCTGGGATGTCGGTCGGCTTGCACAGATTTCGATCGAAACCGGACCACTTCAAGGACATTCTTGGCTATGAAAGACAAATCCGAGCCCAAATTGAGCTCCTGCCGGGGAACAACAAACAGCCGATAAACCAACAAATGACAGAATGTTATACGAACGGTATACTCCCAGTGAAGAAAAAACTTAAAGAAAACCGCCGGGCGTAGCAAACACTCCTCAAACACTTCCCCACGAATATCAATCTTGAGTTCATTCAAAAGCAATTCGTTCGCATAAATGAATCTTAAAGATGACAACAGTTGTCGGTGGTGTTCATGTTTCGCCAACAACTGAAGTGCTTTGGGCAATAGAGATTTTTCCACGATTTCTACTTTTGCATTGCTGCTCCGGATGCACTTCAACCATTCACTGATATCATTCATGCACGTCTCGACACATTTGCAGTGATGGATATTTGTATTTTCAATCGCTAAGGCTAACCATATATTCAGTAGGTGGGGGCAAACATAAAGCATTTCTCTGCTCACTTTAATCACAGCTGCACTTGCCCGAGCAGTATCCGTAACAAATCGGCGACTTGGTCCCGTGTCCATGTCCAGCCCAAGCCCATTCTCTATAGATAACTCCGGTACAGGACCACTAATTGACTTAACGCAATGATCCAACTCGTTCAAATATCTCTCCTCCAGGAGGCAAATGTACAGTTTCAACAAGATCAAGAAGCCTGGTAGTGTACCAAATCTTATGGGAACATCATCCCCTACAGTATCCCTTACATGCCCCATCCAGGACTGTAAAAATGCTGCATAGAAAAAACCGCTCAGTGTTAATTTATCCAGCCACGCTGTCCGCCCTATTCCAAAGCACTGTTCAACGTCGTCGTCGTCGTTATAATCACAGGTATACTGCCAAAAAAACAGGGACGGGTTTTGCTCTGCAAACTTCGTATCTTGCACGCGTTCTTCAGCTTGTTTCGTTATATTCCGCATTATCGAAACACTTGATCGCCTGGACATGTTCGAGGTAAACAAGCGCATGGCTTTTGGAATACTGCTACCTTTTGTATGTGCCTTCCAACCATTAGGGTTTTTGATTTGGTCGTCTTCCGACTTTAAAAATTCTGGTTTTTTGAGAAGGAGCATTTGCCGGATACGAGTGACGATATGGACAGTTACACCTGGAACACGGAAGTAAGCGATCGCCATTATTTCGGAGCAAAACACTAACTCTCCCGCTACATAATCTTGATTGTACGTCAAACCGCGTGTAACGGAACGGTCGCTGCCTACACTACACGCTAAGTTTTCCACTTGGTTAATTCGACGCACGCAATATACAAACGTGTTTCGAAGCAAAGAATAGAACCTTCGCCAAACCGGTTCGTCGTTTTTTTCGATGGTTATCTGTTCCGTGTTGAACCCCATGATTTCTAAACGGAATTCTTTTCGTTTAATGATTCCTAAAAGACATTTGTTGCACGCCTGCCGCGTCTCGCCGGGCAAACGCTCTCCCTGCATGTTCATCAAAGACAAAATAGAGCGCCACAATTCCATCATAATATCCCTTGTCCAAGCAAGATCTTTCAAGTTTCCGTACTTGAAAACGGATTGCGAGAGAAATACACTGACATCTTCCAAACGTTGAGCCCTTTGTCGCGGCATCAATGTGTCATCTAAAGCAGCATCCATAGCATTTTCGAAATTGTATCTGTCAAAGGGCTGACCGCCTTGGGAAAACTTCAAAGACTTTTTCCCTTTAAAATATCCTTTGAAAGTCTTAAACATTGTTGGAACAGTGCCCTCTCTATTCGAGAGTTATAGGAGTGTTTTTACGCCAGTATTGTGGGGTGAAAAGGAGGAAAGAAACCTCTGGTCCATGTAAAGGATCCCCGGGGAGAACGACGATATGGGATCTATGCGGATTAGCCTAGTGTTCGTCGGCAGCCGATCAATTCCTGTTCAGTTTATTTGGTTATTCGGTTCAGTGTTCAGTACCATGGCATCTGCATATTAATGCAAAAGTCGTCTAATCTGTTTGTTTCTTAGCTTTGCCTAAAAATACATAATGATGCTGGTAAGAATTTAGTCTACTGAATAATTTACGTACATAAGTATGTATTTATTTGTTTCTAATCTATCATAATACAGTACTGTAATAATAAGCTACTGTAGAGTGCAAATACAGTACTCGTAACAGAGAATGCCAAGTATGAGCTCTTGCTTATTTCCGAGAGAAAAAAATTGATCATCAAATTACGACGACCGCCACCAATTAGCAACTTTCGGGGTTGTGGCAATGATCAAAGGGAAACGAACTATTTCGAACAGTTCATTTACTTCAATTGCAATCAAAGCGTTCAAAATTCTCGGGTCCCATTCAGATATATCATAAATATTGTCTGATCCTAGACTACGCAACAAAGCAATGCCATCGATCCCAAGCGCTTCGATGACGCCGTAGCACACTAGAGCGCCTGCCACCCATGTGCCCGTCCAGTAAGTGATAAAAACCCATTTGTATTCTTTGAAATATCTTTTCATTTGCGCTAGCTTCCCTTCTTTTTTATTTTCATCCTCCACTTTCGGTTGCTTTCCCGCTTCCACATTTGAATTGGACGAAAAATTGACAAAAAGCAAGCGATTTGACTGACCAAACTGCTGAGAAAATGGAAATCGAGGTACAACACTATTGATCCCGCTTCTTTGTTCACGCAACTTAGCACGACGCTCGGTTAACACTCGAGGCTGGCTTGTAAAAGAAGCAAAGTGGGGCCGACTGTAACAGTCCCTTTTCGAGAGGCTAGATAACCTCTGCAAGGAAAAGCTCCGCTTTGGACAAGTGTGCAGCACCCGCTCGAGTGAGTACTTTAACATTATAACACGTTGACTCCTTTGCGTCCACCGCTTTAAATAATGCCTATTTTCAATGGGAGACCTTACCAGAAATCGATGATCTAAATGCGGTAAGAAGCGTGCCGACACAATATGTGATCTACACAATGGACTGATGAAGTCCTCAACCAACCAACAACCAACACACTTACGACGCAACATAACAAATTCGCAACATCATCATCATTCACTATCGATCTACTATTTATTAATATCTACAGTACTATCGCGACGTAAATAATAATCGCGGAATATAGAATACAAATAAGTAGTTATTATGGAGAGAGGAACGATTGGATGAATTGGATGTGTTCGATAGATACGCTCCTCCGAAGGAAATTTCTTGCGAGCGATGGTACCGTGCTGGTACGTTATGCGGCAAAGCGGCGAAGCTCGTAAGATTATTGCGATTCGACATTTGATATTCATGTGCCACACAGGCGTACAGGAGAACACACAAAGTTGTGAGCGCACGAACTGTTTCAGCTGCTCAACTGCAATTTGAACGTGCACACATTTGCAACATGTTTCGACCGTGGATTTCTGAGAAAAGCCGCCCTCAAATTACGTCAGTGTTGCGAATATTGCACACGGAGGAACAGACGCCGCCTGACTTACAAGAAACGTGGTTGAAACGAAGGGCTGCACTAAAAGATCGATATTTGGCGAGGCAAACTACAGAAAGAAGAGCAAACCACAAGTCAGTTGCTTTAAGTTGGTCTGATTTTGTAGAAGGTAAAGAATGTTCTGCCCGTATGCGCCGAATCATGAGGTCAAACTACAAAGATATGCTTGAATTAATCCAAAAAATAGTTGGAGATGATATAATTGGTGATGAACTTGAAGAGGTATCTTTCGAACTCTACAAAACAGCGAGCCGTGCTAAGATCATGCCCGTGTGGGCAAAATCCGATATACCACCTATTATTATTGCTCGTGTAGGCAGGTTAGATCCTGCTTTGTGGGGCTCTCTGTGTTCTCTCGCAACGAAACTGTACAAGTGGCGTGGTGACTTCGAAGTTGGTGGTGGTGGTATCAAAACTCGAGAAAGTAATCAGTCTGGGTTAAAATGTGGGAAGGAGCTGGTTGGGGCGACTGAATACGGCGAGAGTGACCATTTTTCGTATGAGCGTTGTTCCTCTATGCGTTCTTTGTATGGGGGTATGAATCTTCTCTTCAAGGAGAGAAATCATATGTTTGAAGCAATTGAAAATACTGATTCGATTACGAATCGTGGTGGCACAGTGAACGCCACGTGGCTCCTTGGACTGTGTGCAAATCACATTCAAGTGATCAATCTTTCTGGTGGTGTATGTGCCTTTGGTGAATACGAATTGGCGAAACTTATAGTTGGCTGTTTGGATGCAGGAGTCGAAGAAAGCCAAGCGCAAGCAGACCTCTTTAACCTACTGGGGGAAGCAGGATTCTCAATGATGCAAGAACTCTTTGAAAATCGAGATGATATAAATAGGAAGATATCTGAAAAGGATTTTCTCTCGCCTTTAAAGCTGGGTTATATCAGCTCTGCAATATCTATGGAATCTATTTCAACCGGGGAAATGAACATGGCCGGGGCATCTGGATCAAACACTGTGCCAGGGCTGAATATCTCTGTCCACACTAGTGCAGAGAAGAGGGCGACGAAAAACTATAAACGGGATTTTAGGCGATTACAACGGGCTGGTCTGTCGGCCTCAGATGCAGCAGCTATACTGGCGCCAGACCGGAAAAACGGAGAAGCGTTCGCGCAAACCGGTTTAGAACCAGTTTCTTTCGAGGAATCAGGTCATAACAAATGTATTCCGTCTGGAAAGAGTTTAAACTTGGCGACCGCCATGAGCAACCAGGAAACCATGCACGCCTCTCGGACGTTGCCAGCGGGCACACAACGTGAAACGCATAAAGGATGGTCTGAGGTGTTCGTGCCTGCACCAAACCAAGACAGTTTAGAGAAGAATCCAACATTAATCCCGATAACAGATTTTCCTGACTGGGCTCAGCTGGCATTTAAGGGAACCACATCTTTAAATCGCATGCAGTCGCAAGTGTACCAAACTGCCTTTCATTCCTCGGAAAACATGCTTGTATGCGCCCCAACAGGAGCTGGCAAAACGAATGTGGCAATGATGACCGTTTTAAAATGCATTCGTGACCACATGGCTGACGGCATTATTAAAAAAGATGGTTTTAAAATCATTTATGTTGCGCCCATGAAAGCATTAGCCCAAGAAGTCGTACAAAAATTTAGCAAGCAGCTGTCGCCGCTTGGGTTAATATGCAGAGAATTGACCGGGGACATGCAGCTTACGAAGCACGAAATCGCGACGACACAAATGATTGTCACTACACCAGAAAAGTGGGACGTTGTGACCCGGAAAGGTGGTTTAGAGGGTT
>Ga0099797_100675_pt1 | contig 20945 bp, 5 predicted proteins | sample Uncmet_Sort48C_1_FD_89871 | JGI IMG/M metagenome (GOLD analysis project Ga0099797, IMG submission 89871) | Marine eukaryotic communities from CALCOFI LINE 67, Pacific Ocean - C012_Sort48C_1 | ecosystem: Environmental > Aquatic > Marine > Oceanic | place: Pacific Ocean: Monterey Bay | collected...
GTATTACAGTAAAGACTGCCTTGAAATTCTATGAATGTATGTAATGTTTCAAAGACAATATTTGAAAAGGACAATTATCAAAGATTCAAGATGAATATAATAAAGACAAACCAACACAAACAATTTAATAAAGTATTTCTGACCTCACTATAAGGCCTAAAGATGTAGTAAAATTCAATCTGGAACACCATAACCAAAAGAATTTAATTACCCATCATGGTTGAGGAACATTTTGAATTTGGCCAATGTCAAACACTATAAACTTTACAAACTTGTGCATATACATTAAAAGTGTAAATTTTCATGGAATTAAACGGATATAAACGCGGATATAAATTTTCGTGGAACTTAATTTTCGCGGATAGCCTAAAATCTGCGACAATTTAGTCCCGCGAAATCTTGTAAATTTCGGTGATCCGTGAGAATAAAGCCCACGAAATCTTTCAAAAGTGAACGATTCGTAACATAATAACGTAAACATGTTCCATGTTCGAAATTTCACTCCCCAATATGTGAAATCCGGGAAAATTAAGGCTCTCGAAATATTGCAAAGTTCGACGATCCACGAAAATTCATGACAATTAAGGAGGTTAGTCACTAAATGGGGTATTCTGAAAATGCTGTCTTTTTTTACTTCAAATTGTTTGGTACATCATGCTTTAGCCCAAAATAAGAGAAAATTTCGAATAACCAGGCAAAATTCCACAAAAAAGGAAACATTCCTTTCTACACTTTTAAGCTTTTTCCTACATCTGAGGTGCATTATACCGTATGGGCGATATGATGCGATGACGTTATAGGCCTTCTAAAAAGTATTCGCCCGACAAAATACCTCGAAAAAACTACCAGGTGTTGAAAATAGTATAGTAATATGGAAACAATAAATGTTTTCTTAAGACACCAGGCAGATATGGCTGATTTTTACTATTTTGTTCTTAATAGAAGGTAGTATTTGCCTCTTATTATATTATTTGCCGTCTTATTATATTAAATACATTTTGACATATCATAGAATGTAAGTAAACGATTCAATAGCACTATTGACATATATTAAGAAGATATATTTAGAAAATTAATGACATCGTCATTCTGGGATTTTATATAAGAGATAAAATACGTAATTATACATAAACTCACTGTATAAGTAATTTTAGATACTGTATAATTGAGGTAATAGTGGAACGTAATTTTTATTTAGTTCATCATGTACCTATGATAACTCTACATATCCCAAAAGGTAGTTAGTGTTCACGAATCTTGCTTTTGTCGACGTCCTCATGTAATCTAAGATCGTTTACTTTCATTGTGATTTTACAAAAGACTAGAGAAAATGACTCACACTTATTTACTTAACGATGCGCAGAAATATGCGCACTGCAAAAGTGACTAACCTCCTTAAGTTACGAGAAATTAAATGGAAAAGGGCAATCATCTACGAAAAACAAAAGAAAATTTATATCTGCGAAATTTTATACCTTTAAGGTAGTTGAAGATTGGTTTGAATAGAATCAAACTCAATTAACTTCAGCAAGACAGTTTTTAAATAAAACACTACATAAACATGCAATATAGTTGAAGATTAGTGAATTAGTGAATCAGTGAATTAGTGGTGTGCACCCAATTTTAGTACTAAACATTTTCGTACCTGGGTACTAAATTGGTAACAATAGAATGCAATTTTTTTGGAAGTAGCACATCATATTCTTATTTAATTAGAAATGAAATGGCCGTTCAAATAATTCACTATAAATGCAAGGAGTAGGTCATATAATAAATAAAAAAGCCAATTCCCTTAAAAAGGTCTAATGCTCCATCCAATTCAGAAAAGAAGATTTCCATTGGATCGCCCCAAGGTAATTGGAATGCCCACTCCCTGAAAATGGGTGGGAGGAGGGAAAAATACATTTGATGGTATAACCAAGAGACAGACAAAAGCTATTGATGGCTCATCACAGACTTCAAAGAATTATTAGAATAATTTTAAGATAATAAAAATAAACTCAATCAACCATGAGTCCAGAGAAAGAAATTTCCCTAGATGTGAATTCTAAACGATTGAGATGTAGCCTATTTCAAATTGTATCAGAAGGCATTTACAGGCAGTTCAATTCCATTTACAAATCTCCTTGAAATTTCTAAAAGCAGGAAATTTCTTAAGCATGATATGGTGAGGGGCTATTCATTTAACGAGACGATGACACTCCTCAACGTTGTTTATGTCCATATTGGTGCCTACCTGTAATCTACCTTTTGTCCACCCGAAACACCTCACCAAGATGCATTCTGGTGGTTGAATTTTGGAACTGGGTTGTCAGAGGGACATCTGGGAGAACTGCAACCCATGCCACTGTATAGGCACACATAGCAACACATATGGACAGGAACCGATATCGGAATGGAGATTTGTAAAGCATCAATGAAAGTGCATAAATTTGACAGAAATGTTACACCATGCAATTTTTATCTTTCACTCAGATTCCAAATACACAGAAATGAGCTCATCACAAAGTCAAGCTAGTTTTAGTTTTGTTTTATCTTATCAAATATTGCAAATAAATTTGACTTTACAAAACCAGTAATGACATGTACATAGTGTACATAGTGTATATAATGTATACCTATATTGTATGTTTTACGAGTGTGTACATAGTATAATTCAGGGTGTATATAGTGTTCACTTTAATGTACATACTATGCATTCTAGTGTACAAAATGTACACAGAGTGTACATATTGCACTTTAGAGTGTATATAGTGTATATTTTAGAGTTTACATAGTGTATATAAGAGTGTACATAGTGTACAATAGAGTATACAGTATACATATGAATGTACATAGTGTACACTTTAAGGGTGTAAAGTGACCCAAGTACATTGAGAAACAGTTTCACTTCAGACTATTTCCATAAGATTTTTACCAGCAACTGAATAGCTTTAGTAACAACACTTCTGTTTGAAATAAAAACAACAATGAAGGCGTGAATATGTCTGCAATTGTTGATGGTAATATATGACCTCATCTGTTAACATAGAGAAGCCTTCGCTTTTTTTCATTCTTAACAAATTTGTGTTACTTATTACCTTTTCCTGCATAACAAAATTTGGAACGTAATTGTAACAGTATCCACAGTATCATGTTAACTATACATATTAGTACCTCAACTTGCAGTGCATGATATCCATGGTGTCTTCCCACACCCTATTGCTTAATCTCACATACTCAATATTCTGGCCAAAATCACTTATTTCTCCTCTCCCCTCCATTTTAAGATCTTATTTCTTCCCTGTCTTTTTAGGCAAAAACTTTTTACAACAGAGAAAATGGCCAAAATTTACGAAAAATACTACATTTTGGCCAAATTTTAGTACTTTGAGCTTGTTTAGCTGGTTTTAGCCTAAATGCATATGCAAATGTATATTGCTTTTTCCCTTTATTTTCGCTTTTATTGAATGGTATTTTTTTATACCAAGGATCAGCGATGGCAGTACTAATTTCTATTTGTTAACAAGTTCATAATTAAAACTTTTAACATGGGGTAACACTTTCTCTGTAACTACAACGATAGTTGATACATCAGATAACTTCCAGTGCCTATGTAATGTCTTTACGGATATTTCTATTTGTGGATTGATATGCATGCTACGTATTTGTGTTAATTGTAAAAAATGGTTCAACACAGGCAGGTCTCATCCAATCAATTTAAAATGTGATGATATACAATACCTACTATACAAAAACACTCCATTCCTTTCCTATGATACCTGGGACTAAAGTTTTATACTGTTTCTCTTGGTTCTCTATGTGCTCTAAGTTGCTTACTTTCTGAGAGTAATAGGAAGAAATCTGGTTGAAATTGCTAAAATGTGTAATGTAATTCCCACACACATGCACTGAATTGATATTTTAAAATTTGATCTACAATGTTAAAAAGTTAATCAAAATGTTTACACGAGTTCATAAGTTTTTAAGTTAACCAGCAGTGTTCCAAAATATTTGACAGAGATTTTTTAACACATAAAAACTTAACATGTATGTAGATTCAGTTCATAATTGAATCTAATAACCTGGTTTCTATGTATTCAAGAAAGCCTCAGCCTATCACTTTAACATTCTCTTGTCTCTCGACTACAGGTGTTGCAATGTTACTTGGTGTCCTGTTTGACCTTGTCATCTATTATGTTTATGTGCACAAACAAACAAACATACATATTAACACACAGAATCCCCTGTACATAAGTATCACGGGTATATAAAAATTCATTATATAGCAATAAATTAGTGTATTTTGCCAGATAGTAACAACTTGTTGTTGTAAATACGAGACCAATGACCTACTAACTGAGCTATTCACTTGGTTATATGCTGAACAGGTGCATTGATTCATTTTACATATTTTACTACTTATTATTTTATAATTTGTTAGAGTAAAGATGCATTTCTCACTTGAAAGATATCAATTACAGTAGAGTTACTTGATATATCTCTTACCTCTATTTGCCAAACCCCAGGAGGTCAATTCTTGGGCTCTTGGAGTTCTGGTGCATAGCTAACACCGAGAAAAATTGGTTTTATCTAAACTAAGCCTTTAGACATGACTTATACAAGGCAATTATTCTCACAAGACCCTGGCATACAAAGAAAAAAATCAGAAAACTGGAGGAACGGTAAGAGTAGCATTTTGAGTTACCTTAACTTTCAAGTCCAAATATAATAAAAAAAATCAAGTACAAATGCTAAGATTTGAATAAAGAGAAGATTTTTTTCACTAACTATACCACAACAGAAAAACAATACCTGGAATCATACCTGACCTATATACCAGATAAGAAGACATCTTAACCATTACTTCCTGTTTGACAAAATACATGAATAATTAATGATATCGTGTCATCATAGAATATCACACCTACCATCAGATTCCGAGCAATATGGTCCACCTACTACCAACCAAATATGAAGATAACATATCCAGCATTTATTAAAGAAAATCCATTTTCAAGAATCATACAACCTGATTGGCAGAGAGTGTTTCCTGGACATGCCGTATGCATAAAATATGCAGTACAAACCTTCAAATCAAGCATCATTTGAGTACCACTGTCACATTTCTCTGTAAAGCAAAGAATCTGCTAAATATGGCACTTTTTCACAATATTTTCAAATTTTGGGAAACCCAGATAGATACAAATTTTGCAAAAATCAACAGGGACTAAAAATTTACACGTAAAAAATGGTATTCTAATTCGATTTTTGCTTTCACCATGTGACATAATTATGTCTTTCGTTAGTTTTATAATCCTTATTTTTACAATTTTCTTTTTTTTACTTGGTTTTGTAGTCTGTTCGAAAAACACATTTTGACACGCATTGACAAATATCTTGATTCCAATAGACACATACTTTGACACGAATTGACACGTATTTTGAATCGCATCGACACGTTTTTTGACTGGCATTGATACGTATTTTGACTCGCACTGACACATATTTTGACATGCAATGACATGTATTTTGATACGCATTGACATGTATTGACGTGTTTGGACACGCATTGACACATACTTTGACATGCATTGACACGGATTGACACCAATACCACAAATGACACTCAATTTAGCAAACTCCCACAATTCTGCCAGATTTACCAAGAATTGGTTGGATTTGCAACTTTTTTGATGAATAACTATCTAACTATTGCTGGGCCAACAAAGACTGGACGTAAACCGTAAGAAATTCCCGGCCACTGTCAGTCTTAAATTGGTTTACCAGGGGGTCTATATGACATCATAACTCAAAATCTGTTCAAATCAAAGCTTAATATTCAAATGCTTTTTGTTTCCATCTAATTGAATTGTCGACATTTCCGTTTTTCAAACTGTCGCAAGTGCATACAATATATACATGCAATAGAAGACATTCAGACATACTTTTACGTTTATTCTTTCTTTTCGTCAATATGAAAATTCACTCAAGAAATGACAAATGTACAAGACAAAAACATAAATGAATTTAAGTACAAAAATACAAATTAATTTTAACGAAACATCAGTACATTCTCTAAGGAAACAAAAGATAGTAAAATACAAAACTTTGATAACTGGGATAACTTACATGAAGATGTTAAGAAATGTACATATCACATAAAGTACAGTATGAAAAATTCTTTCGATAAATACTAGTTTGAATGAGAATTTATAAAAACTTTCTTCATTGTTCAACAACTTCATAGGAAAAACATTTTTCCGCAAACATCACAAGTTTTCACCAGAATGGATTCTTGAATGACGTTGTAACTGTTGTCTTTTGTTTAGCACCAACTTCACATTCAAAAAAGATTTTCACCAGAATGGATTTTTAAATGGTATTGTAAACCTCCTCTAAACGTAAATTGCTTGTTACAAATTTCGCATTCAAACGGTTTTTCACCAGAATGAACTTTGGAATGCTTTTTAAGATAACAACCAGTAGAAAAAGATTTTTCACACTCTTCACATTTAAACGGTTTGTCACCAGAATGGATTCTTGAATGACGTTGCAAATGTGCTCTTCGTGTAAATTTTTTAGCACAAACTCCGCATTTGAATGGTTTTTCACCGGAATGGGTTCTTGAATGAAGTTGTAAATGTCCTTTTAGTGTAAATTGTTTAGCACAGACTTCACATTTAAACGGTCTTTCACCAGAATGGATTCTTGCATGACGCTTAAGAGAACTACCATCAGCAAAACATTTTTCACACACTTCACATTTAAACGGTTTTTCACCAGAATGGATTCTTGTATGACGTTGTAAATTTTGTTTTTGGGTAAATTGTTTATGACAAATTCCACATTCAAATGTTTTTTTACCTGAGTGTACTTTCATATGTTTATTCAAATCAGATCTTAAAGCAAAATCTTTTGAGCACAATTTACAGACTAAGCGTTGCACCTGATCATCTGTTGCATCCTTTTCTTGGTTAGAATGACATGTTGAATTAGCTAATGCCTTTGATTTGTTTCTAATGATTTGATCAGCAATTTCAGGTAAATATGATGACATATTTGATAACAATATGTGTTGCTCCCATGAATCAACAGCAGTTATAAGATAAGCAGTAACCTCTCCATCCATAGCTGCAGCCAATTGAATCAATTTAAGTGTATATGAATCTAAATGAATATAAGCATAAGGTCAAGTCGATAGCAAGTAAGAAACAAAAGTCAATGGACACCTAAAAACAAAAAATCCACATGGATGTGATATTTTCAATTATATTCTTAAAACGTTTGTGATCTGACATCTTTAATAGAAGAAGGTCCTATAATAATTCAGGGCTTTGCAAGAAGACTAAAAGATGGTCTTTGTAATAAATTTGTCACTTCTTAGAAAAAATAAATGCAGGCTTTTGAAACAGCGATATAACCTTTGCATTCATATTGATCATCACCATATAGTTCTCAACCATCAATATATTTGCTGAGCTTTGGTATTCGAAATCAAAGTTGTCAGACAATGATGTTGATATATGAATATGAATTTGTACTTATCTTCTATGACTCATACTCATACTTGATAGGTAACCAGTAAACATTAACTATTTCAACAATAATAATTCCGTCAAATGTAGTCATTCTTTTAATGAAGGTTATATATGTTACCTAACTAACTTTCATTGTACACAAACTTAAGAGAAAAGAAATTCTTGGCTCGTTTTAGAATTATAAGCAATTTCCTTCAATAAGACATTAAGTCTTAAAGAGAGGATTTTCCACAAACACATGGTTTTTTACAATACTTTACCATTTAAAACCATTTGTGAAAAAGCGTAATGACATATCTTTGAATAATAGCAAACAAGTTAAATTTTGGGAGAATTTTGAGCCCTTGTTCCCATTCTTGGGGAAACCAGATTTTTCTGGAGAATCGGGTGGGCTCGGTTACCCTTATTGTCCTCTACCTTTGCAAAATTTCAAGAAAAAATAATGATCTTGATATCTTGTATGTACAGACAGACATGTGAACATACAAAGCTGAATTCATAGGACATTTCATATATCTGTGGTTCAAAAAAATCACGAAAACTAAAGAATAGTTGACAGAAATATAAAAAAATAAGAAGACATTGTCTGTCAATTCTAAGGATAAAAGCATAAATGGAATAATTATCTCGAATATCATAATCACCTTTCAAATGATGAAAAAATAATTTTTTTTACAGTTATAAATACAACAGATCTCTCTTGATGGTGAGTTTTTTTCATTCATATTCATACATCAAGTTCTTTCACTTAAAACTTCGCAGTACACGTCAGGTAGATGATAACAATATGTGATGAATTATGCCAAGATTTTAGTCTCAGAAATTACAGACTAATTACCTATTCAATATCAAAGACCTGCTTATGTCGAGTAAGACAAATTTAAAAGACATTTAGATATGTCCGTCCAAAACTTGACATCAGAATCAGGCCTAAATTGTGCATAGCTGACCATTGATTCGCATGAACAGATAAACGTCTGAATACAATGACTATATCCATGCTATCCCTCTATTTTATTCTATTATCATAATTAATATCATAATGTTATCATAATCACCCAAAGTAGAACATCGGCATCTCACAACTAGCAACTTCAGAGGAAACATACTGATCACAATACAGGAATTCCCTCCAAATTATGACAAATCTTTCCTTTTCGTTGGGTGAAAATTACATCATTGTGGATCTGATTGGCTGTTTTCAATTACCAAATAAATGTCATTTATCACACTACGAAAATGGTATGCAAATACACCACCAACAATCAAGGTTCATCTACCATAATTTGAAAGGTCACTAAAATAGTCTGCAGCCTTCTAAGGATGAAATAACTATTTGTGGTAAGATTATTTCACGAAATACATTTAATAACGCTGTACATTAATCAACGCGAATTAAAAACTGTCGCATTAATTAAAACCACGTTAATTTCAAGCCTGCAAAAATTTAACATCCGTTATTAAATGTACACTGCTAATAAAAACTCCATTAAATTTGTGTCCACTAATTAGTATGAAACAAGTAGTTAAATATCGGTACCAGACAGACGTGAATTTAATGCAAAAGATCAAGAGAAAAAACTAAAAAACTAAAAAAACTAAAGCTGGGAAGTGTGAGAACTTTTATCGCAGACGGACAGACAAACAGACAAAGGCAGAGACATAGGACTCGAGGCGGGTCCAATAAATCTGGATGTTCTAATCATAATTGACTGCACCACCAGACAGACGTAAACAACTAAATTGAACATAAGTTAGCACCACATCAAACACAATGGAATGACTTCTTTAAATGGAAAATTGTGAGGTTATCTAATTTTGACATCATTATAACTATAAAGATTACTGCGCTGAACAATGATAACTTGGAAATAATAGATATTGTGGATGTTCTAGATGCGATTTTCCCACAAAACAGTGAAGATCCTTGCTAGGAATGGTTCCCCCAATATTGTTCCCCCTTTCTACATCAATTCAAACAGGCTACCCCTTGCAAGGGTTTTTAGGAGTTTCTTCCCTCCCTCTTCAGGAAGGAGGTGGGGTCACACTATGTCATAGCAAAGTTTTCATAAGTTGTTTTATGACTAGGGTTCAAAGTACTTTGGTAGGTCAGGAGCCATACATTCATCAATCGCTGGCTTAGATCAATTGAGGGGCTGGAGATTTGTTTTGTGACTTGCCTGAGCATCCCAGCGGTATGGTAGGCTGGAGAAAATCTAGACGTGATAATAAATTGTATCATTCGCTCGGTGATTTTTACGTACACCAGGTTGGAGATTTCTTCTTGGTGGCAAGTCTCGGAATTGGTGGGAGCTTATTGAAATAACAGAGGAAGGTAATTTAGCTTGATAATACTTATGCAAATAATACTTATGCAGATAATACTTATGAAATTAGGACCCTTGAGTCTCGTTTTCGCGGGAGATAAGAACCTATCGAGTTCAAATTTACCGGGAAATTAAATGTAGAAAATTAAATTAAGACTCCAATTATCTTTTGGAATTGAAAGATCATTTCGCTGCTACCCCTGTAAATTGGGACTCTATAGAACACCCAAACATTTTGGCGGAACAATTTCTAATAGCGAGATGTTCAGAATCTCCAATGAATCTCCGTGCACGTCTTTGATAATTTCCATTTGTTTTTGATAACCAATCTTTTCTTATAAAATAAATGGCCATCTTTCACTTCGTAGCGTTTTGTTGGTCTTCGAAAATTTGATTTAGCTCCATAACCTCGTAAAGGTATAGTAGAAAAGTATGTGTTATTATTGTTATTATTGTTATTGTTATTATATTATTGACCATGTCAGGTAAATACATTTAAAAACAAGAATATTGATAAATAAAAAAAGATAGGTATGACATTGTCCTACATATTTTGTGTTCAGTAACTTTTCATGAATACAGAAAAAAAGGAGCAATGAAATTCATGGCATAACGAGCTCACGTGACGTTCTTGTATCTCATCAAAATCAAAATGCTTTCTTGCCTTCGATATGATTCATACACGTTTTTTTATCTATACATTATATATACTATAGGCTTCTATTACACTCTATATTATCTGCAAATGCTATCGCATTCTAATAGACTTACAATGCAATGACTTCATTTAGAAATTTGGAGTCCTGTTTTACCAGGAAAACAAGAAATGTAATTCATACTTTTTCCAGTATTAATTTACTGCTCCGATCATAATTTTCCGGGAAATTATCACCCGTGACGTCAAAATTTCCCAGCAAACTAAGACTTTGGAGTCCTAATTTCCCGGAGTCTTAATCTCCCGTTACACCGGTAATGTATCCGGAGGTAATAATGCGTCAGAATTCGTTAAATTTGCGAAGGAATATACAGGAAAACCTAAGTCCTATGTATAGTAAGTCGCAAAATCTTGTTTACAACTCGCACAAATTGGTTCATTACCCACGATAATTGTTCCTCATGGCGAGGTGATGATTTGCAGTAGAGTGAACATATTTCCAGGGTGATGATGTTTGAGTGTTGCGTGGTTATAATATACTAACAAGCCATTAAGTGACTGTGAAATTGCAGACACCTCTTTAAGTAAACATAAATATAAGAAACGCTCTTATGTTAAACTAATTGGCTATTCAAAAACGTGAATCACATCTATTGATAAACAAAAGTGTTTGGATACAAAAAATTAATCCTATCCTCAATAAAACTGTTAAGACGGCACCGTTATATCAGTTTAACTAATTTGGATAATTAATTAACGTCTACTTTATTTTTATATCATACCACCTGACAAATACTTGTAATATGCAATCGGCAACAATAATGAAATTACAACCTTTTGTGACAACATTGATAACTCGAAGCATGTCCACTCATGTGTAAATATCGAGTTGTAAACAAGATTTTGCGACGTACTGTACAATGGGAGTTTTTAGAAGGATATCCACCCTTTTAATCGGAAGGTCTCCAGAGTGCTATCCGCCACCCGATGTTTCTATCAGGTCCATTGGAGGACATTTCTATTGTATGGCTACCTGGAATTTATCTTTTCTGTGTATCTGTACCAAAAGATTTACCACCCCATTAAATTTCGAGTCAATTGAACGATATTGAAATTTCTATTGTTCTAAGACAATGGCTACCTGGAATTTGATATTTTGTCTTTTCTTTGTTATTTTTATAATCAGTAACAAATGTTTTACCGTCCCATCAATTTTCGAGTCAATTCAACGATATTGATAATTCTATTGTTTGTCTTCCTGGGATTTGAAAATTTCAACTTTTCATTGCTAGTTTCACAATCAGTATCAAACGTTTTACCACCCCATCAATTTTCTAGTCAATTGAACGATATTGAAATTTCTATTTTTCTCATACCATGGCTACCTGGATTTTTCAGATCTCGGGAGTGCCATTTTTGAAGTCTCCGTATCAAATTTAGTCTTGAAGTCAATTTTTAAGTTGATCGGGCGACATTGAAATTTCTATTGTTTTAAGACAATGGCTTCCTGGAATTACCTGGAATTTGATATTTTAGTTTTTTTCCTTTGTCGGTCAAGTGCCAGGTATTACGTCATGTACCAGGTCCTAACTATATTACGTCATGTGGCAGGTATTACATCCCGTGCCTAGCAACGGTTGCTAATCCACCGGCTCCTCAATTGGTACATCTTACCTTCTTTAACGTAAGGTAAATGGCCCTAGGAAAATTTCCCAATAAGCGTGAGTTTCCTGTTCGGGCATTCTAGTAGTGTCCGTGTCAGTGTGCACTAAATCAGACATGCTGTTTCATGTATAATACATTAATTTCCGGAGATTGATAGATATTCCGGGATTTCCGGGAATTGAGCAAATTCCCGGAAAAATTTCCCGGGAATACCGGGAATCGCAACGATTCCAGGAAAAATTTCCGGGAATTCCGTGAACCCCCTACCCCCCCCCCCCCCCCCCTTCGGAGGGTATTTCCACATTTATGGATGATTAATTCTGCGTGTACGTAAGACGAGTGTGTTTCGTACAACTAGGATAATAATAATACAACCAGGATAAAAATAACAAAGAATCAGGCAAATAGGCAGGTAATTCAAGATAGATGTATATTGCTTGTTTAACAGATAAGATATCCTAAGTCTCAGAAAGGCGGTACTTCATCGTAGGGCATAATTCTAGTGAACGGGAAATCTGAATAGATAGTCTCAGTCTGTCTGTTGGTCTGTTAGTCACAAACTTTTGACATAACCCACATCTCACTCTCTTAGTGGGACTTAGAAATTTTTTTGACGATTTGGAAAGTGGCACTTAGATTTTTTTTTTTTCAAAAACCCCTTAGTTTTCCTTAAACTGACCCCTTACCCGTTTGGATCAACCCTAGTTCGTCTTAGGTTTTTTTCTGGAGTTGGACTAAGAATTTTTTTGAATTTCTTTTTCCCGGTTGGACTAAGAATTTTTTTATTTTTTTTGATTTTTTTTTTGAATGTGAAGATTGAACAATTCTTCTTTTCATGAAGGGGTGTCTATCTATGGCCTGGGGGAGGACATACTCTCCGACAAGAAAGTGATACTTAGTCTCTGGAGCGAAAAAAATGGAATGTGGCACTTAGTCTCTGGAAAGAGATGAAAAAATTTCAATTTTCTTTTTTGAATTTAAGTAATGAAATTTTCTTTTCTATCATCATCTTCGTTATTCTCCAACCCTGGCGCGTGTGTACAAAACCGTATCGACTTAGTATTATTTGCAATGCGATGAAAAGGCTTGAGATGTGGCACTTAGTCTCGTCGATGGACAAATGCAAAAAAGAATTTAGTTGATATAATGAAATGTTCTCTGGTGGATATAGTGCGTATATAGTGCCATCTTGATGAGAGAAAATGTTGTGAAGTTCCATCTTGATGTGACTTCCTTCGCAGCTTGTGACATCACTTCTGTGATTCACTCCGTACTAGTTTCAACTTGACCTGGTATTGTAGGCTTTGTGTTATGCGACATATAAGGTATGTGAACTTTAGGGAAATGTATTATTTTTCTTGCTTTTGGTGATCTCACTGGATTAAGCGGAAATTTGATGCTATAATTCAGTGAAGGTCAGTTTTCCAGAACTCTCATTGTGGGACACTTAGCTGGATATTTTTTTGTGGGGAAATGTCAGATATATTTTTAATATATCTATTATTTAGTAAATTTGAGAAGAATGGATTCAAACTTTGAGTATAACTTTGACGATAATTCATATAATTACGAGAGAGTTTTGGATAAGGAAACATTATTTGTAGATGATTAAATCTAAAATTACATCATGTAAACAATTTTCTATGTAAAAATACAGTGAATTATAAAGGTAGTTTTAATAGGCATATTAAGGTTACATGAAAATAATAATAGGACTGCACAAAAGTCGGATAAACAGGTTAAGTCATAGCTGTTGGTCTTAGAATAAGACTTGCAATAATAGCAGGTAGACTAGTCAATTGTAAATAGGTGGGAGAAATTGATTAGAGAGACAAGTCACTTAGTGCTCCATGATTAAAGGTGCGGACAAAGCAAAGAATGAATCAGTAGCAAACAGGATAGAGGAGGGGAGATACTGGCAGTCAATGATGCCCTTGTAGTATTTGAAAAGAGTGGACAGTACTAGTACGAATATTTGATGTATGTGTTTGGATAGGGGAAGCATTAGGCCCAGTGAACGATTGTGAAAGTGCAGTTCATATGGGTGTCTTTGCCTCCCCCACCGATGAAAACTGTCGAGCAGACTTTCATGGAGCCAAATTGCAAAACCTTAGAGCAGACGTAAAGTATGTCGGTAACATGAAGAATCGACAAGGGTTGATTGTATCATCGCACCACTCACTCACTCACTCACACATAAATTGTGAGGCAATATAACAAACATTTTTGGAGTTAGATGATAAAATATTCCATGCAACGTACATAAACATATAAAAAACTGAGCTGCGATGAATATTTACATTACGCCATATTCTGGGTAAGATATATGATGCAACATAGTGGTGAATAATACAAGTATTTACATTCATAGAAAACGTAGTTGGCACAGTTACACAGTATATAGTCACCTGCCCAATCACTCGGCGTTGAATATGAGTGTACCATGCAAGGGCATAAAAGAGATTTGACAGGAATAAGTGATATCTGTGAGCGTGAGGGAATTTTCTGCGAAATTAAGGTACATACAGTAGGAGAGTTGCAATAAAGGTTAGAGTTATATTTTTTATAGATATAAATATAAAGGACTTAACTCTCCTGGCGTACTGCCGAAAACCTTGCAAGTATAATACTTACAAGGCTTGCAGGAATACACCATGAGTTTAAAGTTTGTTTAGATTGGCTCAATCTAGCGGAAGCTTTGCCTGCATGGTATGGTGGAAATATATTCTACCTCCTATGTGTTATCATTTAGGCATCGTGCAAACTTTAATCCCTCATATAGAATATTATCTATAAAGAAAAGACTGCAATACAAGTACACTGAACCTAAAACAAATTGGATTAACATAAAAGTAAAAGAAACAAAAGACACAAACAGATAGGAGACTCCCAAAGGCAGCCTGGGGGATTACTAGGGAGCAATTCTAAAGAATACAGAAGCACAACTCAAGTTTTTGGTTATGAGGAAGAAAGTAGAGCATCTAAAAGACTGTTGAACTGAAAACAAATTAGCATCTATTGCTCAATAGTAACTTTATGCTTGTAAAAGAATTATATCTATGATACTGTGGAACTCAACACCACTTGACTAAATGGTAGTAGTCAATATTAGACTTTACTACTCATGAACCAAGAAGCCAGCGTCTCCGAATCATCTGCAGCTGCCACGATAGACACGAATGGCTACTATTCGAAGCAAGGACTTCAACAACATGGTTGTATATTTTGGACTTACTTATCATCATTTACCTCATATACAAACACATTCTGGATGGAAGGCGAAAAAAGTATTCAAGATAGAACAAAATCACAACATATCTTTCTTTTTTTCTTTTTTTCATTTTCATTTCTTTTTTATCTTTATGAAGATAGCACCATTATGAAAAATATTAAATACAAAAAATATTAGAGCCGCAACCAAAACATGTAAAAAGAAAAAGAATAGATGATATTATAATTCTGCAAATTTATCATTAAATACATAATAATGTGTAAGTTACTATAAGATGAGAACGTTAGGTATTCTATAGGGAGAATGGGGGTTATGGCAGGTTGAAGGGATACGTAATGATTATAAGTAAGGTAGTATCAATGAAGACGAGAATTAACTGACAGAACTTACCGGGTCCAAAAATAAGACGAAAAATTATATTAATTGCATAAAAGAGTTTATTCGTTGGATAATTACTAACTTTTTTTCACAATGGAGTTTGTAAAATTATTGGATTCGTACATTATATTGAAGACCACTACTACTACTATTACTGTAAGGTTTTTCCGTTTTCCCCAGGGGCGGTATTGAGGCGTTTTTGGCCTCAAGAATAAGATTCTTCACAGATATGTGTTTTTCACTTAAACTAAGCAAACATAATGCTTTAAAATTTACAATCATTAATAGAAAAAAGTAATGACACAATTTTAAGGAATTGTCAGCGCATTTTGGCACCTTTTCCCCTTTTTTGCAACAAGCAAGATTTTTTTCTGCAAAAATAGGCTGTTACCCTGATTGTATTATTTTCCTCAGCCAATCTTGAGATCTTTGATGTGCGCAAGGACAGACAAATGGCAAATAGATGAACAGGCGTACATAGATACATATGAGAATGAATTCATATAACCTTTACACAAGTGTGGGTCCAGAAACTACCTTGAGATCTTAAACTACTGCAGTATGACATATGGTCTTTGGAGATCTATCCATCCAATAACACTGGGATGGAATCCTGCATTAAACAACCATATCCAAATGGATTTTGAAGAAACATCTTTACCTTAATCAAGGAAACAAATGATATAAAAATACGAAACTTTAAAAATTGGGATCAGATTTTTCTACAATAAGATACCATATACATACCCAAATGAAATATGAGTTCATTCTCTGAAAAAATATTTACTTCTCTGAATTGAGTTTGTAAAAGGTATTTCTTTATTGTTCTACGTGGATTCTTGAGTGACATTGAAGATATCTACTATTACCAACAAACTTCACATTGGATTAGGTTTTTGCACAGAATGTATTCTTGAGTGACGTTTTAAATCTCCTTTTCGTGTAAACTGCTTATGACAAACATAACATTTAAACGGTTTTTCACCACTATGGATTCTTAAATGACTTTGTAAATTCCCTCTTTGAGTAAATCGTTTATCACAGACTTCACACTTAAATGGTTTCTCACCAGAATGGATTCTTAAATGTGCTTGTAAAAGTCCATTATATGCAAACTGTTTATCACAAATTCCACATTTAAATGGTTTTTGACCTGAATGGGTTATTGAATGATATCGTAAACTTGTACTTTCAGTAAAATGTTTATGACAAACTTCACATTGAAACGGTTTTTCACCAGAATGTATTCTTGAATGGCGTTGTAAATTTCCTCTTTGAGTAAATTGTTTATCACAAACATCACACTTAAATGGTTTTTCACCTGTATGGATTCTTGAATGTTCTTGTAAAACTCCTGCATATGCAAACTCTTTATGACAAACCTCACATTTAAACGGTTTTTCACCTGTATGGATTCGTGAATGACGTAGTAAATCTCCTCTTTGAGTAAATTGTTTATCACAAACTCCACATTTAAATGGTTTTTGACCTGAATGGGTTACTGAATGATATCGTAAACTTTTACTTTCAGTAAACCGTTTATGACAAACTTCACATGTAAACGGTTTTTCACCTGAATGGATTCTTGAATGGCGTTGTAAATTTCCTCTTTGGGTAAATTGTTTATCACAAAGATTACATTTAAATGGTTTTTCACCTGTATGGATTCTTGAATGTTCTTGTAAACCTCCTGCATATGCAAACTCTTTATGACAAACTTCACATTTAAACGGTTTTTCACCTGTATGGATTCTTGAATGACGGAGTAAATCTCCTCTTTGAGTAAATTTTTCATCACAAAGTCCACATTTAAATGGTTTTTCATTTCTGTGTATTTTCATATGTTTCTTTAAATCAGATCTTGAAGTAAAATATTTTGAACAAACTTCACATACTAAACGTTGCATCCCATCATTTGTTACATCAATTTCTTGATTAGATTGGCATGTTGAAGAACTTGATGATTGCGATTTATTTTTTATGATTTGACGTGCAATTTCTGGTATGTAGGATGACATATCTGATAATACATCGTGCTCTTCCCATGAATCACTATTAGTTATAAAGTAAACAGTAACTTCTTCATTCATATTTGGGAAATTTTAAGTATAAATTTCTAATCTAAGGAAATGCTATTATAGCAACCTAAAGAAAAATGATGAAAGCTATTGGATATCTTTTCGTGAAAATAAAACACAAATATAAGGTTGATCATATTTTGAAATGAATCTTTTATACAAGAAAAGAAACAATTACGGAATCAAAAATGAACAAGTATAACGTTGAATGTGGACCACCGAAAACAAAAATAAACCCAGAGTGACTCACTGAAGAGACGTAAGAAGCTGCAAAGCAAGTCATAACTTAACATAATTTATTCTCCTCAAGATAGCACTCCATTTATACACTCTTTTCATGACAGAAAGAAAATACTAAAAAAACAAGCAAACATGAAATGGACATGTACTTTTAAAGAGGAAGAAGAAATAAGATGATAAAAAAACTAGTGCGGAGTGAATCACTGAAGTGATGTCACAAGCTGCGAAGGAGCCAGAGCAAGACGGAATTTAACAACAATTAGTCTCATCAAGATGGCACTCCACGCACTTCAAATCCACAAAATATTCAAAAAAACATTTCGAAAGATTTTTTTCAAAAAAATCAAAATCAAGAAAACAAAGAAGGAAAAAATCAAAAAAGTGCCACTTTCCAAATTTTCAAAAGAACTCCAAGTCTATGTGGAAGTGAGTGAGTGCATGCAATGTCTGTACATGTCTGTCAAAAAAGTGTAACTAACTAACAAACTAACGAACAAAGTTAATCTAGAACTGACTTTGCAGCTAAAAAGTAAAAAAAAAATGAAAGAAAAAAATAAAAAAGATCTAAGTGGGTGGTGTAAGGTACAAGACCTAAAGTGAAAAAAAAATTAAATAATAATAAAATCAAAATGCAAGAAAAAAAAATTAAAAAAAAGTCTTAGAGGGGTGGGACACCCCCGTTTGACCCTATATCTCAAGAACCAGATTTCTCCCAGATATGGGGTTTTCACCAGAAGTTAGCAAACATGATGCTTTATCATTTAAAAGCATTTGCAGAAAAAAGTTAGGAGAAATTTTTGAGTAAATTACGAAAGGGTCCATTTTGGGGGCATTTTGGACCCTTTTCCCACTTTTTTGGGGCTAACCAGATTTTTTCTGGAAAATCGGGCTCCGTCACTTTTCTGAAGTCATGGTCCCCTAACTTCATGCCAAAAATGAGAAAAATCCTTGGAGCGGTTACTGAGATCCTGCGTCACGGACGGACGGACGTGTATGAATTCATAGGACCTCGCCTCCGGCGGTCCAAAATATTTCATAAAAGTAATGTCATTACAGAATGTGGCTCCTTTCCATGCCTGTAATTATACATGAACAGATGTTATGTGCATTGTTACGTTCTCAAGAGACTTCAGGGACAAGCACAAGGCCATCTCTCTCACATACATACCTGTGTGCAAGGGTTATAGCATCATGAAGAAACCAAGGAAGAGAAAGAACATTTCAATATTCAAAACAAAACTAGTCAAATTTGCATAAAATAGTATAAGTAAAGGACAATCCAGAGTATGGTCTGCTAATATTGACTCTACCAACTAAGAAACACTACCTAATAAAAAGCATTTCACGCAGCAACTCTCCGCTGCAAAAAATTAGCTGCAATAAATTAGCCGCTAAGCTTCACAAAATGATGAATCCATATATAGTATTAGTAATTATTACGTAGTGAATGGTGAGGTTTGCTCAGCATGAACAACTTCACCAAGCACATGAGTGAGCACCAAAAAAAGATGTTGTAAGACATCTCTTTGACTACTGTGTAAGGGTAACTGCTTTAAGTTTGTCTAAAGCCAGGTAAGTCAAACAGTCACGACAAAAAGGTCAACCCAAATCACAAAGTTGACAGGAATATGAACCTGGCTTTAATCTAGTGTTGTCCATTTGAACTAAGTAAATGAAATAAGTCTTCCCACGAAAAATATGAAGTGAAGGATACGGGGAGGTCCAGGTCAAAAAAATACATTTGTTTCGTTTACTCATATTTTTTTCTGAATATGGCGAACACAGATAACCTGGTACTGAGATATGAGATGTATTTTTGGAATCACAAAACAGGAAATAACGTGGTCCCAGATCATCAGACCTACGAAAAAATAAGTTACCCAAGTCTCACGTTGACATTCCTACAGCAATCAATTGGGTTATAAGTTTTCCCAATAAGCAATTATGTCGATCAAATTACTGATTTTACCTATTCCCATTAGTGTGTTTAATACAAGCGGAGCAAGTGGTATGAACGAACCAAGTAAATACAGTTGGAGTTTGTGGGGGTGCCCAAGAGGGACAAGGGCAAAGGCCAGAACATTTTGGGATTTTACCCCCTCCAAAAGCCTGAAAATAGCTTTTCCAGCATGTTTAGTAACTTTAAGATAGCAAGAAAATCATCCTGATATATCATAACTTTAGGCAATGCTATTTCAGATGATATGCATTGATTTTTAATGGTTTTAGATATATACCACACAAAGTGTATGGAACACTCATTAAAGAGCCATTAATGAAGTAGTATCCCTCAAAAATTATCACTTTTACCCCGCCTTGATGGTAAGTGGTTTAAATATATGTGATTAATATAGAAATATTTAAATTCATGTAAGAACACGTATATGTACTTTGAGTATATAGCTGAGTAAATGAAGGAAAGTATTTTATTTTGTTTAGTCCATGACCATTTCATGTGATAAAAGGCCATATTATCCTTGTGTTCCTGGCAATCTGTGCTATGGTTTTTTTACTGCTGGCTTGATCAACATAAAAGATTCAGTATGTCCTTGTGCTTTCTGGGAATCAGTATTGCAAAAAGATAATGTTTCTATGCAAAGTGAGAAATTAAGTAACCTATGACTCAACCTCAATATAACCACAACCACAATATAACAAGGCTGATAGTGGTCCAGATAAGATTAGTTAGCACCCCGTGTTGAGCAAAAACCTCCTGCTCATAGCTAGACCTGAACGTACGCGAATATCTACCATGGCAGGTTGTCAAAACACACCAATATCTTCATAATAAAAGGTAGACTATGTACAGCTACAATCAATACAAAATAGTCAACCTCTCACAAACACAAT
>Ga0099797_100676_pt1 | contig 20876 bp, 18 predicted proteins | sample Uncmet_Sort48C_1_FD_89871 | JGI IMG/M metagenome (GOLD analysis project Ga0099797, IMG submission 89871) | Marine eukaryotic communities from CALCOFI LINE 67, Pacific Ocean - C012_Sort48C_1 | ecosystem: Environmental > Aquatic > Marine > Oceanic | place: Pacific Ocean: Monterey Bay | collected...
GTTTTTATTTTGTTTAAGCTGATTTGAAGGATTCGCAAAACATGGAGGTGTAAATTGCCGCCTAAAGTGCGAATTCCGTCGACTTATTTGCGGGCCCAATGCCTCAACCACTAGGAAAACCCAAATATAAATTCAAGTTTCCCTTTAAGTTTTGTTTTGAAACTATTTGGCCGGTCTTGGAAACCGTCGGAGAGCACATCCCTCCGGGCAGCCGAAGACTCCAAGTAAAGTGTATCGCTGTGTTGTTTTTAAATTTACTAGTGAAATTATTGGCTAAGGTCTTTTCAACATGTAAATGAAACATTCCTTGGCCATGTTCTCTTGTACTCAATCTTCCGTAATTTAAAGTCGTTTTTAATTTAAGGCTACTTTCCGTCGTCCGGCCGCCGCCGACGCGCCGCCGGCCGACCGCTGGCCGGCCGACGTCGTGGGCCCCATGGGCGTCATGGGCCCCAATGGGCCCATGGCCCCTATGGGAGCCCCATGAGGCAAAGTACCCTTCAAGATTCCTTAAATTACGATGTAAACAACAAATGTCTTCGCTACCAACTTCGTACCAATAATTACGAATATAATGTCGAAAAAGGTCTCCATTATATTCCATATAACTAAATCGGCTATGTTTTGATGGGCTGCGGGTTTGAGGTTTAGGATCTAGGGCTATCGAATTGTGGTTTTGCCTTGCAATGTGGGCTGCCACTGCCTGCCGTTGCATGTGGGGCCTGCTCCTAATGCACGGCAAGTTCAGATGCCCTGGCAAATCACAATAATACAACTAATACATCTCTAGAAGCACTTACAAAATCAATAAATAGGGGAACGGTTTCAACGGGTTTAGGGTTAGGGGTTTAGGGGTTTAGGGGTCTAGGGTTTAGGGTTTCGGGGTTAAGGGCTTCGCTATTTCCTTCGTTAAAAATTCCATGGAAACCTTCGGGTAGCAACTCCCTCCAGGCAACGGCAGCCGAGGCAGCGTTGAGGTTGGCTGCAGCTTCCCCGCGCACACGCCACCACAGAGCCATCGTGGCACCGATCTCACCGGTGACCGCGTGAGCTCGTGCAAAATAAAGATCAAGAAGGGTGTCTGACCAGAAATCATTCTTCCTATGTAAGGTTAACCCTAAACCCGAACCCCTAAACCCTATCCCCTGAACCCAAACCCCGAAACCCCAAGCCCTAAACCCTGATCCCCATTATATTCCATATAAACATATAAACATATTATAAGTTTGGGCTTCCGAGGGCAAGCAAGAATATGCCAACACCATTCCCATATATACTAATGCAATGGACAGAACAGGGGGCCGCGGCCTTCGGCCGCGGCCCCTGTGCTGTCAATAACATTAGAATATATGGGCATAGTGTTGGCAAGTACTTGTTTGGCCTTGGAAGCCCAAACATTCCAAGCTTATATGTTTATATGTTGATATGGAATATAATGGGGCCTTTTTCGTCATTCTCTTATCAAATATTGGTGCGAAGTTGGTACGAAGTTTGATGATTGCGGTACGAAAGTTGTCTACATTTCCACGAAATACAATCCCGAAGCAATCAAATATAGAGCATAAGTCAGCAAATACACTCCTCGGCAACGCTTCGCTCCGCCGGGGTGTGAATTGTGTCATAATAAAGCGTCTTTATTTCATCACTTTGGGATTGTATTTCGAAGAAATTTCGACAAATATCGTACAGCCATTGCCGAACTTCGTACCAACTTCGTACCAAGAACTGCAAATATAATGACGAAAAAAGTCCCCATTATATTCCATATAATAAGGATGTCAAATAAGGACGGCGCTCACAATCAAATAGCAGCTCTGGAGCTCCCTCCAAAGGGACCCCCTTCAGGATTGCTTGGGCAAGCGAAATCAAGTAAAAATGTGTGCGTTTCAACATTTTTGGCCGAATCCAGGTCCGGGACGTCTGCCACTGCAGTCAGGTCGTGGAGATGTCGAATTAGCCTGTGTTTTGCACCTGTAGCGTCCTTGGCGGTCAGCTTCGTGTCGGAATTCAAATTTTGGAACCTCGTCGAACAACAAAAACTGAAGTCTGCCAAAGCAAGACCGGGCTTCCAATGGATCCGGGGGGCAACCAATCCATTGAAAATGCAACTGGTTTTGCTTCCGTAGCTACTATGGAGACCCGGTGCATGCCTCAAATCGTAGGTTGAGATCCAGTCCCCATAAAAGGTTTTTTTTTCCAACCTATAAACCCTATGGTGCAATGAATGTGCAAGTGTGGGACTGTGCAAGGTCCCACAATACAGACATCCACACGAGATCGGTCAATCCCGTGGTTGATACAATGTGCTAAATGCAAACAACACAAGCTCTGGCATGTAACAATTTGTGGCAACAACTCGACGCAAGTCTGCCAAAGTGTTCCATGTCACACCTAATAAGCACGTCTTGTGCAGAATAAACCTCTCCACCATAGCATGCCAAAATTTGTGCGGAAGCAAAAATCGTTTCTCTGTGCAAGCTAAATGGGGAAAAGTTGAAAATCTAAAATCTGAGCACAATTCCTGTCGGCACCCTGAGCACATAGCAAGTCGTCTCCAACCTCACTGAACACGTGTCACCCCATAACATAATAAGTGTACATACACTTTGGAAATTCTATGCTCAATGCGGACGAAACTATGCATCAACCTGTGCAAGCCAAACTGCATTTTTGCTTCCCCGTGCAAGCTAAACGGTGTAGTGTTGAACATCTAAAATCTGAGCACACTTTCTGTCGGCACCCTGAGCACATAATTAGCAACTGGTCTCCTGCCTCACCGAACACAATTTAAATCATCGTCTTTAAATTGTGTCTTTGTCAAGCATATTCATTACACATCATGTAAAACTATGGACGAAATTCCGACACACATCCAATATAAATCATCTAACCCTATCACATAATAAGTGTTTATCCATTTTTAATGTTCCATGCTCACTGCGCAAAATATTATGACTCAACCCGTGGCACCGCACCCAAAGAGCAGCAGAGAACAAGCCACTTAACAATACAACAGCACAACTTGACTTGAGGTCACCAGGCGATGGTTCAGGGCCGAAACTGAGCTTGCTCAGTGACCTCAGCTTCAAAACTAAATCAAAAGTGGTGTGGTCACTGGGGAGGGGGTCGCAAAACAAGGGTCGACCTGGACGTGGGTGAGCTTTCGAGGATTAAACAAATATGTTTTTTAAGGGTCTGGAGGCAGAGGGAAATGCTGGAACGGTACTTTTGACGAAACTGGGCACAAACAGGATTTAGATTCTAGCATTCTCACAATTAAGACTTGATTTATGAACGCAACTTCGACACAAATGCTATAAATACAACCCACTTGCCCAGAAACCAATCAAATGTATCAGAAATTGGTTTGGGGTCTGGGGGTTGGCGTCCGGAGGTCGGCAATCGAGAATTCAAATCTAACAAACACTTTTTCGAACACACATTTTTGTTTGTTTTGCTGGGCGAGGTACCGGCCGAGCTGTATCTCGGTAACCACAGCGGTTAAAACCCACACCCACAAATGACTACTAATATACCGAAGCTGCTAAATTTCGTGCGGGCACGAAATTCATTGAAATTCGATGGAATTACAATATTTGCATTGAGTATTGTTTTTGGTGCGTTTTGTGAAATGTATTCTCCCCCAAGCGCTCGCACAAGAACCTCCAAAACGTTTGGATTTGATAGATTGTCCAATGGATTTACCCACGTCCACATGCAAATTCTAAGCAAAAAACACCCCCGATACATTTAAACACATCCACGACCTTTTTTGAAGGGCTTCGGGGCCGGAAGACATACAACATACACCAAACCCATCCAACCTGCAAAACTAACCCTGAAACTGCAACTATGTAACCAAATTTAATGGTGCGCTTATTTACTTGCTTTTTGAAGCAATTGGGCCTCCAAGGCAAAACAAGGACAATCCAACACCATGCCCATATATTCTAATATTATTGACACTACAGCGGGGACGCGGCCGATGGCCCCCTGTTCTGTCCATCGCATTAGAATATATGGGCATGGTGTTGGATTGTGCTTGTGTGGCCTTGGACGCCCAATTACTCAAAAAATCTGGTAAATAAGCCCAACACGACATTCGGTAAGGTATTAATATAACGAAATCACTGTACCATGTAAATTACAACTCGTCCTGGTCATTTCTTCAAATTCTCGCTTGTCCTGCTCCAGAGCCTTGTAAGACCCGACCACGATGAACCACATCATTTTTGCAAAACAAGAAAAATGGAAATGCAGCGTGGTGCAACAAGTAGTTAATACCCGGGATTGCTCGGGTAAGCAAAATCAAGCTGAAACTTGTTTTGACGATTTTTGGCCGAATGCTGGTACGGGGCGTCTTCCATTGGGTTCAGGTCGCCGAGGCATCGAACTTGCCGTTGTTTTTACATCTGTAGCATCCGTGGCGAAAGTTTCGTGTCCGAATTCATATATAGGAACATTGCAAAACGAAATCAAAAAGTTGTCCCCAACAAGACCGGGTAATAAATAGGGTTTGACAGTGATGGACCTGAATTCCAAAGCCACATGAAAACCATTTGGATTGAACCCCATTGAGGGAGGATATCTAAGGAATATAGGAAGGAATATATTCTAATGTCATGGACAGAACAAGAGGCCGCAAACTTCGGCCGCGCCCCCCTGTGGTGTCAACACAATTTGAATGTATTCCTTCTCCGACTACCTATCTATTCTCCTGTCAGGGTGACAGCATATATATATATATATATATACACACCACCACAACAATAAGAAAATGGCTGGTGTATACCTTTTTTGGTGTATATGCAAACTGTTTGAATGCAGCGAAATTCGCCACCACGGGGGTGCGGCGCGCCCCCGTGGGGCGCGACGTGCCTTGTGTGTGTTGCTGCAAATTTGCCCAGTTTGCACATGCACTAGGAAATAATCTACACCATGCATTTCCTTATTTTTGCTAGGCCCAAACCGGTGGTGTATATATATATATATATACTAGATTCGCATATGGCGCCTTACGGCGCCGGTGGATTCGTACAAAGCAAAGTTAGTTCGAAGCAATGAAGTGTCGCCGAATGTGAGATGAGTAAGTCAGAACTCAGAACAGTTCATTGGAATGTTTGGGCCGAAGCAGTGCAGCAATTGTGTTTTAGAAGTGAAGGCTCAGGCGGCCAAGCAGTGTAGCGATATCGAAGAAAAGATAATCAAGTCAGAACTACCCACAATCACAGCCGAAGAAGTACTGTACTTATTGTGTTTTAGAAGAGAAGGCTCAGGAGCAAAGCAGTGCAATGGTTTCGCAGGAAAGATAAGCAAGTCAGATTTATGCGCAGGCACTTCCGAAGAAGTACTATGTTTATTGTGTTTTAGAAGTGAAGGCTCAGGTGCAAAGCAGTGCGGTGGTTTCGAAGGAAAGAGAAGCAAGTCAGAACTATGCGCAAGCACTGTCGAAGAATTATTGTATTTATTGTGTTTTAGAAGTGAAGGCTCAGGTGCCAAGCAGTGCAATGGCTTCGAAGGAAAGATAAGCAAGTCAGAACTTTGCACAGGCACAGCCGAAGAAGTATTATTTATTCTGTTTTAGAAGTGAAGGCTCAGGTGCACAGCAGTGCAGTGGTTACGAGGGAAAGATAAGCAAGGCAGAAGTATGCACAGGCACTGCCGAAGAAGTGCTGTATTTATCGTGTGTTAGAAGTGAAGGCTCAAGTGCAAAGCAGCGCAGTGGTTTCGAAGGAAAGATAAGCAAGTCAGAACTATGCACAGGCACAGCTGCCGAATTATTGTATGCAAGGTGTTGTAAAAGCAAAGCATGGTCTTCACTACTTTTGGGAAGGCTCAGTCGAGCAAAGTATGGTCAAAGCTAAGGAGGGAACGCCTTTGACGTGCCAAACCTCGAGCGGGAGCTCATGTTTGAATCCAAACCTCGAGCTGGAGCTCATGTTTGGAGCCAAACCTCGAGCGAGAGCTCATGTTTGGAGCCAAGCCTCGGGTGGGAGCTCATGTTTTGAGCCAAACCTCGAGCGAGAGCTTATGTGTGGACCCAAACCTCGAGTGAGAGCTCATGTTTGGAGCCAAACCCTGAGCCGGAGCTCATGTTCGGAGCCAAACCTCGAGCCGGAGCTCATGTTTGGAGCCAAACCTCGAGCGGGAGCGCATTCGGGCTGAGCCGAGCGACGTATGCTATATGCACGGTGTTGTCGAAGGCTCAAGTGAGCAAACGCATTGTATTTACTGTGTTTTTGCACGTCAGAAGGCGCAGTCGAGCAAAGTCAGATTTTTGAGATTTTCAGTCTTCAACTCAAACTGCTAGCGCAACCTACTTTTTAATGCTGTCACCAGTTAACGAAGTTAAATCCACATGGGGCTCAATCCCGATTAAAATCAATGCGAAACGACTTGGGCCTTCACGCACTTGCAAATGCGAAAACATACGAGTTGAACACTCGAGCACTTTGTAATGCCCTTTGGCCAAAACAAAGTGTGTTGGTTGGCTCTAATCAGCACGACCAGAAACAGGACAACCCCAAAAACAAGAAACCCATCAATCGATTTACAGATAAATCTGTAGTTTGTTAATAAATGTGCCAATATATTCGATCGTCTCCTGGTTTTCCAAGGCCCCGGCCTTCGAAAAAAAAAAAACAAACAAAGGAACCAATGAATAGATTGACGCGTGTCTATTGGTAAACCATCGATTCACAAAGTGTTTTTGTTTGTTTGTTTGTTTGTTTGTTTGTTTGTTTGTTTGTTTGTTTGTTTGTGTGTTGGTTTGTTTGTTTGTTTGTTTGTTTGTTTGTTCGGTTTAACTGCAAATGCCTGAACAATGCTCCTCGGAGCCAACCACAAATATGAATCACCTGTGAAACAGAATCGAAAGACATGCAACACACGTGTAGAACCAACCTGGAACATGTTGTACACACATATATATATATATATATATACAGATATATAACTTTTGAAGCTAAACTCCAATGGCTGTCCAACAAGGGCCTCATATCGTAAATCGATCGAACCGTTTGTAAATCCAGTGCTGACCTGGTAGTTGGGTGCTTGCATGATAATTGAATGCTTGGCTGGCAATTGGGGCTCACATGGTAGTCAGGTGCTTGCCTGGTAGTTGATGTGCTTGTAAATCGATCGAACCGAGCGATCGTAAATATGTCGTTTGTAGAACCGATCGAATCGCGGCCAGCCATGAAGTCTCCTAAAATCTACAATTCTATAGTCCTCACTGTCAAATGAACAATCTGCTGTGTCGAATTACTAATGTGAGGCGAAGACATATTCATCAAACGCCCCCCGCCGGCTGAGTCAACCCCCACAGGGTTCTTTTGGTCAACCTAAAGCGAAATGCTAGTCACCAACTGACCGAAGGAAACTCAACTCGACCGAGTGGACTATTGAGCAACTTTGTCCCCACTTGAGGCAGTTAAATCAGTTTCAACACTAAGTAGTTGACCTTGAGGAACGAAATTTGGCGTTTTGCCCTAAACTTGAAATGTACTTGGAGAGGGGTTAACACTGATGGGTTTAGTGCTCCATGGGATTTAGCCCCATTGATGGATAAAACTTATAAGGCACATGAAAAGACATTTATCATATGTTTGTTGAAACCGCCGGGGTCCGCGGCGGCCCATTTCGGTCCTCTGCATTCGAAGATCTGTAGCGATGAGCACATGTTGAATCCAAGTTGCACCTAGCAAGTGGTCCTACATATCGGTGGTTGTGTGAGTTTGCTATCGGAATTCGCTCAAGTGACCGCGAACGGAAAAAACACTGTTTTCTGTTGCTTTTGATATTGTTTGCGTCGTCTTCAAGTGATAGGCTTCACTAACTGGAGGCTCGGCACAACCGTGCGCACAACCGTGCTATGATTAAATCCATTAAGGTGCCCCGACAAACAATGTCTGGCAGTACGAGAGCTCAAATTTGACTGTTCAAGAAATCACACATGCAAGGAACTCATTAGAGAGTTCACCGACAAACAATGTCGGAAATTACGGGTGCTCCCACACATGCAAATACAAATATGACTGGTCTGGGAGGGGTGAAAAAGGCCGGTTGTCCACTGAACTCATTACGGAGTTCACAAGTGAACTCATTAAGGTGCCTGGCAACAATGTCAGACTTTACGGGAGTTCGCAACATGCGTTTCCATCCTTCCCAGCCCATCCTTTTGGCACAGCCCTAAGGGGCCGTGGGGGAGGAGACCCCTAACTTTACTTACGAATTAGTGAGGACATGGTTAAATTCGTGAGGACTGCACAGTCAAATGAACTCTTTACTTATTATGTCAGCCACAACGCACATTGTGGGGCAATTGGGCAATTAAGGAAACCTTTATGGAGTGATGGTTGGACTTGCCTGTGCGATTTCGCATTGCAGGGATAGTACTCAAACCTAGGTGATGTTAAGCCTTACGGCGCCATCACACCATTACAAGCAATTAATTACAACCACGGCATGTCACTTCTTGTCCTTCTTGAAGTGGTCGAGACCGGGCTTTCAAACGGAGGGAGTTACACAGGGGTGCTTCTCCTACCGGCCCTTTATTGTCTGACTTCATGTCCTTCTTGAAGTGCTTGAAGTGCTCCTGACAGTCCGACTCGCTGATGATTTTTTTTGTGTGGCCTTTTCCACAGCCTTTGCACTGCCTGCACTTCCCTCTCGGTGGGTTGGCAAAGCCACCCTGCGATGCATCCCTACCAACTGGCCTCCTCGAAGCTAGCGGCATTCCAGGCCTCTCTAAATTGCTTCAAGGCTTGAGGCCCCCGAAGACGACTACTGCACTTGCAATGCACAGTTCGCTCAGGCCAACCGGTGCACAAACCAATCGTGCCTTGCCTTCTGACTCCGCCTTCTGTGCTAAGCGGGCTCTTTCCTCTACATTGTGGCAGAGGATTCGCCAGGGGCGAGGCATGCAAGACTAAGTGAGCGAGCGAAACCTTAGACTTGAGCCAAACCCGAAAAAATACCTTGATTCCTGGGCCTATCATTTGTTTGATGGGTCATATATTAGGAATTTGGAAAAGGTATTTCTCACATTTAGTTGAAACCGCAGGGGTCCGCGGCCGAAGGTATTCGAATAGTTTCCTTCTCATATTCATTCTATATGCTCCTTTGATAAGATTGAATCCAAAATAGGGTTTGATCTCCATGGGCACTCAACAACCTTAGTGTGAAAACCCATGACAATGAAATAAACTGAGATGAATAAAAAACAAGTCATGATTGTGTTATCCCCGTATGCCCGACAACAACCGGACTGGCATTTATACCACAAAAAAGAGTTGTTCGAAATATCCCTCCCTCCATCTCTCTCTATATATATACATACACACATGTTCACATATGTGTGTGCAATTACACCCAAAGACCGCATGGACGTTTTCGCTAGTGAAGGGCTTTGATCCATCATGGAGTCTCTGCAGTTCTGCCAAGGTTACCTCCATCAGCTCATCTGCCTCGGCTGCTAGATTTCAGGTGCTCCCGACTTACCCGGACTGTCTTAATAACTGTAATGGTTTAAATAATTGTAATCGTTTTCCTGGTTCCCGACATGTTATAAATTAGAATATAACGGCCTCCTCAGGTTTATAAACCCCGCAGGTTGATAAAAGACTGGCTCGGGATATCTATGTTTTCCGGCCCCCTTACTCTTTTATAAACCCGCACTGGCCCTTCCGGGCCCCGTGGGGCCCAGGGGGCCCATGGGGCCCAAGGAGCCCATGGGGCCCAAGGGGCCCAAGGGGCCAATGGGGCCCATGGGGCAAAAAGGGCCCATGGGGCCCAAGGGGGCCATGGGGCCCAAGGGACCCATGGGGCCCATGGGGCCCATGGGGCCCATGGGGCCCATGGGGCCCATGGGGCCCATGGGGCCCCATGGACCATGGGACCAAGGGGGCGTGAATCACGCAGGTTTATAAAAGACTGGAATCTAAGTCAACCCGCAATACTGAATCCAAAATACTGGTATGGAAGCCATGGCTCGGGTTATTTTTAAACCCGCATAAATCAACTAGGGGGGAGGGGGACGTCTTTTATAAAGCCGAGGCCGTTAATTGTAATCGTTTTCCTGGTTCCCGACATGTCATCAATTATAATATATCGGATTCCGATATATTTATTTGTGTGAAAACGTGCGGTCATCGGAATCCGATGCATTATAGAATAGGAAGTACAGGAATCTTGTTTATTTGAATTTCGATCTTACCGGAATCCGATATATTTTCATTCAGAGAATACCCGAATCCGACATATTCTAATTCATCATATCCGAACACAAATACTTGTATTCAGATACCCGGAGTGAACCGAAACACTGAACCCCGATCCCTGAGTCCTATACCTTCAACAATTTAGGGGAAGCTGTTCCGGGTTCAGGGTTTAGAGGTTTAGGGTTTTAAGGTTTAGGGTTTAGGGGTGGTAGGGTTTAGGGGTTTATGTTGCAGGTGTTTATGATTTTGGAGCTTTTTGAACTTGGCAACTTCTGCAGGGTCGCCCTGAAATTGCGTTTTAAGACGCACCGAAATTCGACACGAATCAAATGGAAATCGGCCCGCATACTCGGGCCTGTAACTATATGTAATCGGGACTGCATATTTGTGATCACAGTCGGAACTGCAACTGGATATATCGAGTTTGTGATGACAACCCGCATCCAACAATAAGGGGTGGGGACCTTTAGGGCTTAGGGGTTTGGGTTTTAAACTTGTGGTGTTTTAGGGGTTTAGATTTTGATGGTTTACGGTTTGGTATTTAGGGGTTAAGGAGTTAGGGGTCTGGGGGTTTATGGTGCAGGGTTAAGGATTTGGGAGCGTGTGAAATTTGCTAGCCTCTGCAGGGTCGCACTCGAAGCTCACGCGCAGAGTTCCATGCCGAACGACGCCGAGCTGAGGGGGCGCTAAGCCAAAGTCGGTACCTACAGAGGCACCATAGACCTGAAATTTCACCCCGAACAAATCGAACACCAATTATGAAAGTCTAACTTGGGAAATGGTGGGGGTTCGGAGCCCGGGACTGGTCCCATTGGGTTTGTCGCGAAATTATGTTTTGTGTTGGAGTCTTTATGTGTCCGGAACTTTGATATGGACCCGGATCAGACAAACATCGATTTTGTTTGTTTGTTTGCAAATGTTTAGGAAGGAGACCTAGCTCGGAAGCTCAAAAGCCTCACTTTCTACAACTGCCGGGAGTATGCCTGTCCCTCATCTAATCAGACTCGGAACTGGACCCCCCATGTATGTATCATGTTCTGTTATATCTTCACATTCCCATGCTGAGTCCTCAGACTCAGATTCCGGATTGGCATATTGCTGTTCATATGCTTTATGTATTCTGTCTATCTGCATTTGTATATTGTTTATTATTATATTGTCGTTGTGATGTATTCGCTTGTATGGCCAGCCATCGTAACCTGTTGGAGGTTTGCCGGCTGCATATGCATCTATATTGCATTTGCCTGCTGACGTGGGCCGTTTGCATTCTCTTGCTAGTTTTACTAGCTTGCGGGACCCTGTGGCACCACACTTAGTGCACATGTATATAACGACACTATGTGCATGATGTGTGTGTAGATTCCCCACGGCATGTGAGAAGGTATATTGTATAGGGATGCAGGATGACTCGAGGAAGTCCCTGATATGTGGAGATTTTATTTGTATACTTGTTGAACACTGATGACAGTGAATTCTGTTATTGTGTAGTATGCAGTCATGTTTTGAGCTACTCATGAGCTCTAGTATTTCGTCCTGGTATGTTGGTTTGTATACTAGTTTTTTGAGGATGGTTTTATTGTGGGCCCGTTGCGGGAACATCCTGGTTACTTGTATCAGTCTGTTTTGGATGAGTCTCAAGTCTGTGCAAGTCTTGACAATGGGTTGGGCGATTCTGTTGGGGATGTCATGGAGTGCTGCAGCTGCTCCTGCTAGCACATCAGCCTCGTCATTGCCCTTGACATGCCACTCTTTCATCCAAGAGGGTGCTTTCTCTTTCTTTTCTGGGTGTTTGTCTGTGTGACTTGGAATCCAGTATACAGAGAGGTCTATGTATGTTTTCCTCTATGTGTCTGAATATTTCTGACCAACGGTCTGCATGATTCGCAAGTCTAGCTCTGTCTTTCCCTTTATTATATGTATCTTTGGCTATCTTATTATCCGTGAAGAAGTCTATCTTCCCTGCCAGTTCTATGTTTTGTACAGTTATGAGTATGGCATATATTTCTGCTCTATTGTTGGTTTGTATCTCTCCTGGTAGTGGGGTGGACATGTTGTAGGTGGGTGTTTTATCAGGATCCACATCGTGGACCCCGTGAACTAAACAATAATCGTTGGGTAAGGAAGCTATGCATGTGATTCTAGACACAACCACCTTGGGATAAACACAGATGCTCTGCATGTCTACAGCTCGGCCTCTGTCCCACAATGTGCGACATGTTCAGAGGGTCGGGAAAATTTACGTACCCATTTGTAAAATTAGCACTTGACACACTTGGAACAATTTGACTCTGGGCTTAACTCTTTAAAAAACTGTTTGGGGAATGTCTCAATGGTCATTTTTTTTTTTTTTGACTTTGGGACGCTTTGCAAATTTCCGATCCTGTAGCACTAGTTTACTTCCTGGCCCATGGGCTTATAGGGCCCATAGAACCCCATAGGCCCATGGGGACCCAGGGGCCCATCGGGGCCAACGGGCATTCAATCGGGCTTGCGAAACTGATTCTTTGCATCCGTAAATCCACGCGCTATTACTATTGTTGCCAACAGGCACACTTCCGGACACTCCCACATATATATATATATATAAATATAACAGTTCCTTTTTATTATAAGTTTCCTATATGCTCCCCTGTGTTTTTCCACACCTGGCCCCGCTGGAAGCGCAACACCTCGATCAGTCGCGTCTCCAGCATGCGCACCAAGAAGGTCACCATGAAGACGCTGCGCAGTTCCGCCTCTGCGGACGCCAAGTTGTCAGCCTCAGTCACAGAGGCCAATCGGATTGGGAAGTAAACGACTGTGCTGCCCTTTGGATCGATCATGTTGATGTGGACATCCTCGCGAAACCCTAAATCCTAAACCCTAACTCCCCTGGAGCCTGAACTCCCCACACCCCAAACCTCCAAATTTCGAGGCGGAAAGCCTCGTGCTGCCCTCTAGGTCGATCATGTTGATGTGGACATTCGCGCGAAGCCCTAAACACAAAAGCCTTAAAGCTTAAACCCTACCCGCCCCCAACCCTAACACCCCAAGCCCTATACCCCAAAGCCCTTAAGCGCCAAATCTTAGCCCCTTGGATCAGACGTGTTGATGTGAACATCCTCGTGCACAGACTTTGTGGGGGAGGTGATGGACAATGGTGTCACAATGGTCTGCATACCCCGAGCTGTATAATATTTTTAGAAAAAACCATTTAGGGAAATATAAAAGTATAAAATCTAAATTTAGAAAATGATAATGCTATGTTCCCTAGAGTTGTTTAATTTTAGTTTGTGGTTTGACGAGCACTTACATTCACGTTGCATGCTCAATCCATTGCGACGAAAGCTCCATTCGTTGAACAAGTCGCTCACCTGGATTTTTCCTCTCGTGCATTGGATAGACTTCGGTGGCAAGCAGAGCAACATCACAGACATCACACAGCATGTTCGTCCATATTTGTTTAACCGACACACCGATCAGAGATGTTGATGTGAACATCCCTCGCGAAGGAATGTTGACAAATTAGCTAAAGCCAAGTATATAATCAAGAAAAGACGATGAACGGCAAGTTTCATTAAATGTTCAGCACAAACACAATTGCACGAGTTCCATATTTATTTCAGACTGTGGGTCACATGTTCGCGGGTGAGCTTTCGAGGCATATTTGTTTTTTGTTCAGGGTCTGCATGTAGGCAGAGGGAAATGCAGGAATGGGACTTTTGACGAAATGGAGCACCAAGTAAATCCGTCATCGACAATCCTCACCATTAAGAATGGATTGATGAACGGTATTTCCGAACATGTGCCCTGGAATTTGGGGTTCCGGGAGCCGGAATTAAAACCAATTATAAATACATATACACACATACCAATGCGTTTGTTGGCCCTTCCAAATTTCGTGCGAGGTGCACAAACATTCCAACTAGAGGAGTATTTGGTGTAGGGCTAAAGGATCTCAGATCCAATTCACAGATTTCATGCAGAATGCAATACCTGCCTAAGAAACTCAAATATTTCTTACGAACATGATCTCAAATTAAAAGGTTGCTGGCCTTGGATAAGCAACGCTTTGGTGTTATGGAGCTTTACAACTGGTTTGCCACAAAAACACGATTGAGCATTCAACACACAATATGATGGTCATCTGTTAAATGTGTTTTTTTTTTTCGGAATTCTGTTCTTCCCGAAGGGCTGGCAAAAGGAATCCCGGAAATTGTAAAAAACAGACATGTTGGGATGTTATCGGTTGCACCATCGCTTCACAAATTTCCGCATGCAAGTCGATGCAAACAAAACATCCCATATGCATTTAAATACGTCCCCGACCTGCTTTGAGGGGGCCGCAGTCGGAAAATAGTGCTTAGGGACTCGGGACCGGAAAATACTGTTTAGGTGCTGCTTGATCTAATACGTCAATACTTTGTTGAACAAGAGACTAGAATAAACTGTATTTGACTTTAAAGTTCGTTTCCCGGATAAATAAGGCAAATAAGGCGAACTCAGAACAAAGCTCAGGAGTTTGTAATTTAATTCCCCTTCATGTTCCCTATTAGTCCCGCTGAGGTCCAAAGTACCCGGTTTTGTTCGGGGCGACAACTTTTTACAAGTGTCCAAAATATGAACTCGAACACGGAACTGACCGCCACGGACGCTACGGATGCAACTGCACAGCCAAATTCGACGCCTCCGTGACCCGAACACAATGGAAGACGTCCCGGACCAGTATTTGGCCCCAAATCCGAGAAACGAACTTGATTTGCTCCCCATTGCTTTGTTTTGGAGCTTAGGGGTTAGAACTTCGGGCTCCGTGTTTAGAGGCTAGGGCTTTAGAGGCTTAGGGTGTCAAATTTCGTGTGGGTCCCAAAGGACCTCAGAGGGATTAGTAGGGAATATATCAGAGAATGAATTATAGGGACCCCATAGATATACACCACCACCGGGTTTGGGCCTAGAAAAAATAGGGAAATTGCTGGTCTGGACGATCCACCAGCCATTTCCCTATTTTTTCTAGTCCCCAAGCCCGGTGGTGGTGAAAACACAAACTGCTGTACTTTTACGACAGTTTGCACATACACCATTGAATCGTCCACACCAGCCATCTCCCTATTTTGTTCTAGGCCCAAGCCCGGTGGTGGTGTATATCTTTGGGGTCCCAACAACTATGCATTGTCTAGCAATTTCCTGATTTGGGGAAGCTCTAGTACAATACAAAATACTCGTCGGAGACGGAGCCCGAATTTCACGCAATATTGTCTATTTCTGTGGATGTAAAGCCCGCACGAAATGTGGCAGGTTAGGGCTTAGGCTTTATAGTTTAGGTTTAGGCTTTCGAGTTTAGTATTAAGCTTTAGGGTTTGAGGGGTTCAAGGGTTAGAGTTTAGGGTATCCTCGCGCACAGACTTTGTGGGAAAGGGGATGGAAACTGGTGTCACCGCGTTGCGCATCTCGAGCTCGCTACGCCTCTTCACAGCAAGATTTGCAGCAGGTTGGCCAGGAGGACCGCCTTGATTGGGAATGCTCCCAAAGTACTTCTCAAGCAGCGGCATGAGCACCTCATAGCATACATACAGTATATATATATATATGAATATATATATATATATATGTGAATGACCGAAACAGACCATCACATCCTCGCGTAATCCAGCCGACAATATCAAACCATAAATCTTTGTGGGGCCCATGGGGGCCCATTAGGGCCCGTGGTGCCGTGCTTGAGTTTAGTTAGTGTTAGGTTTTTCCTTGGTTTGGGGTTCGGCGGCGGCGGGCAGCTCCGAAACTCAATTTGATCACCACTGCAATCAGCACCTGTGCATCCCCCGAGAGTTCAAAAATCCAAGAAACGCCCCATTGTTGTGGTTTTACCGGATGCTCGGTAATTTTTGGTGGCATGAACACCTTCGCATGCATGACCACCCCATAACAAGGGCCAGGCGGCAAAATAGCTTAGGGGGGTACAGGTAGGACCTACCTAAATTACTGCAAGGCTCAATGATGCCCAAAATACCTACGGCAACAAAAACAAAGGTGGGTCGGCGGCCGAGGCCCTTGCTTGCGGCATTTCAACATTCTTACCTGAGCCACGCAATCAATCAAAGCTGGTCCTGACCCCCCCATAAATGATTGTGCCGCCTGGCCCTGTAGACACGCCAATTTCTAGTCAAGTGCACCGTAAATAATTAATTAGGCCTATGTCATATATACACATATATATATGTATAATTATGTACATACATATATATATATATAAATAAATATATCTATATATATATATATGTGTGAGCACCTCATTGGATGGCAGCCTCCCGACGAGTACAAGCAGCCTCACTACGTGATATAAATATATATATATATATATATATATACATATATATATATATATATATATATATGGGTGAGCAGCCCTTGGATGGGAGCCTCCCGACGGATGGCACCTCTTTGGATGGCAACTTATATTTGGCTCCATTCTTTGTATGGTCAGCTTGATGTTTGGTGTCCCCATGTGGCTTTGGAAAACCAGATCCAGAGAACAAGACTCCAGTTTTTTTGTTCTGACAATGTTTGCTAATTTATATATATATATATATATATATTATGTTGTTTCTCAATTCTGATTTTAGTTTATTTTTCTGATATTATTTTTTCATTGGGCCTACGTTTTCTATCTCTCTATATATAAGTGAGCGTCAGGAACAATTGTGTTTCATTTTGCACAACAAATGGTATCGATTACGTAAGGCACCAAATTGGGGGCTGTTTTTTATTACATTCATGCAAGAACACTTGCTTGGGGGGGAAAGGGGTCGCCGGCCACGCAAGTGAGAAATACCACTTGCATGGGGGGGGCCTTGCCCGGAGCACGCAAGTGGTTAAAATCAATTAAAATGAAAGCTTTGTTGCATCTCCGGAGATCGGGGAGAGGGGCAAGCCCACGCAAGAAACTTGCATGAATGTAATAAAGAACAGCCCCTTGAGTTGCAGAGCCGGCCGGCGGCCGGCGCCGCCGGCCGCCCGCCCGCCGTGCGCCGCCGGGCGCCGCCTCGGCCGGACGGGTGGCCGGCTTGGGCCCGATGGGCTTCATGGGCCCCCATTGGCCCCAACGGGCCCCATGGGCCCCATTATTAACCCAATTAAGTAAATTATCAACCCCATCAGCCCCATTATTAACGCAATGGTATCGATTACGTAAGGCACCAACTTGAGTTGCAGAGCCGGCCGGCGGCCGGCGCCGCCGGCCGCCCGCCCGCCGTGCGCCGCCGGGCGCCGCCGCGCCCGGCCGGGTGGCCGGCTTGGGCCCGATGGGCTTCATGGGCCCCCAGGGGCCCCATTATTAACCCAATGGCCCATGGGCTAATTGGCCACATGGGCCCTAATGGGCCCAGGGCACATATGGGGGCCCATGGCGGCAAACCGAAATAACCAAGGCAAGGTGCCCTGAACGAGCCCTTAAACTACGAAGGTCCGTGTATATATATATATATATATATTATATATATGGGCGGCAGTCTAAAAGGGCCCCCGTGTTTCTTGCGATTTTCAAAACCTGCAATCTTCACTGATGTAACCATATATCTATCAAATGTCTATGTGAAAAAATTGTGATGTGTTACACACATGGTTTTGCTATGTTTCAAACACATTATTTTCTATGTTTGAAACACATTAGCCTGCAATGTTCCAAACACATTATTTGCTGTGTTTGAAACACACTAGTTGCTATGTTTTGAACACATTCGCCTGCTATGTTTGAAACATCTTGTTCGGTATTGTTCAAACACATGATTTGCTATGTTTTAGGCACACTATTTGTTATGCATCAAACACATTTGCCTGCGATGTGTTTAACATTACTCTAGGTTTCAAACACTTCAATATTTTCGCCTGCTATGTTTTGAAGCTATTATTTGGTATAGTTTGAAGTTTGAACACATGATTTGCTATTTGACTATTTGCTGTGTTTTAGAGACATTCGCCTGCTATGTTTCAGAAACATTATTTGCTATGTTCTACACACATTACTTGCTATGGCTTGAACACATTATTATTGGCTCTGTTTCAAACATATTTGCTGGCTAGGTTGTAAACAAATCATTTGCTATGTTTTACACACACATTACTTTTTATGTGTTCAACAAACTGTTTGCTTGTTCTCAAGCACATTCGCCTGTTATGTTTTATAAACAAATTATTTGCTATGTTTCAAAAACATTAGTTGCTATGTTTCAAACACATGATACGTTACGGATTAATGACATGTTCGCTCTGTTTTAAACACATTAGCCTCCTATGTTGCGACCGCATTATTCGCTATGCTTTAATCAAATTGGTTGTTAAGGTTTGAATAATTACTTGCTATGTTTTAAAGACATCAGCCTGCAATGTTTTGAACACATTAGTTGCCATGTTTCAAGCACCATATTTGCTATGTTTGTAACACATTCGCCTGCTATGTTTTAGGAACATTGGTTGCTATGTCCTCAAACATAAATACTGCAAGCTAATGTGTTTACAACAGAAAGTAATGTATTCGAAACATAACAACTAGTGTGTTTAAAACACAGCAGGCGAATGTGTTTAAACACACAACAGAGAATTCCTTTAAATCCTCCCAGATCATAACAATTGTTTTCAAGACATTATCTGCCAATTTTTAACCCAATATTTGTGAGGTTTTAGACGGATTCACCTGCTATGTTTGATACACAGTATTTGATATGCTTTGAGCACATGGTTTGCTATGTTCTAAACACATTATTTGTATTGTTTTGAACACAATAGCCTGCGGCGCTTGAAACGCATTGTTTAGTTTGTTTTATTAAACACAATATTTGCTATGTTTTGTATGCCTTCGCATGCTATGTTTGGAACCTCTTGTTTGAAACACTCTATTCGCTATGTTGTAAGGCCATTCGCCTTCTATGTTTCCAAAACATTATTTACTATGTTTGATTCCATCATTTGCTATGGCTTAAACACATCCTTCGCAATGCATTAAACACATTCGCCTGCTATGTTGTGAACACAACATTTTCGATGCTTCAAACAAACTATTTGTTATGATTAAAGCAAATTATTTGCTATGTCTTGAACACATTCGCCTGCCATGGTTTTAATACATTATTTGCTATGTTGAAAAAAAAACGATTTGCTATGTTTCGAACACATTGTTTGCTATGGGTTAAGAACATTGTTCGATATGTCTTGACACGCAGCAGCCTGCTATGTTGTAAGCACATTTTCCAACACCTTATGTGTTATGTTTTGAACAAATTATTTGCTCTGCCTTCAACACATTATCCTACTATATTTTAAAAACAATATTTGCGATGACTCAAACACATTATTGGCTAAGTTTTAAACACATTAGCCTGTGCTAGGCCCGCACCCTGCCGACCATATAGCCATATATATATATATATATGGCTATATAAATATATATATATATATATATATATATATATATCACAATTTATGTGCAACTTTACATTATATGAAATACAGGCTGTGGTTGCCAGGCCCGGGCCCTGCCGACCAAAGAGCTTTTATATCACAATGTATATTTTTTCACAATAGGCTGTGGTTGCCTTGACAGGAGGCAATCTATCATAATTTATATGTAAATTTACAATAGAGTTTATGGTTGCTGGGCCGGCGTGGGATTCCTGCGGGACTAAACATTGCAAAAGCATGCGGGGAACTATGACAACATCAACAGAAACAAACTTGACCAAACCATGGCAAAACCATTGAGAAAACCACAACAAAAAAAACATATTTTCTCACCCACTATGGGGGGCATGTGTGTCAGGCCAGAGTGTTTGTTTTTGTTTGTTTGGTTTTCTCTTTGGTTTTGCTATGGTTTGGTGAAGAAGTTGTTGTTTGTTTTCTTATTGTTTTCTCGATGGTGTCGCTCTTGTCGAAGGACAGTGACTAGCGGTCAATCGGACAATGGTTTATTTGTGCAATCGGTCAATTGGACATTTTTTGTCTTTGTATCACAGATGCAATTGTTCTGTCTGGTTCGAAGCCTCATCACGAGAGAAAATACATTTATAATGTTTAAGTCATTTAAAAAATTGCAAAAAACAAGGGACCCTTTTAGACTACCACCCACATATATATATATATATATATATATATATATATATATATGAGCACCTCTTTGGATGGCAGCCTACCGACGAGTACAAAAGTCCATTCCTTGGGCGAGCTCACGCGCTCGTTGAAGACTTGGCTGGACTTGGTGAAGTTGCACTTGAGGATGCTCCAGAGACTCGGCGCTTGATGAAACGGATGGTCCTCTGCGAATTTCATGTGCTCTATTTTGTGCGGAGCCCCTAAACCCTTTTTTGCGGTCCCGGCTCCCTATACCCTATTTTCCTGTCCCGGGTCCCTAAACCATATTTTCTGGTCCTGGGGTCTTTCAAAAAAGGCCGGGGACTTGTTTAAATGCATCTGATCTGGGATGTTTTGTTGTATCGAATTTGATGTGGAAACGGGTAGAACCATTATGAAAACAATGAGATCCAGACAATTGGGATTTTACTAATTTGGGGCAGTTCTTTTGCCAGCCCATCGGGGGGAACACATTTTCGAAAAATGAACCCAAAACAAACATCTGACCATAGCCTTGCTTAATTTAGTCCACCTTCCGTATATGGTCTCCCACAATCC
>Ga0099797_100677_pt1 | contig 20873 bp, 8 predicted proteins | sample Uncmet_Sort48C_1_FD_89871 | JGI IMG/M metagenome (GOLD analysis project Ga0099797, IMG submission 89871) | Marine eukaryotic communities from CALCOFI LINE 67, Pacific Ocean - C012_Sort48C_1 | ecosystem: Environmental > Aquatic > Marine > Oceanic | place: Pacific Ocean: Monterey Bay | collected...
AGCAACATGCATACAATAAGTTACAACTTCAGATGAAAGAATGTAAATCCGAGATAAAAATGAAGCAAGAAGCATTGGGGTCAAAGCAAGATTTAATTGATGACTTACGCCAGAAAATCAGTAAATTAAAGAGTCAGAAACGATCACAGGGGCAAGTAATTGAAAATTTGAAACATGAATTATCTTTAAATGAGGCTAAATCAAAGTCCCTAGATCATCAAATTGAAAAATTGAGCGAGGAACGAAGTAACCAGAAAAAGGCTTTTGAGATGACAACCGAAGAGTATAAAGTTAAAGTCCAGAGTGTCCATGATGAATACAAAGATAAAATTTCTAATATAAATGAAAATTGGGAAGAGAAAATAAATAAAATTTCAAAAACGCATGAGACGCATTTACGAGAAAGGGAGGAGCAGCACAAAACAATTCGAAAAGATTTATTAGATAGTCACAGATCTTACATTGATACTTTCAAAGAACAGCATCAAGATGAAATGAAAAGTGCAACGAAAAAGTTGGAGGACGAAATTACGTTTTTAGAAAGGGAAATGAAGGCTCTCAATGCCAACGTACACGAAAGCGAAAATAAAATTATTACTCTTACTAATTCACTCATAGAATTGAAAAAAGCAAAACAAGATCTAAAAGAAAAACACGCGCATGAACTTCAACAAGTAAATAAAGCCATGAAAAAGCAGGAAAAATTGCTGAATGAACAACATAGTGGTGCTATGTTGAAGCTATTATCTGAATTCCAAAGTGCTTCCTCAAGCGATAATGGGGAAGTGTTGAATATCAAAGAAGAAAATAGAATTTTAAAATTTAAAGTCCGTGAGTTGGAGGATAAAATTCACCAAGCTCGTCTTGATCATGAATTCAAACTTAGTGCAGCAAATGATGAAACTGTTTCACGTATCACTAGCTTAAATGATAAGCATACACTCACAATCACCAAGCTACGAAACGAATTTAAAATCGAGAGGAGGGAAATTGAGGTAAATCACAAAAAAGCCATCGCCTTATTACATACTGAATTCGAGGAGAAAATTAATCATATCAGGGAAGAGAGTAAAATTTCTATATTCAAACATAAGCAACGATATAATGCACGGGAAATTAAATTAAAAACTTTGCACGATCAACAGATCGAAGACAAGGAGAAACATATGCAATTGAAACATGCAAAAGAATTAACATGCATGGCAGAAGAATCGCATAAAGTTACGGAAAATTCTGTACAAAAAAATGTAGAATTTCATACCGATATAAACGCACGTTTAAAAGAGGAAATTTTAGCATTAAATGAAAAAAGCAATATGCAACAAAATTTCATGACAAATTTTAAAACTCAAATCGGGCAATTAGAACATACAATTGAGAGTGTTCAACATGAAGTGGAAACGAAGGAAGAAATAAATGAAGAATTGAAGAACAAAAATGTTAATTTGACGGAAGCATGCAACCGTCTTTCAACTGAGGTTAGAAAGTTGAACAAAACAGTAATAGATTTAGAACAGTCGATCGATATGAAAGATTCACAACTTGAACGGTTTAGAATCTCTGATACTGTAAAAGAAGACAAATTCAATGCAAAGATCAAACTTATTAAACAAAAAATTGAATTACAATATCGCCAAGAAGGGGAAAAACAACGTATTGATTTAGCAAGAAAAATGAAAATGGGCATTAATAAAATTAAATTGGAACAAATAGTGTGGAAAGAAGAGTTTGAATCTCAGATGAGCTCTCAGTTACAAGTAGCAATGTCTGCATCCTTATTGGAAAAAGAGAAAAGAATGAAAAGTTTAGAATTTCAAATTGATACTCTGGAGAAAGAAAAGAAGAAAATGATGGAAGCTGAATATGCCTATGAAGAACAAGTGAAAGTATTGAGGTCAAAGCTATTAAAAATTAAATTTGATAATGAGCATCATCAAGAGAAGCAGAAACGAAGCACGCAATCAATCATATTAGAAAAAGATCAAGCGATTGAACAATTATTATCACAATTGCGAGATCACAATGATTTGTTGCAAGAATTACATCAAAATTTCCAAAAAGAACAAGATGAAAAAGACGAATTGCAAAGGAAAGTAAAATTTCTGCAAAAACAATTGGATCATACAGTAGAAACGAAACATCCTGGTTGGGTATAATATTTAAATTTAAAAATCTCTAGTATATATGATATATCATACGTATAATTTATAATAATTCCCTTTTATTTATTATTAATTTAAAGATTTTATTTACTCATAAGATATAATATACGAATATCGTCGTATATATTTAGAATTATTATAAAGGTTCGCACTCCAATTCAACAATAGTAACATACATACATTTCCTTTCTCTATTTGTACAGTGTTTAAATAGGCCTTCGATTATACTATCTAGCTCTTTTATCGTAGCTATATGATTTTGTAGGTTCATTCACAAAGACTACATACTTTCTATTTTTGGAATCTTTGTACGTCAAGTATTTCTTTGGTTTTTGAGTTTCGTAATTTAACTTATACAATTTTTTCCATGATAACTTTAAAGGTGATGGTCGGTTTGTAATTACAATAGAGCCGGAAGATAAAAATGAAGTACGTGAAGTGAGCCCTTCTTTAAAACATAATTGCTGCCATGCTAAATCTGTATCAAGCTGTTTTCCTAGAACACTTTCTAAATTAGCAAGGGTTGCAATTGGTAAAAATCCTAATATTTCTGATAATAACTCTAAAGGCAAAGATAAAAATACTTCCACTGACAAAGGCAAAGATTTTAAGTTGTGATTCTTAATAATATTATTTACATGTTTACCATCAGTCACATTATTAATTTTATTGATATTTTGCAATGAATATATACAACCCATGAACTTGCCAAAGGCTTTTTGATGTATTTTTATTACGTGTGGATATGAATTAAAGGAAAAAAGATCTATCGATAGAACGGAGGCATGATAATAAATAAGAATTGATGAAACCACCTACTTCCATGCGTAATTGCCGTATTATTGCCGTTTTAGTATATGCATATATTATTATATTATATATGTAATGAGAGGAATCACCAGATCACCACAGTTGCACAGTATTATAGTTTGTTGCACCCACTCCGGATCCGCACTCCAGCACTCCAGCACTCACCAGCTCACCAGCTCACCAAAAACATTATTAATATACAATATCATATATACGAGTACAGTACGTAATAATATTAGCTCTACTTGGGTAAGCCACCAGGCCATCAGCAGCCAGCAGCAGAGCAGAGAGGCCACAGTCGTCTATTTTCAGTATTAGTAGCTCAGCTTCCTTAACCTTAAAAAGTCTTGGACCTAGATTACCTTAACCTGGTGGTAGAATAATTTTGGAATTTAAATTATTCGATAATAATCCCCACACATTTTATAAATGAAATTAATAGAATAGAATAAGAATAAAATGTAAATGTAACCGAGGAGGTTTATATATTATAGCGATACTGCATTTTATTATGTACCAGCTTCAAAATTTAAATTGAAATACAATCATCGCAGGACAAAATTAATATTTGAAATACATAGATATACCTGGTATATCATACAAAATCTATTTTATTTTGATTGTACTATAAAGAAATTCTCCCTGTGTGTGCGTGCGCGCGTGTTGTTTTGTATTATTATTAATAAGAAACCATTTTGTATTTATAAGAAATGCCAAAGAAAAAAGTTGTTCTTCCTTCTTCTTCTAAAAAAAATCAAAAAATGAAAAAAGCAGGCCAAAGACTTATGTTCTTATTATCACCAGCAAAAACACTAAATTTTGCAAAAACGGAAAGGCCAAATTTATCTTTTTCCAATCCAGCTTTGTTAAATGAAGTTGATCCGCTTGTAATTGCTTTAAAAGGTATGTCAAAAGGTAAATTGAAAAGCTTATTGAAAGTTAGTGATAACATAAATACTTTAAACTATGAGCGATATCAAGCATTTCTCGAATCCGATAAGTCGAAACGTTCAAAACCGATCGCAGAAAAATTTAAACAATGTATATTAAGTTATAATGGCGCTGCATACAATGGATTAAGAGCAAATGATCTCAGTGATGAGGATTTAATCTTTTGCAACAAACATTTAAGAATTATTTCCGGATTATATGGTGTACTAAGACCTCTTGATCTTATCCAACCGTATCGTTTAGATTTTGGATTGAAATTAGCAACAGAAAACCACAAAGATCTTTATAGCTATTGGGGAGATCGTTGTAGTAAACTGATCGATGGAGATGTTGGCAATGATGGTGTAGTGATTAATGTTGCTTCAAATGAATACTTCAAAAGCGTATCCAAAACGTTACATTCTCGAGTTATTACTTGTGAATTCAAAGATGGTGGGCGTATCATTAGTGTGTTTGCAAAGCGTGCACGAGGATTAATGGTTAAATATGCCATAGAGAAAAGGGTGAAAAATGTCGAGGATGTAAAAAAATTTGATTTAGAAGGATATACATATGATGAAAAGCAAAGCGATGCGAATACATTTGTTTTTACACGTACAAAAAAAGCTGCTAATAGCAGTAGTAACGGTGGTAAAACGAAGAAAAGAACAGCTGCATCAACAAAAGCTGTTTGTACAAAGAAAAAAAAGAAAAGAAAATGAACTATGCATATATGACTTCGTATGATACGAGTTCGTTTTCATTTCGTAGCCGAAGAAAGTATGAATTTCTTGTTGGCCATTTGTTTTAAAGATAAAACTGTATTATATATACGAAGTATATATATATTCGTACGAACTCGTCGTATATATTTAATCGCAAGGAATACGACCTCATAATATTCTATTATCCTAAACTATTATATTAGTAAAGCTCTAAATGCACCTTCTGCAAAATAATACTCTACAAGAGCAAGATTAAGATTATTTCAGTTATTGTATTCTTTTGAAGAGTAGGAATTATCATGAATAAATTAAAAACAAAATAAATTACGTCGTACGTATAAATTAATGCGTAAATTAAGTTAAAGAGTATTGAAAGCATATGTACGTACTTAGCACGGGAAGTAAAATTATTAACGAATAAACTTAGATTTTAACCATCATATACTGATACACATTTTTATACGAGTATGAATGTAATAGCTTTTACTTTGCGTGTATCGTTTATGATTATCTCTATATATATATTTTGTTTTTTTTGTTTTTATTAAAAATGTGAATCAGTCGTTTTATTGTGTTGTGCTAAATGATCAGCTGATAATACCAAAGGTTGATAATCATCAGCCGATTTTTCAATAAACGTTTTAGGAACAATCATCATTGATTGTAAGCATGATAATTCAAATGGAGCAGCACCAATTTTGGATGGGCCTTCATTAAGTAATTTTGAAAGCGCAGTGGAGCACGCACGTAGTATGTAATTAATACGAAAGCAATTTCTACCGACATTGTTTGTAGGTAACAATGGATCTTCAATATGCAATGGATCAAATTTATGCGGATCAAAACCATATACACGACCATGCCTACGTCCATTATCACATTCTGAAATGGCTCTACCATCATCGGATGCATATGGGACGACAGCATTAATGTTGCCATTACCACCATTAACAGATTCTACAACATAGGATTGTCTTCGATTCAATCTATCTAAATAGCAACGGTTGTGAACACTAATACCAGTAGAAGCAGGATCAAATCTGTTCCCTAAATGATCTAGAAATGCTAACAACAATCCACCTAGTGTATAATTAGCAAAACCATCTAAATCGTTTTCAACTATACTTTGCAAAAAACGAGAAACCAATAAAACCAATCCATACGAGGATAAACCACCAGTAAATGACGTTAAAAATCCTTGTTGAGATAAAAATTCTTTCATTACAAGTACTAATGGGGTTAACGGCGTAAGTTCGCGTGTTAATGACTGTAGGTATCTATTTGTTTGCAATCCATTATGACTTTCTTGGAATAAAGAAATATCACACCGTATGCTGTATGCTTTTCCTTTCAAACCTTGTCCACCCAATGGGCGTGTTGCAAGCGTTATAATTGGCAACAAATTGCCGTGACATTGTACAGTCTCGTGAAATACCCAAGGACATTCTTTTAGACATCGCGATAATTCTTGTTGCCATGTTTCTTTAATAGCATTGCGACCTTCCAATGTCCCCCCAGCTTCACCAACTTCTTGCCGTTGCACCTGTGGTAATGTAATAAGCAAATCCAAATCACTACGTGGAAGTTGAAAGCCAGTGGCAAACGAACCGTATACTTTTACTTGGGCTCTCGGCCACAAAGAATGTACTGCCGCGGTGCAACGACGCAATGCAGTCATAAATGCCAGTAAACGATCGTCCGCATCTGATCTAACACAGCGCACAAATGCTTCGATTTCAGCTGTCAGTTGTTTCTCTAATTCTACTGTTGAGGAAGTAATTGATCCACCATCCTGATTTATTGGCAAAGCAACATTATGCAAAGGGCTATTTGGTACGGTCATTTGCTGTGAAGGTAACAACGCTGCTTTAGGGGGAACACAACCAGATGCACGCAATGCGGAGACAGCTTCTTTATATGCAGATAATTCATAGCGATAAACTTCACGCTCTGCTTGCAAATCTCGTTTTTCGATGAATAATATATCTATTTTTGATTGAAGCATTTGTAACTGCTTCCGCAATGTTTCGTTTTCCTGCTCTTGGTGTTCCTGTTGCTCTGCTTTCACAATTGCCGTCGTTGTAGCAGCATTTGTTGTTTGGGTCCTTGCATTGCGATATTTTGGATACCTATTCTTATTATTAATGTTCTTTTTGCTGCTGTTGATAGTTATACCACTGCTACTGCTGCTAGTATTGTTACGATTCGTATTTACACTTATAGCCATGACATCCTCTGTGGTGTTAAAACGACTGACTGATCGACTTCGACGCTTTAAACCGAGGCGACTGGTTTCAACACCGGAGTTCACATTGTTTTTAGATAAAGAAGCAGATATTGCAAACGTATCAGATGCAGTGTCACTAACTATCCTTTTCATATTAGTAGATGCTCTTGGGAAATAAATTGTATTGCTATCTTCAAAACTTGCCCTTCGCTTCTTGAAACCAACAGGATTCTTCTTCTTCGTTTTCTTCTTCTTTTCTTCAACTGCTTTTCTCTCCTCGGAAACTTTATAAACTTTAGTTAAAACATCGTTGCAAATAATTTTCTCCACTACAAATTCTAACAACAACTTTTTAGCTCTTTTTTTCTCTTTTTTCCTCTTTTTCTTTTTTGCATTTTTAGAAATCTTTCCAGTAGACGCTCTTTTCTCCATTACTGCTAATGTATTATCACTAATTAAATCTTCCTCACGAATTTCTCCAACAATTTCAAGAAAGGTGTTCGCCATCTTACTAGCTACTACATCATGCAGCATATCTAACTTGTCCAATGGTAAAAATAGTAGCCATGGGGAATCCGTTGGTTTTTGATATACACAATTCATCAAGACATCGAGTAATAAATACAATGGGCGTATTTTTGAATAATGATATTTCTCTCCGACTTTACGAGTATAGTATTGTAATATATTATTACTATTGCCATTTGGTTTTAAAATATTTGATAATTTAGAGCGCTGTATCAGATTTGCACGGTGTTTTGAGGTCAATTTAGTATGCCAAAATTCCTTTAAATGTAAATAATCCAACATGCACTTTTCTTTATCTTTGATTCTTTTTAAATGTAATTCTAATTTTTGCTTTTTACTTTTGTTCTTGACGTTGCCTTTACAACTTCTTTCTAATACCCAGGCACGCCATATACAAAGTTCAATTCTATGAACAAGCAATTCAGCAAATGTATGGCGATTGTCGCATGAGTACCAATCAACTTCAAATAAGAAATTTATAAAATTTTGTCGCTTTTCCACCCTTCGTTCCCATGGATTATGTTTCCAAAATTCCTCTTTTTTGATCCATTCAGAAGGATATTTCGATAAGAATTGTCCATGTGAAATGGTAGATATGTCATATAGAAAATGTTTGCTATCTAACCATTCCGGTAAAAACGTCATTGATCGTTCATTTCTGTTCAAGATGTTTAAAATGGATACCAATGCCTTTGTACAACGTTGTTCAGCAGCACGTAAATTTTTCATGATGGATGAATCGCATTTTATCATTTCATCCAGAACAACATTACCATTATTATAATTGCTCAACGACGATTTTTTAAAAGGATGCACATTTCGTTTATGTATCAATGAGATTAAATATTCACTTTGCAGTTGATCCCAATGGCAAAATACTTTGTGAATTCCACCCTTTCTATTTATTTCTTTAAGTAATTGTGGAAAATAAGAGACGGTGTTACTACTTAAAATTCCCATTTTTTTATGAGTCGGTTGTGACAGAAACCAAGTTAAACATTTACGACAAGTTTCATTGCTAATAATATTGCTTCCAAGATCTTTTTTTTGGTGCAATAACGGTATGGTACCTCCGATTGAGTAACAATCTTGATAAACATTGTTATTAGAAACATTCGTCTTTGCATTCTTTGTTTTCTTCGACATTTTCTGCGCAACTGTGACATTTAGTCTCTTTTTTATATGCATCATTTTTCGATAGTGTGCAATATGACATAAATACGGGTACATAATACCACTTTTATTACTTATTTCAGTATCAGATAAACATTTTATTGAAGTTGTAACACTATTATCAATGTTTGGCTTGGAATGCATCTCGGGGTTTGGTATGACACCAGCAGCAATTAATGTTGCATTTGCTAATTTACGATGTTCTTCTTCTTGTATTATTTTTTTATTAAGAGTTTCTTTGTTCTTCCTCTTATCAACACCAGAAGACAAGGAACTTGTTGGTTTAGTTTCCGCAGTCATTTTATTTGCTAAACGAATTCTTTCCATACGATAAAATGCTTTCGTTCGACTTGGAGTCGGCGCATCTACCGTTTCTGTTTGTGACATTTTATACTTATATATATATATATAATATCGTTATGATTATAAATAGAGAAGTATGAAAAGAAATGCAGTAAATAAGCAGAGTACGATTGATAATATTTATTCTATTTTGATATATGCAGTCGTCTAAGTAACAATTGTATTTATTTATTTATTATATATTTTAATAATGAATTTAATTATTATTATTACTACTAATAATAATTATTTAATTAGTGTTCGCGTAGGGGTGATTTTGGGGGAGTATACGATGGTCCATACTTAAACCGAATTCCAATATGGTATTTTCCTATATGATTTCGTAGTCTAAGAAATCGTACCACTTCGTTCCTGAAGTCGGTTGCATTGGGGCACACTGAGAGAAGGGTCGAAAAAAATGTCAAAAAAAATTTTTCCGTGTTGTGCCATCAAAATTGTCGAAAATATTAAAACATATTTTTGCTTTGTTATTAATTTCATTTAATTTCATTAATAAAAGCACTTAAGACAGGTTTTGTGTTTTTGATGGTGGTATATGCCTGGTACTGTATGCCAGTAGACTAGAAGACTATGCGTCCTATGTCCTATGGTTCAAAAAGGTGGTGCATCGTATTCACCTGCTATATTGATGGCACCACCTTTTTGTTGAACCATTGTCAGATTGTGGAGAGAACAGAAGAAAAGAAGAACGTTACCCAAAAGGTATATAGCGAAAAAGAAAGTGATCAAAGACGTACGCACGTATTATTATATACCAACTTTTGGTATTGAATTATTATCTTTTATACCAACGTTGCTTTTTTATTGCAATTTGCACAAGGGAGAGAGAGAGAGAGAGCAAAAGTCAAATAAATCTACTAATACGTAAATAGTAATAATAGTTAAGAACACAAAAAAATAAAATAAAATTGACATCGTTACGTGGTGAAAATATGCAGTTAATTCAACAAATGTTACCGCAAATGGTTGTAGAAGACGGGCCACATCGTGGTGAAATATTTACTATTCCAATGAATACCCAAACTTTATTTATTGGTAGAGAAGTATCATTCCATAAAAATGCTGTTTCTGTACAAGGTGGTTCAAGACAAATAAAACGCAAGCGCTCTGCTAGAGAAAGAAAACAAAATAATGAACGTAAAAAGGTGAGAAGAAAAGGTGTAAGAAGTAGTAAACGTATTAAGAAACAAACAAGTGGTGCTAATACTTCTGCTACTGCTACTGCCAATAAAGATAAAAGAGGTAATAGTCGTTCTAACAATCGTTCTAAGACACCCCCGCGATATAGTGCAATTTTAAAAGCACCAAATAGTAATTATAAATCAACCGGTCGCAAAAACATTGATAATAGGAGCAACAACCGTGAATTAAATAATAGCACTAGTGAACATGATATCAATATAGACGATTTAAATGTTCGTACACACGAAGTTATTTCACTACCAAATGATGATGAAGCTTCATCTTTACATTGTGTCATAAATGTTATGCTTGATGATGAGTTAAATGACTTGTATTGGACCATCAGAGATGTTGGAAGTACTAATGGTACGATTGTTAACAAAAGTTTTGTTCAACAAGGTGATGTAGTAGAGCTTTCTATTGGTGATATCGTACAATGTGGCAAGTCAAAATTTACAATAAATGATTTTAATCAAATATCGATACATTCAGGTCCTCACAGAGGTTTCGAAACAAATATCACGAAAGATACGATGTTGATTAGCATCGGGCGCGCATCGATGGATGTGCAACATGCATCTGCATCTGCACTTACATCGTTGCATGGCGCTGTTGAATTGTTTACTGATCAAGAAGTTTCTTCGAAACATTGCATTTTGGAACGTAAAATAAATGTATACGATGGAAGTATTGAATGGCAATTAAAAGATTTAGATAGTACAAATGGATGTAAAGTAAATGGGAAAAAAGTGCCAATACATGCCTATTTCCCTTTAAAAAATAATGATATTATCAAAGTAGGTGCAAGTGTTTTTAGATTTCTAACACCTGAATATGATTATAGTTTAGCACATAATTTTGCTGGAATCAACCACGATGTGGCAAATGGAAACAATGATGGAAGAATACCAGTTGGATCATCATCGAAACAAGCTTTAAGAAGAATGGCCGCACCACTGACAGTACGAAACAAACCAATGCTTGGATCACCATCATCCGTAAATAAAAATACGTTTGGTAGTGGTGCTAGGGGACGATATAGCAGTAACAATAACAGTAATAGAAGATTGACATTAGCTAGACGTGTATCGATGACACCTGGTTCTATTGGATTTCGTTATCAAAATAATCATGGTAGTGAGAATAGTAATACAACAGGTAACGATGAAGAATTTCATGGTGGTAGACTTGATTTCGATGATGAGTATTTTATGATGAATAATATGAGTAATATAGAGGAAGAGGATGGTCAAATGGATCAATCTGTAGATTTTAGTCGTGATAGTATTATTCAAACAAATAATAATGATGAAAATCAAAAAAATATTGTAATGGAAAATGAAGTAGTTCCGGAAATGGAAAATGAAGTAGTTCCGGAAATGGAAAATGTGGATTTAAATTATAGTAATAATATTGAAAACGACGAAAACAATAATAATGGATTAAATGCTAGTACGGCATCAACTTTTCAAAATGTATTGAATTTGAATATTTCAGCGATTTTTTCGCCATTGCATGATAATACCAATGCAAGAAACAATCTGGGTTCTAATGACAAAAATAGAAGCAGAAGAAAAAGAAGATCTAATAGTCATAGGAAGAAAAGCACTAAAAACATAGAGCAACAACCCATAGATAAAGATGATACCACGAATAGTAGCGTACCAATTGTTTATAATACAGAAATGATTGAAGATCTTAGCATAAATGGTATCCAACAACATCAGGAAAAAAATGATAATGGTAGTGGTGATGATGAGAATGTACCATCACCATGTACTGATTTTCAGCATTTAGTTCAAAATATGCAAGATGTTTATTCAAATAGAATATATCCATCAATTGAAGAGAAAGTCATACCATATATATATGATACGATTGACAATATGCAAGAAGTTTCCATTGAGTTAGTATTTGATACCTATCAAGGAATAAATATTCAAATGGATGAAATCAATAATAGTTGCATGGAATTATTTGAATTATTATCACACCATAATATTTCGATAGAAACCATGTACATGATGGTGTATATATTTTCCGTTCTTTTTTTTTGTGGGATATCATATGGATTAATTCATTGTTTTTATTGTGATGTGAATAGCAACAATGATGATATGGGATATATGATGTGCGAACCAATGCATACTAAGTTTATTGAAACATTACAACCAAAAGTTGATTTTGACACATTACCATGTTTAGCACCACCATTACCAGCATATTTAAGAAATAATGACGCCAATTTCAATTCATACAATTACATATCAAATGCAATCGAAGAATATTTTAAATGTAATACAGAACAGCGATTAAATGACATGAAAGATTATGATATTGCAGCTACCACTTCAAAAGAAATACTTGGAAGCGGTTTATTACCTTTTAGTAATGATATTTTTTCACTTGTAAATGTATTTGGGCAAATTGTATTTCAAGGTAGAGGAATCGTTCCTGAAATTTAAATTTTAATTACGAACCGTATCTTTTATTAAATATGATACTAATCATATCAATATTCATTTATTATTTAATATTTACGCACATCATTGGTTCACAAAAAAAGTAAAATAACGCTTCCAAATTAAAGTTACAAAAGAGTACGACTTTAGCTGAGTTTATTTAAATAGTAATATATATAAAAGTAAACTATTGTTATCCAACATACATAGCGGCGAAATGCCGCTATAACTCTCATATTATATATGACATACGAATAGTATTATTTATTTGAAAATGCAATTTCTCTTATGATACACTCATTTTATATTTATATTTAATATTTTAATAAATAATTTTCTCTTACACTCAATTTTCTCTTACTCATAATATTCGAATAGTTTCTGGATTATATCTTTTACGTAAAGATACAAACCAACGCATTGATCCAAGGAAACTGATGATTTGCAATAACGCAAATACATTGCTATATCTGTCACTCATGGTTGAACGTTTTTCAGATCCGCTTTGTGTAATTATATTTGTATATTTTGTATTTTTCCTGTACAAATATAATATTGTATACAGTGATTTATTGTTTTTATTATTTTTTATATAAAGAAGATTGCAAGAAGACCTCTTCAAATTCAATTTGTAAATTCAATATTAGAGCTTGGGAACTTTACGTTTTGTTATTTACCTCTTTATCGGACAATTACCCTGAAATAGTGTATGTAAAATTATACTAATATAGGTTTAGTGAAGGAAATGTAAGCTGGTAAGCCTGGTGCCTGGTAAGCTGGTAAGCTGGTAAGCCCTAAAAACCTTCAGATTGATTGTCAAAAAAAGCTCCTCCACGATCCACGATCATCCGGCTTTTATACTTATACAATACATGAATATTGATAGGAAAAGATGGGTTTGAAGACTTGTATAAAAAAACGTAGCTCTATCGCTCTATCCAGGGCAGCTTTTTCCTGCTCTGGATAAACCGATAGACTTTGCACTTTAACTTAAGCGAGTTTCCGATACTATTTCTATTTATTCACTTCTTTACTTCTTTACTAGAAAAAATAATAATGAATATGCACAACAATAGAATCAACAAAATATTTTTAAAAAATTACATGAACGAAGCAAACTGAAAAACAAAAAACAATAATAAATTATTTCTACGTATATATATATTTATATTGTAAATAAAATATTATTTTGTAAAACATACACATATATATATATAGTATCTACAAGAAAGATTTTGTTTATTTTTTATTTAGGGAATCCTGCCAAAATTGCACGTGCTAAGAAATGGAATCACTGGTACTTGGACGAGATCGGTAAATGTGCAGGGCGAAAGTCAAACAAAAAGGCTACATGTCCGAGTATATATATCGTTGTAAACACTATAAAATGAGACGTATTAAAGAATTTATTTTTGTTCTGACCGCCGTCTTTATCTGTGTTATATTGGTGTGGGCTGCCCGGCATCATCTGCCTAACGACCGCAAAATCCAAGAATTATGGCACGAATACTGGGAGAGCTCGAATGCGACGATGTTGCGTTCAGTGCCACACGTTAAAGACCATAAACATATGAAGCCCTATAAAGCGGATGATGGCGCGGAATTCGACTTGCGCTTGACATCTTTCATGAAAGAATGCAGCACCAAACAACTTTCAGAATGCATTAAACCCGGTAGATTAATTACTGACTGGGAAACGGAAAAAAGCATCATACGTTTTTTTGATAACAGTGTCAGAAACGTCCGCAGATTTATCTACAAAAAACCCAGAGATCCGTTGATATACATCGACAAATGTCAACATGTCGAATACAGTATCGATAAAAACAAAGGTTATACCAAATTGACGAATGCCAAAAGTATCAACATCAATTGGGCCGCTAATCGTGGGACGAAATGGGTGTATGCCAAGTGCATGGACAACCAGCGAAGCGGCCAGCCAGAGTTGAACCATTTGATTTATCCCACCACGGTCAATAAGCAATTAAAAGAAGACAGGCCAAACGTTGTTGTTTTACAAATTGATGGTATGTCATATAGGCAATACCAATCGTTATACACAGAAACTCAAACAGTATTGAAATCGTTGAACAGTCGAACCTTTTCATTTCAAAATTATTGGGCCAATGGATACAATTCACCTCCAAACATGAAACGAATGTATTGCGATGATAAATCGTGTGACAGTAGTCATATTCTCAAACATTTTCAACAAGCAGGTTTCGAAACTTCGTGGATATTGGAATATACCTATGGTCTCATGGGTTATCCTTTTGACAGCTCTGGTTCAAGATATGTCGATAAATTGTTTGCTGGAAATTACTATAACAAAAATTGGAAATCCGATTTGACTGACATGGTTGGTGGTTTTGCTTGGGATGAATATTGTTACATGAAATCGTTGCGGTATCTTGATTTATTTTTGAGGGACAACGGTTTGCAAAAAAATAGCAAAACTGGGTCTCATGCGGCCATTGTTGTTCCAAATGTTGCGCATAGTTCGGAAAGAATGCGTGCAAAACAAATGGACAACGCATTGGCAACACTGTTGCGTGATTGGGACCGAGATGGTCTCATGAGCAACACAATATTTTGCATCGTTTCTGACCACGGCATACATGGTTCACCGATAAATATTTTTTTGGCGGGAGAATTTGAACATCGCAACCCTGTGTTTGAAATGATTGTTCCCAAACAATTTCTTCAAAAACACCCAAACGTTGAAACATATTTGAAACACAATACCAATGCTATTATCACTCATTTTGATTTTTACAAATCAATCGCTTCGTTGGCCAACGTACAAACATGGAGGCCTGCCGCCGGCACAAACAAAAAGGCTACCGAGCAAAAAAAATACAACATCTTTATGGACAAAATACCGATGACTAGAACTTGCCAACAAGCTGGGATCCCTGACGAGTGGTGCAATTGTTGGGGGGAAGACAGAGAGTAGGGTTGTGTCTTTTTCTTATCCAATCCATTTTTTTTGCATGTATATAGTATATATATACTATATATCATAATAATAATATAATAATGCGTATTTTTGCCGATGGTGTGTTTGATTTTTATCACAAAGGACATAGAGAACATTTTGAACGTTTAAAGCATATAGAAGATGGTGTGGAGCTGATTGTCGGAATCATTTCAGACAAAGAATGTGCAAGTTATAAGCGTGTACCCAAAATGAACGAAGAACAACGCTTGACACTCGTTTCTAAAGACAAACATGTCGATACAGCGATGATTACACCTCTGATAATCACCAAAGAATTTTTGAAAGCGAATAACATTGATTTTGTATATCATGCATTCGCTACACCGGAAGACGAAGCAAAACAGGGCGAATGTTTTGCGGTGCCACGCGCTCTGGGAATGTTCAGAACTATACCCTATGTGAAAGGTATTTCTTCTACTGAAATTTTATCGGAATGGGAACACATCTGGCAGAAAAAAGGCACCATTGACTCTAACGACCTCCAGTTGCTAAATGGATATGAAGAGACAACTAATTGATGAATACGATGGTCGTTAACAACCACATTTTCCAAGCTTCAAAATTAAAATTACAAAAGTACAAAAGAAGCCATGAAAATGCACGTGCTAACGGTTCTCGCTCTAATGCATCAATAGTTCCATTCGCAGTCGATATGCTAGGAAATTTTTGTTCTGTTGCTATTACCTTTTTAAAAGCAATCGCTAAAACAAAATTTGCAAAAATCTCGAACAAAGCCGAAGTAAAGGAGCTCGCAGCTTCCAATTGGATTTCTACTACGTGTAGAGATATACAAACCGCGATTATTAAAACTTGCGCCTATAATAATCGTTTTGCTTTAAAATGTGCATTTGGTGAGTCGTATAATGATTTGTACCCTGGTACAATTTATTCTCCACCTTCCTATGATGTCCGTTTTTCATCAGCTATTATGAGTAGTTGATACTATCTATTTACCTTCATTGGTATTTTCGATTATGAGAATATCAACACACTTTGTGTGAGATAGATTATTTCAGTTATTTTATTCTTTTGAAGAGTAGGAATTATTATGAGTAAATTAAAAATAAATTATGCGTGTAAATTAAATATATATGGTAAAAGAAATTTATATAATATATGAGTAAGAGAGCAACATTTTATATATTATATCTAGATATCATATAATAAGAGAATTTTTTATATTATGATATCATATTATGATATTTATAAATATTTTAATACTTGATATATTAAAATTTCTTTTACTCCCGGAAATTTGATATGCAAACTTTTTTTTCTTTTATACATTTTCAATATTAAACAAGCGTATTGTTGTATCGCCACCAGCAACGCAAAATTTCGAACCATTGTGATTAAAATCCAAACTATACACACCACGACTTAAACCAGCGACAGTACCAACAGTGGCATATTTATTTGAACGATCAAATATTTTAGCTTCATTTAAACCACTACCACCAGCTGCAATTAAATTACCACTTTTGCTAAATTTAGCACAATATAACATACAATCTTGTTTCGATTTTGGACCCCATTGTATTTCCTCAATTAATTTACCAGTACCAAAATCCCATAATTGCAATTGATGTTCCTGTCTCCATGACCCCGTCAATACCATGCCATCTTTCACATCGACTGCATTACCACATATGTGTGGTCCATAAAAGCTTCTGACGGCCATCTCGACACGCGAATCCCATATTTGTACCGTATTGTCCCATCCACCACTTACCAACATATTATCATCTTCTGGTACAAACTTAACTGAAAAGACACGGTTCGAATGACCCAATGACACATCTAATGGTTTTTGCGTAGACATCATCCCCCCTTTCATCGAACAAACCTCTGTTTTCGTTGCTTCGTCGTAGATTCGTACGCATGTATCTTTTCCTGCCGTGGCGAATTTACTTCCGTCAGGGTTGTAATCTACTGCTAATAACGGGTTATTAACATCATTTATTTCGTGCAAGCAACGTCCAGAGGTAACATGCCAGTGTTGTACACTACCATCTGAATTGACAGATAACAATACATTTCGAGTCTTCGATACGCCAGATGCTGGTCGAAAGCAAATTGCCGTGGTTGGCAAGCCTGAACCATTGTTGACGTTTAAATTATATGCTAAACGGCCTGTGTTGGTTTGAAATACACGAATAGCACCATCGCCACAACCAGCAGCTAATAAGTTTCCTTCTGGTGAAAATTTTGTAACAAATACTTCAGCTGGATTATCACTAATATCCATGTATGGAACAATTTTTTTCGATGATTTGGATTTGGAACCATCAACAACTTTAACAGGATTTTCTTTTAACGATATTGATGCAATCTTGGAAGTAACAAATTTTGTATTTTGTATAACATTCTCATCATCATTTACTGTATATTTCCCTTCCCAACTGTCATTAACTTCTTTCTGTGCATTTAAATCGGCATTATCATTTGCTAAAGTAGACATATTCCAATATAATATTATTGATAATTCAATATGTAATATATTTTTCTATGTAATATTGGAGATATATATATATATATGTATATATATGTATTTATTTTCTTTCAAATATAACTAATAATTGTGTATTTATATATATATATGTTATATATATAAAATATGTTTTCATTCTAGTAATTAATTACATAGCATGTGCGCATTATAGGATTGGATTTTGCAAACTGGCAAACAAACTCTACGATCGATTGTGCACGATTCAAAATTAATCTTAATCTTATCTAATGCTAATTTATACAGTACCAGGTATATAGATAAATATAAGTATTAGCGCAATCTGGCAATAATAACAACGTGATTTTTTAAGCAAACCAAACCAGAGCAATAGTATTATTTCGAAATTATATCTATTTTGAAATAGAGTTATGTGCTTATCGACATTAATCTAGAATTTAAGATAGCAACTTTTTTTTTTCTAGCCCTCTAGTATGGAAATAGCATTACTAGGATGGAAATAATATTGTTGTTTTTAGTGAAAATTTAAATTCCTCCTGATATCGTCCATGTAATGGTAGTAATGCTATTTCGATACTATTAGAGGGCTGGAAAAAAAAGTTGAAAAAAAAAATAAAAAATTAAAAGAATTTAGTCTAGAAAGGATATAAAAAACAAAATGTACTAGTACTCTTTCCTGAAATAAAACAATTTATGCTCTTACATTACTTCTTTTATTTTTGATCCCTTCTTTCTTAACATTTTGTATTTCTGATTCCTTCCTCTACAAACTTGCAACCCTTTTCTTTTTCTCTTTCTTCGTTTTCGTTTTTGCTTCCATTTCAGATTCTTTTTGAATTTCAACTAAAGTGTATGATACAGCTGGTACAACTCCCGAAAAACCTGGTGGTGGAATCGATGGTGGTTGGGGTGTCTTTTTCTTTTCTTTTGCTGCTTCAAAATATTTATGTATTTTCTCCCTTTTTTCGTTGTACAATCTTCTAATTTTATCTTTAAACTTTTCCTTCTTCTTATTTTTCGCTTTTCTCTTTGTTAATAATTTTTTCAACAGCTCTTCCTCTCTTTTTTGCCTTTTCTCCTCGTCTTCCAATTCCAACATAGCAGCGGTTTTAATAAAATTTGGGCGTTTGTTAACTTTGCCCCCACAATAGCAACATAATAATGCTAAGACCGCAACGAGTACAAAATCTGATGGAAACTTCGCCCCGACCTTTGATGGTTCAAATATTTGACATTTGCTTGCATCTGTTGCATCTTGTACTTGTGGATCTCCAGCTTGTCGTCGTTCGCAAAAGCTACATTCTTGGTCTGATGTTGCTGTCCCTGGATTGGATATAAATTCCTCTATACCACATGCTTTCCAACGTAAGCACAAAGTTGCATTGTTTTGATCCTGGAAAAATCCTGTTGGGCATGGTTGGCATTTGAATCCCACCGTGCCGTTAATTAATCCTTGCTTAATATATGTACCTGGTGGACAATGTAAAAGTTCATTTGGGCATTGGCCAGGTCCACAATTAACGCATTTATTATCTGTAATTGTTGTTCCAGTAACTGTTGTTACCATGTCCTCCTCTTCACAATTTCGCCATGGTTGGCAAGCTTTTGCATTTACCGAAGTAGAAAATTTCCCTAGCGCACATTCTTCGCATGAATACGGGCCAACATTTCCACAAGTTGAACAATGTGTAGTGTTTTTGATTACATAATATCCTGGTTCACACCTCTTGTTTCTTACTTGGCATTTCTTTGCGTTGGTAGTTGTACTCCATGAATAACCTTCGCACTTCATGCAATATCTATCTCGCCGTGCTGTTCCACTGAAGGCAATATATTCACCCGGTTGGCATGCTTTAAATTTTGTGCACTCTTTAGCGTCAATTACATCTGAAAATGTTCCATTTGGACATTTATCACAGCTACGCTCATATTTTTCATTATATACTGCATTTTTCGATTTTCTGGTGCCAGGAGGACAAGATGGCATTTGATTGTCACCAATTTTGAAAAAATCAAGTAGATCGGAAGAAATTTTCATAGTAACCATTGTTGTCGGTATTGTTACCTTAACCGTGTTCTCGCCGATAATCATTGAATCAAGGATTGTCGGAGTTAATTCATTTATAACAATCTGCTTATATAAAAATTCGCCAGTACTCGTTCCTTCTGGCACGCGAATCGATAATTGACTTGATGCTACGTTCAATGCAATTGCAAAAGTTTCAATTACATTGATAGGATGTGCTGCAGTCTCCTTCATTTTTGATTTTATGGTTGCTTTTGCTTCTTCATCATTAACTTTCACTTCGTAGAGCACAGCAACTTTTTTTTGTGAACGGATTAAATACCTTCGCCGTCTATTGCTATTTGCATTCAACTCACATTCTCTCTTACCATCTGCATGTATTTCACATATTTCAATAATTTCAATATCATCGGGGTGAATCCCAAACACGTTTTTTGCAAGCGTATTACGAATATTTTCTATGCTTTCCGTGACGTTCGCAAGCGATATGCCACTGAATTCTATTTCCTGTCTAACAAAAGAAGTATCTTCTGTTGTTGCGAGTGCTTTTGCCTTGCAATCCTCCCTAACTATTTCGTTAGTACAACATTGAGATGCGACAACTCGAACCTCCATCGCCCCAACCCCCTTGCACCAATTATTGATGGTGTCCCCTAATGTATATTTTGCCTCTAAATATACCATAGCTTCATCACAAGTTGCACTACTTCGCATATTTCCATCTACATCTGTTAATCCGAAAACAATTTCTTGAGGATTAAATTTAGACGCATCTTCACAAATTTCTGAATAATCAGTAGTAATTAAAGGTTTG
>Ga0099797_100679_pt1 | contig 20854 bp, 13 predicted proteins | sample Uncmet_Sort48C_1_FD_89871 | JGI IMG/M metagenome (GOLD analysis project Ga0099797, IMG submission 89871) | Marine eukaryotic communities from CALCOFI LINE 67, Pacific Ocean - C012_Sort48C_1 | ecosystem: Environmental > Aquatic > Marine > Oceanic | place: Pacific Ocean: Monterey Bay | collected...
TAGGGTTTTCAGCCAATAACTACAGAGACAGGAGACAGGCAAATATAGCTCCAGATCTCACACCTTTCCGACGTAGCCTCCTTAAAACTGAAGAAATAACAACTGTGAAACAAGTTTAATACACTTGCACACCTATAATATATATATATATATATTGCACTTCTTGTGTATATAAAGGAAAACAATAATAGTAGTAGTAGTAGTGTGTTTGAAAGGGGGATAGTATATACATTGTAGAAAAAGAAAGAGACGAAAAATATTTTTTAGGTTTGGTTTAAAATATTTTTTTTTTTTTAATTTTACGAATAAATTGCGTTGCAATTGTTCGAAATTGGAAATAATGATGATGTATAAAAATCAATTTGTTCTAAACATTTATTATTGCATTAATATTTTATTTGCAGTGATTTGCATTACATCTGCTGTTGAATGGAATTGCACATCAATGATAAATACAGGAACATTTACACGTTCAACAGATTGCGCAATAGCAGGTAATAATCATGTTGCTGTATCGAATACGTTAGAAATTAATGGTATAAATACGGATATGAATAATTTAATTATTATCACTGCTGCGAGTAAACATCGTCATTTTGTTTTAAATCATGCAAATGCTAAATTAATATTACGTTATTTAAAATTAGTTGGTGGGGATGTTAGTAGTGACGGTGGATCAATATGTATTTATTCAAACGGTGGTGATTTAAATTTATATTCATCTATTGTATTTAATAATAAAGCAGCGTGGTGTGGCGGAATATATGCAAGAGGTGCTACTAGTAGTACGAATAAGAATGCGATTATGAATATATATAATAGTATTATTCAGAATAATGAAGCTGCTGCTGGTAATGGTGGTGGTATTTATATGGAATATGCTGTTGCTACCATATACAATACAACGATAGATTATAATCAAGCTAGTAGTAGTGGTTATAATCAAGCTGGTAGTGATGGTGGTGGCATGTATATATCTAGCAGTGATGTAACAATAAAGAATACAATCATATCAAATAATGATGCTGGTAGGGATGGAGGCGGCCTCTGGATACGAGGTGATGGCACTACAGTCACCCTCCGTCAATCATCATTTATCAATAATGATGCAACTAATTATGGTGATGAAATATATACATTATATTCACCAACCATATTATTAATAAATACATGTTTCAACAATCCAAATAATATTAATAATATTTATGAACAATACGGTCCACCAACATGGAAAACATGTTCAGATAATTTATGTACCGAATATCCAGAATCGTATAATGGACAATGCTCAGCAAAATATGCATTCGATCCTAGGTATGGCGTAACATGTTCGTATAACGACCAAACAAAGCAACACGCTTCATGTCAAACTGACATTGGATTAATTTTATTCATATTTCATATTATATTTCTATGCATTGCAATGGCATTGTTTATTTATAATCGTCGAACTGGTAAAAATGAAATTATTCTATTCAATAAAAGCTTCAATGTTTTAAAACTAGGTAAATGTATGTATGCTGCCAGTTTTGTCATTTCATGTATTAATATATTACTCACTAGAAGAGTATTTTATATTGTTATGAGTGTGGTCCTTTTCTTATTTGTTATTTATTGTTGTTGTTGCAATACCAATGCTAATAATGCAGTAACTCAACAACAACCGCAACAGCGCGAGGCACGGATAAACATTGCCCCGGTAACGCATCATACGGCAATCCAACAACAACCACTATCACCACAAGAAATAGAAATGGAACCAAAAGCAGATGAAGTTTTGATTGTATTATCCGATCGCCACTTTCTTAATACTACTCAGAGTAATAATGCAAAGAAACAGGTCTCAAGTGGAACTAAAATTACTAAGAAAAACAATATATTGAAAAAAAAGAAAAAAAAGTTTGATTTGAACACCGATGTAGATGATAATGATATACGCGATGATTTTTTATGTTCAATATCACAAGAAATAATGCAAGATCCCGTAATAGCTAGCGATGGATATACATACGATAGAAAATCAATTGAGGAGTGGTTACGTAATAATGAAAAGAGCCCAATGACATTGCTAAAATTGGAAAGTAAAAATTTAATCCCAAATCGAAGTTTGAAATCTGCAATTGAAAGCTGGAAAGATGAAATGAAACGGAAATGGGAGGAGTCCAGTTAGAAAAATATTTGAAATTTTTTTTAATAATAATAATCTAATAATCTCTTATTGAAATTATAAAAAAATCAAAAATCTTATTATATTATTTTTAAAAACCGTGCACTCTTCAAGATCTTTTTCCGGCTAGTTACCGATTGTTGTTCACAACAGGATCTTTCACTTTGACAGCCTCACCGCTATCGAGTGAACCCGACGTCCAGCGCGTTCAACGTTCAACGAGAGCGCACGGAAGGATAGAAACGTACACTGTTCGTATGATATGCTCAATACTCTCTATCTCGTGAAATAAAATAATTAAATATATGCAATCCTACAAAGCTCTAATGCACGTCTCCAAACTAATACTTAATACTCCGCAACCACGAGTAGGTTTCTATCCTTCTTACATAGTTTGTTTCGCTGAACCACCACGATGGACGTCGGGTGTCATAAATTCGAAAGCGGTGAGGCCTTCTCTGTTTTTACTGGTATTTACATCTTCAATCAATCAAATGCTTTTGTCTTCACACTACTTTTTTGTCTTGATACATCCTGTGAGCACAGCAGATGCACTAAATCGTGCAATAATAAATGCCAAAAAAACAGATACAACGGGGAACATATGCAATGGCAATGTATAATAATCTTTTGGATGTGCTAAACTATATGCTTGTCTCGCAGCCCATATCAAAACGAGGACAGACACAGATGCAATAATAGCAGCAATGAACGCAAGTGCAACTACATGTACATTATTACTATCATTATTATTCCTTTTCTGCTCTTTGATAGCATAGCTAGTAGCTGCACAAACTACAGCTGGCATAAGAAATATAGCGAATGGCCACCAGTGAGCAGATGCAATTAAAAGTAAAGATGCCGCAAAAATTCGATGGAAATATCGAAAGTTTTTTTTAACACACGGTTGATATCGAAATAGTGCATGACTTGATTGGATTAAAAGCAAAACAAATGTTACAAAGCCAAATATATAAAGCAATGAGTCGCTGCTGCCGCTACTTCTTGTTGTTGGGATTAATACATTGAGCATGCCTTGTGATGTTAAATATACCAACTCACCAATAGCATGGATGGAACCCCAAAAAAGTGTCGACCATGCAGCACGTACGTGACATGCCTTAAAAGTGGAAGGTGTAATACCAAGGAGTAGCGAAAGCAAAGGCGCACTTGCAGATGGAATCGTTACAAATGTAAGATGCCAACTCAATGGAAACGCAGCAGCAATTGTCACAGCAAGGAGATGATGCCATATATCTGTTTGGTAAAATGGTGAACTCGCATAATATAGCAAAGGCACGAGAAACCATAAACTTGAAGCACTGTACCATAGTATTGAGAAAATAGCAACTTTTTTCTTTTGTTGAATTTCTTGTTGTCTCTCCTCCTCCTCCTCCTCATTATCATGATCCCTCTTGTCAATTTCGATGCTATTTAATAATGGTCTTTCCATTTTTTTCTGTAAATCTGATGGTGTACAAAAGTAAGTGGCTATTGCAGCCAAAAACAATGGTATAATTAAACAAGATAGTACAATCGCAGCAAATGGTGTAAATCCCATCCACCCTGGACTGAAATAATATGGTGCATTGCAATCATTTTTAGTTTCATTCTGTAGATAACAAGGAGGAATAAACTGATTGGTCAATCCACCCACACCGCCAACACCACCGACTTCATCACCTAGTGTATATAATGCATTTCTTAATGGCTCATATAAAATACTAACAAGTGCAAGTGAAAATACACCATATGCAAACGTTGGTATCACTGGCATTCTGTATGTGCAGGAGGTATTGTACACTATATATATATATATATATATATATATATATATATGAATGAATTCTAATGATGTGTTTTTTCATCATCATCATATATATATATATATAGAGAGAGAGAGCCGGGAGGGTATATGAGAGAGAGCCGGGAGGGTATATATATGATGATATAAACTATTATTATAAACAAATCTTTTTTCTAGAAAATAAGTTAAGGAAATAACCAATATAATAATAATCCAAATGTCAGTTTTACTATTGATGACCGTCATTGATACTATTAAAACTTCCTTAATGTATCCCATTTAGCTTCTTCCTCTGGCAACAGGCGCAGAGAGCAGAGAGTCCCTTCGTCCCCGAGCCCCGAGCTTGAGACTTGAGACTCAACAAAAAAACTTGAGAGCTGAGAATTCCAGCTGCTTGCCTTTTAGTAGGGCTTGCCCGCTTGCTGGAAAGACTCTGTGGTCAAATTGGGCACCTTTCCCCTTTTTCCTAGTTCATCACCATGTCTCGCACCATATATATTTATACGAACTCACCTCCCTCGTATACATTATTCTGCTGTGAGTTTTTTTTATATATATATATTTTACTACTTCTTTCGTAAAATATAATATATATATATACATTTTTAAAAATCAAATGCAGCTGCAATTAAACGTTTACTACGTTTTGGACTGCAACAGATCCAACCAGTCGTACGAACATCTTTTAAATCTTCATGATCAACATCCAATTCTCTCCAATCATGGAATTGATTGACCATGTCAAAATTAAATTCTTCTTTTGCAATCGCATTCGCCGTTTTTCCACCATTCACATGGTTTGTACCATGTAAATGTTCAAATCCAAATGGTTTGATTTCACCGGCATCATCACGTATCAATCTACCATCCCCATCATCACGTTCTGTATGTGAATATTCCAATCGTGGATATGTACGACGTTTAATTGCATTGTAATATTTCCTATCACCATTTTGATTTTTTTCCACCCATTGCATTATACGTTCCACAACATTTTTCGCACCTTTATCTGCCGTTTGTGCAGCAATATGTAAAGGCGTTTCCCCAAAATCATTTTCAACAAATGGATCCCTTCCATCTAAATACTTTAATAATATACCAAATGTATCTGCATCACCGTTAGCAGCTGCCATATGCAATGCGGTATAACCATCAAATGTTGGATTGTTCCAACAAATCATATCTTTCGTACTTTCAACGCATTTAATATATTCACCTTTGCTACGTTCAAATGCTAATTTATGCATATTCTCTCTCATTTTTCGTGTCACACGTATAGAATTGTCTTCATTATTGTATGCGATTTCAATACGACGCATCATTTTACCAATATTAGTTGAAAAATGTTGTGTTGCATAAAATAAATCTTGTCCAAGTACATACATACATGCTTCTTTCATGTTTTCAATCGAAGTACAACGTTTTGCTAAATTTTTGCATTTTTTTGCAATATTTTCTGATATCATACCATCTGCTTTGACAATGGCTTTTATATCTGTTTTTACATCAAATGCATCGATACAATTTGCTTTAAATTCTTCCGCATCTTCTTTTCCAAGTGCACCTAATAATGGTAAATCAGCGAAAAATGTTTCTTCACGTATCTGTGCAAATAATTGATGTTCCACACGATGAATATGTTGTATATCCATACGAATAAAATATCCCCATGCAATTTCATTTAATTCCATATTTTCATCCTCCGTATGTGCATCACTTTCATCCAATTCATCATTATCAGAATTGAAGAAGAAAAAATGTTCATGCAAATGTTCTTTAAATGCCGTTGAATTTTTACCAAGTTTATGAATTTCATGATCTGCCATATTATCATCGTCTTCATTTTGATTATCACTTTTCTCGTCCTTGTTGCTATTGTTATTATTATTATTATTATTGGTTGTTTCTTGTTCATCATCATCCTCATCATCGTTTTTCGCATTGTTGTTACTTGCTTTTCTACGCAATTTAGATGCAAATAAACTTGCTTTTGCAGCTGCTTTGAATTCCAATGCTTCCTCCTTTAACATTTCTTCCTCCATTGGATGTCCACCATTATCTTTAATCCATTTATGCAATAATGTTAATACTTCATAATTGCTTCTATCAATTAAAATTTTATATGCTTGTGATAATGTAATTTTATGATGTGGATTAATTTTTGAATTACGTACATGATGTTGCATGGTTGTTTTGTTTTTTTTTTGTCGTTTTTGTCGTATGTTTTCTGTTTTCGGGATTATATATGTATGTTCTGAATATATATATATAACTATTTGTCGTTTTCTTCGTATATTGGCACGTATATATATTATTATTATATATAAAGAAAAAATTGTTTTTTTTCACTTTATAAAATAATATGTGCAAAAATGACGATGATCAATTATAACGATGAGCAAACAAATGAATGTGTTTTTGTTGTTTGAACGGAAACTAAAACCTGAACGTACACCTACACTCACAAAAGATAATAAAGTCTTAAGACACACACGTATGCGATGATACATTACTGCTACTAATAAGTGTACATATGGAAATGTATAACACAAATGTGTACATGTACAAATAATTCGTTTGATTATTATTATTATTTACTACTTTTAGATATAATGATATAATAATGGTGGTGCAAAAACCTGGTCCATCGTATTCACCTGCTATATATACAATGGATATAGCATATAAGATAGACATACCATTGTAAATATTTGATAGATATATTACAGGTATTTAGTATAGCGATAAGTACGAAGTGATTCACGGCAAGAACCAAGAATTGAAATGCAGGAGATTTTCGCAACTTTTGTGTTGTAGCCAAAAATCATATATATATATAACCTATATTTATGTTAAATGCATCTAATTGCGAAAATGGACTGATAAAATTAATGACAGTAGCCAATGGTATGTACCTAGTAAATAAATATAATATAGTAATACCATTATAATGCTATGTAGTGTATATACCACTATAGCAGGTGAATACGATGGACCAGGTTTTTGCACCCCTATAGGAATAATGGTGGTGCAATAAATGATGAGAAGATGATTAAAACGAGCGCAGTGCTACTAGCTACTAGCTACTACCCTCTAAAACCTAAAACATCATAAAACTGTACAAAACATCATAAAACTGTACACTTAACACTATTCACTATAAGGAAAATATTCATCATTTTTTCTATATTTTCGGATATTTGCTATTTTTTTCCAAATATATGAAAAATAAAATTGGCATTTTAGAAAACGATATATACATATTTCCACATATTTCCCATAGTGAATAGTGTTATTTATTAAGTGTACAGTTTTATGATGTTTTAGAGGGTAGTAGCACTGCGAGCGCTGTGTTTCTGGATTTTATTCAAATCCAGAAAATCCTACTTAACAACATTTTGATAGGAAAAAAGACTAGTGAGTAAACTTAATTTATCTTTACCTACCTGAAATTTAGGATGGACACAGCATTAAATAGCATAGATAGAGCATTAAAAATCTGATAAATCGTAAGATATCTAAAAAAACGAATGCGTAATCATTAGCATGGGAATAGCATTATATCAGAGTTGAAGAGTAGGGTTCAAGCGGGACCAACTCAAGCGGACCCAAATTGGATCAAAATATGCCGATTTTTGATATTATTAACATACAAATATCCGAATTTATTTTGTAAAATGATATATCGCTTTCTTTTATTTAAAAAAAATGAAATCACAAAATCCTTTTTTGAAATTCATTTTTTGATAAAATTACGTTCCGCTTGATTTCGGTCCCATTGGCTCCGATTTAAAATCGAATCTATCTCTTATTTGTACATTTGTAGCTAAATAGCAAAGAGAATTCTCTACGCTAAATACTAAATAGGTATCGATGACAAACCTTAATTATTTTACCGTACTTTTCAAAACCTCCACACCACACACCACACTCCACACTCCACACTAGAGCGCCACCATGCCAGGAGGTAATATAAAAATGAACTAAAAATAAAAGGTGGTAGTACTTATAGTGCTATATCCAGGCTATAATTTTATTATTATTTATTTATTATTATACCACCACCAATATATAGATTTGTATAGCCTTTTTTTTTACCCTGTTGTTAACGGAAAACGGAGAAGAAAGAAAATAGTATATTTGTGTAGCTATTATAAAGTATCCAGGAGGAATATTGCTTCTTGCGAGCGTTTAATTTATTAATTACCACCACCACCCCTAAAAATACCATGGTATGGGTAGGCCCGATAAAAGATAACGAAGGGAAAGAGTACTACGTCAACCAGGGCAACGGGGAGGTAACGTATGTAAAGCCAGAAAATGATGATGAGATATTACCATCTTCGAATAACGAAGCTACTCATTATTCACCAGAAAAAGATTTATCAGCCTCTGATAAAAAATTGTTGCAAAGTGGGTATGATATAACTACATTGGATGAAAATAAACCAACCTCAAAATATGTTGTTTCCCCAAATGCGTATTCAGATATAGTTGAAAGTGTACAAACAGCTAATAACAAAATTCCATGGTATATTAAAAAAATTGCAAGGAATCCTTGTCAAGTGATGGCCTGTTCAATGGGTTCTGCCTGCTTCTTGGTTTTTCTTTTATTCATTTTTTTGGTTACAGGCGTAATTGAATTTAAGTTAGATACCAGCCCCGACTCGTTTAATGTTAAAGGGGATGATCTAGCTGACCGTTATGATGCACAGACTGCACTTAAAAGAAAAACACGAGATAAAGGTCCGTCGGGATTTAATTTTGATGCGGAAGCGGATAAAGCGGATAAACTTAAAATTGAAAACGAAACGAAAAAGGTATTTGACACGAAAGTAATTTCTTTTTATTATGAAGTTAAAAATGGAAAAGAACACATACCTGATGGTGGTGCAGGTGGTAACATTTTTGATGCAGAAAACATACAGGAAATTTTAGATTTTGAAAATAAATTATTAAAAATGACTCGGTATCAACAAAAATATTGTGCTAGAAAAGATGAGCTTTGGAGCAATAATTGCCTAGGATATACATTGTCTCCTCGAATGTTTGGGTACAGTACATCCCAATCATTGCACCCACCTTTTAAAAGCTGTTGTGAATGCAATGGAAACATTTCTAATAGTAAAACTGGTCCGTGTGCCCCTAAATCTGTTGCACCAATTTGTGTATACAATAGCGCAAAATACCCCAAAGCTATCGTACCGTATACAGATGGAGATGGCCACACTATTGGCGGTAGTTTTACTAAAAATAATTTAGACTCCGTTCTTACATCATTGGCTTTGACCTTCAAATGTAAAAAAGAGCAATTGCCACCAGGTGTACAAATGTTTAAATTTTTTTTTGAAAAGAAGTATTCAATTGATAATCCAAAAACATCCTGTTCAAGAAGTATTTTACCATTGATGTATTGGATTAATAAAAACAAATTGTATGATTTTGAAGCAGAGTTAAAAGGTTTGTCTGGTGCGGAAAGAGACGAAAAAGAAGATACGTTTTGGAATGAATTTTGGCATGAATACTATAGGCCAGACCTTCACGATTACGTTATAAATGAAATTAAACCTATGGTGGACGAGCATAATGCAAAAGAAACAACAAAAGTACGAATTTCTTTTGTTGGCCCATTTATCATTGACAATGAAATTCTTTCTGGCATAATGGGTTCTGCACAAATTGTAGCAATTGCCATTTTAATTGTTTTATTTTACATAATTTACCATACCGGATCGATTTTTTTAGGTTGTTTAGGTCAACTTCATGTTGTAATATCATTTCCTGTTACATGGTTTTTATACCGTTGTGTATTTCAATATACATACATGGGTTTTTTGAATTTTACCTCAATGTTTATTATCATAGGTATCGGGGCGGATGACATATTCGTTTTCATCGATGCGTGGCAACAAGCATTGCTGGAAGGCCCAGAAGTTAATAAAAATTTAGAAACGCGTTTAAACTGGGCATGGAACAGGGCGGCAAAGGCAATGTTAATTACATCTTTAACGGACGCGGCTGCATTTTATATTAACATTGTTAGTATTGTAATCGTTGTTCGAAATTTTGGCATATTTATGGGAACAATAATATTGATAAATTACCTTTTAGTCATTACGTGGTACCCCTCCGTTGTTGTTGTGTATACAAAATTATGGCCTAATAAAAAGCAATGGAAACCACGTTGTAAAAGCGTATGGCCTTGTTGGAGTAAAATATTTCCAGAACCACAAATTGTTCCGATTGTTGATGGAGAAGGCGTGGGGGAAAGAGTAAATTCAGGGGGAAAGAAAAAAGGAAATAAGATTGAAATATTTTTTAATGACTTTTTTGCACCAAAATTGTTTAAAGATTTAAAAACTCGTTCTGTTATCGCCCTTTTATTTGCAATTATGATCGGTATTTTCCTTGCATTTGCGTTTCAAATTAAAGCTTCAGAAAAAGATTGGACAGTGGAAGTTTTTCCAAATACAACGAATTTCATGCGTTGGGTTAACGTTATGAGCAGATTCGAGGGCGAGCGAGATTTTAGTGTTGGGGAGTTTCTATGGGGTATGGGTTCAAATGGTATGAAAGCAGTAAATCGAGAAGGGACGGATACAAATAATCCCTGGGATTTTGGTAAACCTGTTTTTGATGAAAATTTTAATCCATATACAACCAAGGCACAACAACACGTCATTGATACGTGTAACATATTCCGTAAAAACAAACATGTCAGAGCAGACCCAGTCTATAAAAAAGAAGGTGGTGTCTACTGTTTTATGGAGCATTTTCGCGATTGGGTCATTGCATTAAATTATACATTTCCAGTGCCGGAGAAAAAGAAATTCAATACATTAATGGCAAGATTTACAGATCAACCGTCAAAACTAGTTTGTAATGCTGGAAATTACCCAGCAAACGAGTCTGGTTGTGTTGAATATTATGAAACGATTAAGAATTACCCTTCAACGCTAAGGGTTGGCGCTGATAATTTACACATGGCGTGGAGGGGGTTTGTACGATGGCGTTGTCCAAATGATGATATAGAGAAATGTGACCCACCAGGCGATATTGCAATGTATCGATTGTATTACAATGTATCGATTAAATGGGATAAAGGAGCTATATACGCACGTCCGATAGCAGATGACTTAGAAAAGTCAATGATAGAAGCGAATGAACTGGCGGGTGAAGATTTCGTTGGGTTTCAATTCATACGGAATTTATATGTCAATATGCGTACGCAAGAAATCATGTACACCGCCTCTTTTATCGGCGCAAGCGTTTCTTGCGTTGTTGCTTTTGCCGTTTTAACACTTTCAACGATGAATATTTTAATTGCTGCATATGCAATGATAAATATTTCTTTTATCGTTATTTGTTGCATCGGATTTATGGTCGTTGTTGGATGGCAATTAGGTACAATTGAAGGTATATTGGTTACCATTTGTATCGGTTTTTCCGTTGATTTTGTCGTTCACATTGCAATTGCATATGTTGAAAGTGATGCGACGTTAAAACGATATGAAAAAACCAAGACAGCATTGGCGGAAATGGGTACCTCCGTCCTTGGTGCTACGTTAACAACCGGTGTAAGTTCTATTATTATGATATTTAGCCCAATGCTACCTTTTAGTAAAATTGGTATATTTATTACGTTTGATATATCGATATCTTTGTTATTTGCAATTGGTTTGTTTCCAGCCATGTTGGCAACGTTTGGTCCAGAAGGGAAAAGTGGTAGCATTAAACATATATTGTGTCACAATGGGTGTCCATGGAAGAGGAATAGTAAAAAGAATAAGGAAGGAGGAGTTGAATAGAAAGAAAGATGACTAGATGAAAAAAGTAGAGAGGATCCTCTCTTGAAAAAAGGGTAGCTGATCGAAAATCAATCGAAATCTAAATATTATAACTAAAAAGCCTTGTAAATGAGACGCACACAAATTTAACTTAGATTTTAACCATGCTATACAACAATATAAAAAAGATGGATCAAACGCGGGTATCAACAATCAACAAGTGGAACTTCTTGGATGAGGATAGACGTATTATAAAATACAGGTTTATAAAAATATTATATTTAATATTTATATTTATGATATGTACTACCAACTACAAACAAAATACTATACAAATCTAATACGTCGCTACGCTCCTTGCTCCATTTTACATTTTAAAAGTAGTGAAGCAGACAGTGTATAGTGGAGACACCATTAGTGTGAAGGGACCGAGTAATACAAAATACAAATAGGCACTATAGCTCGAATTTATATTATAAAATGTTCTCTTACTCGAATTTATATATATATATTAATAGAACGGTAAAAAATTTTTATATAACATATGAGTAAGAGAAAAACACATATATTATTATGGCACACTCTGTGGATTTCAATGAACTCTATCGCAATGTTACGATTCATTGTCCATCTTTCAGTTTAGTGAGATAGATTTGTCTCAGTTATTGTATTCTTTCTGGAGAGTAGGAATTATCATGAGTAAATTAAAAATAAATTATGCATTAATTAAATAAATTTATTAATAAGAGAGAATTTTTTATCATGTTATATTATTTTTTTATAAAAAATACGAGTGTTATTTTTTGAGATTGCCTGGATTTGCTACCTCCTCCCCTTCTTCTACTTCTCCGTATATATAATTTATATGTATATAAAATGTTCTCTTACTCATATATTATATAAATTTCATATATATATAAATTTTAACCATCATTATATATATGATATCGCATTAATTACTTTTTTTACTTCTTCTTACTATGGTGAAATGATATTGGTAGATCATATTGGCTAGTTTCACTGATTACACTTGTCGTACTTATAATTGGCATTGATTGTGCATTTTTCATCATCATTTGTTGATTATTGTTTTGTTCTTGTTCCTCTTTTAATTCTTCTTTTAATTCATTTAAAAATGTATCTGCGTTAATGCTACCATTGCTACTAATGATACTACTATCGCCTTTTAAACGATTAATAATTGGATCGATTTTACTACTACGTGATATACCTGCACTTTGTGGACGTCGTCTAATACGTCCACGATTATTACGTCTACGTTGTAATTCCATATCTAATATACGTTGTTCCACTTCATTCCGTGTTTTTTCACTTGCAACTAATTGTGTTTTAACCGTATCTAATTCAATTTGATATCGTTGTGCTGCCATACGTGTACTTGTCAATGCTGTTTTCTTTTTATGTTCTGACATCATAAAACTTTTTAACATTTTAGTTAAATCTTGTACACGTTGTTCACTTGCTAATAATTTCTTTTTATAATATGCTGCATATGATGGATTTTGATCAGCAATTTCTTTAATACGATTACGTGTTAATGAATGTGTAATAGCTTTTTGATTTAAATTTCTTTTTTTCTTTTCAAACATTTCATTATATTTACCTTTCATTGATGCAATCATATTTGCACGATCTTCTGCCAAACGTGAGACCATAATATATTTCTCTTTTAATTGTGATAATTCTTTTTGTGCTTTGTACCTACATATATATATATATATATATATATTGAATTGTACAATGTTAATCATACATTTTATTATAATTAATTTTGTTAGTTTTTTTTTTTTTTTAATAATATTATAAACATTGAAACTATAGATAGATAAAGACAGATATATATATATATATATATAAACAGAAAGTACATACATTTGTTGTTCTGAATATTGACTTTTTGCTTCAGCTGTTGTATATTTTGCTAATTTTAAATTTTGTTTATAACTTGCTAATTCACGTTTTAAATGTTTCATTTCACTTTCTAATTTATCATTTCTTGCTTTTAAATTATTTGATTGCATTAATTGATGATTTAAACGTTTTAATTCAGTTTGATGCAATGTATCACTACGTAATAATTGACGTTCTGAATATAATTGTTGTGTATGTAATTTTTCTTGTAATTGCGCAATTTGCATTTCACTTTTCTCTGCTTTATGTACTCTATCCCATGCTTCTTTTAATTTCATTTCATTTTCTTTGATCATTAAATCACCTTCTAATATACGTTCTTTTAAATCTTCAATTTTATGATCAGCTATTTCTACCATATGTTTTGCTTCATCCATTACAATTTTTTTACTATGTTCCGCTTTTTCCATACGTTTAATTGCATCTTGACGGCGTGCATTGGCTTCTTGAATCTTTTCATGCAATTGTTGATGCATATGATTCATACGATTGACTTCATTCACATGTACATTTTGTTTCCGATCTAAACTACCTTTTAATTCACGTTCGTAATCTTCTTTAAATGCAAATTGTATACGTATATTTGCACGTAAATGATCTAATACAACTAATATATCATTATTGCATTCATTTAATAAATTTCGTTTTTCTTTTTCAATATCTTGTGCACGTATCATTTGATTTGAATTATTGTTGTTATTATTGAAATCATCCATACTGCGATCTCGTATTTCAAAATACAATTCTAACAATGCATTTTCAATGGTATTGACTAATTTAACACGTCTTGTTAATTTTTTTATTTTTGATTTCATATCTGCTGTAATTTCATGATGTTGTGACTTTAAATTTGTAATTTCTTTCTCACTACGATATAATTTACTTTGTATATTATCACGTTCATGTTCACTACGTAATACTTGTTCTTTTAAATTTTCCAATTCATTGTATAAACGTTCTATTTCTTCACGTGTTTCATCTGGTATTTTTGTTTTTTTACGAGTGGTTTAGGAGAAGAAATATATGTTAGTGTTGTTATTATTATTATTTTGTTTGTTTGTAGTTATATCTATCTATATATATATACATACCACGTTCATTTAATAATATTTCTAATTGTTCTTTTGTTTTTGTTGGTGAATTTGGACCACCACTAAAATTAATTGGTGATGATGCGGTTGTATTTGTTTGTATACGTCGCTGTTGTTGTTGTTGGCGTTGTTGTCTAGATGGGGATGATTTTATAGGTATTGTTTTTGTATCGACTGATAATAATTTTTTTTTTCCAGTTGATTTTGAACTAGAAGTAGAAGAATTGGGTGTGGATGCGTTGGAATTTCTATTATTTTTATTCTTCTTCTTATTATAATTTGTTTGTGAACGTTTATTATCATCTTTACCACGCATTGGTAAACGTGAACCACTACCTTTCATCGACATGTTTGTATAGGTAAATATATATTTGTTTGATTGTTATTCTATTTGTTAAATTATATATATATCGAAAATGATGGTTCTAACGTTAAAAAAACAATGTTATTAATATACGTCCAGAAATGTCGTGAAATGAAATATATATATATATTTATTTCAAACTCAATTTGTATAATAGAAATGAATCAAACGATGAAACAGGTAAGATTCTATACAGGTAATTGTCTTTACTTTTTATATATATATATATATATATATATATTGTTACATCTATCTTCTACACAAACGCCTTAGGGCATTGCATCGTTCATATACCTTTTTATTGAAAGTTTTTGTTTTTTTGATTTTTTTTTTCATTTTTTATTAATTTTTTATTAAACGTTTTGATAGGCATGTTTTATCGTATACTGCGTGATAGTAGGCATATAACAGGTAATTGTGAGGATAGTAGTTGTACTTAGATTTGCGACCTACAAGATTATAGATGACGACCAAATTTTTTTTTTTTTATTTTTTTGTGTATTTTTTCGCTGATTTTTCACCAATAAATTCTTCTGAAAATTCTAACTGCCAAAAATCTTTGAGAATTTATTTGGAAATATTGTATAAAATTTAATAAAAAAGGTATTAATAATACAAATACAAATGTATTTGATAAATAAAAATAATTATAAGAAAATCTTGCCTAAAAACGAATGTAATAAATCGGGAATATGAATATAATAATGTGATAATTGGAATATGAGAGTGTGGGCGTTTGAAAACTTAACCGTAAATAATTGATTTATAGTATATGGAAATACCATTTCAGTGACTTATGATATAGGATATGGTAGTTGGTAGTATAGAAATATATATTAGCACTAATTAACACAATACTTGTACATACCATTGCATCGAGACTGTAATACAGGTACATATACCATTGCATCGAGACTGTAATACATTAAACCTTGTAAATAAGACGGATGAAACTCTCCTCCTCAAAACAGACGGGTTCTAATTAGTACAGATTTAGTATAGTATAAATATATATTTGATAGGATAATATAAACAATCGGATATTCTAGATATTTTCATCCAATTAACATTGGTCATTTTTGGATTTTATGAATTAATTATCTCCCAAGATCTACCGATCAAATATATATATATACTATACTAAATCTGCACTAATTAGAACCCGTCTGTTTTTGGGGAGAGTTTCATCCGTCTTATATACAGGTACATACCATTGCATCGAGACTGTAATACAGGTACATACCATTGCATAGAGACTGTAATACAGGTACATACCATTGCATAGAGACTGTAATACAGGTACATACCATTGCATCGAGACGGTAATACAGGTACATACCATTGCATCGAGACGGTAATACAGGTACATACCATTGCATCGAGACTGTAATACAGGTACATACCATTACCATATGTAGTGAATGTCTTGTGTATAATGGTATGTAATGGTAAATTCATTATACAGGTAATACCATTACCATATGTAGTGAATATCTTGTGTATAATGGTGTGTAATGGTAAATTCATTATACAGGTAATACCATTACCATATGTAGTGAATATCTTGTGTATAATGGTATGTAATGGTAAATTCATTATACAGGTAATACCATTACCATATGTAGTGAATATCTTGTGTATAATGGTATGTAATGGTAAATTCATATGTTTCCATCCTACCATCATAGTCTAAAATCCACTTCAAGTACATTATTTCCCGGATATGATAGGTAATTTGTTTCTTGACACAAATTACTATGGACATAGCATTGTAAAAATGAATGGTCAATTAGCGAAGTTTCCTACTTTCCAGCTTCCCTATCAACATCTCCATAAACTATACTTAAATATAATATTAGAATACTGTCATTCCGTCACTACCCTATCATAATGCACATATGTATACTTCAATACGATATTAGACTACTATATCAGGAGGAAAATAGGTCAACAATCGATTTTATCAAAAACGCAAAAATCTGCTCTATTCACGCATATATTATATGTATTTTAGTATTCCTCACGATTCACTTTAGTCAATACTGTGCTGTTATATATTTCGATCTCATTAACAGGCATTTATTCGGATTTTCTACGTATGATCTTCATTTCGAGTCGGTTTGCAATGGTACGTCCCTTGTAATCCTGACGGTTCATTCAATAATTTATGTAACATTTCATGTTGTTTTTTTATGTCCAGAATGGTAGGCATGAATATTCATAGTCTAATTTTAAAACATATACTGTGTATATACTATGCATATTTCATATTTTGTAAGAATATATATCAATATACTTGATGATATACATAAGTACCTATATAGCGAGTACGTTTATACTTAGAAAATCGATGTCGAAAATTGAAAAAATACAAAAATTGAACAAAAAATTTAACAAAAAAAAAGAGTTTTTATTCAACAAAAAAAAGTAATTAAAAAACGCGAGACGTAACGCAAAGTAAAAGTGTTGACAAAAAAGAACAAATCAAAAAAAACAACAAATTTGAAGAAGAAATAATCATGTCGTTAAATACATCAAGCAAAATTATCAAAGCAAAAGGTAAGTGTGAATCGATACTTCATATATTTCTATTATAGGTTATTATTGTAATGTAATGTTTTTTTTTTTTTTGGTTGTTAATGGTTAAAAAATGACGGGGAAATAATGATAATTACTTGTATCGATGTTGGAAAAAATGAATATGTTGTTCGAATATATCTTATATATATATATATGTATTGTTGCAATATTATCTCTACAAAAAGATATATTGTATATATTGAATACATAAACATTTCATCAATCGATATCATGAATCATTATTATTATTTTCCTTCCGTCATCTGTCATATAACAACAAGAAAAAAAGCAGCAAAAAAACAATAACAACCACAATATAAATCTATATATATATATATATACATATCCTTTCTCTTTCTTTCTTTCATATCCAACACAACATCATCAATACAAATATATACTAACAAATATAATATATATACATACACACACAAATATATATATATATAGGTGCACAACCTGATGAATTTGAAAAACGTGTAAGCAAAGCATTATTCGATTTGGAAATGTCTGGTTCCATGAAATCCGATTTATCCCGTTTATATATCGTAGCAGCAAAAGAAGTAGAAGTACCAGGTGGTAAACCAGCTATTGTATGTTTTGTACCATTTAAATTATTACGTGCATTCCACACCGTACAAGCACAATTAATCCGTGAGATGGAAAAGAAATTCAATGGACAACATGTATTAATCATTGCACAAAGGCAAATCTACGGTATGTCATACAAACGTAGAACATCCAAAGGTAGCAAAGGACCAAGACCACGTAGTCGTACATTAACCAATGTACAAGAAGCCATTTTGGATGATTTAGTATACCCAACGGAGATTGTTGGTAAAAGGACACGTTTTGCAACGGATGGTAGTAAAACAATGAAAGTATTGTTAGATCCAAAAGATCAAGTGAATGTCGAGACGAAATTGGATACATTTGCAACTGTATACAAAACATTAACACAAAAAGATGTTGTTTTTGAATTTCCAGTACAAGAATCATAAATATTATATAAATAAATGCTAATAATCAAAAGGTATATATTTGTTTATTATATATGTATGTAAACGAATTTTGTGTTGGTTGAGTGAGGAGTGTCAATGCACAAATGGTAGTTTATGTATATAATAATATATGTATATATATATATTTGATATTTGGAAATATGAATGATGGAGAGAAACGGGGAAGGATGGAAAGACAGGAAGAAGATGATTGATGTTAATATAAATAATATTATATATGAAAGACATTTGGAAAAGTATGATAATGTGTGTGTGTGTTCAAACGGGAAAGAATGTAAAAATCATTAAAATACTACCTACAAATTTTTTAACAAATTGTTTGCTTTTTAGTTTTTAAATTTTTAATTTTTGGGAGAAACCGTGATCCGGGGGAAACATGAGTTCTTAATTTTGTGTCTCTCTTCTCTCTTCTCTCTCCATCTCTCCTCTTTTTTATAACTCTTGTTGCCACTTTTCACCGTCCTGTGTCCGTATTTTTACCACATGGGGAAGTAAAATTATGTAATACACACTGGTATGGAACTTTCAAATTAAAAAAAAATCAATTTAATTTACTCAACATATTATCAATCACCATATTCAAACGTTTACTGGCATTTGTATTATCATCCACTGGTTTACCACTTTCACATGCTTTTAAATAATCCGTATCCAATGGTAATGAACCTAAATATGGTACCGAAAATTTCTTTGCCATCTCTTTTGGTGTATCAACTGATGCACCAGTCGTTGTCGTCGTTGTTGTTGTAAATATATTTGTAAATACAGAACAATTTAATAATTCAGGTAAATGTGTTTTGATTTTCAACATCATATCATTTGTTACATCGTTACCAGTATCGTTATTAATGATATTTAATTTATTTAAATTATTATCAGTTGTTGACGATGATGCAAATGGCAAGATGAAACCAGACATGTTTTCAACGATACCTAACACATTTAAATGTGTTTTCTTGCAAAAATTCAATTCTTTACGTACATCACCCATGGATGCTTCTTGCGGGGTAGTGATCACGACGCAACCATCTTTACCATCTTGTAAACATCCTTTTAAATATTGCACAATGGAAATATGTTCATCACTAGTACCTGGTGGTGTATCGACTATTAAATAATCCAATTCACCCCAATCAACATCCTGTATGTGTGTATATATATATATATATATTTTATGTGTGTATTTAGGTTTGCATTGAGTTAGAAAAAAAAAAGTTGTATAATTGTATGATTTTCTACATATACACCACAATGTAATTGAATTGGTATATAATTGTATATATATAGTTTCCATCGTATATATATATATATATACATCGTTTACTTACTGTTAAAAATTGTTTAATCAATGCATTTTTACGTGGCCCACGCCATATAACTGCACTATCATTATCTGGTAACATGAAACCAACACTTATGACGGCAACCATGCCACCATCCATTTCCATATTGTTATTGTTCTCTAAATCATCCTCAACATCTTGTTCATTACCATCTGGTGTGACATATACTGGACTCCATCCATCACCACTATTATGAACTTCACTATTTTTCAATCCTAACATCAATGGTATCGAGGGGCCACAAATATCAATATCTAATAAACCAACACGATGTCCACTATGTTTGTGTGTGTGTATATATATATAATAGGTTAGTTATTTTGTTTTTGTATATAAATTAGATTAAAATGATTAACTTACCGCTTTGCTAAATTAAAAGCCATTTGTGCACTAAAAGTCGATTTACCAACACCACCTTTACCAGATAATACTAATATTTTATGTTTAATATCACCAATACATGCATTGACTTCTTTGTTGATCTGTTGTGATTTCGTACGTGCCTCTCCAGATGCGCATAATGATTGATTTGGACAACCATCACATGAACTTACTTTACCAGCTTGTTCTGAATTTGTACCAACACATGTTTTATTTGCATTTGTTGGTACGTCTAATTTATTCGAATTATTATTATTATTATTGGTAGTAGGAGTAGTATTCGTCGTATCGTTTGTATTATTTGTGATTGATGCCATGTTTGATTTGTGTATGTATGTATATATTGTTACAATTCTTAGAAAATATGAATATGACTGTGT
>Ga0099797_100680_pt1 | contig 20807 bp, 12 predicted proteins | sample Uncmet_Sort48C_1_FD_89871 | JGI IMG/M metagenome (GOLD analysis project Ga0099797, IMG submission 89871) | Marine eukaryotic communities from CALCOFI LINE 67, Pacific Ocean - C012_Sort48C_1 | ecosystem: Environmental > Aquatic > Marine > Oceanic | place: Pacific Ocean: Monterey Bay | collected...
TAGTACCCTGTTGTTGTTGCTGTTGTACAGTTGCTGCTCCACCAGTACCTGCTAGTACTGGGTCAGCAGTTTCAGCTGACTCGCCTGATTCTGTAGTTTCAGCTGTATCAGTATTAGCATTACTAGTGCCAATATTCAAATCCGGAAGTAGATTGAAAGCTGGCATAAACAATGCAGGATTGAAGATATTTCCATAAGTACTCCCACCACCTCCTCCTCCTCCAAACATATTCCCAGCTCCTCCAAACAATGACCCTCCTTGTTGCTGGCCTTGACCACCTTGGCCACCACGACTAGATTTTCTTTTCCTTCTAGCTTCTTTTCGTTGTTCGGCTCGTGCATCTTTCCCTAGTGTAATAGATGCCTGTCCTTCCAGTAACAAAGGTTCTGCTGCTTCTTCAACATCTCCATCATCACTACTACTCTCATCATCGTCGCCACTGCTTGTCTTTGAATTAGTACTTTTGCTATAGATTCGTTTTGAAATACTTTTCATCAAACCAGAAACCATACCAGTAGAAGATGCTACGTCTTTGTCGTTTTTGCTCCCACCACCTCCTCGTCGTTTTGAACCGCCGCTCACATCACTTTCATTATCAGATACTATGTGAGAACTTTGTTTTGAACTAGTTTTAGGAACTTTAGGCGCTTTAGGCTCGTCATCATCATCTGGTGCATATGCTGCTGCGAGAACATTCGACGTTTGAAACATATTAGTTATTGAGATCAAGGCACTAGTCCTTTTTATACTCTTATCCTGTTCTCTCGATGAACTCCGACCTGATTCTCTTCCTTTACCAGCGCCTTTTAAATTCAAATTGAACCCAGATTGACGATTGCGATATGCAGAGACGGGATTTTGCGGCAGATTTTTGTTCGCGGTGCTCGCCCTTGCCGTCGATTGTCTATTGCGTAGTTCATTACTGGTTTGAACAACTTCAGAATTTCGCACTTCCCGAAGATCAATTTCCGACGTTAATGGACTACTGTTACGGGGGCTACCCTTTGGTTGGTTCGAAGAGGAAGACGACATTATATCTGATTTGATTCAAATTCCAAAAAATAAGAATGAAAATACAATCAAATCATAATCAATCAAATCTTATGTTCGGAAACAATAAACATAATCAATCAATGTATCGCCTGGGGAATATTCATCCGTTTGAGAAACAAGAAACTGACACACCAACTAGAATGCATATTAACTACTAATATTGAGAATGCATCTTACTATCTGACACAATATATGAACAGAGAAACACACATCTTGCAAATAGATGCAAAATGCACCTATGCTAAATATAATATATTGAACAAGATTGAAATCCCTGCAATATTGAAAAATCTTGCATGATAAAAATAGATAGTGTCACACAATAAAGACCGACATCTCCCATCATAAATTGCCACACATAATTTACACATCAGATTGAAAAAAATAGTTAAACCGGTATGTGCAGCCATTGCAAACAAAAACATCTGCAGCGACGAAATTTCCGTCATGATTGATCTGATCACGCAAAAGAAAATGAAATACAAGAAGATCAATGAGAAAAAATAGAAAATAAACACAACTTTTTTTTTGGATTTGACGGCTATTAATGTCCATTACACTGCTGACATTCCCAACACGATAATATTGAATTCACACCGCAAATCCATGGTGGACTTTGCCCCTTTCACACAGAAAACGATATAGAGATCGATCATATATGTTTTGAGAACTCATTTTGTCAACCCGGAATTCTCGTGAACAACATTTACCTGATAGATACCAAGATCGGAACTCCCAATTGAACTATATGTGCAGATTCAACACTGTCAAATCGACACAGGCTTTTGCCTGTGTCGACTTTCCTTGACGGTCGAAAACAAACAAAATTCAATAATCCTGACACATGTCAGGAATAAATTGACTCCCATAATTTAACACGTCAAACAGAAATGTCGCATATTCATTGATAGCATGGATCGTTTTCCAATTAAAATTGCATTGACATTTTTCGCACGGCAGTATCAAGAAGTCAATGATAGCCGCTGCCATCAACTCGCGCTGCTATTAAACACGCAGTTAACTTCCAGCGTCGCAGCGAAAAATTAATCCAAATCACCTTAAAGGTGCCACCTTTACTACTACCTTCCACTCATATAATTTTGAAAAGAAGTCCGATCCAATGAGCCCATACCATTTATAGACCCATTTATCGTATTAAAACCTCGATCCTTTGAGCCTCCACTTCGATCCTTTGAATTACCTCCACTACCACCTCCCCCATAACCTCCACTACCTCCTCCGAGTCCACCACCACCTCCACCCTCAATTGTCATTTCATCTCCTGTCGGCATTTTTTCCGCTTGACTACTTGTTATTCTATTCAAAAACATAAACACATCCGTTCCATGATTCGGAATACTATGTAATTCCAATCCACCTCCCAAATACCTACAATACAATGCACTCAACGGCAATCCACAACCCCCACCCGCAAATGAAATATGTCGCGATTCTGATATCGACTCACTTGCATATCTCATTATCTCCTCATCAGTAATAACATCATCAACTCTCCTATCTGCTTGATCATCAGATTCTGCAGTACTTTGCAAATAGGACCAAATCAATGGTATTTTATGAACTGCGATTCCACCACCTTCATCCCTGACCCTGATGCCGCATGATTGTGAATCCCCTGTGATTGTGACTTTAATGGGTCTCTTGTTCACCTCTTCTTGGCCGTGGTGGCCGTACGCTTGGATCGTCGCACGCGCAGAATTTTTCAATAACTCAAATAGAACGAAATGTAAATGCAGTCTTGGGTACGGGAATTGAATCCTTTCACTACTTTTACTTGTAATTTCAAAACATGGATTCACCCCATACGTCTTATTCGCAAGCGATGTACAACTCTTCGCCGCAGCTTCGCAAACCGCCATTGGATCACAATGTTCATCTATGAATTTTGGATTTTCTGGCTCGGCCAATTCCAAAAATCTTTGGATCAGCAAATTCGTCGATATTCTACCGACGAAAAATTTCTCAAGTATTTCATTTGTATCTTCCAAAGGTAAATCCAACGATGCACAACCTCTAATCAATCTCACTGTATGTTTATGACGATCTCGGATTTTCACAATCGATTCATGGAGCTGTTTCATTATCGTTGGCTTGATTTGGATTGCGGAACTGGATGCTGTTGTCGCGGTGGAAGCAGACATAGTATGCCCGATAGAGTCTTCTCCTAAATATTCGACACTGTCGATGAAACTCCTCAAATCTTTGAAACTTTGTACGTACAAGTTCCTAACCATACGTAGTTGATCTGATGAGTGCCATTTTGGGATTGATTGAATTAGTTTTATACGATGCGCATACCGAACTGGGAGTTCGGTGATTAAAACTTTGCCAAGTTCTTCGGTATTTTTGTAGGAAAGAATCTCGTGAATGGTGAATGGCGTTGGATTCCGCAACCCTAACGAGACAATTTCTGCATTCAGTAACTCTTCCAACCTGGCTTCAGAAATAGTTTTCGCATTTTTAATTCGTCGCGGTGCTTTTGCCGGATCTAGTTCATGAAAAGTGCCATCATGTGATGTTAAAAATGAGTCGTCAAAGTCGTCTCCGTCGCTGCCACCGCTGGAAGATGAGAAACCACGATCACCACCTGATCCACCTCTACTACTCGAAGAAGAACTGCTACTGCTGCTACCTCCCGATGAAAAATTTTTATTTACGGCTGACAACACGGGGTCACCAATTGTTTCCATTGAATCTTCGTGACAATCCGGATCATTTGCAACGCTCGGAGACGGTGTTATCGCTTCTCCAAAGAAGAACTCTGTGGCTGACCAATTCAAGTACAGTCTATTCTTATCCGGCGAGATTACATTATAAACGAGAGTGTCATCGTCGTCCATTGAAGTGTTGCTATCCACGACGCCTCCTATCGTCCATCCCGAATTACTCAAATCATCGCGACTATTAGCAGTGTTTGCAATAGTATTCGAATTGGAACTTCGACCTGTTAACATATCAGATCTCTTGTCTGCTGTGCTAGTGATATTTGGTTTTCTCAACAGCGAACCAGAATCCCACCGAATTCCAGGTCCAGATCCAGGCGTGTATCGTGATCCAGTTGGATATACTTTCCCGCTGACGACACGACTTTTATCACTCGACTTGGTTGCGTCGATAGAAGTTTTGCTATGAGTCACACTTGTTGTGCTATCCCTTACGAAAACGCGACCACCACTTTTGATGTATTCGTTTGGCACACCGTTAGACTTTTTCTGCGGTGCGTTGAAACGCCAATCGTCACTGTTTATACGCACAAACTGTAAATCACTATTTTCATTGTCCTGATCATTTTCTGTTCTCACAACGTGTTTTCTTGTTCTTGCCGTTGCTGCAGCTGCTGAAGATGAAAATGCACGAGTGCATATTAGCTGCTGCTCTGCACGATGACTGTTACTTATACCGTGGGAAAATCTTCGCGCCCAAAGTGTTCGAAGGCAACGTGCTCGCGCGCGAATGAGACGAGCATCTTCGAACTTTGAGATTGCGGTGGCAAACATTGTCATCTTTGAATTCTTGATGTCGTAATCTCAGAAACTGTTGTTTACAACATAGACCAAAATCTGTTACATATCGATCATTGAATCGCTGTACATCTTGTTTGAATGCGAAAATCGTAACATACGAAAAGAGACATCTTATACTATGGCTAAATCATGCAAATTCAAAACTTCAAACTAGTACATATCTCTATGCTTGATTTGGTAAATTGACACGCTATGTTCGTCGAGAATAGGAATTTTGGATGCTGTGCAGAAAATTTTTTGAGTTGACAAAATCAAACCAACTGAACTGTGTTGATTCCCATAAAAATCTGCGATAATACCGGAACGAAAACCGAGGGAACACTTTCTATTCAAACTTCTATGTTAATTCACGACGTGGCGGCATACATCGTTTTGGGTTACACCATGCCAGAATCGACAACATCTACAAATTCACATCTATCTACATAAACAACAAAGCTCAGGTGAAGACTGATTCGATCACAATGCATTTCAAAAAACACTGTCCCAACTTCCGAAATGCAGATTGCTGCGTCAAGAAACGCTACTGCGTGTACCCATGCGTGAATCTAGTCAGACACTACTTCTTGGCTTTCTTCGTGAAATATTTCGCGAAGAAACCTTTTTTCGCCGGCTTTTGCTCAGTTTGTTCTGTTGTGCCACTGTTGCTACTTTTTTCGCTAACTTGCTCTTGCATTTGATTCTGCTGCGCCGGCTTCACGTCTGCGAGAACTCCGTTATTCTTTATTGGATTATTGCCAGGAGTCGCGCTGCTGGCCATGCTAGTACTGGTCGCTGCACCTCTCGCAACGCCTCCCGCACCAACATTGCGTGTGTCACTGCCCCCACTACTGCTTTTACTGACTTGCCGACTCACGTCTTTTTCTTCTGCTCGCACTGCATCAGAACTTCTCGCCGCGCCAGTATCATTCCCCATATCCATGGACCCACTTCGACCCTTTCTCCTTTCCGTCATACTAGCTCGCTTCGCTGGATCGAATCGTAACGAAGAACTGGACCGTGCCAACTTCGGATTATTCGACAGATCCACGGAAGAAGTTCGCGTTTCTCGTCCTCTACGTTGTGGTGAAGCGTCGGTCAAAACAGTAGAGACTGAACTTGTGCTGGTTCTCGGCTTCTCTCCAGGGCCACCTACTGCTCCCTCTGCAGCAACACTACCAACAGTTATTGTTGATGCTTTGTTCGCTGGCTCGAGCTTTTTCTCGGCAGTCGAAGACTGCCCGTTTGCAAGTGCATTTGCATTCGCAAATGCTCGGGATGCTCTGCCTGCTGGTTTCACACCTGTGCTGTTTGTTCTGGATGCGCTTGTTGTGGAACTTGACGAATTTCGAAGAGGTTCACTCTCTGTGTTTTTGTTGGCACCAGGTTCATCAGCTTTACCCTGTCCAAAAAGCGAATTCAAGAATCCGCCGCTGCTATTGCCATTGTCACTCTTTTTATCGTCCGGCTTGTCATGTGCTCTTCTTACTGGACTGCTAACTGTAGTTCTGAATGCAGCACGACCATTCGAATGTTTCATAGAACTCAATGCACTTGGATCCAGCGTTTGCGAAGCCGCGGGTTCTCGTGGCGTCCCCAAACTCCCAGCGGTCGCACTGCTTATTCTTACCCTACTTGCAGACCGTCTTCGATTGTTTCCATCCCTTCCATCGCCATCAACACTGGTCTCACGTTTTGCACTGCCAACTGCTGCACGAATATTCAACGCTTGGGATTCCCGAAGTTTCTTCGTCTCTTCCTCTTTGATTTCTTTCGCGATCTTATCCGCTGCTGTGAATGCTACGTCGTAGAAAATTTGAAACACGCTATTCAGTTGATCACTCGCGTCCGTCAATTGCTTCGGTTGTGGCGCTTTGATTGGTGGCAGAGGCTTGTTATCACTCGACATTGCAGAACCTTGCACCGTCGGAACGGCCACCACTGCCAACAATGCAGATGATGTACTGCTCGCATCGCTTGCATTCTTCACGACAGTTGCTCTGTCTTTGCTTCCAATATTTCCAACGATCTTTTTCAAATCTGCTATGTTCGAACCAAACAATCCCAGATAGCCTGCGAGATTCGCGACATTCATCCGCAAACTGTAATCAAGTTTCTCTGCTTCGCCAAAAATCCCGTCACATCGCTCTCGCCCCTTCAAGAACAATGGGCTATGATAGATATTCAACTCCTGTTCTGTTCCCTTCTGACTATTTTTCAAAGTAACAAAATTTTTCACAAAATCGTACTCTTTCTGAAACGAAGTTGCATCTGCCAACATGTCTTGAAACGTTGGTCGGCTCAATTTTTTCACCCACATTTCAGCAAACGCCTCATTCAGATCCGATTTCATGTCCGCCAATACTTTCGAATCACATGCTACCACACCGTGTAGCAGGTTCTTATCGTTATTCCCTTTGAATTCTGTCAGTTTTTGTAATGAGTCTATGGATATTCCCCAAACGACCTGATTGCCTTTTTCCTTATACCATTTTTCAGAATCTTCTACATCCAGCGACATGTTGATGTAATTTCCTAAAGCAAGTAATAGTTTCAGAAATTTTTTCACTGCTTTAGAGTTTGTCAGCGCGGCTGCCATATCGTTGAGGCATTTCGCTTTCGCCAGCATCGGTGTCCACGGTTTGGTTTTCAAGAATCCCAAAACTCGCAACCTCGGCTGTAACTGCGGAATTTTGCAAAACGGTAACAACTTCACTTCAGCCTTCACGAGTTTCTTTGTTCCAGATTCTTTTTCAACAGCCAGTAGTAATGTGCTTTCCGCTTCGGATGGAGAGCAAACTAGGATACGTTCGAAATGTTCTTCGGTGAACCCGTCTAGGCAACCGTCGGAACTGGCATCGCCATTCAGAATCTTCAATGCGTTATCAATGTCATCGTCCGCTAGACGTGCCACACCAATGCCAACTTCCTGGAGTCTTTTCGAATCTAAAACGCCCTGCTTTTCTTTCGTTGCAGTCGCTTCTTTTTTCTGCGTTGGAGGTAGCGGCTTTGCTACCGCGAAAAATTCTTCCAGCTTTTCCTTATTTATCAATGACGCTGTCGAAAACCGCTCTTTCCGAATTTCTTCCCAAACGCAGCGGATCTCTGTACTGTTTTCATCAATGACGACTGGAAGCGGTTTCCAATGCCAACGCCGACCAAACTTTGGATTGCCTCTGTATGCTGGTTGGAACGCAGCGGTTGCGCCGCCCTTTTTTCCCTTACCTTTTCCGGGACCTTTGCCTGGGCCTTTTCCAGCGCCAGGTAGACCCGGTCCTTTACCGCCAGGTGCAGCTGGACCCTTGCCAGCTGGTGCAGCTGGCCCTTTACCTGGAACTGCAGGACCTTTTCCGGGTGCTGCAGGACCTTTCCCAGGCGCTGCCGGTCCCTTCCCAGGCGCTGCTGGCCCTTTTCCGGTCGCTGCAGGTCCCTTTCCGCCCGGAACTGCGGGACCTTTTCCTCCTTTAGCTGGGCCTTTCGGACCTTTTGCTGGCGTATCTGCTGCTTTTTCCGATACGCCAGTCTCTTTTGATGCATCTTTCGCTGCATCTGCATTTTCTCCTGCATTACTACCTTTTCCAGGCCCTTTCGCTGGTCCTTTAGGTCCTTTACCAGGGCCTTTGCCAGGTCCCTTGCTCGGTCCTTTTTTCGACGATCCTTTCCCGGCAGCAGCAGCATCGCCGTCTTCCTCTCCGTCTTTCTTTGCCCCAACATCATCTTTCCCATAAATCCGTTCTGGAATTATATCAAATAACGACTGATTCATGCGGTCCGGACTGCCGGAATCGTCACTCATTGCACTAATCGCATTTTGAATCGAATGTCTACTCGGTTTGTATCCACCATTCGCAGCTTTTCTTTTTCCACTAGTTGTGTCTTTACTTTTACCCATCCGCAAACTTCGCCTTCTATGCGGCTGATCTTCTAACGCAAAATCATCCGGGCTGCTATCATCAAGTCCGAAATCGTCGTCCTCCTCGTAGCTTTGATTGTATTGCTGCTGATTCCGATGTTGGGCGCCATGTGCACCGTGGGCGCCGCCATCATCGTCGCTGGAGTCAAAGCCTTCAACGGCTGCTTGATTTTCATTATATCCACCGTAATAATTTCCATACTGATCATAGTACTGCGAATATGCTGCTGGACCATAAGAACCCGCTAGATATTGATTATTCCCGCCACCATACCCACCGTAATTCCTCCCTCTACCGTCATACTCGTTATCTGACAGACCTAAATCATCGCTTACCCCCGCTGCATCCATGATCACATTGCCATCTTCATCCATCCTGAATCCTGTCGAACTCGTCGTGGATGTTCGACTCCCTCGTCGATTCCTTGTGGATCTGCTGGTAGCACCGCCACCATAATGTTCGTTATAATATCTATCTCCATACGCAGCTGAAAATGCATTACTATTGATATACTGCCCAGTATTGTGATCGTAAACTACGCCTGTTCCATCATCCTCTTGCAGAAAACTATCATCATCAAATCTTTGATATTGATCAGCCGCGATCCCAAAAGAATGCAATAACAAGTCATTCACTCGATCCAAAATATACTGCCCGGACTTATATGGATTATCCCAAATCGAAAGTCTCGTCTGCTGATTGCAATAGTATTGTTTTCCAGTGTTGTCATCCGTGAACGGACCTGCCCAAATCAAATCTATGTTTTCCAATTCTTGCACCAGTGTTTCACGGTATTCTAATAGACTTTCACCGGTCAACTCTGGACTACTCGTACTATCTTTTACCAATGCATTCCAGACAATGTCAAAACTGGCTTTCATTGGATGCTCTGTCGAGAGTGAACCAGTGTACTCGGACATGTAGAAACCGTTTCGAAGTTCCCAACCAACGGGAACAGGACACGCATGCAAATGTTCCTGTAGCCAATCTCGCATTTCGGTCCAGTAACTACCATCAGTAGCTGCGGTAGCGACGGAAGAAACGCTGTTACGTTTGTTGGTGGTTTGCTCAGCTTGAGCTGCCTGCTGCTGTTGATCATGATAATAGCCTGTAGTGGCAGCTGTAATTGAATCGATGTCCGTTTGCTGCGTACGTTTACTGCTGGATTTTTCTGCTCGGTCATGCTGTGTGTGTTTGGATCCACTACTGCGCGATACTGTTTCTCGATCGTGACCGCGGCTTTGCCCGTGTTTCGAGCTTTTCGAACCTTGTCTGCTGCCAGGTTGAAAATTGTATGTTGGATTACTACTGGCCGCCGCGGATGAATGATGGGTACTACTATGGTGTGAATCTGCTGCAGATGTTGGTTGTGCTGTTGTGCCTGGTGACGTGTCAATACCGTCAGATTTTTTTGGACCATTGCCAGAATTGTTGGTATTTCGCTTTAACCGGGAGAAGAATGACGACATTCTTTTGACTGTGGGAATATCCTACCTAATTCAAATGACAAATATCGCCAAACAGACACACGACGCTTAGTTGCACTGGCTCTAATTGAATCATATTTGAATATGGCATTTCAAATTCACACACGACCGTTGCTGTCAACACACCATAGAATTTCGTGCTGTTCTCAATGCTGCAATTAGTACCTCAATGCCTACTATGCTCATGTTGCGTCACTACACTCAATAAATCAATAATTTCACTCTGTCACTGACCATCTCTTTCAAATTCAGGAACAACGCGTTTGTGCACCGACATCCTGACACCAGATGACATCTTCATCTCAAGACTCCCATGATGCGTCTGCCATTACATTGTTGCATGATGTAACTTGGGGATCAGAACGAAATTCATTGAGTCGGCCCGCCTGTGTCATGACTTTTTTGCGTTCGCACAATATAAAACCTCTATAGTTTTCCCATCAATACGAGGCGGCAATGACCCTTTACCTTCAACTTTCGCTTCTGCAATTCGTTCGTATTTCCATGCATCCCCACCACACCTCTCCAAATCTTCTATCATGATACTCCAGGGTGGTCCGTCCATTAATTGTTTATCATACTCTAACGTCAACAAGTAATACTCCCCCGCGTCCCCCACCATATTCAACAACAAATTCGAATATCTTTCTCGGTCCTCGGGCATCAATGCCACGATGCACGCACGATCCCAAATCAAATCGAATTTTTTTGCTTTGATTTGGGATCGTGCATGTATTGTGGCACTGATACCCGAGAATTTTTTCGCACCATCATCATTGACATTCCATCCGTCTGCAAAAAAATCACCTACAACAAATGTGATTTTCGGTTGCTCTTTGATTTTACAAATTTTGACCTTCTCTGCGCTCGCCCCTCCCGCCGTACTAAATCCGTTCGCCTCCAGAAACTTTTCAAATGCGACTTCTGATAAGTCGACGCCGACGACCTCTGTCACGGTCTCCTGCTGCGCGAACCAGAGTAGATCTTGTGTTGCTCCACAGAGTGGGACTAAGACGCGCCCCTGGATCTTGTTTTTAGGGATTTTCAAAAGCCATGGGTTGTAGTCGGCTTCGTGCCAACCAGTTCGTCCGTTTTCCCAAGATTTCAGCCAGAACTCGGTAGTTCCCCTGGTAGGCATTGAATTTGAATCGGCCGTCATTTGATTTGTAAATCGTATTATGTATAAATGACACACTATTGAAGATGGTTTGTGAATCTTAAACTGCGAAATTCTTGAACATAATGTACTATACCGAGGAAGACAAAACACGATGATTTGATGTAGAATAGTTTCGACATTGAAAAATCCTTGCAAATGACATAACAGGATTTGTATCTCGATATGAACGATGCTATTGTACGACATGATGAACAATTTAACACAGACTGGAAAAACACAAGAAACCCCATGCTAGATCAGCTTGCTCTCTCCTCCAACTCGAAAAATCATTTTTCATTTGCAATTTAGTAATCATCATTATAACAGATTCGTTGTTTTTCACATTTGTGGGCATAACGACTTAATCAAAATATACATTTTTTTAGAAACATATAGTAATCATGCGGGATACGCCAACTGTTCTCTTGGGTTGTAAATCACTTGGATTCAATTCTAAGGATTATTATTTGAATCCGATATAATCAAGGAGGCTTCTATATAAATTCACGATGATTTGTAGTCATGCACAGCAACATCATATGAGAAAACTTCGGCTTTGCTCCGCTTCGACAAACGATTCTCCCAATTCATACCTAATAATCAGTTTTCCATACAAATTGCTCTTCGTCATTGATTGCCAGACAAGTTTTGCCATGGCAGTGTCTGTGTTCCTCGGTGCAGAATTGTCATCTTCTTGGACCAATATGGACTCTTTCTCTTGCGAAAGATCATCTCTTCTGAATCCTGATGGATTCACTGTATGGTGTCAGTCCCGATCTGCCTCTTCCCTTGAATACGGTATTACCATTGACAAATGTTTTGTGTCAAATATGTGCATTTTGGGAAAAATAGAAATTGGAAAATTATCACAGATTTCGATTTAATATACAAAGGAAAAACTTACTTATATTGGAAAACAATGAAAGACGGGGCATAAATTCAACATGATCACAAAAAAAAATTTCATCTGTAATTGCATCAACTCCTCGACCGTTTTCACCATTGATCGCAGAAACATCTTCAACTGCTCTCGATATTTGCAACCGTTTACTGCTCTTGAGATCTGAAAACTTAATATTTGCAACTACTTACTATATTGTCAGGGTACGTTGGAAACGAAAATCATTAATGTACAATACGGGTATTATAGTTCAAATACAATGGGGTTAGCTTGTTCAATGGGCTTTTCAATAGGGGTCGATTTTCAATACAGCCTCAGTCACGTCATCCAATGGGATGATAGACTAAGACTTGCCTAGATAGACGCAGTGCATACACTTCGAATCCGTAGATAGGTGCATTAATGTCACTGCTTTGCGGGACCGGCGGTAAAAGCCTATAACCTAAAAGTCCGAATTTATGTCACTACGAAAATTATAACAAACTACTTTTACAAGGATCATAACCTATATAGTTCCGATCTGCAACTTTTTCCATTTCCATTTCTCCGAAAAACAAACAACTTTCTCCCCCTCCGTCAGCTTCAATTGAGTTCAATCAATAGTTCGAATTTGTTTAGTATCCAGTGTGTCTTTCCTTCCTTCCTTCCCAAGAGAAACAAAGACACAATTTTTTCCAACTTCAACTTCAAAGTTCAAATCAATAAATCCTTCGATTTCCTTGGGTTATTAATCCTTGTAAATTCTATAAATTGCAACTTGCAGAATGTGTTAAATGATGTTTGTTTTAAATTCACAAAGAAAAATTCAATCAATCATAAATATAACTATATCACAGTCTGATATACTTAACTTTGACAAGGGGTTTGTTTAACTACTTTAATTGGTCCCAGATGATAAAAATTAGCAACTCTAGTCGCAATACTCGGGTCCTCCGAGTTTTACTATAACTCAACAACTCTAATACTAGCAAAGAAACATAACTAGTATATGAAGAAACACATAGATGGTAATAAGCAAAGTCAGATAGTATTCAAGTAAATCAGAAAAAATAAAGACGCAGGTTACCAGTCGAACATCTAAATTTTTCTTGTCAATCAAATATTGCTTGTCTCCTCGGAAAAAATTCTAGTTCTCATATGATTACGGAAAATTCTGATCGAATTGATTGATTCATTACTTCCATAGACTCCATCTTCGTCTAGTATTAATAAACACCGAAACACCGCCATGATGATAATTTGCTCCTCGTTCCCAATGTTAATCACTGATCTTGACCTGGTCCTTCCTCTGATTCGAAACACAAACCAAAACGGAAAAAACCAATCTCGTAAAGGAAATCATTATTACATCAACCTTAGATCATTCAGAAAATTCACACCAACGATAAAAATCATAGTTAAAAGAATTTCACATTCACTGTGTAGTAAATATTTTTCTCCGCAAATCTCCCCACAAATCCACTTACACAGTCTTTGAATCAATTCCAAACGATGCTTTATCATGTTTATAAAAACAACGATTACCTCTAGAACAAAAACCAGACATCCAAAATTTACATTGTGCATCTCCTTTACCACCTTTGTTCTCTGCTTTTCTTTTTAAGTCCATCAAGTTCCATTCTGGATCAGCATCGATGTTCAGACAATTGAGTGCTTCTGAGATTTTTTCTTCTAGACCTGTTTTTGGTTTTTCATTGTAAAAATTTTTTGGGTCCATCGTGGTTTCTATGGCGTAAATTCAAATTTCAACACGTTGACAAAAATGAATCTCGAAAAAAACAAACAACACATCTCAAAAACCAAAAACAAAGCCCAACAAAAACCCATAAAAGTTCCAAAATCAAATTGATCAATACCAGCCATAACTCCCATTTCATTATATTCCTTCATCAACCGTGCTTTATGCATAGGAACATACAAATGTCCTTCAAATGGGATATCTAGACCATATTTGTATGAATAGAATCTTGGATCACCGAGGAACAATGATAAATCTTTTGGTTTGAGCTGAGCTACTTCCTTTCCTTCCACACCTTTTCCTTTGCCTTTTGGACTACCTGGAGAACTTTTTGGACTTCCTTCACCCTCCTTTACCTTTGGACTTCCCTCACCTTGACCTTCCTTCTGATTCTTTCCGTCAGTTGTTTCTTTGCTCTCCTTGCTATCAGTGTTTTCTGCTGTTGTTGATGCATCTTTAGGTTCAGATTCTTTTTCATCATCAGTATCATCTTCAACTTCTGCAAATGGTTCGGAAATATCTATTGCGTACCAATCGACATGTTGACCTGAGTTTGTGTGAATGGATTCAATATCGATTGTTGTGTTTGGATTGGCATCTTCTTAAAATTTTTTCGCATGTTTGAATCAAATTGCCGAAAATTCAAATTATACGTGAAAAAATCAAAACCACAAAAATTCAATTTCAACCAAAAAATTGTCCTCGCCTTTATAGTGATTTTAACACGCACAAAAATTCAGCGATGCCAACCGTGGAGAGACAGTTTTCTTCTATGCATCAACCGGCACCCATGCAATGGAGTTTTTTGAAATTGCACAAGTGTTTGACAAATGATGCACTGATTGTAGATTCTAACTTATTGTAGATTCCGGTACAGAAATGAAACCAATGTAAATTAGCAATTCACAATCAACAAAAACAAAAACAACCCAAACCAGAATACCTTCAGCAAATTTGACCAATCTATCCTTATTCTTTTTACATTTTATTCCAGTCACTGTCTTCAATTCCCGAATTGCTGTATCCAACGAATCTTTATCCGCCTTAAAATCACTAATGCCTCCTGGAACACCAAACCAACCCGGCATAACTTTTTGTGATGTGCCTCGAAGTTGGACGAGAAGTGAAAATTGTGGTTCGTCAGATGATTCATCTTTTGCGACCGCCGATGGACTTTTCGCCGTATCGGATTTCGGACTTGTCCCATCTTCAGCTTTTTCAGCATCATCTTTCTTCTCTGGCATCTCTTCCCAATCACCCTCCTCAAAGAACAATGATCGATCTTCAAACGAATGTGGTGCTCTTGGTTTTCGGATCCTGGCCATACCTTCGGCGTCGAGCTCTTTATCTTTAGCGTCCTGCTCATCTTCTGCTCTGTTATCAAGACCAACTCCGGCTGTGTCTTTTGATTTGGACTCTAGATCGAGAGGTGCCGGTTTGCATACAGCGTCTGCCATGGCAGCAGCCATTGGGGACTTTGACGGATCTTTGGATGGCGATTTTGATGGTGATTTTTTTGGACTACCCTTAGGACTAGCTGGATCTTTACTTGGTGTTTTCTTTGGTGATGTTTTAGGACTTGTTTTTGGTGATGTTTTAGGAGAGCCTGCGTTGGATTTTTTATCAGCTTGAGATGCAGTATCAGCAGCAGTACCATCTTGTGGATTTTTTTCAGCTGTCGCTTCTGCAGCTGCGCCTTCTTCGCCTTCTTTTTTCTCTCCATCAGGAGCAACTTCACCACCTCCAGCGGCAGCAGCAGCTTCTTCAGCGGCTTTTTTCTCTTCATAAGCTTTTTTTCGCTCGGCTTGCACTCTCGCATATTCTTCTTTTTTCTTTTCCCGTTCAATTTTGATTAGTTCAAATCTTTCTTTCTTCGCATTTTCATAATCTTCGTAGTCTTGGTCATATTTTTCTTTCGCCTCAACTTTTGCTTTTTCATATCTCTCAACTCCTTCTTGTTTCATGTGTTTTGGCTTCGGCATTTTCACCTTATTGAACACCAATATACATGCATTCTTTCTTACTCTTGGTTCCGGAGTAAATTTTGTTGGTTTTTGTTCATCACCCCAACCTTTCTTACCATCACCACCGTCTTGTTTTCCACCACCAGATTTACCATAAGAATCATATTTTCCTCCGCCTTTACCGTATTTGTCGTTGAATCCTTTAGAACCTTTTTTACCATCCTTTTTACCACCACCACCGAAATCATTACCAAATTTCCCCGGACCAGAGTATCCTTTTTGTGAATTCTTCCCACCATCGTTAAAACCTTTATTTGATCCCATACCTTTGTCCATCATATTGCCACCACCCATGGGTCCACCTGGACCCATTGGACCACCGAAACCTTTATTCATTGGACCTCCCATTGGCCCGCCTGGACCCATCATATTTGGATTCATTCCCATCGGTCCCATTGGACCACCGGGACCCATACCGCCCATTGGACCACCTGGACCGCCCATAGGTCCTCCTCCGCCCATCATTTGTTGTTGTTGCATATTCATCATAGGATTCATCCCCATACCTTTTTGCATCATTGGATTTGGTGGTCCACCTGGACCACCCATAGGACCACCTGGCATACCTCCCATAGGTCCTCCTGGACCTCCCATACCCATAGGTCCTCCTGGCATACCCATTCCACCCATTGGACCACCTGGTCCACCCATAGGTCCACCCATTGGGCCACCTCCTGGCATACCGCCTGGACCACCCATACCGCCTGGCATTCCACCTGGACCACCTGGCATTCCTTTTTGCATCATAGGATTTCCCATCATAGGATTACCCATCATTGGATTTGGACCACCTGGCATTCCACCTGGTTGTCCTGGCATTCCACCAGGCATACCTGGAATTCCTTTTCCTGGCATTGACATTCCTGGATTACCTTGGTGTTTTGTTTTTGTTTTTGTTGTGTGTGAGTTTTGTTGTTGTTGTGTATGAGTTTAAGGTTATTTATGATTGAGCTATAATTGGTTTTTTATGAACTGTTTGGTAAATTTTTTCGCTTGAGAGACCTGTCGACGGATCTTCAAACGCGTTTTTTCGCTCTTGATACAATCAGATCTTACTCTCAAAATTCACCACCGAAAAAACAATAGTCTAAAATAGTTCAAAATCGATGCAGACATCCATCCTGCGGCGATAATACGACCAAAATGTGAATTTATTTTCATCATGATCCTATCGGAAACTCAGCCTTTGAGTTTCACGGTGGATGAAAACAAATTGATTTCCTCGTATATATGCATGTTGTAGATATAATCAAGTCAAACCATGTATATCAGCAACGTAGCGTATACCACCCATTGGCATTCCTCCTGGCATTCCACCCATTGGCATTCCACCTGGCATTCCTGGATTTCCACCTGGCATACCAGGCATACCACCCATTGGTCCTGTCATCATTGGCATACCTTTTTATGTTCAGAATTTGGAAGAGATTTTTGATTTTTCAATCTCTTTGTGTTAGGATGTAGGTCTGCTGCAAAACTGATTTTGGCGAAAGTCTGAGAATAAATTTTGGAACTGCCTTGCTGTTGTCCAACATGATAGCTGCCGTTGAAGATTTGCTCAAATAATTGGATGAAACTCTAATTTATGAAAATAAATCAACCAAAAAACTCAACGACATCAATGTTATAAAAATCATATACCTTTATTCATTTGTTGTGGCATTCCACCACCTGGTGGTCCTCCACCTGGCATACCACCTGGTTGTCCTGGCATTCCTTGCATCTTTGGGTTTTTATGTGTGGTTTATTATTATATCAGGAGGTTTTATACAACTTATTTATACAATGAATGTGCTATAAAGCTTTTGTGGGCAATAATATATGAGGTTGTATGGTAATAATTTGACTTTTTGGGTTTTTCTACTATATTGTACAAGGGTTTTAGTATGCAAATGAAATCTTGTTTCGTATAAATCGCTGATATATGTGAATAATGTCGATAATACTGATCTATAGTTCAATACTAAAATAGAGAAACTCAGAGTCAAACAAGAAGATTCAACTTGAAACTAAAAAGCTTTTTTTGGGTATATACTCGAGTTTTTTTTTTTTCAGTTTTCTTTCTCAACCTTGCGGCCTTGTATAATAATAGCAATTTGTACTAATAGAACTCTTTTGACTTTTATCAACGTTATAGATAATGCTTCTTTTTTATATAACAGAGTTCTTTTCCCCCAGTTTGCATGGTTTGTATTAAATACAGAGAAATTTTTCTGGCTAGTAAATTGAATGACAAATGCTATGTAATAATCACTAATGTAAATTTTACAGATACAAACAAGAAAAAAATGCTAAGCTTCTAGACACCGTCTTAGCTGTGGTAATTGTTGTATTTGTTCAAATGTTGTGTTGCGTTGATGATGGAAAAACAATGCGCTTATTCAACGATGCACTGATTCAATTTCAGGAGAAAACAATCGTCCCATATTCACAATTGAAAGATTGAAACACGAGAATTTTCAACAAGAATTATACGACCAGTTTATTCCCTGAAAAATTTATTGACTGATGAATCTGATAACTCATTCGACTCGAGAAGAGATACCACAAAAAAAAATTTTTCCGAAGATCCATTGACAGTCTGACACTCTACTTCTAATATGGATTTGGAATTCCAAAATAATTGGAATCAACATTTCAATTTGAGAAAATTACGACACAAGACATAGGTTCGACATTGAACACATATTCGCGGAAGAATCAATTCTATCGAAGATTGATTTGCAGCTGTCGGCACAATTTATCACTTCTCACTGGTCCTCACAATCTTCCAGACTACACTGATTACTAGCAAAGACATTGTATCACATAATATATTTTAGATTTTGTCAAGCTAACAACTTCAAAAATCATGCAACATAAAAGAATTCTGTTATCCATGTAACAATTAACTGGACACACCAATACGAATTGCTCGGCCATGAACAAAAGTTTTCCACGGAACATTAATTAGCAGCACCTAAAACGCTGGGGCTTCGCTCGTCGTAAATTCTCCGACATCACCCTTCAAGTTGGTTCCCGGACGCACTTTTGGCACCTCGTACTAGCTGTCTATGAGAAATCGGGTCGCTTTGTCGCAATTATCAGGACCTGCACGTTCAATCGGATTGTCGAAAATGCACCGATCTCGTTTTGCTGTGTTCGTGTGCTGTGCCCGAACTTCGAAATTATATACGTCCACCAATTCTGGAATTGATGGAATTACTGATAATACACTAACATTGTCATCTGTTCATTAGATGGCCCTTGCATCAATTATTGTTTCACTTTTATTAAAACCATTGATACAATACAATACAATTGATAGACTAGGGCCAAAACTTGCTACTGCTAGTGACGAATTTAAAGTTCTTCGGGTCGTGCAAATTGTTGTTTTTGTTGTAATACTGTTTGTTTGGTCGTTGGTGACGTTGTGTGTGTTGTTTGGTAAATTGTTAAATGCTCTGTGTGGTTTGAATGTGATGATTCCTCAACAAAATGCCGAAATCATGGCTCGGCAAGATGCCGATGTACTATGTAGATCTAATTGCGACGAACTTTATAGAAAAAACAACAACACAACATCAAGGGAAAGACTAACTCAATTGAAAACGAATACCATTTTACATTTAAATTGCAGGGAAACATTAATAACATCTAAGGAAAAAATTGGCAGATGATTTCAAATGAAAACATCACGTTTCCCATATTTATTAAATTCCATATTCATCAAATATGCAATGCAACAAGTGTTGATCATGGCACTTGTACTAAGTTGACTTACATACTAACGATGCCGTTGTTGTTGTTAACGATACCCGTCAAAACACCTCCAGACGCCGGCTTGCTGCTTGGCACACCCCCAGACGCCGAATTACTCCTCGCCCCACTTTTTTCACCCGGCGCCAAGGGTTGAGCTGGTCCCCTCATTGCTGGACCGAACCCTGCACCAAGTTCACTAATTCGTTTTGCAGAAGGACGAGCGTCACCTCCTTCAGGAGGAGGAACTATTCCAAATTGATCCCCAGTTATATCCCATTTTTCCGTTGGGAACATCATCCCTACTCCGGTCTTCTCTTTCATTTCATTGACACTTCTTTCGTTTTCCAATGTCTTTCTCACCCCTTCCGTATCAGCAAACCACTTTGAATCAAGCAATTTACCCGTTTGATGTCTGATATTCCACATGATTCCCTGACTATACATGCCTCCATGACTCCATGATATGATTCGAACCATAGTATCCACCAACAGATACGCAATTCCCAAAAATGGCATGAAAACTCCGATAAAAGTTGGACCAATTGTAGTCATCAAGAATTCAACTCGTTTTTGTTGTTTCTCTGTACCCATATGATAGTTGTGCATACTTCCGCTCGGTAGAGGATCAAATGCGCCGAAAGCTTCGAATATATTCAATTCTTTCTTTCCTGCTTTCACATCCTTATAATATTGATACGCTCCCATCACTGCATCACTTAAAATTCCACTCATTATCAAACCAATTAACAATTTAATTCCAAAAACATCTATATTTGAAAAAACATGTCCAATAAGTTCGAAAAATTTCAAAAGCTGTGGCGAATGTTCTGCCATCCATCCTCCTGCCGCGGCCTCGAACGCTTTCCATGAATTTGCTAATGCATCTTTCATGCGATCTAGATGTAGTAAGTGTATCAGCGCCGGCGATTTATCAGCATGACTAGCAGCATCACCACCCGCAGCATGATGAGTGTTGGCAATTTCTCTTACTGCTTTTGAAGCTTTATCGGCGTGGTGTGATGCATGAGTAAGTTCGTTTGCATGATCTCCGACTTTTGGTCTTAATTTTTCTGCAGCTTCAGTGTGTTTTTTGGCTATTTCTTCCAGCTTTTCTTTTTGTTCTTTGATTTGTTCTAGAATCTCTGACGCTTCTTCATGGGTCTCCGCAACCTCCTCAGTCACTTCATATATCCCTTCCTCTACTTCCTCAAGTGGTTCGTTGAATTTTCCCACTTCACTTGATTTTTCCATCATCCATTTAGTTA
>Ga0099797_100681_pt1 | contig 20779 bp, 28 predicted proteins | sample Uncmet_Sort48C_1_FD_89871 | JGI IMG/M metagenome (GOLD analysis project Ga0099797, IMG submission 89871) | Marine eukaryotic communities from CALCOFI LINE 67, Pacific Ocean - C012_Sort48C_1 | ecosystem: Environmental > Aquatic > Marine > Oceanic | place: Pacific Ocean: Monterey Bay | collected...
TCCTATTGCTGGTCAATGTGTGGGGGCGTATCAAGCGCAACCTCCACAATCTTCGCTGTGGCTGGTGATGTGTGAGCTGGCGGACAGCCAGCCGGCCTGTGCTGAACCAGAGCAAGGTGTGCAAATGAGGAGACATCGTGGGCCTAATAGTGCCATTTGTGTATCGACATTTATGTGAAAATTAATATGCCAGTGTGACTCTAGCTAGGAGTTCATTATATTGATTTCGGATGTAAACTTTTGCTGGGGAAGCTTTGCCTTAGGAACTACATGTGATACCTGAGGACCTACATAAGTTGGGGGAGGGCTCAAAGTCCACGGTGCCGATGCGGGGAAGGCGGCCTAATCAAAAACATCCGTATTTTCAACCCGTTCGGTCCAAACGTGCATTGATGCAACACATTGGCTTCATTGATGAAGCGCATTGTTGTTTTTTACCCGCGGCCCAAAAACTCCATTGATGGAATATAATCATGTTGCAGTGTGTCACGCATAAGATCGGATAAGGGCGAAGGGGGGGAAGGAATGCGATGAGCATGAGAAGCCGTAAACCATGATAACAACGACATAACAAGCGCTATAGTTCCGAATACTGTGTACCTCCCGTACACTCATATATATATATATATGTGTATATTCTTGCTCGACTATTTTGTTTGTGTTCATTGTATAGGTGCCAGCATACGTGTTGCGCAGATTACTCGACATGGCCATAGATTTGTTGATATTTGGGGACGATTGAGCAATCCCAGTTATCGATCTATGCTTTGATGTCTGATGTGCAACAAAAGCTACTGGAAGATCGAGTTTACACTTTCTGTACTCACACTGACATGTATCCCAGTTCAGTTGCAAACTGCCTGGCATCATCAAGTGACTCCTGCAACCTTCGTTGGACATATCCCTTGTAGTAGGCACGGATCTGAGGACGAGACTCGTTGGCAGACGAATGCAAGATTCTGAGCTGCGTCAGCCATGTATGACCATAGCTATAACACAGGATGGCTTCAACTCCTGATTCTGCACAACCTTCTTGCTTATTCACCGTTGGAATCATACCTATATTTGAAATTTGTAAAGTCACGGTTTGGTTTGGGCTATTGGTCTAGTTGTTATTTATTTACGAGCCACACGGTTTCTTGAACATCATTTGTGTTGAGAGACATCGATGTTTCAAACTGTTGGAGCCATGGTTTCATAGTTTGGGGCCCTTGGGCCCTTGGGGCCCAAATTACGAACAATACATGGGAAGTACATTGAACACAAGTGAACAACTATATACTGTGGACGATTGTAATTTCTATACATGCTCACATGAGTTTAATAGATGGTGCATGTGTTGCTCACATATGGTATCATATGAGTTTCATACTTGGGCGTCACCAATGGCGGTGCCAAGTGTCAATGCCATTTGAATTTGATGTGTATACAAAGACATCGTGTTCGGTAGAGGTGGCGAAGTTCTCTCAATCTGTACAGAGTCAAGTACAGAGTCAAGTGAAACCAGTGAATGCAAAGTACGTACCTTAGAAACACTACCGCAGCCCAAATGACAAGCATCAAGCGGTCTCAAAGCACTGAGTATCATATCCAAGGGCCAGGCGATCCCAAGACACTGCGCGAGTGCCAGAGCTGCCGGAGCCCATGGCAGGCAGTCTCAGAGCCTGTGCTCGGGCAGCCCGATCAATACTTTCAAAATGAGAGCTGCTCGAACACCTGTTCGAGAGCCGGCGGGCCAAAGACATGCATGGAGCAGCATTCAGCAAGCACCAGACAGACCAAGAGCTTTGCTCTAACAGCTGAAAGCTCAAAGAAACCACAGGAGCGCAGGCAGGCCCAGAGCCTGCTGCTGACTTGTATGGGGGCGTCCTTGTCGGACGGAGCGAGTCAGCCGGGCCAACCATGTTATGCCAATTGTAGGAGCGCCTAGTTGACATTTACGTGGTAGCCCCCGGGTCTTAGAGTCTGAGTTGGAGTCCTGGATGGAATGAGGGCGCTTCATGTGGTGGGGTATGCTGGGTGGCATTGGGCAGTTTGGCGGGTCAGTGCCACAAATACAGCGATGGTTGTATGGCCTGTGTGAGGTCAAGGCCCTGGGGTTTGCCATCAAATGTTTCGGCGCCTTTGGCCTCCACACTCTGCAAGAAAGCGGCACGCTGGCAGAGTTCTGTGAGATGCCGGGGTGGGGTGGCACAGAACCGCTCCGGTACTTGTAGTGAAGAGCGATGCGGACGTTTTGGTATAGCTGGGATAGCATGTGATTCTGGAGTTCACATATAAACAATCTCTGGAAGTTGTAGCATTACAGATCCTAAGTAATATAATCATGATAACGGCTGAATGAAAAGGCTTCATCCGGAATCCAGAACTACACACGCAAATGAAAATAGAAGACCAAGACACTTATCTGCTCCTGATTAGCTGCGCTAGTGTAGGAAGTATGCTGGCGAGCTCTTTTTTTGTTTTGAAAATGTTCGACACCGTGTAAGTCAGAGACCTGGCGATCTACACTTGCAATGACAACTCGTGCATTTATATTATGTCTTATCTTATGGCTCGCTAAGACATTGAAACATATATAGAGCACTTCGTTCCACACAATTACATTGCTTTATGTGTTTGTTTCCTTTCTGGGTGGCGGCTTAAGGTGTTTAGGGAACTGCACAAACTATATGGATGCTTGGCACCCGAAGTAAAAGCCAGTAAAACTAGGTAGAAGCTTCCCAACCAACAACAACCACTTGGAATCTGTCCGAGTTGTAGCAAAGTCTAGGAGGGAAACATAAATAATACGTCAAAGTATACCTTTTGTCAAGCCACTTTCGATGCAAGCATCCAACAGGCAGATCAATGCACCCGATCAAAGCCTTTATAATGTTGTGCACTGTTAATAGGGGCTCATGGACTGTAATTGGGGGGCACTGAAATTGTTGTCCATAAAGTGGTGTTTGGTGCTGGCCAAACAGCACAGTGCATCCCAAAAGCTGCACCAAATAGGTATTTTTGTATGGAAGGTGTACCACTCTCACGTATTTCGAACGTTTTACATGTGACCGCGGCGGCGTGGCCCCGGTCACATGTAAAACTCTCAAAATACGTGAGCGTGGTACACATTCCATGCAAAATGTATCCATTTGGTGCAGCTTTTTGGATGCACTGTGCGGTTTGGCCAGCACCAAACACCACTTTATGGACACCAATTTCAGTGACATCCGGAACTTCAGAACGTCCAAGATGAACCACGAGTGCGACTCGGCCGACAGAGCGGTGGCCCAGGCACTCCATGAACGGGTACATCACTAAAGAGAGGCTTCTTTCCCCTAGCCTTCAGACTTTTTTCAACAAGGGCTCTTTCGGCCTCCTGCTGCTTGAATTCATCATGAGGTAGATCCGGCAACCTCTGCATGTAATAATCTGCACATAGCCGTACACTAGTAGTAAGATGGTGATACAAGTTGTTGCCAGTAATAAAGTCCTTTAAACAACAGCATACAGAACCTCGAACTTTCCGCTTGATCGGGTTCTGAATTTTGTGGGCCTTGCCAATGTGGCCATGCAGTGCATGCACATTCTTGCACCACTTTCCACAATGGGGGCACTCCATACCCACTTCATCCTTGATAACCTCTTGCTTTGCCAGCTCCACGGAGAGAAAATCAATACTCTCAGCAGCCCTAATGCGTTTACGAAAACAATTGTACTTATGCTTGATAAACTTATGCCAAGCAATTGGCTGAACCCTGGGATCCGGCAAACCAAGTTCGCTAGGGAATGAGGATGATTCCCATAACCATACTAGGTCATTCACTAATTGAGCCACATACGAAGTAGCCATCTCACTCGAAGCAGCCAGCAGGGCCAGCAGCCCATCCGGGGCATGCATTAAAAGCCTACCAAGTTCTCGCAACCTCCTGCCCCGAAGTTTGGCCAAAATATTGGTATGCGGATGCTTAATAAAAAATTAACATTAGAAATCGGGTCAAGATGCTGCGAGTGCCCTAAATACACACATCTGTACACCCTATTATGAAATGAATCCAATGCCTGTAGTGCATGATCGGACAGCGAGTACCAGCAGAAGGAAAAAGCAAGGAGCTTTGCATCAGGAATTCCGGCAAGCTTCAACCTAGCATCAATGTTGCTATCAAAGTTGCCTAAAACCAACCTAGCATCAATGTTGATATCTAGGTTGTCTTCAACCTAGCATCAATGTTGATATCAAAGTTACGAAATATTGAGATTGTGTCAAAGTATACCGGTACCCCCCCTCCCGGGAGTAGAAACCAATGGTTCCTTGATCGACTGGTCAATGGTTCCATCTTGGGTTGCTGGTTGCAGATTGCTGACTACCTGGTTACATACTGGTTACCGGGCTACTTATTACCTGGTTACTGGATCTCGTTTCATAGACCTACCAATCTGGAACTCGATGAGGTGTCTCGTTTTTTTGTGAGCAATTTCAAGCAGCAGCGAATGCATCACTCACTGTGCACTACCAGATGATAGAATGCTACAACACATACTTTTTTTCTAGTTTAAACAATCTGCTTCCCAAGCTTCGCCGGATATCATCAAAATGAGCGCGAACACAGTAAATAGCGACAAAATCTGCTTCCCAAGCTTATCCAGATATCAGCAAAATGAGCAAATACACGATAAATAATGACAGAATCTCTCTCCAGGAGCCGGAACACGATAAATAGCTACAAAATCTCTCTCCAAGGAGCCGGAGCACGATGAATAGCGACAAAATCTCTCTGGGGAGCCGGCACTGGCTGGTTGTTGGTTGCTGTTTACTGGTTGCTGGTTGCTGGTTGCTGGGTATGGATCCTTGGTTTCGACTCGCTTATTGATTATCTGGTTACTGGTCATTGGCTTTGCAAACAATTTCATACAGCATCGAATGCATCACGCACTGTATACCATTAGATGAGGGAATGATGCAACACACGGCCCTTGTTTTTTCTAGTTTTGCCGTTGAGACAACCCCTCAAGCTGAAATCATACGCTCCATGATGCCATCAATCATCTGGGGCCGTTGGGACAACCCCTCAAGCAGCGAAGCACTTCTGTAGTCGTGAAGCGCCTAGGTTCCAAGGATGCTGAAGCGGTCAAGCTACCTGCGCCACCAGACTTGATGGTGGCTTCGGCTCATCTTTGCCTAATCAGCCGACGGTGCTGCGGCGTAGATCGTCTTTTCTCGATCGTGTTGGGCCACATCCGCTGTAGAGTCTGCCGATTCGCCTCACGGGGCGCTGGATGGACAATCGCACTCTGCACAGCGCATCAAGGGCGTGGCCTCGAATACATCACGCACTGTGTACCATTAGATGAGGGAATGATGCAACACGCGGCCCTTGTTTTTCTAGTTTTGCCGTTGGGACAACCTCTCAAGCTGAAATCATACGCTCCATGATGCCATCAATCATCTGGCGCCGTTGGGACAACCCCTCGAGCAGCAAAGCACCTCTGTAGTCGTGAAGCGCCTAGGTTCCAAGGATGCTGAAGCGGTCAAGCTACCTGCGCCACCAGTCTTGATGGTGGCTTCGGCTCATCCTTGCCTAATCAGCCGACGGTGCTGCGGCGTAGATCGTCTTTTCCGGATCGCGTTGGGCCACATCCGCGGTAGAGTCTGCCGATTCGCCTCACACGGCGCTGGATGGACAATCGCACTCTGCACAGCGCATCAAGGGCGTGGCCTCGAATGCATCATGCACTCGGCTTGGCAGAAGGACCCTTAGTCTCCACGATCCAGACCTCTTCATCCGTCTTGGCGATGCCTCTGTAATCTAAGGCATATTCACGCACTTCCTCTAGCTTGGCGCCCACCAGAATGAGCTAAGAGAAAGGCCACTGAATGTTGAGACCACGCATACACAATGTAACGGCTTTGCTGTTAGTGTGAGGTGTCGTCTGTGTGCGGATACGCTTGGAAGCCACATCTGGCACGGGCTCTGCTGTGCTGAACCGGTTGGACGCAGACGATTTCTGTCGCAACCGCTTGCTGGTCGAGGGTTCTGGTGGTTCGGCGCCCTCTGGAGCGGCTGGGCCTGTTATCATGGGCACGAGCTCCTCTTGACAGTGTTATTTCTAGCCACATTGCAAGTGAATTCTCTGTTTTGTCGTCTTGACCGTAACTGCGGCGGGGGCGCTCACCTGAATGGTTCAGGCACCATTGCCTCAACTCATTGCAGCGCTCAAAATCATCTTTTGCCGGCGCTACCATCAAGGAGTGGAAAACACTTGCAGATATGTAATGCTGACCGAAAGGGTGCTTGAACAAGCGAACACATGCTATAGTCTGATAACTTATGAGACCAAGGGATATACATTTACTTGCGAATAGCTTATTGACTTATCTTGCAACTCTATATATATATATATATATATATACATGAATATATGTAGCGAGACATTCCAAAGGTATGTTCTTGAAACAATCACTGCAAACCACATACTATTCAGATTGGAAATGTCCTCATAATCCGCTACATGATCGCCCATGACTACAAAGGGTGTTTGCTTACATGGCTCTTGAATGACTACCAGTAGGGTCATGGAAGCCAGAGGAATGAACCCGTCCCTCAGAACAAGGCACCAAGTCCTACATTCTGAACCGTTGAAATACCAGGAATTGCCACTACATATCAGAAACTGTTGGGAAATACGAGGAATTGCAAGGATAGCCTATGAATTGTTATGAAATCACATAAATTGTTAAGAACTATGAGCATTGACACCGGTGCCGTTGGGGCAAACCCTCGGGATCACACACGTAGACGCATGGCTCTCCTTAATAAGTGGAGCCCGAACACACGCAATACTAGGATGTGTTGTAAAGAGTTACTGGTGAACCCCGTCCCGTGGGCAATAGTTATCAAACACATGAGCACCACTAGCGAAAACCCTATGCCTGGAACTGGCCATTCATATATTTCAGCATCTGTTGGCAACCGCACTGCCGCACGCATCCCCGGTGGTATATACGTAGATGCAAGGCTCTCCTTAAACAATCTGCTACCCAATCATATCCGGATATCATCAAATTGAAAGCGAATACGGTAGATAGCGACAAAATCTGCTTACCAAGCTTATCCGGATATCACCAAAATGAGCGCGAACAAAGTAAATAGCGACAAAATCTGCTTACCAAGCTTATCCGGATCACCAAAATGAGCGTGAACAAAGTAAATAGCGACAAAATCTGCTTATCAAGCTTATCCGGATATCACCAAAATGAGCGCGAACGAAGTAAATAGCGACAAAGTCTGCTTACCAAGCTTATCCGGGTATCACCAAAATGAGCGCGAACAATATAAATAGCGACAAAATCTGCTTACCGAGCTTATCCGGATATCACCAAAATGAGCGCGAACAAAGTAAATAGCGACAAATTCTGCTTACCAAGCTTATCCGGATATCACCAAAATGAGCGCGAACAAAGTAAATAGCGACATAATCTGGTTACCAAGCTTATCCGGAGATCACCAAAATGAGTGCGAACAAAGTAAATAGCGACAAAATCTGCTTACAAAGCTTATCCGGATATCACCAAAATGAGCGCGAACAAAATAGCAACAAAAAATGCTTACCAATCTTATCCGGATATCACCAAAATGAGCGTGAACAAAGTAAATAGCGACAAAATCTGCTTACCAAGCTGATCCTGATATCACCAAAATGAGCGCGAACAAAGTAAATAGCGACAGAATTTGCTTACCAAACTTATCCGGATATCAACACAATGAGCGCGAACAACGTAAATAGCAACAAAATCTGCCTTACCGTACCAAAAACAACGCATTTTACATTAGAAAAACCAAGATGCCTCCTTGCATAGGGACGCCACTCTGCAGCCAAATCGTTAATTTTACTGTTTTTTATTGTAAATTATAATGTTTTTGTCGCATCAAAAAACAACAGTAAAACACGTGCTGTTTGAACAGTGACGCGCTCACGTCGGCAACCCCCTATTTTTTGCTATTTCGCTAGAAAGAAACACTCCTCCTCACCGGTGGCTGGGCTGGCTGGGTGGTGGGCGGTGGCTGGTGGCTGGTTGGTGGTTGCTGGTTGCTGGGTATGGATCATTGGCTTCGATTGACTACTGATTGTGGAATGCTTCAAGCTTACGGAAACCAATTTATGAAAACGCACACATGGATTGCAACACACACACACAAGAACGAATACGTTCATCATCAGCAGGTTTTTGTCTTACCTTTTGTATACATCATGCAGTCCGACAAACTAATACACAATATGTGCTTAGATTGCTGCTCATATATACTGGCGTTTACTTATTACTAACTTCTTTGTAACAATGCTGTCGAGAAGACCCCCACCTGTGGTCTTGGGTACCAAATTTTGTGAGTGGCTTATTTAACAGATTTTGAATTAATTGGGCCTCCAAGGCCAAACAAGGACAATCCAACACCATGACCATAGATTCCGATATTATTGACACCACAGGAGGGCCGCGGCCGAAGGCCGCGGCCCCCCTGTTCTGTCCATTGCATTGGAATCTATGGTCATGGTGTTGGATTGTCCTTGTTTGGCCCAATTAATTCAAAATCTGTTAAATAAGCCACTCACGAAATTTGGTAGTCTTGGGTCCACACAGCCCCTAACACTGCGTCTACTGTACATGCTGCCAGCGGGAGGCGTGCAAATGTCCGCGCCTTCTCTGATCTGCCCCTGCCTCAAGCAACTCGCGGATAACTCCCCAATTTATCGCGGAGTCCTTTGGGCACATCTCAAATTGTGCGGTCCGCCTTTGAATGGAAACCAAGCCCTCACATAATATATGGCAGGATCTATAATGTTTACTTGAAATTTCGTTGCTACATATCCCACAATGGGAAAGCTTGAACATGTACAGTTTGCTTTCGCAGGCCACAGCTCGACGCCCATGGGTCGGACCGAGACCAAGTTCAATATAGCTCAACATAGAAACAGAAAACAGGAATGACGCATTATGTTAATTATCCATGACAATGCATAATGTATGTGTCCACTGCTACTTCACTAAAACGAATGCATTCGCATAGTCACATGGAGCTGTACACAAGTATGACTGATACTCCATGGATGGAACCGACTTATGCACATATATATATATATGCAAAATTATGGACACCTGAACCAAGCTGATCAGTTGATGGTTGTAAGTGACTGGGGCTGAGAAGTGCACGGCTTATAAGAAATGGTTGGTCACCAATCATGATTTTTATTAGTGAGCAGAGGGCATGTCGCACTTAAGAAGGTGAGCCTGCCCACTTCCATACGTGCCCTCACTCGACTGGCAAAACTTTCGCGAAGCAATAGCTGGCCGTGTGTTCCTGCTTTTGCTACAACCAATTTATAACCGAGCATGTACAAGTACTACAGAGAAATATAGATTTTTATTTTTATTTTCTATTTTATGAGGCACCCACTGGTTACCAAAAATAACCCAGCACAACCACCTTGGCTCCATAATAAGAGAATGGGACAAAGTGTGCCTCCCCAAGGGCAAAAAAGGAGCCCACCGCAGGAACCGGTTGACGGAAAAAAACACTGTGTTTACCACAACATGGTGCAGCAGCGAAAAACTCCAACCGGACACAATATCGGTCATGGAACAAAACCCAACACCAATCCGAAAGAACAACCCCGCATCAGTAAGCTGGGCCTGTGCATATCGTGTCAAAAAAGGAGACACCAGCCGTAGGGACCGATTGCGTTTGTGGGTGTGTGGGTGATGGTTTGTTGAAGGTGCCAGTGGTTGCTTCGAGTGGCACACACCTGTCACGGAAGTACAGATGAGGTGTGGCGCTTGTGCGGTAGTTGAGATGTGCCTTTGTGTAACGGTTAGCGTCATTTCCAGAAGCGGTGGTTACTACTGTCAAGTCGCTGTTGTCCCAAACGGTGTAGTCCCAAAAAGAAGGTGGTCCATGTAGTTTGCGTCTTCAGTAAGAGGTAGCGACCCGCGTACCTGGCCTGATAATTACCCCGCACACTAAGAGTTGACCACGGTTGTAGGTAAGTGGGGGGCGGCGCACGGTTGCACCCTCGGGTCTCACAGAGTGGTAGCGAGAGCAGCAGCGCGGCCTCCCCCGTGAGATGGCCGCCAGTTCCTGAAAGGGCCGTGCGGCGGGCCAGGCACGGACCATATCTGATGTGATATATATATACCGATAAAGCCACCTAAAGTTGGATAGGAGGATTGGGGGGAGGGGGGATCTTGCTTCGATTTCACTTCGATTTCGCTTCGGCTTCACTTCGATGTACTTCGCTTTCACTTCGGCTTCAATTCGGTATCACTTCGAAATCACTTCGACGTCACGTTGATTTCAATTCGGTTTCCTTTTGATTTCACTTTGATTTCACTTCGATTTCACTTCGATTTCACTTCGGTTTCACTTCGACTTCACTTCGGTTTCACTGTGACTTCACTTCGATGTCATTTCGGTTTCACTTAGATTTCATTTCGAAGTCACTTCGAATTAACTTCGGTTTCACGTCGAGTTCACTTCGGTTCCACTTAGATTTCCCTTCGATATCACTTCGGTTTCACTTCGATATCACTTCGGTTTCACTTCGATGTCGCTTCGGTTTCACTTCGGTTTCACTTAGATTTCACTTCGATTTCACTTCGACTTCACTTCGGTTTCACTTCGAGTTCACTTCGATTTCACTTCGGTTTCACTTCGATTTCATTTCGATTCCACTTCGGTTTCACTTAGATTTCGCTTGGGTTTCACTTCGATTTCACTTCGATGTCACTTCGATTTCACTTCGGTTTCACTGTGACTTCACTTCGATGTCACTTCGATTTCACTTCGGTTTCACTTCGATGTCACTTCGATTTCACTTCGATGTCACTTCGTTGTCACTTCGATGTCACTTCGGTTTCACTTAGATTTCACTTAGATTTCACTTCGACGTCACTTCGGTTTCACTTCGATTTCACTTCGGTGTCTCTTCGGTTTCACTTCGATTTCATTTCGATTCCACTTCGGTTTTACTTAGATTTCGCCTGGGTTTCACTTCGATTTCACTTCGGTTTCACTTCGATTTCACTTCGAACTCACTTTGGTTTCACTTTGGTTTCATTTCGATTTCACTTCGAATTCACTTCGACATCACTTCGATTTCACTTCGGTCTCACATTTGATTTCACTTCGAATTATCACTTCGGTGTCACTTCGATTTCGCTTCGATTGCACTTCGGTTTCACTTCGATTTCATTTCGATTTCACTTCGGTTTCACTTCGATTTCACTTCGAAGCGGAAAGGGAAACATCGCCACTTAAGGGAAAGGGAAACCGCCCCGACGCGATAAGGGAAAAGGGAAACCGCCTCGAGGCAATAAGGGAAAAGGGAAAAGGTAGGGCCAGACACTTTCGCCGGATTTCCACTACCCCAACAAACCGCGCGTACGCACGCACGAACGAAACGAAACGATTTCCCGGTTGGACTAACCCCCCCAACCTCCGATATATATATATATATATATATATATATATATATATATGTGAATATAACATATAATGTATACAAAGTCACATTTAGTATATAATATATAATATAAGATGTGATACGTACTCGAGTTTGAGCTTCTCCATCCTCTTCACTAAGTAGACTGTTGCCCAGGCTCACCACGGCACGCATAGCAGAATCCCCCGGCGACCGCGGTGCCAACTGTAGTTCCTCTCCGCTAGGTGGGTTTCGCCGGCTAGCATGGTCGCCCAAGCCACTCGGTCCTCCCGCTCCTCGAGGGGGTTGCACTCGTCGCACAGTATGTCTACTCACAGCCCGCACTCCTTGCCAATCACCTCCTGGGCCACTGTTTTCTGCCTTTGCCGGTTGCCCTGGATCATCCTCCGGTCGGAAAGCCCACTCGTTGGTAATAAGCCTGCCGTCGACGGGCCTCCACCGGTCTGCATGCACCAAGCCTCTGATCTCGAACTCGCACTTCCCGACCGCGCTCCTGCAAAGGTGTACATGAATATGCCCTAGCAGGTGGCCCAGTGCTGCCATCGCTTCCGTAGTGTCTGAGGCTATCACCCTGACCGTCATGCACATGCCACACTCCGTCGACTCGTACATGCAAACTGTGCGGAGAAGTGCATTGCCAACCACCTTCCCGATGCCACCATAGAGCACCACTTCAGCCAGCCCGCTCACCCGTAGCCTGGTCACGGATGTCTCCCAATCCTTGTACTATTTCCCACTGCACCACCGACCCTGCTCCTCGATCTCTCGAGAACTCAAGAAAGGTTGCGAACTGCTGCCATCCCCATCGCCTGCCACTGTGTCCTGTGGCTCTATGGCTCCAGACGAAGCTCTCCTGCCCGGCTTGGAACCTCCGGAAGCGGCCAGCCTTCATAGCAGGAGGGGTCTTCTTCGCACGCTTCTTGGACTGGGCCTTCATAGGCTTCCCCATGGCTCTTTGACCTATCCTCCAACGAAGTGAGGTACTTAAACCTGAACTATTTTCAAACATACATACTATTTCATGAACTAGCCACGTACAAAACAAGCGAAACATGATAATATATCCGCCACCGTGCCTCCGGCACCAGTGGAGTGACTGCGAGGAGTTTGAGTACTTGTTTGGCAATTGAAATGTTTTAATGGACTACACAAGCCAAGGGCATGATTCTTCTATTTTAAGATTGATTTGTTTGATCATGTTTGGTCTAGTAAAAATTGGGGGTTCGTCACAAAATTAGGTAAACGACTTTAGACAAAGTGCACTTGGACCCATTAAAATGCATACATACTCGATGTCGCGCTATTTGGAAAAAATGTGTTTTTTAGAGGCCTCTATTTGGACCCATTAATATTGGGTTAAGTTGTTCAACTCACAATTGGGACGCTTCATGGCGCGCTTGTTCGTAAAAAACAAAAAATCCGAACGAAAATGGCTTTAGAGTCGCAAAAATGCATACGATATCGAGGTCGCGTTTTTGGGGGACAAATGTGTTTTTTTTGAACCCTCCATTTGGACCTACAAATATTGGGTCCAACTCACAATTGGGACGCTTCATGGCGCGTTTTTTCTTTACAAAAAATCCCCAAACTACAACAATCCGAAAACTAACAAAAAATGAAAAATGAGGCCGAAGTGATCGTAAAGTGGTCTCAAAGTGAATTCCAATGACGCCCAACGGCATCCCAATGGAACCCCAAAGGCGACAAATGTAGCCCAAGGACGCCCCAGAGGTGCCCCAATGAACCCCCAAAGGTGACAAATGGAGCCCCAATGGCCGTCCGAAAGCACCCAAGACAGTCAAAGGGTCCCCAAAGACCACCAAAGGCGGGCCAAAAGAGCCCAATGAACCCTAAAACTCAAAAAATTGCAATAGTCAACACACAATAAGCATCAAACAACAAACAACAAACAACAAACAATAAACAACAAAAAACAAAAAACAACAAACAACAAAAGCCTTAACCCTTAATCCTTGCACATTGAACCAATACATGTGCACCTTCAATGTGTCTTTTATACTATTCAGAACCCCGATTGCAGAGGCCCTCCGCATGTCAACGTCACATGTGTGTTTACATGCACCCAAACATCAATTTTTGCTTCTCTATATATATGTATGTGTGTTCTATACTGTCCAACACATCTGAAAAATCGCGATAGTGGCCCCCTTGAATATACGGTATGGTGGAACCGTCCCTCATTTTAATGTATTGAGCGGCGGTAGTCCGGCGCAAATCACTTGCACATCGAGCCAATACATGTGCACCTTCGATGGCAATGTTAATGTATTGAGCGGCGGTACTCCAGCGCAGATCACTTGCACATTGAGCCAATACATGTGCACCTTCAATGAGCCATTACATGTGCACCTTTATTGAGCCAATACAAGGCACGGTGGCGGGTAGGCCGAAGGCAATTGGATATATGCAAGTAACTGATCGTAGACGATTCGAACGGACAAGCTTGTAACCAGTTCGAACCAATATTCCAATATGATTGGCTTCCTCCAAGTCGTCATGACAACCACAATTAAGAATTTTTTATATGATAGGTGGGACGTCTAGAAATCAAGGACTGACATAAATTGCAGATGCATGTGTACAACACTCGAAAACAATCACAGCATCGGATTTCACATTGCAAACTAATATGTTCACATGCTCAGCAATCTTTTCCAACAATAACTTGAGGGCTTGATCCATCACACAAATCATCAATTGAATGATGCAACTGAACACGTGCAACTGGATAATACACTGAAATCACAACACGCCTCCTGCTCGAGGTCATGACTGTGCTCATGGCTGAGATCACCTGTGACTTTCCAATCTTTGCCTCAAGAAATCCTGAATCTCAATGTCAAAGTTTTGGGCTGATCCTGTAGCCGGCCCAAACCCTCAACCTACAGCCCTATCGCTAATCTGATAGAACTCCTCTACCACCTGAAACCGTGCCTGCCGTACTGGTTTCGGTGACAGCACTGATCGCCCGTAAGTGCACAGACTCTGTACACCAACATTCTGGGACGCGCGCTTCCCTGCAGCCGCAGCCAGGTACTCCACCGCATCCCCTAAAAGCTTCATTAGACCATTTGCTGCCAGCATCAAGATGCAGACAATTCCTACACATGTTGCAAAGCTGTAGCTCGCCTCTGATACTGGACGAAGACACGTCTGGGAAAACTGAACCACATCGCCAGCTTCACCTTCCTGCACAAATGCCAACAATCCTGCAAGCAGCAAACTTTTCGCTGGAACTTTCTGAACTCCTCCAACACTTGGAATATGCATCAACCCAAAAGCCCTTGCCATTGGCGTGTCCTCCAACTTTGGCTCGACCTTGATCAAATCTTCCTTGAACTCCTGGTAACCACAAAGTGACCTCAAGACCGAGATCTTCTCCGCTGTCTGTTTCTTAGTGCCAAGATCGGAACACATCTGACTGGTGTGTTCCCTCACTTGGTGAATCTGCTCGACTCAACGACCCGCAATGAAATTCTGCAACCAAAGTTTTTGTGACCTCCAACTGTTTGATGCGCCGGACTCCTTTCCTGCGGCAAATACCAATCGCTGCTGTGCTGTCTGATTGGATCTCCATCTGCATAGGATAGCCAAGCCACGAGAAGATACGAAACATCAACAAAACCTCAACACCAACACTTGTGTGGCCATAGTACTCAGCCTCACCACTGCTGTGAGCTTGGATATTTTGAGTCCTCACAAAGCTCATCAACTGTTTGTCGTCAATCTTGATCACGCCGCAGACCACACTCTTCCTTGTGTCCTTAGCTGTAGCCCAGTCAGTGTCACCACTTCCAACAATAGTGTTGAACTTACCGCTATTCTCAAACCAAGGTCCAAAGTGTTTAGTCCCTTCCATGTACCTCACCGTCCGCTTCTACTGCAGCATGGCATTCACCGTGGGGCAACGTGCCCGTCGCCCAATGACCTTCGCCGGAAACTGCAGGTCGGTCCTGTACTTGCTGTGGAACTGCAAAATACCGTTTACTTTTTTGTAGATCTCACCATCGGCCACTGCCAACTCCTCTGATTCATCCTCGTCGAGGATATCTGTGTGTGGAGTGCCAACTGACTGGCAACCCTCCATACCAAGCAAAACCTTCGCCTTCTCAACATGCTTAGGATTCGGCAGAATTGCTCTTCCATCTGGATACACCTTCCTGATGCACTTCAAGTACTCATACTCTTCCCCTGGGCCAATCGGCTTTGTCGCCTGAACAACAACTTGTCCTTCACCTTGTCCGCAAACGAGATCAATACATCGCCCTTCGCCGTAGTGTGGAAATCGTCCTGATGCACTTCCACCTCCTGATCATTCTCATAGTGCTTGAACAACTGAGGCTGCATAGGGCACTGCTCGAACCCCATCTCGCTCAGCACGTTCGCCACAAACTCATTGAACCTCTGACTAGCCTGCTGCCGCCCATAGAGAGTTTTGTTCAACACCCACACTGGATCCGCCACTGCTTCCTCATCAGGCATGTAGCTGTGATACCACTCAAGCCAGATGCTGGAAGGCTACACAAAGATTTTCTCTGTCTCACCCACCTCAAGATAAGCGTTCTTCGCATCCAAGATGGCCGTCTTCTGCTTCTTTTTCGCTGCGCAAGCATCCACCACTCGCTCTGTGTTCGCCGTACTCGCCGCTGTGAAGACATCGTCCCTTGGATTTGCCCATTTCAACTCTCTCCCAACGAACCTCATCTTGACTCCATCCGGTCCTTCTGACTTCACCCATTTCGAACTGAGCGTCTTGTGAGTGTCCTTGACCTCCTCCCGAGCATGAGTCTCGTAAACACCAAACTTGTCAAACCTGCCAATCTCAAACCACATGGCTTCCTTCTCGCCTCTGTCAGCGCTTCCATCTCGAGGTTTCTTCGCAAAAGTTGTCTGAGCACCTGGAAAACTGATGCTCCTGTAGTCCACCGAAGCCAACCGCTTTCGACCACCTTCTTCTCCGTCGCCTCACGCCACTTTTGCATCCTGATCCCCACCTGCTGAATCATCCATCTCCCGTTTGGAACCTGAACTTGAACTAGTTGCCACCGCCAAAGCCTCTGCAGCACTCGCTTCTCGACCCACCTGGTCCTCCGCCTTGGCGAGCTTTTCCTTCTCGCCTCTGTCAATGTCCTGTGCAACCTCCTCCAGTTCCTCCTCCCAACTTGGTCTCCTTGCCGTGCGCGTATCCACCTCTGGTTCCGGGGCTGCCGGCGCCATCACTGCCGGTGGTGCTACCACCTCTGGGACCACTGCTCGTCCCAATCGCCTGTTCCATGGAACGCCGCCATGACCTTCAGCAACTCCCTGTCCTTCTGCAAAGCCACTTCCATTCCTGTCGCCGGTCTCGCCGTGACCGCTCCTTCCGCCGTGCCAGTGAGAAACTCGTCACTCTTGTGCTCCTTGTGAATGCCCTTCTCAAACCTGAAGTCGCCTTTCCTCAGCTTCCGATTTGCATCCCTTCGCCTGAAGCTGAATGGGGCACTTGGTACAACACAGTCTCGCCCATAGGAATTGTAAACCCCGAATATGGTGACCCCGTAGTGTCTCGAAAGGCTGTGTGACCATTCATCTCGACATGCATGCGCTCAATTTGCCAAGCCGCATTCCTGCAAATCCATGGCCAAATCCGATGATCGGGCGAAATCTTAGTCAAGTACATGGTCTCAATGTCATGCCTGACTGTCCTCACTTGAGCCGCAACCAACCGCTGCATAGCCGCCACTGTACCAATCGCCTGAGGATCATACCTCTGAGTCTTCTCTGGCTTCCACTTGACATGCGGTAACGCCTCCATAGCCCTCTGAATCATAGCCACCAACACCGGTTCCCCATCTGACCTGATCACCAAGTCAAAGTGGTTGAGGCGCCGAATGAAATCCGCAAGGGCTGCTGTCAGGTACTCATAGTTCGCCTCCTTGCTTGGTGTCACCACACAAAACGGTGTTCCCGAAGTACAACCAACTCCAACCAAAGTTGTACTCACCGCCTCCTGAGGATCACACTTCTGGCCATCCGCATTCAAGTACATGTAGTCAAACTCCACCCTCGGCTTCTCCGCGCGCAACTCTGTAGGTAGCTTCACTCCGTGTGCAGGATCTGTTCCTCGACCAATCTGGCAATGCACACACCAGGGCTGCGGAGGTAGGTGAGCCACCTCATGCAAAAGTCGCTCCTGCTCCCTTGGAAGATCTGGCACCGAGAGCATCTGTGGCACATAGGCATCCGAAGTTCCACCCCTGCGTGCTCTCTGCTCCAAGCTTGACCGAATCTGCTTCGCCGCCGCCAGCTGGTTCTCCTCCTTCAGTATCCTCGCCAACAAAGTGTGCTTGTCTCCATAGATCGCCAGACCAAGCTCACGGCATCGTTCCTTCATCACCTTCTGAGTGCTGCTCATGCCAATGACCTCCTTCTGCAGCTCGTCGCCTTGTCCTCCTCGCTCCACCGCAGGCCCCTCATCCTCCGAATCGGTTTGCTCATGAGGTCCCAGCAAACGTGGCATCTCCGGGTCTGTCGCTTCATCCTCCTCCGGACCCATCACCTCTCGTATCGTAGGCCTGCTTGTGTTCGAGCTCGCCACATCCTCCATTCCGCGATACTTGGACTCCTTCAACTCCGTGTCCTCAACACCTCCAACAACCTTCTTGCACATTTCATAGAGCGAGTTGTCAATCTTCCAAACCGGGACCTCTCGACCCTTCATCTCCGCCAAGGCCACATGTTGACCCGGCTTGGCCCGAACCTTATAGTTTGGAAGTGGCCGAACTTGACGGCCATCATTGCAAAACTTGCTCATACTCAACACCACTCGCTTAATGCGCTTGCCGACCGTGAAGTCCGTGTTGCAAATCACATCCTTACCATCAACATCCTCAACAACATACTTCACATTCCTTTGACCAAAGCAACCCAGGCTGTCATAACCAACATCGTTCAAAGTAGTGCCATTCTCGACAACCCTGCCCATGCCAAAGTCCACCATGCAACAGTGGTCATCAGAACCAGAATCCAAACTGATCAACCACTGGTTACCCTTTTCAACACCTGCCACTATCTTCTTCTCCGCCTTGTTCATAGGCTTGTTATCCCCAATGCCAACACACCGGAGAACATTCTCTCCATCCGGTATGTCTGACCCAGACTCCCATTCCTCTGTCGCATTCTCGATGTAGCCGCAACCGTTCTCCGCTGTCTTCTCTGTGTTGCCCTTGTACCAGCAATCCTTGCGCTTGTGGCCCCACATCCAGCACTCGCCGCCATAGCCTGCGAAGTAAGTAGAACCACCACTACTTCCTCCAATAGCCTCCGCCCCAGACACCTGTGACGCACTGTCCGACGTGCTGTCGCTGCTCTTCTTCCCCGACTTTCCCGCCTTATCACCTTTCTTGCCGTACTTGCCATACTTGTCTCCTTTCTCTCCGTTCTTACCGAACTTGCCATAAGCCTTGCCACCAAAGCTTCCTTTCTTGCCATAGTAGCCCTGCTTACCGTACTTGCCGCCGTACTTGTCATTCTTGTCCCAAGTTTTCTGCTGAATACCTCCAACTGCATCTTCCTCAATACAGCCAACATCCATAGGTGCCGGTCCGCTGTCATGGACGGGCAACCCATCTGCACCATAACGTTGTGAACTCGTTTTGTGGCTCGTCAGAACCTCCTTCATCTTGTTGTAGTTGCCCGCGATCGCCAGGCTGTTGCTAGCTATGATCTGTCTCTCCGGCATCGGAGCGTGACCCTGAAATACACTTAGCATGACGTTCAGTGCCACCACCTCATTGCTTTGCTCCTTGTAGTCTATCACAGCCATCTCCCACCCCGTGAGCACCTCTAGGAATGGTTTCTAGACAATCCGATGAAATTGGGCTGAAGATGCAAGCCCGTCAGCATAGAAGTCATCCGATTCACATCCTTGCCTTCATGCTCCTCCTTGAGCATTCGCCACGCTATGAACGCTTCGTTGTTTCCAGCTGTCTTCAAGATGGTTTTCGCTTTGCCTTCGACAAGATGTTTCAAAAGCACATAGACCGCCTTGCACTGCTTCTGTTGGTCCTCCTCCAGAACTGCAGAGCTAATATCCCCAACCGTGATGCCTGGACCAGCTGCTTGCCTCATTGCCTCGTCCAAGCCCAAGTTGGTGCACGCTCCTTCAACGGCCAAAGAAATTCCTGCCACTTCTCATTCGTTCCGTTGAACTTGTCAATGCCCACGATCGCTCGAGTATCCACAATCGACTTGATGCCACTAAACTCGCCACCAGCTTCCATAGCCAATGTCACCACGACCAGCAGTTGTAACCACCTCCGTGAGATGCAAAACCTGAGCTCCGCTACCATGCAAACTAATGAGTTAACATGCCCAGCACTCATTTCCAACAATAACTTGAGGGCTTGATCCATCACACAAATCATCAATGATGGAACTGAACACGTGCAACTGGATAATACACTGAAATCACAACACACGTGAAAACGTTGGGTTTGCGTCGACCTTGAGCATATGTCTTTTGCGTTGACTCCTGCACGCATGTTATTCCTAACAGCGGCAAGAAACACGGATACACATCTCGAACTTTGTTTTGCAATAGTTTTGCAAACACCATAAGCTTAAAGAAAACATCGGTTGAACACTCATAGGTGAGCCCAACAGCAATTTGAACTCTTACAACACGCTAACCATTTTGAACTCAGTGGGGAAGTAATGCAACATATATCTATATACGTATGCTTATATATAGCGAGACACAGAGAAAGAAGGATGCCCATACATGTACTACAAAACAAGTGCTGATTAGGTAGGCAATGATTGGGATTCTGTCCTTCTCTCCGGTTCCCACCATCACAAGCAAGGCATCAACTAGCCCGGGCACACCTGCACAACATGCATCGCGAGCTATGCCAAAGATGACACTAGCAACACACAAACACAATACAGCAGAATTATACCATGGCGTCAAGTCGACTCCTTGAATACAACAAGCACACACACCAATTATTTAAAGACGAACCTAAACACAAAGACAACACAAGCATACCAGTACACACAAAGACTTATTTGGTTGTAATGCAAAGAAGAAACACTTAGCAGAAAAGGACACCCTTGTCGTTGCTGTGACTGAGGCATAGTGGAGCTCATGGCCTGTCTCGTTCAATTGCTCGCACCCCAAAACAACATCAACAACAACCAAACATCGTTAGCACATTTATACATTTCCCTAAACAACATTTACGCTGAAGGGTCCACTATAACTCTTGAAAACAGAACAGGCATGTGCAAATCCAAACCC
>Ga0099797_100682_pt1 | contig 20736 bp, 13 predicted proteins | sample Uncmet_Sort48C_1_FD_89871 | JGI IMG/M metagenome (GOLD analysis project Ga0099797, IMG submission 89871) | Marine eukaryotic communities from CALCOFI LINE 67, Pacific Ocean - C012_Sort48C_1 | ecosystem: Environmental > Aquatic > Marine > Oceanic | place: Pacific Ocean: Monterey Bay | collected...
CCGACTGGAGTTGCGTTCGTGCTGGCGTTATCTCGATTCCTATTCACACGCACCGTGCTGCCGACGCCGCGGGCCTTGCTGCTGTCGCCAAGTCCGCAGACCTTGTCGCCGTGGTGTGCGAACCGGCCCAACTCGCAGCATTTTTGGCCCTCGACCCGCCACTTCAGTGTATCTTTCTCCTCAACGAAGGCATCACGAAGAGCGACGGCGAAAGGTCTACCGTGGTGCAATCATTCTCCTCCCTGCTGACAAGTGACTCTGCCGTGGTGCCCCCTCGAACGCACTCTCCGAACGCGGTCTCGACTGTTATCTGGAGTAGCGGCACGACGGGCATACCGAAGGGCGTTGTGCTTCGCGAGGCAACCCTCCTCGAAGACCTGGCCGACGTGGAGGCAGACCACGATGCGTCTGAACGATCACCCGTGCAACTTGCAATTTACTCGTTTGCGTATTCATTGGAGCGAGACACATTTCAGACCATCGCGCTTTATGGTGGCGCGATGGCGATGTTCGCACATCCGCTGCATCGCGTCTTTGAAGCGCTCGAGCTCTTGCGGCCCACCTGCATTCTCGGCGTGCCGGCATTGTGGAACGCTTTGTACCAAGAGTATACGCGAGAAGTCGCGGCGACGGCGATGGCGTCGGCTGAAGAAGCGCAGTTAGTGGTAGCGAAACGCGTTGGTGTGCGGTTCGGTGACCGGCTCGAGGTTGTGTCCTCTGGCACTGCGCCCTTACCACCGCAGGTAAGAGAGTTTATGTGGAGAGCATTTCCCGATAAATTTATTGGCGAAGGTTACGGAACCCAAGAGGTCGGGCTGATCACTCTCGAGGGCGTGATTCAGAAAGGCGTCACGGTCAGACTCCGCGATGTAGATGGCTACACGAAGAAAGACAAGCCGCACCCGCGTGGCGAGATTTGCGTGCGCACACAAACCATGGTTGAGGGCTACTTTGGAGATCCGGAGCGAACCGAGCAAGCCTTCGTTCGAGAAGGGCCACTTGCGGGTTTTTTTTGCACCGGTGATATTGGGGAGCTGGTTCAAGGTCGTCGACGTCGCGGTCGAAAAAGGCAACCATCAAAACTTGTCGTTATTGACCGCTGCAAATCGATTTTTAAGCTGGCAGGTGGCGAATACATCAACCCTGCAGCCCTAGAGGCACACTACAGCGCTCTCGACTGCGTTAGGCAGGTCTTTGTCACAGGATCGTCATCGCAATCTACAATTGAGGTTGTCGTGGTGCCCAGTCCAGAATTTTTGAAATCAGTTGACGGAAAGGACCTAGAGTCGTCAATGTTGAGCGCTCTTCGTGCTCGTGGCCGTTGGCTAGGTCTGAGAAACCGGGAAATTCCTCGCATTTGCGTGGTCGAGCCACAACCCTGGGCTCCCCACAATGGCGCATTGACTCCATCGGCAAAACTTGCCCGCCCGGTACTCGCGCGCAAGTATAAGGCGGCACTGGCAGCTCGACGAGAGGGACTCCAGACGGCGGATATTCTCGCATTACTTCCAGAGGGAGCGGCCGACGATGATTTGCTTTCAGAACTAGGTGTGACATCACTCGAAGCGTTTGAACTAGCAGAGCGCTGCGGTCTTGATATCGAGTTCGTGCTGGCTACCAGTACCACGGTGGCAGATCTCCGAGCCGCGGCTGTAAGAGGCGGATCGACACTTTTGGTTGAGACAGCGAGACATATCGAAAACGATCTGCGCCTCGAACCCGAGGCAGTCTTGCCGACTGGTGGGAGCGGAGCAGAATGTTCTGGTTCGAAAACGGCCTCTGAAAAAGGAGCATTTTTCGTGACGGGCGCAACAGGATTTGTCGGATCTCATTTGACTAAAGAACTACTCGAGTGCCATCCAGACGTTCGCTGTTGTGTCCTTGTGCGTGGCCCCGGCGGCCGAGAGCGGGTCGAGGCTAGTTTAAGAGAGGTCGGTTGCGATGATGTTCGTCGGGTCGACGTTGTCGAGGGAGACCTTTCTCTTGAGAGATTCGGCTGGTCCGAGTCACAATTTGTGTCACTCGCACGGACTTTGCGTGCAGTCTTTCACGTGGGTGCGTGGGTTGATTGGCTTCGTTCATACCCAGATCTCCGTGGTGCAAACGTTGTTGGCACGGCAACAGCGATCAGTCTTGCACTGACTGCCCAGTCGCCACTTCACCACATCTCGAGTGGTGCTGTTGTCGCGGCAAAGCAAGGTTCTACCCTCGCTCGTGAAAGTGGGTACACAGCGTCAAAGTCTGTGGCTGAGGCCCTTGTGACAAAAGTAGTTTCCAAGGGAACAATAGAAGCGACCATGTACCGTATTGGAAGTGTCACAGCGAGTAGCACGGGTTCTGCGAATCGCGACGACTATCCTAGCCGCTACTTGAAGACTTGCTTTGAACTCTCCATGGCCGTCGACTCTCCTGGTCTGTTTGAAACCATCCCAGTCGACAAATGCGCGAAAATGATCGTCGCTATTGCTTCCTCAGCAAAGAAGCGGCCATTGGTATTACCAATCTCAAATCACGCGAGCTGGTCCTACGCCAAGCTTGCACACACGTTGCACCACATGAACAAACAGATACGGGCGGTTGACGCCGCGACTTTTGCCCTAGCCGTCAGTCGGTCTTCTTGTCGCTTGCGACCTCTTTCGATGGCCCTGCAGGACAGCAGCTGGTTTGCAGAGGAGGAAATGGATCAGTGCACCGAAACAGCCGCGGCGCTAGGAATGAAGACAGTCGCTGCTCCGCTCACGTCCGATTACTTTGTGCGCTGGGCGCGAGGCGTTGGTGTAGACATATGATCTGGATAAAAAATAAGTTCTATATATATGTGTGTGTGTTGTACGAACTTCGTATATATATACGTAGTTTGCACATCATCATCGTATGAAAGTTGTATATTTGGTAAGTCATCTCATATATATTCCCGCACGGATTGAAGGTTCCTCATGGAGTTCCCGGCCGATGTGTGTCAACAGCGCTCTACTCAAACGTTACCGAGGACGGATAGCTAGGGGCGATGATGATGCTCCTCTTCCTCCAATTTTCTCTCTATATAGAGCCACAAGTTTGTTTGTTCACTTTTCCCCAACCGATACGCTTACCGGCCAAGTCAAATACCAAATAATAGTTACGCATGGTCGTGTCCCCAATAATGAACCCGGACCCCCCTGCGGAACCACCATCTCGTATTCCCAGGCAATATTGGTCACCTTTCTTTGCAAGAGGAGAGCCTAGCAGAAGATAGTCTTTGGAGGTCATTTCCAAATCCAAGCCATCCAGATTTAGCGTCAAGTTTGGGTATGCTTCCACATCCTTCATGGTTAGCTCGATACATTCATTTTGCCACAGTTTATCGCAACCCACGAGCGAGGCGTCTTTGCACATGCTAGATTGCAATGCATTCATGACTTTCGTAGGGGCCAGAAGTACATTGGTTCCAGTATCTAAAATACCTGCTTCGCCGACTTGAATGGATGCACTACTACCGCCGCCACCTTGCGATGTAAGTGTCATCGAGTTGACTTGTACGGAGTGGAAGCCGAAGCCAACGTCCTCCACGTAGCCGACGGTCCCATTCACGGACAACCGTTCATCCACTCCCCCAATAGTGATAGTTCCGTTGCTTTTACTACCTTCCGACATACACATGGCCCACACATTGTCACATAGCCCGGCCGCTACCAAAGAGGCAAAAACATCTTCTTTTCCACCTTGTGTAAACCCCATGACCCCGCCAATTTGTTTAAACTGGTCGAAGTTGGTCGTCTGTTTCGAGATGGAGCCCAACGTTACTGTCGTCGGACCAATGCCTGCTAAACTGACTTGATCCTTGTACAACTTCCCTGATATGGTGCACACTGCGGTTGGTTGTTTCAGATCGCACGTTTGGTAAGAGTTTGAAAACACATAAGGAAAAGCTGCCTCGGCCGAGCTGCTCGCGGTATGGTCGTATTGATTATTTGGTGCGGCAGTGGGGCATCCATCACAGCCTTTGCCTGAAATATCCAAGTCGCCACTCCCGGAGTCGATGGCAACTGGGAAATCTTTCGGGGGCGTACCAACTTGGACTGTCGTCCAATAAATGGCAGTGGGCCACACCGAGCCCCCAGCTGGTATGCTAGACCCGTTTGTCAACAACGCATGTACGCGCGACCTCGGGGGAGATTCCACGATGTGCTTGGATACACGAAGAGTTGCTGTGGGAAGTGCGTTCGCTGTCAAGAGACTCAACGCGGTACACAAGATGAAGAAGCCCATTGGTGCTTGGGTGTTGAAGAGATAGATGATGATTCGGGTTGGAGAAAGGAGAAAATTGTAAAAAGTTGTGGAATACATGTACACACACATATGCGCCACTTGGTTGAGGCAGGTAGGGTCTCGGAGCAGACGAGCAGACCCAAGAAGACCGACCGGGGGACGGACGCGAAACAATGCCAGTTTTCCCGAGTGTGATTTGTGATCACGTTAACTCTCTTGTGTCTATATATACTTTGCTCGATATAGCACAGCAAGAGAACACAGGGTGAAAAAAGTTTCTTCACATCGACGCCCGAAGCCAGACGTATAGGATGGGTCTACGCAAGAATGGTATAAACTGTACTTCGAACGTGTAGTCTTGCGTAGACCGTCCAGACGTCGCCCAGATGTATACACACACAAGTACCGATTCTCCTTCTACTCCCACGACACCCCAGGGGCCGGGTACAATAAATGAAGTAAAACGAACGTCTATTTATGGTCATGTGGGTTGTGGTGGTGTGGTACATGCGATATGATGATGTGTTGTTGTTGTTGTCCTACCTGCCTTGGTCGCCGTTGTAACGAATGTGTTTCGGTGGCTGCATACGAAGTCTATCTTGGGGAGGGAGACAGGATGCTGCATGGGTCGCTCCCCTCCGCTGTAAGTCCCAGGGGATGTTTTCCTGGCGCCGAACGTGCCCTTGAGTTTAGTGCGTACGCGACAGAATTGGCAATGAAGTCCTCCTTTGACCTCGCCGACTTCCGTCGCAAGGGCAGGCTCCACGATGCATTTGCAACAGTTATTACTAACGCCCGGGACAAACTTGAGAGCAGGGTTCTAGAGTTGCAGCAAATTTTTGAATTTTATGACGACACAGGTCAAGGTGAAATCAATAGAGAAAAGTTCGGCCACATGCTGGCTGATATCACGTCCGGGGACACCGACGCGGGAGATTTGAAGATAACGGAAGCCGATGTGGACCTCTTCGTACAGGCGTTGGACGCAGACGGCGACCGTATGATCGGCCAGACGGAGTTTACAGATTACATGCTTCGTGGGATGGCGATGACTCCGGACGAGCGCGAAAAGTTTGCCCGACGGAGCCAGATGCACGCAAAATTGAACCGGTTCGTGGAAAACATTTTATGGCGACTCGAGGCGGAAGAACTCTGAAGGTGGCCATCTCCTGTTCACTAGAGTCTACTAATAATATGATTATGTGTCACAAATGACTGCGTCTCAACGTAATGAAATAGTCTACCATCTCTATGTATGTACGTACAGTAGCCGGCATCTCTGCTGTGGTTAGACCCGCCTCTCACTCAACTTATACATCACGGATCCTGCCGGTCAAAGGTATCATCACAGCAGCACAACACAGCACCGGGACGTACAGCTATTAAGGTCGAATGAGTGTATCTTGTATCCTTCAATGCACGACGGGTGGTTGGTTTCATTCACGCAGCCAGCAGCCAGCATATATGAATGAGATGGTGTGTTCCCCGGGGAGCGCAAGGACAAAACGTGTGAACGGACAAACTTGCCACGACTCCCTGGTGTGTCACTGTATGCTTTGAACCAACCTCGTCTCTTGTCGTTCCGAGCTGTATCTATACAACACAACATATTCTAATCCCCCCCCCCCCCGCCTATCCACTAGCTCCGGTCGACACCGTCATCCGTGCCAGACATACAAGTACATATTTTGCATAGACTTTGTTCATGATGTTACCACGACCATTGCGCGCACTTCCGTGTTCCGTTACTCGACGAGGGCCAGGTGCTTTTAGCAGCTACATACTATCAGGGTGATTTTATTGCATGTTTCCTCTCGCGCCCCGCTGCCACGTACGCCACTCCTCGTTGCTGCTTGACGACACACGCCCCCTCCTCTCCCTCCCTTCCTTTCTCTCCACAATCCCCGGACTGATCTGAGATCCACCATATAAACATCGCGACAGAAACCCCTGTCTCTTTCCTTTGCTGCCCCACAGTTTTCACTGTATCCCACCGACCAGCCGGGCGACGACCTGCCGATATGTCCTTCGAAAGGCGAGCCGCAGAGACGAAGCGGGTCATGACTCGCAAAGACCAAAAAATACGTCAAATGATCATTGGTGATATCGAAGGGACATCGCACGCACAGAGTTGCTTTGGTGCTTTTCCAAAGGAAATGCGAGCGACAAATGAAAGCACAATCAAAGCTCCGCCGAAAGCGAGTCCACTGGCGTCTCCGTCGAAGCCGAAAGGACGGCTGCTGAAAGCCCACACAGGGAGTGGGGGATCATTTTCCTCGACCAAAAAAGGGTCCGCGCCAGTCCAGACCCCACCGCCCAAATGCCACGTCTTCCGGAAGCGCAAAGTCGCCCCATCAGAATTTCGACGTTTTTATGAGCGTGGTGATTTGCCTATGAAAATTTTACACTTGCCTCAGAATGGAATGAACCAAGTCACTTGGAGCGTGGAGGTTGACAAACTGGATTACCACCACTATCTTCCTATCTTCTTTGACGGTATCCGCGAAACTGAAGAGCCGTACCGGACTCTGGCGCTCCGTGGAGTGCACCAGCTGATCGACCGCGGAGGTCGTTTGGGAAAAGTGTTACCTGTGGTGCCACAGCTCATTATTCCAATTAAAACGGCATTGAATACGCGCAATCCAGCCATCATCTGCGAGACGCTTGAGTGTTTGAAACGCTTGGTTCGGTGCGGAGATTTGATTGGCGAGGCCCTTGTACCATACTATCGGCAATTGCTGCCTATCATGAACATCTTTGTGACGACCACCAAGAATATGGGGGACCAGATCGATTATGCCCAGCGAAAAAATCGCGACATGGGTGTCTTGATCAACGACACGCTCCAAATTTTGGAGCAGCACGGTGGTGTGGATGCCTTCATCAACATTAAGTACATGATCCCGACCTACGAATCGTGCGTGCTGTAGAAGACTCGTTCGTGGAATGTGAGAGTATCTTAGAGGTGATGTTGTTGTATTATATCTCTAGGTATTTGTTCTGGCGAGCGCACAGTGTGCTATATCGATAAAAAGGAAGTGAAACACGTATCGTGCATTCGCGCGGGGCTGGAAGAGTGGTGTGTATGTTGTACGTGCGAGTTTTTCAACTTTATCTTAACTAATATATGATAACTGATATAGTTGGTTTGTATTATATTTTGTGATAAGTTACTACGTACTAACATGATATTGCATAAAAAATAAACTATTTACTCAACAATTTCAGTAAAAAATTTAATCACTTGCTTCTTTTGCTCTTGCCATTAGCTCTGCTGCGGTGCTTTCTCCAGTTGCATTCACCATCTCAAGGAATCTATTCCGACCGTCCTGGTCATTTGCCTCACCTGAGAGCAGTTTCCAAGGAGATCCAAACTGCACTAATTTTCCATTTTCCATGACCAGCACGATGTCGTAGTCAATGATGGTCTTAAGTCGGTGCGCAACAGTAATAATGGTGGCCTCACTTAGGATATCCATTGTCCGGATAGCATGTTGGATTATGTTGTCGGTTTCGTTGTCAATATTTGCAGTCGGTTCGTCAAATATAAAGATTTTCTTGCCACCCAACAAGCACCGGGCAAGGCAAACTAGCTGTTTCTGCCCCACCGACAGGTTGGAACCAGACTCGGCGATTTCAGAATCGAGCCCGTTTCTCCCTTTCCCACGAAATGTTGAGGCCATCGACACTTTCCCCAGAACCTCCCATATCTCGTCGTCACTATATTCTCCAAAGGGGCTCATATTTTTTCGCAGCGTGCCGCTAAATAGCCAAGGGGTTTGCCCGATCAGCATGATTCTTTGGCGCACGAGCTTCAGCCCCAACTGTGCTATGTCAACCCCATCAACCACGACTTGACCAGGTTTTGGGCCTTCCGGCTCAATTAACCGCAGCAACGCTTGCACCAGAGTGGATTTTCCAGCAGCCGTCCGTCCAACTACAGCGATCGATTTTCCAGCAGGCAATGTGCAAGAAACCCCTTTCAGGGTTGCAGCCAAATCCTTTCGGTATGACACAGAAAGGTTATTCAGCTGCAACTCCCCCTTCGCAGGCCAATCTCGATCAATCGCGTCGTCCTCGGGTAGGGTCACAGGCGCCTCCGACGGTAGACTCCAGTATTGCATTATTCGCTCCGCACTCACCATTAAATTTTCAACTTCTGCAGATTGCCTTACACACCACTGAAACATGTCACAAAGAGATATCACGCACGTCAATGTCAGCCCCATCAGGCCTGGATCAATTGGTTGCATACCGAGTTGCCGGTGAAACCCCTGAAACACCAACGCGAGGAGAACGAAAGACGTTGCAAACATACTGCAAATCATGTCCAGCCGAACCCCAAACCAGCGGGCAACAGAAATAAAAGAAAAAAAACTACGAACATTTTTCTTTTGTTTTTCAAAGAATTCCTCCCGAAATTTTTCGGTCCGATGAAATGCCCGCACTGTCACAAGCCCGACTAACGTTTCACTGATTTGAGTAAAAACAGGCGAACGCGACATGGCTTCTAAGCGTTTCACTTCTCTTGAGCTTTTTAGGTACTTTCGTTTCAGCGCAAGAAACACAAGTACAATCGGAAAAACCGATACAACGGAGAAGGGTATGACATAAATGGTCATGCATACATACGCACACACAGATATTCCCAAGGCAAGGAAGTCATAGAATGCTGGGGCAAGCTGATCGTCGCACATCCCACAGTCGCTGGAAAAACGATTAAGGATTCGGCCACTAGGGTTGGCGTCAAACCATCCAATAGGCGCCCTGAGAACAGATTTGAGCATTCTCTCGAAGAGGGTTCGCGATGCTTGCACACACACGAAAAAGAAGAAAATGGCCCGGCAAACGGAAAGCAATATCACAATACCAGTGAATCCTGCCAACCACCCCAACCAATAATACGCGTCCCGCTGCTGCCGTTCCAATGATTGTTTCGCCCACTCATTTGCCCACACAGGAGTTGTTATAAAGGCTAGTTCAGCAGCAACCATGATGAATGCCAGCGTCAAGAGGCCGGCAGTGCCAGATCCAGCCTGCCAGTAGTCGAAGTAGGCAGTTGCCTTTATTGCACCAACTTCTGCCACTTCTTTCGAGACAACCCCTTCCCCTTGCTGCTTGCCCTGTCCTTTTGATGCCTCCATTCCAACTGTTTTGTCTTTCATTTCAGGGCTGACCAAGGTTGGGGATACATCAGCAGCGGGGGGGATTTCTCGTGGTTTGTTCGGCTGGCAATGTCCTTCGATGGAATCGTTTGGCGATGTTTCTATGTCCGAAAATTCCACCCCCTTTTCGATAAGCTCACTGTACGTTCCAACATGCTCAATCGATCCATTCTCGCCCATTACAACAACGCGATCGCAACCAGGCAAGTACTGGGTCTGGTGCGTCACAAGTATTCTAGTCTTTTTGGCCAAAAGTGTTGAGATGCACTTTGAGAACAGGTGCTCTCCAACGATCGTGTCCACCGCCGACAGTGGATCATCCAAAAGAAACAAGTTGAACGGCTGATAGCATGCACGCGCGAGGCTTATTCTGGCCTTTTGCCCCCCACTCAAATTGATACCCTTCTCTCCGATCATTGTACTGTCCCCAAAAGCAAAAGAGTCCAGGTCCTCTTCTAATGCGCATGCTTTCACGACTGCATCGTATCGTTCTTGATCGAACTCTTCCCCGAATAAAATGTTCTCGCGAATGGTCGCTGATCGCATCCAAGCCTCCTGGGACGCGTATCCAACACCTTCGCCGACATGTTTGGTCATGGCGCCTTCCTTTAACTCCGTTTCCCCCAGAATCGAAAGCAACAACGAGCTTTTTCCGCAGGCAACTCTTCCACAGATGCCAATAAGCTCGCCGCGCTTCACAGCCAAAGAAATGTTTCGGAGGGCCAAGTCTGCCCCTTTGTCCCTACTGTACGCAAACGATGCATTGTGGAATTGGACAATCGTATCCGAGTCGTCGGAGCTACCCGCTTCGCCGTTCGCTTCCCCAGTTTTTCCACTTTGCACCGCATCTTTGTCGTCGTGCTCAATCAATAAGTACTCCTTCAGCCGGGAAAAAGTTACCATTCCTTCGCTCACACTCTGCATTGAAAACGCAAAGAACTTCGTTAAATTCAACTGCGCAATATTTGCAAGCGACATCATGACGAATATCTTTCTGGTCGTCACAAGTTCCCCGCGTAAAGTGACCCAGCTAAATGTGCCAATGAGAACGAGAGCCGGCATCATGAAAAAAATGGCCTCGTTGATTGCGCGCATAGTCGCACCCCTCCGTAGCTGCACGATCTCCTCATTCCGAATGTGCAATGTTTTCTTGGAGAACGGATCCTCGTAGGCATTGCCTTTCACAACCCTGATTCCGTCAACAATTTCCCGCACCGCTTTGTTTCTCTTGTCTGTCAAAACAGTGACTCTACGCCGTATTTTTGCAAAAATTCTGGAAAAATAGGACGTCACCGGCACCCCAAGCATTAAAATACCAAAACCAGCGATTGCTGGAGGGCCGACCTCCCGATACATGAACCCAAAAACGATAAGAGCCTCGACGGGGCTCCAGACCAGAAATGGAAGAAAGATCCCGGCCATCTGCAGCCGCTCGATATCCGTCGAGGCCAAGTTCACGATGCGGCCGGTGCTTACATCAGAGCAAGACTCAATGCGCAGATTTAAAATCTTGTCGTAGACCAGCGTGAGGGATCCGATGCGAAGTTGCAGGCCGCGTCTCCATGCAAAGAAGAAATAGAAGTGATGGAGGGCTTGCGCGGTGAGGTTCGATAACGCCACACCCAGAGTGAGCGGCAGGCCGACGGAGTAAATGTACTCGTTCACGTCCGGAAGCGAGTAAAAATTGATCAGCCCCCCGAGCAGCTGCGTTGAAAGAATCGTAAATATCGTTTTCAGGGGCATAAATATCCAAAACCACCATGAGAAAGCCCGGAAGACAGCAAGAAACATGGACGCTTGCTCGCGGAGTTTGTGCAACTCCTTTTCCCACTCGGTACGAAACCTTTCAAACAGGTGTACGGGGTCCTCGTCCATTTGAATGTCTGGTAAATGGTTTTGTTGCAGCGTCGTCTGTTCCCCAAACTCCACCAGCGGTCCAACCCAGTTAAAACTCAAAAGATTGAACGGGCGCCGGAACGAGAAAGTCCATTTTGCGGGAGGTGGAGGTGGGGCTCGCCCGTTCCCTTTCTCGTTCATAGCTGGTTCGTCGTTCGGTTCAACGCTCCCTATGGCAAAGAAACAAACTCTTCGCCCATCAACGTCTCACACACACAAAAAGCGACGTCGTTCTCGCAGTGAGTGTATGGCAGCGAGTGTACATCCAAAACATTCCAAAACCTTTGTACATGCGAAATTTCTCCAGGAGCGGTCTCCCAACGACAGAGAGAGGTCGGGATGATCCTGAACAACGTATCCATAAAAAAAGATACATTCATTGTTTCGAAAAAGATAAAAAAGAACTTTCCCTTGGCATCCTCCGTGATTGATAACAGGGACACAGTATTGTTTATTCCCGCGAAAACTATGGTTGTTGTTCGTTGGCATAGATAGATGGATACGCTAGGAAACGGATGCGATGCGATGCGATGGGTCAGATGTCAGATGTCAGATTAGACAGATGCCCAATCGTAAGTAGAATAGAGGAAGGTCGAAATGGCCGATGCACACTCCATTGTGCCCAGCAGGTGTGGACCTGTTCGCTCCGAAGGAGTGTGCTCAGCGACTGTTTGTTCGTGTACAGTACGAACCATGCTGGGGTATATCCCTCGGAGAGACGGTGTACCTATGCCAGCCCACAAAGGGCGGGAAGTCGATCTTCGAAGTTTCCGTGCGCGTGGTGACCCTCTGGGCGATAGGGTAGCTGTTGCACTACACGCAACAGAAGGAGGGCTGATGGGGATTCATGACCTTCTTGGACAGGTTCGACGTCGAGCTTCAGATGTTGACTCCTGCAGTACATGTTTGTCTGACGCAGACGCCGACGCGGAAGCGTATGCAGCATGCTCCGCGTTCGTCCGTGAGACCCGTGAGACCCCGTCTTGGGCAGATTTTAAAAAGATGGAGCGGGCACAGACCCTGTTGTCTGCGTTCATGCCGCTGAATTTTATCTCTCTTGGTCTCGGTTCCCTTTTAGGCGTTGGAGGGCAATTCCCTAAGATGGGCGACATTGTGAGGGCCACTGGCATGCTCGATGCCAAACGCAAGGAAGGCGAGGAACGCCTTGAACGGACATCAGCGTTTGTTTTGAGTCTCATGAAGCCTACCGACGACATGGATGAGCAGGCAGAGGCGCGAATTTCTTTAAAACCTGGGGGCTCAGGGTTCGATGAAATTCTTCGGATACGCTTACTTCATGGGGCAGTCCGCGTCTTCGTGAAGCAGTCGGGGCGGTACCACGAGGAGAACGAGGTACCCATCTGCCAGCACGATTTGGGAATAACGCTTGGGCTATTTTCATATATACACTTGCGTAACCTTCGTAGGTTAGGGGTATATCTCACCCAGGAGGATGTAGAGTCGCACCTCTTGCTCTGGCGATACGTCGGACACGTACTAGGGGTTGAGCCTGAGCTGCTCAATAATTTTTTCAGCGATTTTGACGCCCAGCGTCGATTTTTTCACGCATCGACGCTATTGATGGGAGACGACTGCGAAAAAGCTGGTCAAGAAATAGTGAAGTCTTTTCACGTCAGTGCAGCGAAGCTCAGCCGTAGCACGTACGGTATTATTCCTTCTGCATTTATGTTCAATTTTATGATGAGTATTATGATACACTTGGGAGGGGAAGAGTATATGAGAAAGCTACCTGGGATTGAGGACTACAGTGGAAGGAGTTGGAGTGTTGGCGCGATAAAGGTGATTGGCGGCGCTGCAAGTTTCATTGATCGCTATGTTCCATTTGGAACCAGGATGCTGTCTTATCTCAATGTTTGTCTTGCCCGAGCAAGCGCGAAGCGAAACGGGTATGGAAAAGAGCACAGGCAACACCGGCTTCGATCTAAATTGTAAAGCGGCCAATAACTGCAGAGTGCGAAACGCAGTTAGAAAGAATAACACTAGAATGTACGACAAGTAGCGCTTGCTCATATGATATGATAACTATGTGTATGAATTTTTTAAAAACAAAACAAATGAAAATTATTACTATAATTATTTTATTGGTGTGTATATTATAATATATATACGACGAGTAAAAATAAAAACCTTTGCAAGTATATGTCATCCCCCATCCTGTGTCTGAATGACGTTTTAAAGCCCAGCCTGCTCTTCGGGTTTGGTCATATCCTATATCACACCCATCGCAAAAGAAAGATGAAGACAGCAGAGCAGCTCAGAACAATATTCTTCTCTCGTATTTATTTGCTCAGGACTCTAATATTACTCTTGATTTTTTGAGGAGGATGTCATTTCTGTGTCACTTTGCAACAAACATGGGTTTACTGTACTCGCCCGAACCCTCGCAGCACGTTCTCGTAACGCATGACCACAGCGGTTGCGACAACATGGGCCGCACACGTTCCACCCGGCGAAATTTCCAAATGCTAAGACTAGTCTATTTATGCATCTATGGTTTTTATCGACCTCTGCTGTATTCTCGTCAATATGATTTTTACTGTCAATCCTCTTCTTTTCTAAAGCATAAAAGATCAAAATATAGGCACAAGGACTGGCCGCTAAACAAAAAATGACAACATCCTTCCCTGGTATACACGTTACACTAGCTAATCCTACCAAAATAAGCACCTGCAAAAACCGAGCTTCAGCAAGATTTAAATCTTCATTATGGAAAGGTTTTATAATTCTCTGGGCAGATGCGAACATAATGACGCAACATGTCAACACAAACAAAGTTACATTGTGATCATTCAGCGGAAGAGCATTGACAATAAGGATGACCAGGCGGCGCCCCAGGTTAACAGGTCCATACCACCAACAATCTTCACGGTAGGGGCTTGTGACACTGATGGTCCACGAAACGCGCGAACTACTTGGATTAAATGATTGCCTGCGCCTTGAAATATCATTTACACTAGGGTTTTCCAGAAAGAATATACTTCGTTGTGATGCAATTTTTTTGAACAAAAAATATGGGAATAAACACGAGCCTATCAGTAACATAATTGCAACCACTTGCAAAAGAGTAGTGTAAACATTTCCAAAACATTTAATATAGCCTGCTTCATATAAATACCAGTCTGGGCCAACCAGCCGGCAATTGAGCAATTTGATCAAAGTTTTTGTAACGGACATGTACGAAAACAGGACACATGTAAAAAACGCTGGACCTGAATTTTTCCACAATTTTGGGAAATTTCGAATTATTAAGAAGCAAATTGGCCATAATACAAAGAGCAAAAGAACAATGGCATACAGTCCACCGAACAATATTTCCTCGAGACCGCTAAACCCAGGGAACACACATAGAAGTTCTGTACTTCCCTTTTTATCATGGATGAAGGAATTATAATTTACATTCAGCAAGTTTAAAATCGACGAGAGGAACACTTGGAATGTAGTAGCGTTACCATTCGATGGCATAAAAAGTGGAACAGCCTGGTAGAAAAATAGGGCATTTTCGGTAACCATACAAGACAGGACACAAGACAGAGTAGAGTAGTTCTTCCAATCTTTTCTCAACAGATACACAACTACTGCAAGCAAGAGAGGCAAAGGCAAAAGAAACCAATGATAACCAATATCCTCGCACTTTTGGCATTCAGAGGATCCAATCAACTCGCTTAATCCAACCTTACACGACCCACAAAACGCAGATGAACTATCACGACCTTCAGCACAATCATCGCCATGTAGGACTAAGCAACCAAAGCCCGTTCGGTTGCCCCCCCCCACTAAGGGGAGTCCTGATGTATTTGTGCAACACTTTCCTGGCAAGCATGGGTAAGCGGAAATTTTTCCTTGCTCAGCTCGTGGCTCATTGGGTTTACCAACATGCACATAAAACCCCGGTTTTGTGTAGGCAAGGTTACTGCCAAGGCAATTTACCCCTATTTCTGGGCAAGGACGGCAGGAATTCCCTGTTAGTAAGCTGTACGATCCTGGTGGGCACGGTACACAGTGGAAAAATTGTTGGTCCACATTTTTCGCTTCGTTTCCTCTGGCGCACTTTCGTACGTTTACTGTTTTATTTGTAGGCACCAGGTGCCTGCTAGGTGATTCAAATAGCACCCACGCATAAGTCCGTTTCAAAGGAGCTTTAAGGACTGAGAAATTGAAACCTGATACGTTGCCATTGAGAGTAAACGGGTATATCTCGGAAGAAAATGTAAGCACGTTTGATTTAATGCGTACATAATCACGCAGAATTTCCCGACATTCTATGCCAAAATAATCCTCGATACCTGCTTTGACTTCAACTGGTTGGTTTAGAGAGATAGATGGATCGAAAGAATGCATTTTAAATTTGTATGGGGTTGTCCCTATTTCGTTGCTTCTGATGATAGCTGTGTTTCCCCTGATTATAAATGAGGGGGGGCGTCTGAAGCAAACTGAATCTACAAAGGAAAACTGAATGAATATTCCCCCACCTACCTTAGCCGTGTTATTGAAAAAATATACACTTGACCCTTGAATAGTACTACATGAATCTCCATTGTCAATATCTTTCCAAATTCCGCCCCCATACCCCCGATTGGCAGTATTATCCGTAAAATTACACATTTCAAATGATGGGTTCGTTCCCTCGTTTATTATCCTTATCCCGCCGCCGCCTATGTCTTCTGGTAACATAAAATTAGGACTCCCAGTTACAGTGTTCTTAGAAACTGTAGTTCTTTTAAATCGAGCGGTTGCCGATTGTCCTATCAACCCACCTCCTCCACCAAGTACAGCTGTGTTTCCTGTAAATATGCATGAGATGAAGGCAGGCTCTGCACCTTTTTTCACAATGTAGACACCCCCACCATAAGGGTCAGCAGAATTCTGACCAATTATACAATGGTTAAAAATAGTTCTGGAGCCTTTAATGTATGCACACCCTCCGCCGTCATCTAAGAATCTTCCTTTTCCTGCGCTGTTGCCGACGCATGTGCAATGATGAAACTGTGGCTCGGTACCAAAACCGTCTATGAAAATAGCACCCCCGGAAAAGCCGGCGTCGTTTCTGAGAAATAAGGAATGTCTAAATGTTGGTTCGCCACCGGCCCTAATGTAGACCGCCCCACCTTCATGGTTTGCTTTATTCTCGGTGAAGTTGCAGCCAATAAATATGGGGTTCGATCCTCTATTAAAAACTGAAACGCCCGCGCCTGTGGACATTGCGTCGTTTCTTAGAAACAGCGAATCGTTGAAAGAAGGCGAGCTACCATGAGATATGTAAGCCCCTCCTCCACTAAAGTTAGGACTGCGTGCTTTGTTTTCGACGAAAGTGCAGTTGATAAATGTCGGACTCGCTTTCCTTGTCACCAATATACCACCACCACTTCCATATCCTACATTTCTATGAAATTCAACGTTTCTAAAAGACGGGTTAGTGCCGCCGGCTGATATATACGCACCACCCCCACTGTAATCCGTTGAATGAGCAGCGTTTTCATCAAAAATGCAATTTTCGAATCGAGGGTTGGTGCTTTGTCCATCCCCGGAGGATACATACACCCCCCCCCCCTCCATCCGGGCGGTGTTGTTGTAAAATCGACACTGACTAAACGATGGAGAGGCACCATCGCGCACGATAGCCCCCGCTCCAGAATAAGCGTATCCATTTGAAATAGTTATGCCCTTAATTTGCGTCCCATTGCCTTCTGCGGACGACTCAAATGCGAAGGCGCGAGACTGGCCATTGCAATCTAAGATAACATCTTCAAATGTTGACCCTGGCACCCCCTGTACGATTATTCCATTGTTCGGTCGTTTTTTGTCAGCCTTCACAAACCGGATCCCAGAGTCACACCCATGACGACCTTTCACCAAATGCACCGCATCGCCATCAGCGGACTGGAATATAGCAAATTGTACAGATTTGCAAAAGACAAACCCTTCTGTTCCACATTCATCAATATCAGTCCCATTTGGGCTCACAATACGCACTATCCCGCTCACCTGGTACAGCAAAAAAACAGCCCACGGGGCAACCGCAAAAACAATTCTTTCGAACGTCATTTTGTCCAAAAAGTATATTTCTCTTGCGGGCGAAGATAGTTTCGCTGGCACTGCATCGATTAGGAACGCTTTGATTTTCTTGTCATGAAGAAGAGCGGTGGAGCCTGCATATATGAACATATGAAAATATGTCCGTCCGTCCGTCCGTTCGTCGTCCTCGTTCCCTCAGTCCCTCATAGGCCCGGTTTCGATGATCGAATCAACACAAGTATCCCACTTTTGTAGAGTCCTTATTAAAACGTTTTATTTTTTATATACGAAGAAGTACATAAACTATTATACATGTGTAAATACTACTGCGATATTTCCTTTCTCATACGTACAATTTCAACTCCTGCTTCTGGTGGCGTTCACGGTGGCAAAAGAAGGTGCCTTCTAAGCGCAGGCTCTGACACTGACCTCCGGTGCCGGTCATTGCATGGCATTTTTTGGGGTCAAATTTCATCGTCGGTTTGGAGAGGGATAGTCTGCGCTTCGCTTTTGTCGAGAAGTCTGCAGTCGAGGAACTCCCCGCTTCTAAACGCTGGTTGAATAGTTTGGCCCGTTTAATTTTGTTGCAAGGGACATTGCGCACAATGTCACCATTTTCCTCGAAGAATAGAGTGCACGATCCATCTAGTGTGCTTTGCTCCAGGACGATGGCAGCAAGGTAAAAACCTGGGTCGCTTGTACCGCTCTTAAGCGCCTCAACTTTGTCGTACAGGTCATAATGGACGATCTCTTTGACCGGCTCATCGCCATCCTTCGTCTCGACTAAACCGGCATACTCCTCGAGAACTCGGATCTTCTCGTTGATGACGTCAAGGTCTGGTTCCGTTGATTTCCGGTTCTCCTTCAAATGCCTGTGCTTTTCAAAGGTGGAAGACATAGAGTAAGATACCCACGGGAACTTATTTTTCTTTCTCTGCCGGCTCAGCTCACTTTGCCCGGTGACGCTCTGCCGCACCGCGCTCGACCACATGCTTTGAATTTGGCGTATTAACGCCATTTTTTCTTCCTTTTCACTGCTCAAGCTATCTTGTAGCTTTACGATCTCCAATTTCATCCGGGAAAATTGTGTTTGAAGACGAAGAAGCGTTTCTTCGTCGTTGTCTTCTGTGTCACTACCTTCGCCCCCAAGCCCGTTACTGTCAACGAGAGCGTTCCGTTTATGACCCACGCTCCGGACCGATGCAAGCACGGACTGAAATTTTTTCTGACGAGACATCACGCCAAACGTGGATTCGCGCGCTAATTTACTAACATTGGTGTATATCTCTAACTCTGTCAGTTCCTGAGCCAGCTCACCGACCAGGCCGTGCCGATCTTGCCGTGCCGCATCCAACTCTTCCCGTAACAACCTCGTATCCGTCAATGTCGCAGGCATGGGCGAGGGGCGCCTGGCAGGGCTGGACGATGGTATTTCGATGGACGGGCCCTCCCCTTCCTTGCTCGCATTGGGGTGATTCCAGGGGTCTTTGACAAAGGCAGCAATTTCCGCCTGAAGTTCATCGCTCTCCATGCCAGACTCGGAAGACATATTGATTCGCTCTACTGCTACCAATAAAGCTTCTCGTTGCGCTTTCAGCAGCGCGGATAGCTTTCTTTCTTGATCGTCAATTTGTTTTTTAATAGGGAGAGGCAAGTTGCTGATGTCGGCTTGCGTAGAAAAGTTCAAAGTAGCGTACCTGCCCCCTCCATTCGCACCAGCTGCTAACGCATCCACCATAAAATGGTCTGCTTTGAGCCGTGTGTGGTTCATCCCTCCTTCGAATTTACGGTACAGTACGTGGACTAAGTTATGAAAGTACGACAAGGTGGCCTTGCTCTTCTTCGCATGCTCCCTCATCACTAGTTGCAGCTGACACCTCATGCCTGGAGAAAGGCGAGCCGACCACTTAATAGTGCTTTCCGTCGAGGTGTCGTAGACACGGGCCGGCTGAGGGCGATCTTTTTGGCGCATGCCGGTGACAATGTTTTCATACAAGACCGTTCCCGTGCCAGTCAGCACCGAAAGCCAACCTTCAGGCAGTTTCTCGTCTTGGCGCGACATTGTGCTCTCCTCTTGGTGCACGTTGTTCACGGAGCAGTAGCACCGCTAGTGTAGCCGAAGTACTTTGCTTTTGCCCGCGCTGTCGCAATTCCCACAGTCAAGCTCTCCACCACGTTGTGCAGTCATTTCTCCCATTTCCTCGATGTCACACACACACTCCGCGCAGAACTATTTAAAAAAAAAAAACTCCTATCGAAAACGCTATAATACTCTGAAACATCTGAAGTACTCTCGGGAGGGAGCAGTTTATTTCTCTCTTCTCGTTTCAGTTAGACGACAGGTTGACAGAGAAGTGAGGGTTTTCACGACTGTATTGCTCTCGGTGTAGCAGCATTATTACTGTGCATATGTTAATAGAATAATAAGTACGGAATGTGTACAGACTACAGACACCATAGCATTAAACTTCCATTGTCGCACTGCGAAAATATCAATCCACACATGTCGATCTTCACGTGCACCCGAGACGGCAGCCATAACAAGCGTTCCCCACAACCCTTCCCATGTATGGCTCAAGAAGACACGCGCAGGTCCAACGAAATCCTGGAACTCACTTTTCTCCGCATATCGGCACCTGCTTTCGCGGGTCAAAGGCTTGACAATGTCTCGCTCTACAACACGCGTCGGCCAATTCCAGCAATCGTGTTCATATGTGAACGCAACGAGCCAATCGACTCTCACACCCAGTGCATGGATGTGTTTCGCGTGCTGCTCTTGCGTGGGGTACTTTGATTTGTCACTTCTTTCCATCTCTTGACTTCTCCTCGCTTCTTCTTCTAGACGCTCTGTTGACATTTCTTCTCCACAGTCAGCGCAAGTATTGTCCCAGCTTAGAACATCATGTCTGCACACTTCTGATAATTGTTGTTTTAGATTTTCGTGCATTGACCGGACACTCTCTTGAAAAATATGACAAGGGAAATGATCTATCTTCGACCGATCGATGCGGTCCGAAAAAAAGTTTGCCTCTGGCAAATGAGGAGGAGGGGCGGGGCGAGCATTGTCGTACGTCGCCATAACGAAGAGATTGACTGACCTGGTCTGACTGACCTCTCTCAGTCGCCGTTCTCAAACCAACGGGGCAGTCCTAGCGATATGAATTCTCGACAAATGGTGACCAGGAAGACCCTCACCGCAGGCAGTTTACGGTAGTTGTGTTGCAAGCTTCAACGTTTGTTTTTTTCAACTTTCAACCACTACTCATTTGCGGGGTTGATGATGATGGGCGGCGCTACACACAATGCCTCTATCAAATATCGTACTTATAATAATGAACCATAAGACGGTCAGACGGCCCCGGTCTTCATGTACCTCTCCATCCACACAGAGCCC
>Ga0099797_100683_pt1 | contig 20732 bp, 13 predicted proteins | sample Uncmet_Sort48C_1_FD_89871 | JGI IMG/M metagenome (GOLD analysis project Ga0099797, IMG submission 89871) | Marine eukaryotic communities from CALCOFI LINE 67, Pacific Ocean - C012_Sort48C_1 | ecosystem: Environmental > Aquatic > Marine > Oceanic | place: Pacific Ocean: Monterey Bay | collected...
TCCGTCAATTTGAAAATTCTCTTTCGGTCTTTCAAGATCATACTATTTTAATATAGTCCGTCAATCTCAAAATTCTCATATATGATAGCATGGCAATCTTTGCTATTCATTATTGCTCAAAAAATTGTCCAAAACAATAATAATAATTTTGCAGAATAGCACTCAAAATGAACAAGGAATAATCGCGAATCCTATAATTGAGGAAAATAAAACCTTGACGATGTCGAGCGCGACCTCCTTGGTGACCGGCTTGGCCTTGCCCTCCAGGGACTTCTCCAGCGCCTTCAGCGTGGCGGCGGCGGTCCAGCCAGCGACCTACAAAAATTTGTTGAATGTTTTTCGTTGTTGAATGTTTTAAATGTTTGTTGTTAGTAGTGTGCGACGTGAATTAACGTAGTAGTTTCAGATATATGCTTGTCTTTTACATTTTTGGGTCAACACACTCAGATGTACTCAGATGGTTGATCCAAAAATATTTGTTTCATCACAGCTATTTCTTTTCTGTCTCCTCCAAAATAATGCGGCAATAAATATACTCTATATGAGGGAATTATCCTTCAAACGCGGTATACTATGAGCTTAGACTAATTTGTTTTTTCATATATTTCAGCTGTTCTACAACATGACATATTTCGCCAACAGATATAATATGCATCAGAAGTTTTTTTGCGAATGTTTCTAGTTCTTCGTCACCGGAAAAACTTGGAAAGCATTGGAGAATTTTTTCATCACATTAAAACTTGGAAAGCATTGGAGAATGTTTTCATCACACTATATTTATATATTGTGTGTTGATGAAAACAAATACGCCTCAGTAGATCTCTCTTCAGTAGATCAAAAAAATTGTAAAGAAGTACATCTTTATTGGAACTCTCTTTATTGTAAAGAAGTACATCTATAAATTGAAATTCACATTCACTGTCCACGAAAAGTATTAATACGACGTCTGAACACCGAAGATTTTTGAAAAAAAAATATCAAATACGTTGTCGTAGATGGCCTTGGCGGTGTCCGCGGCGAGCGTAGCCACCGGCTTCTGCTTGTCGGCGGTGGCCTCCATCACCTTCTGCACGACTTCCTCCTGGAACAGCTTGGCGATCGCCGTCACATCGCCTTTTTTTTTAGTTTTTGTGAGTCATCGCGGTCACATCGCCTTTTTTTTTGTAATTTTGTGAATATAGACAGACTTTCATCAGTCTAGTCACATCGCCTTTTTTCGGGTCCCATACTGCTGCCCGTACAGACGGTCGTCTCACCCAGCCACGAAACAAAAGATTTATGTGTGAAATTAGCACGGGGGCTTCTGCATCTGGTTGCTTGGGCGGGGTGGGGACGATATGAATTTTTTTATCAGTTGGGATGGAAAAAAAGTTTTTTCTCGTCAAAACTTTTTGTGCACCATAATATATGCACCTGCGGTGGTACATCGATACTGAAAGATCATCAGAATCATTAAAACAGACTTTTTGTATTTCACTCAGCTTAAATATGGTCAGACAGAGCTAATACAAAATTGTTTCATCATTTTGATAAATAACGCAGTTTTCTCGCTAAGAATACTGCATATTGCAGACAGCTCCCCCCTCATCCAAGCATTACCAAGCCGCTTTCCTGCCGTTCACTATACTGTATACTATGGATATTATACTTCGTCTGAAATTTCTTTTTGTAACAAAAACAATAATGTAGTACCGGATTCAGCAATGCCCTTGATGCCGTTGAGGCCCTCCTCCACAGTGGCCTTGTTACCTGTTTTTTTTTTCACAAATCACACACGAGTCCCACACTGTGACTTTTTTCCCTTTACTGCTTACTAGATACAAACATAATTTTTGTGTTGGCGCCCTACCTTCTGCTGCAATAAGTTTGTACAAAAAAACTTAAAAAGTTTCTGACCAATTTGAATGATACCAAAATGTAGTTTAGCGCGCCTTATCACTACTCACATTTTATTTAAATTATATGGAAAGAAATGAAACCGAGTTTTCCAACGAATTCGTCCATGTTTTTTTTGTTTGGGGAAATATTAAGTTGATTAATATTCAAAAGGGGATATTGTGTAATGTTTAATAATAATTTAATGTGATATGTTTGGTGCTTAAAAAAGCTAACTGCGGGTTTTTTGTTTTCGGGATTCATTTTGAAAGAGAATGCTCATGAATAACAGGGTGATTCGGTATAATATTGTGGAGAGAGAGAGAAAAGATTTTAGTCTTTGCGGAAAGAAGGTATTAAACCTACTATTATGATTGATGCAGTCACGACATATACGTCTGAGAGAAAATGTTGATGCGAGATGAAAACACAACTATATGCACAAGGAAGCGGATCGTGGGAAAAAAAAACATGGGCCGTATTAGTTTTTGTATAGAAACGCACTGAGAAGTCTCTTGAAAATTCTGTGATGGATGATGCCCCGCCGTACTTCACGCCGTACTTCATGAGGTCACAGCACCACTCCACTGCTGAGAAAATGATTCAAAATGATCATCGTCACGATTCTATATGCAAGCTTCTATAATATAAACTACACAACAAAAACGCGGAAACCTGTTGCTTAAGGAGTGATCGGATTGGAGGATCGAAGAATGGCGTTTCATACGCAGAGTTTTAGTAATACCTGCAAAGAAAAACATGGCGAATAGCTCAACAATTATATTAAATACTCTGTCACTGTTTTCATCATTCATATTATCATTCTACTCTTAGCATGAATGGTCTCACGACACATACTTCTACACGAGTCGCCTCGAGAGAACACCGCTGCTCACGAATCGTTGAACATTCATCATCAGTGAAATCTTGGTATTATCAGATGTCAATTACCCGACACTTCTGATATTACGGAAAGAATAATATTATGATAATGAGTAAACGCAAATAATCATTTGCATATAATATTGCATTCATGTACTACGACAAGTACAAATATCAGGCCACTTTTGTAGCCGTGGTTTTTACAGTCGACCCCCCTCGCCCGCTCGATGCAAGCATGGGACTCGTGGGTGACTCGCTCAATGCACCTATCGCTATCCGTAGCGCGGAACGCTACAGGCAGGACGCCAGGACGGCGTGAAAATAATACGTTGATCTAATACGTTCGCGCTGCAAAACCAAAGCTGCAACGACGCCAATTCCATTTTTACATTATTACCATCTTGCTGCTCTTGTTTTAGCTCGTTTTGACAACACATAATATTACATTTAATACACTACAATATATGAAAAGACGGACCTTCACAATAACGTTATTGTTTAGGAATATTTTTACTTATCAATATGAAAGTGTAGAAGGGGGAAAGAGCCGCTTCGTCACGTGTGGGGAACGATCAAACTGAATACTATATAATACCTAGCTGGGAAAATCTACCGCCCCAACTTGTGTATCTATATAATATTGGCTGACGCCCTTTCTCAAAGCCAAATGCGCTTCTATAATATCCACACGAAACAATATGAGGCTCTTTTTCCTTCATCTTAATTTATTCATAATTCATTGAATTCTTTAAATTTTTATACAATACCTGATGCAAGGAGGGGTATGCGTTTTTATAATACTAACATTTCATTTCCAGGTTCAGAATGAACTCCAGAAATGTGTTGTAGCACTGATCTTTTTTAATGCTGTTTTCCCATGCTTTTTTTTACAGTGCCTGGTTGGTTTTCCAAAAAAACGTTATAGAATACGTGTTGCGGGCTCAAATCATTGTTCATTGTTCATACATTTATTTGATCAACTTGCTGCCGCAAAGGCAGGGCTACAGCCTCTGATTAATAACCGTCATTTGCACAAGCTATTATTTATCCTGACGTAATATTTGTGCAAGACTAATGTTTGCCTGTACAATAAACATGTCAGGCGCTCCGATCCGTAGATCTGATCCTCAGTTGTTTTTGTAGATTCTTCAGACTACTTCACTTGTAATACTTCACTATTGCTATATAATAAGGTAATAGCTTAAGTGGTCTGGTTCATAATATTGAATAGTAGTTACACGTGGTTTGCTTTCATCAGATTTGCCGAAGCTACAATAATTTGCTGGACCTCGTGCGGTCTATCATGGACATCCGGGCCTTTTAAAATTCCCGCGACGTAATGGGAACTAGTTTGACCAGTAGCTATTTGCGCCGAAAGCCACGCGGTCCAGCTTTTTGGATTCGCAGATTTTCCAGTAAGGATGTCCCGGATCAGCATGAGCATGATACCCAGCTTATTCTCGCCGGAACCATCTCCGAAATCGGACCAGACCTTTTCATTTCTCCCGAAAACGCCGCGCTCCTGCAGCCACGCGTCCCCCGAGGCGATCAACGCGTTCGCTGCGTTCGACAAAGGCAGTCCTTGAGCAGCGTTATAGTGAGCGTAGAGGAACTTGCTCTCCAAAGAAACCCACATCAGCGACCATTTGTTCTCATAGCCGGCGTGCGTTGCGCCCCCTTTTCCGTGAACCTTTTCCAAATCCTTTTTCACATCGTACGCCTTGCCGGCACTGACAAAAAAACCGCCCGGCTTAGTGAACTTATCCCGATGCTCCCACCATTTTAGTGCTTGGAAGGCCGTTTCGGTGTTGCTGAAATTTTCCCGGGTACGTTTCTTTTTCGAATCCGTGCCGCCCACGATGATCTTGGTGCCGACACCGTCCAAGGTAACGTCCCAGAAATTCCCGAAAATGCCGGAGTGACATTTGTCGTCCACCGGAGCGTTCTTTCCTTCGAAATAGAAGCCGATCACCCCTAGTGCTTTGGCCTTGGGATGCGTTCCAGTGACCGCCGGGTACCGCGGGTCGTCAATCTTCGTTCCCAAGGGCGTGGGGTTAATTGTTGTGGCAGCTTGAATGGCAGCTCGTTGAGAGGCGCCTCCCCCCCCGGTAGCGGTACCGCAACCCCTTCTGCAATGATTGCCTTGCTTTCCCTGGAACGCGGGCATCGTGCATCCGGGAGTGGCGCACAGGACGGGCGCCGCCGCACTCGCACTGGCAGCTCCTTTGCCACAGCTTCTACTGCACCTCTCGCCGAGCTGCCCGTTCCAGCTCGCCTTGGGGCACCCTTTGGTGATGCACGGCTCGCCACCGCACTTCTTGCTGCACCTCTCGCCGAGCTGCCCGTTCCAGCTCGCCTTGGGGCACCCTTTGGTGATGCACGGCTCGCCACCGCACTTCTTGCTGCAACGAAATCCATTTTGCCCATTAAACGTCGGCTTACCACAACCGGGCGTGATGCAGGTTGGATGATATCCGCCTGCCTGCAGGAAGCTCGTGGAAGCCCCATTAAGAACAGGTTGTGCAGAGATGTTCACCGCGGTGCCACCAATAGCGCCGAAGGCCACGGCGGCCGCGCCAACAAACGTTTTCATTTTTGCCAAAAAGCAGGTCGCCATATTATACTTTGACTGTATGCTACTTGTTTTCGTTTATTATACGTCTATTAGAAGATTCGAATGGATCCGCTTGATAGTTCTACTGGAACGATGCTTAGTTTGTGATATTTATACGATACTTTATTACTGCTCGAGTATTTTAATATTAATATCAGTATACGATGTGAATTTCAACGTGAAGATGGGTCTGCATTTTCGAGATTTGAAAATGGGTGCTAGTATTATAGATAATCATAATTAATATCTGATCCAAGATCACTAGATGCCTCTGGCGGGAGGGCATATCTGTCAGGCGATGTTAATATTGGATTGAAGATGGAAAAAAAAATTTGAAAAAAATTGATTGTGGGTCGCGACAAATAATGTACAACAAAAAAAATCATTGCGGGAGGAATATCAAAAAAAATCTTGGGGACGGAAAAAGAAAAATGGAAGATAATCTGCCATGCACGTGGCTCCCGGAAAGGCAGGAACAACCTGCGAACAACCATGTCCGATTAAAGTCTTCTCATCCAGGCATTGTCTTGCGCCCGGGCATAAAAAATTCCGTATTAATATTGAACTGTAAGTCTGCAGCTTTCAGGTAACTTTTTTTCTATATATGAGGCATTGCCCCCGCAACGCGGACGGAGTTAAAGGGTTTCATTATGGTGCCACTCAATCGGAATGCCCATACTCACGCGCACACGCTAGATACACACGTATTCACAATGCGAATTTTCACAAACTCACTTACACAGTGGTGTGCTTGATTCACTTGTATTATTGATTTATTGGACGGGGATTTTTATTTGGGAATTGGGCATTTAATTCATTTTTTTTTTTTGCGATACTTGGGGCATTTTTGGAGACAAATTTCTGAATTGACGTCAATTTTTTAGTTGAAGGGGAGCAACTTTCTGGAGATTTTCGTCAGAACGTCCTCCGCGAAAATTTCAGATGCAGGCACCTGCCCTCAGATATGTTGGATTCAAGATTCATGGTTCCAGGTGGGCCCACAGCAAGTGCGTTCACCTATACTATATAAGGAGATGCATATTCTATGACTGAAAAATAGAGACAGACTACATATTAATCGTTGCAACTTCTTTTTCATCTTCCAGACGGGACAGATGCCTCACAATCCACGGTAGGTGGCATGGATCTTCCCATCCTCCCCGGGATTTTTTTGCTCCGCCCAGTTGATCTCCCAATTTCCTGGCACGTTGTGATTGTACCACATAGTATCACCTCCCGAACTGATGTCATTTATCGTTACCAGTTCATGACCCTCCGCCTTTCGCGCTTCCTGGAGCTTACGTTCTAAATCATAGCCTGTCACGCGACCAGAGTAGAAGACGAGGTCGTATTCGCCACGGAGGGTTGATCCGGAATATCTTGATTGCACTGGTGTGAGATGGAACACCACCGTGGGCCCCGTGAACGCTACCTGCAAGTGGTCGGCGTCCGCGATGCCATCGCCGATTGTACCTGAAACGATGGGAGCCTCGTTGCCGTGAGGGACGAGCTGGACTGCCCCCGGGTCCACGTTTTTGAGAATACCGATCTCCTGCTGCACTTCCTCGACGGTCCTTTCGCGATCGACCTCAAGTATCTCGCCTCCGCTCAGGGTCTTGACTGAGACCTTTCCCTGTAACTGCAAGGAGAGGAGATATCCGTTTGCGGCAGAGTGGAGAAAAATGCATCCGAATGCAATTCTGCGCAGCATCTTGGGGGACTGGATAGATAGAAATATTAATATCATATTATAATACTTAAATTCGGCAAGTGAAGTCTCTTTATTCCGAGTCACTGGGTCTTGAGCCAAAATACTTTCGTACGACTGATTTTTCACGAATGAGAAATCGGGTATGAAAAGAAGTCTGTTGGATTGATTTTTCATGATGCCTCTGGCGGGAGGTCATGGCTGTCAGCCGATGTTAATATTGGATTAAAGATGGAAATTTTTTTATTAAAAAAATTGATTGTGGATCACAAAAATGTACAACAAAAAAAATCATTGCGGGAGGAATATCAAAAAAATCTTGGGGACGGAAAAAGAAAAATGGAAGATATTCTGCCATGCACGTGGGTCCCGGAAAGGCAGGAACAATCTGCGAACAACCAGCATATCCGCAGGAGGGATCCCAAGGCCTATCATGCCAAGAAGCGACGTCATCCATTCTTGGATTTTCAAATTGGCTTATATTATAAGACAACAAAAATGTGGGATCTGGTCAATGGTCATAAGACGAAAGATATCAGGTTCCTCAATTTTTTCACCCATATATAGAGGGCCCCAGGAGCATATTGAGAGCACAACCATCTTTCGTGGTTTGCTCCCTAACAATAACGCTCTTTTTGTGGGTCCCGCACATTTTATTTCATGCGCAAAAGTTGCCATATTAACAAAATACGCTATAATAATTAACAAAATATGAAGTTCCTGCAAATTCTAACTGTTTCTTGAATACAGGCAAATGCACAAAATTCCATTGCGCTTCCTTCGGGTAAAATATTAACACTTACGCAGTCTTGATATTTATACAATTCCATTGCGCTTCCTTCGGGTAAAATATAATAACACTTACGCAGTCTTGATATTCATACAATTCCATTGCGCTTCCTTCGGGTAAAATATTTTAACACTTACGCAGTCTTGATATTTATACCGTCTTAATCATTTTAGCCAGCTACTTGATAGTACAAGCTGCCGCAACAAGGTTGCTCTGTTTTAGAATTATTACACATTAATACATCATGTGCTGATGTTTATTGTATTACAAATTCTTTGCATTTTTTGAATTCCTTGGGCGAAAATTTCGAACTATACTATAGTGCACGGTTCACGACACCATAGACGACGTGGGCTTTGCATGGTTCACTACATCATAGACGTGGGCTTTGCAAGGTTCACGACATCATAGACGTGGACAATTGCACGGTTCACTACATCATGGACGTGGGCCTTGTCCAGTTGCTGCGCGGGTCGAGGTACCCCACGCCGGAATCGGACCGCGGGCGGTAGCCGGAAAGAGCCATGTTTGGCAGCATGCCAGTCGAGGACTGCGCCGCCCGGGCCAAATTGAAATTCGTGTTCGCAGTGGTTCCTCCTCCGGTAGTATTATTATTGGCATTATTATAGGCTCCTGCGGACGAAGATGATGCTCCTGCTGCGGAAGATGTTGCTGCTGCTGCACTTCCTGCTGCTGCACTTCCTGCTGGAACAACTGCAGGTTTCGCATGTGGTTCCGCGGCCGCAGCACCTCTGCCGCGTTGTTGCTGCCACGCGCGAAAGGCTTCGGTGCCCACACCGCCGTTCAGCAGGCGGTGAAAATTGTTTACCTGCGCCAGGCTACCGCCTTTGAATTGGTCCATATCCACGAAATGGACCATCGAAGCCAGCAGCGTGCCGGGCGCCTGGCAGGGCCCCAGTCGGCACAGATGCTCCGTATACTTGTAAACCAACGCAACGTGTCCGGCGAACTTTTCCGAACCCTCGAATTCGCGGCCCCACTCGCGGTACCTTTGAAGTTTCAATCACTTGAGTGAAGTCAAGTCGCCCAATGTAATACCACAAAACCTATTCAAAACCACTACAAGAAATGGTCACAAGGTGCAGTCATGATGATATTTAGTCACAGTATCATACACAGTGATAGATGAAACGGTACCGGTCCTCGATTTCGAAATCAGGAAAATTTTGCAAATTCCCCACGTGGGATTTGTTTCCAATTTTGCAAAGACGAATGTGTTTCTTCTCCACTTCGGCTCTTACTAATTCGTGAATCGGTAGGGGCTTTTCCAGGCTCTCACTGGGAGTCGACATTATAGGCTCCTGATCATCAGTTCTCTTCCTCAGTAGCCAGCTGCCGTTATCAATCAATTCTTTTGCCGGCGAGACGGGGGCCAAAGTAGCTTTGGCAGCGGAATTCTTGTGCTTTCGAAAAACCAGGCTCCGGGCGGCAGCGCCGCGGCTACTGCTGTTTATGCGCAAAGTGTCCATTTGCGCGGTGAGGGCGTCGACATCCGCGTCGGCATTTTTATTTCCTGTCGTTGTGGCAACAGCGGGTTCTGGAGGTGGATTTGTTTCAGCAGAATTTTCATTTGCGGGGCCCGCTTCAGCATCTGCAGGTGCAAACGGCGCCGCCCGGCGGCCCGGGAACGCCGCGGACAGCGTCTGGAGACGGTACGGCTGGTTTGACGAGTTGGCTCCGCCGGCAAGATGTTCTGGTTTCACGACGAAGGTGATCGTATCACGCATGTAATTGCAGCGGAAGGCGGAGTCACTGGGATTTGCGAACAGAGCCGCGAACAGCGGCGGCAGGGTACTTAGGAGCTCCGCTTCGTTCTCCTCGTTTTTCAAAGGCGGGCCCCAACACGGTTGATGCGGAACCTCGGGTAAATTCGACTGGAGTAAGAGTGAGTTGCGATCGCCGTAGAACGAATAGTCCCAATGAGCCAAGTGTTCCCAAACGCCCTGATTTTTTTGGATACTTTAGTTTACTACTAACAGCTTCGACCGAAGTATAATATTTGAACAGAATGGACGATGTTTTCTCTAATTATGATTAATTGTTTACGGGCAACCTACTAGCTTCATTTTTTACGGGCAACCTATTATCCATTACAGTCATAGTAGTTCCACAAATGATTTAAATACACCTTGCTTGTTTCACGCTTTAACCGCACGAACGGGTTTTCCCCCAGCGGGTTCGTCTTGGCCAGATCGTCGTCCTTGGCATTGCTCGGCAGTTTTTCGGCGAGGAGGCCGAAGCGGCGCGGGGGACCCGCAGGAGCCGGAGGGGGACGAAACGCATCCGCGTGGTCCCACAGGGCAATCAACGCCTTCAAAGAGTAATCGCCGAACTGCATGGTTAATCCGAACGACATCAAGGTGGCCACGTCGTCCATACTGCACATCTGACTTCCGAGTTTCGCGCTGCTGCACTCCAGGTTCACGACCACGGCCGGCTTCTCGCCTCTGAAAGAATTCCCCACGAAGGCGTTCACGATGCCCAAACTGTCCGTACGGAGCATTTTGAAGACACCGCCGATCGCTTGGAGCGATTTTTTTACTTTCAAATCTGCAATGGCCGTGCTCTGGGCGGCCTGCTTCACCTTCCGCACCACATGCTTCACGAGCTGCTGGAACGAGCCGTCGCGGCGAACGTCCGCCTCGAGCCCGGTCAGGAAAAGCTCGCCCCAGGTCTCGAAGGGGAAGGGCGTGTCGCGACGAATAGGTCGCCGCCGGTGGTTTTCCTCCCGTAACGTGCGCATTCGCGCAATCTGCTCGTCATTTAGGTCCACAGAGAGCAAATTCGCCCGCTGCAGTGCTTCCCGTAAAGTTTTTACGGAAAAGATTTCGGCCTCGATAAACTCCGCCTGGGCCGCGAGATCCGAAGCCAGATGCGGAAATTCATCGGCTCCGTACGCATCGGGGCTGCGCGATTTGGAGAACAACGCACGGAGCGCTTTCGCGAGCTGCCCGACCAGCGCGAAGCTGCGGCCGCGGTACACGCGCTGCCCAGTTTGGATGGGATGTTTCTGGTACAAACAGTCGTTGGTTTGCATGCTGCCGTCGGAAAACATACCGTGCAAGGTCAGAATAACCCCGTTGGCTTCCGCGTCCGCGTCGGCGAACTCGTTGATACTATCGAGCTCCGCCGGCAGCGCGCCCACGGAATTCATTTGTTGATGAAGTAGTTCCCGCGGCAGGCACTCGTGGCAGCGCAGCACCGCATCTGCTTCAGTGTTCGGCGGCAAGCCGTCCTCCGGGGCCCAGTCGACGTGTTCGGCTGGGTCGGGCCCGTACACTTCGGTTTTTGCAAAGTCGGCCGGGTTCCAGAATTTTTTTTTCCGCAAATTGCGCAGTTTCTCGGAGTTCCACTGATCGACAAACACGGACAGCGGTGGGTCCTCGTAGCCTGTCAAACGGCCACGCAACGTGGCATTTAGGGGCAGCGCGTCGTTTAGAAATATATCCTCGTTTGAAGAATCGTCGAACAACTCCACCGACGGAAGCTTCAGCGCGGCCGCTAACACGTCCTTGACGTCGGCAACGAGCAGACCACTAGCACACGCACTACTACTACTATGTGAAGTAGAAGAAGAGTTAATACTACTATCGGCAAAAGAACTTGAAGAATCATCCAGGCGTCGCAACGCATCGACAACCAAATTGCTTAATTGAATTTGCACCGTGCCGTGCAGGCTCTGCGCGTTCCGTTTATTGACGTACAATTTGAAGACGAAGCTAGGGCGCGCAGGCCAGAGCAAATCTTTAATCTCCTCGTCCTCCGCTACAGCAGTGGCCACGGCGGCCTTTTCCGACTGTTCAGAATGTTCGAGTACATTGGCTTCGTCTTTAGGGTTTTCTTCGTTGGGCTTGGCTTCTTCACCTTTTGCGGAATTATTAAGGGTCATAAAAAGCTGGTGGAACCCCAGTTCGAGGCGGCCCAATAAATCGCAGTAATTTTGCGAGGAAACGTCTTCGAACAACGATGCGGTTTTTTCCTTCAACGTGTGCAAAAACGCCTCCAGGGACGCGTGCAATTCGACCCGCCCCGCGACTGTGTTCGGAAACAATTTGTACGACGAACTTTTCGACAACGTGAGCGCGCTGTGTATAGTCTCTTGCGTACTCTGAATGAGGCGGTAATTCGGAGTCGCGCCGTGGTTTTGTCGTAGCGTCTTGACCAGCTCCACTTCGCGCGCGACAGCCGCGTGGTGGAGCAGCGAGTGGCGCGTGCGTCCGGCCGTGAACGTCGAAAGCAAATTGGGGAACTGCTCTAACTGCTCCAAAATGAACGATCGCAGCACGGTCGCGGCCTGCACCAGCTCGGGCTCTTCCGGCTCTTCTTCTATCTCTTCCGGCTCTTCGGGCTCTCCTCCGGTCTCTTCGGGATCCTCCTCCACGCGATCCAACTCTTCAGGCTCCTCCTCCACACGATCCAACTTTGTCGACTTTTTCTCAAAAAAACCAGCCGTTCCTTCCTTCTTTTCTTCATCTTTTCCCGCAAGGGTTTTTTTCTTCTTTATTCTCTCATCGCGCCGCTTGTTCGCCAACAACAGGCCCACAAGATCATCATCACAACTACTAGGCTCCTTTACTACTGTTAGAACCCCGTCGTCGACCTGCATCAGTTCGGAGAAAAAATCATCCGACGTTTTGTCGTCATCCGGCGTACTATCATCGGCCGATGAGATAGTAGAAGTAGCACCGAGCGACCGCACCTTCGAGCGATAGAACGTCGCGGAGACCGCGCGGAGCTTTTCCAGGAGCTTCTCCTTCTCCGATTTTCCCACGCCGGGAACTGGCTCCTCCTTCGCCGCTCCCAGCCAGCCAGCGTACCTTAGATTAAATTATCTTCCCTGCGTAACGGTATAAATCAACTATCAAGTTAATATACGATTTAAAATAGTAGTGTTCCATGTCATACTACAACACATTACAATACACAGTCATATCATCATCATCATGCGCTTTTCCCGCATGCGCAGTCATAATATGTCATTTTTAATATACACTATGTATTCGTGAAAGGGTGCAATCCATTCCTTTTCCCGCAATATGATTTCGTTGTATAGCTCTTCGCGCAAGGTGACTTTTAGTGATTGTGAACACTCACTGCCCCTTACGATACAATGTGCGATAACTTATACTCACGGACTCTTCTTCCTTCGTAGTCATGCTCAGGTTTATGTCTTTTAATGGAATCTTGATCTTTCCCAAGGACGATGAAACTGATATCAATAATGACTTTCAGGGGCCCCGCGTTGATAAATAACGCGTACTAAGAGAACATCGATAACGTTGGGGTTCACAATATTAGAATTTCATGGTAAGTTGAGTGAAAAAAAAATTTCACTTAATGTCGAGCTGGGACAGCCGTGCCGCCACGGAAAAAACTTGCGCAGCGTCCAAAACGCCGTGCGCGATTCGACGCACCAGCTCCGCCTCGACAGCTTGGGGAATTTTCTTCACCAGAGCCCACTCCTCCTCGTCGTGCTTTTTTTTTTTGTCAACCACACTATATTGGTATACTACGATCGCAGAACTATTTACTGTATGAATTATGATTAAGTCAAGTGTACTATTACAGTATGCAATTACGTTAGTAAGACCTCCGGCAGCGGCTGCGTAGTTTTCATATCATCGGGCTGCAATACTGTAACTTTCACGAGGCGCGCGCCCAAGGTTCCGTCCTGCGGGTGATGATTATCGTTTCCGAATCCGGCCAGCGCCAGAAAGGAAGCATCTTCGCCGGCACTGCTGCGGAGGTCTTTCGAGGAAGGTCCGAAATCATTTTGATTTTCGGCGAAAGGCAGCGAGTTGCAGGTCATCGGCTTCCCAGAACTTTCGGCGGCAGCGTTGCAGGTCATCGGGCGTGCAGAAGATTCGGCGGCAGCGTTGCAGGTCATCGGGCGGCAGGGCATAGGCGGCATGACGGGCTCGCTCGGGGCCTCGCTCGGCTCCTCGGGGGGCCCCCCAGAATCTTCTTCATTCTCCTCTCTTTGATGTTGTTTTTCCACCAAGAGGCTTGCCAGCGCGTCCCGACGCGTACCGTAAAAACGGGGCCTCTCGTACTTAACGGGGCGCGTATCACTCTTTTCCTCCAACTTCAAGTAGTTCATTTTCCGACTACTTAGGCACTCCCCAAAACAACTCGAGGCCGCAACGTCTTTTTTTTCCACAACAGGCCTGGAAATATACAGAAGAACGTACTCTTCTTCTTTCGCCGCTGGATCATCAGTTTCATCAGAAGAAACACTTTTATCAGGACTACTAACAACATAGTAGCCGACGCAGCTTTCGTCAGCGCTGCAGAGCTGCTGCGCACGTCGTTCCTCTTTGATGTTGTTGTGTATCTTCTTCGTAGTACTGTCGTCGTCGGCAATAATGTCAGCAGCAGATTGACCCAAAACCCGCAGGGAATTCCTAAACTTCAAGTCCGGGTTCGGAAAATTTTCGCGAATATTTACATCATCCGATTGTTTTTTCAAAATGGTCGCCGCGTCGAGGTATTCGTGTTCCACATCATTCATATTAGTGTTCTTGTTTGCCATAAATTGAGAGAAGAAGAAGCCGAAAGAAGCGGCTTTTTTCATTTGAGAAGGTTTGCTGCTCTTCAAGAACATAGCCGAATTGGCGGCCAACGTAGTGGCAAAGGACAGCTTCACGTCGGCTTTTTCAAAAAATTCCTCCTCAAACTTCTGATCCGCATGATGATGATGGTCGCCACAATACTTAGCCTGCAGCAAGGCCTTTTTCTTCGCGAAATACATGCGGAACGTGCCGTCCGAGCCGAAGAAGCAGAACGGAACCTTATCATTTTCTTTGGCAGCAACAACATTTTCTTCACTTCCCCTGCTTAATAATAGAGAAGATGTTTCACTGGGAGAAGCATTTTCACCGGAGAGGTTCTCGAGAGATTCTTTTGCAGAATAATCGCCAATTTTCAGAGGCGATTCTTTGCTGTTGTTGTAGTCCGCGCAAAGGCCCCAGGGACCCTGATCCTGGCGAAGCCCCTGGGGGTCTTTTGAGAAGAGGGCAAAATAATCCTGAAGAGCCGTCTGCGCCGATCCTTTCTTCTTCGGAATAATCGCAGCAAACGGCACGGTTCCGGTGGCCAATGCCGTGTGAAGCATTTCACGCAATTGCGCGGCCGCCGCGTCCGTGGACGCGTCCACAGCCCCCTGTAAACTAGGGAAATGTGTACTACTAGTGCCTGGAAGAACAGCAGCACCAACAACGAGTGGAAGAACAGCAGCACCATGGAAGAAAATGCCTTTGCGGAAAAACATTTTGGAAAACATTTTCCAATGATGTGCCATCCTTCGTCGTCTTATTATATTGCGCTTTAATCTTTTATTTATGTTGTTGTTAAAAAAATGTGTTACACTATCAATGCTGTCTGAAAATATTATATTAGGAAAACTTGCGATATTATAGTGCAATTTGCGAAAGAAGAAAGGAATTGATACAATGCAAATAGGCTTTGTGTTTTCAGATACGATTTTCAGAGGCTGTATTGCATTTGCTGTTGTTGTATGACGGAATTAGGAACAGAGCAATGGAGTTGGTTTGTTTGGGTTGCACCGATTGAATAATAGATGTGTTTGAGAACGGATTCGGAGTGGAGAGAAAAATTGCGATCAGAAATTGCGATCAAAAATTCTCCGTCTCTTGCTGCTCTACACTCACCCAGCGCTGTGAAATACAATTTGATTCCTTGAACGGTCGCTGCTAGCCTATTCAATACGCTTCAATTTATAACTGTGCCAATAACAAATATCATCATACATTTGGTGAGTTCAATAAATGGTGGCGGAATCGTGAAATGGAAGATGTATAGGAAGGAACACAATTTTCCTCGGGCGCCCATAGCTGCGCACTCTGGGCGATGTAAAATACGTGCGTTGCGTGCAACGTTCACGTAGAAATGCCATACGGCAATATATAATTTTCTACATGAAAAATTATATAAAACTGAGTAATTATTTTTTCACGGATATCAGATATCACACTGCCACGGTGGGCGTAAAGTTCGTCATTCGACCCTAAATAGGGCAGGAATCATAATATTATTAAGACCATCTGCATTCAAATATGAATAATCTCGATCCGGCATGAGCCGTGGTTTTTACAGTCGACACACCTCGCCCGCATCACACCTCGCCCGCTCAATGCAAGCATGGGACCTAGGCACGTAGATGGGACTCGTGGACGGCTGGGACGTAGACTAGAGCTAGAGCGGAGAGCGACCTATCATCCGTAGCGCGCAGCGCTGCGGGATGGCGCGAAATACATTGATAATGGCTCGCGCTGCAAATTGTCGCAGCGACACTAATTCTATCAGATTACCTATCTTGCTCTCTATATGTAGTCCTCCTGAGCATTCTATTCTAACATTTAAAATTTTGTTCCATTACCGATTTTGATAAGGGTTTATGGGTTTTTTTCAATGCATACCAGCTGTTTGTAAGTTTCAAACATTCTATCAGAGTCAATTCATGAATTGTATATTATAATACTTTACGTGCGTTTCTGGACTCAAACTGCCACATCGAATACAACGACGGCATGAGGAAACACACACGTGAGGAAAAATTCTTCATGAGACCTTACTATTTCTTCATCGCCCGAAGCCGTTCTCGTAACGCTAGACGTTCTCGTAACGCTGGTTTCAGAAGATTCTGCACAAGGCTGGTTTCAGAATTTCCACGAGCTGGTTTCAGAATTTCTGCCGCCTCCACCACCTGCTGGAGAAGCGCTTTGGCTTCCGTCAGCAACGCTACGGACGGGCTTTCGAGAATTGTTCGATGAATTGCGGAAAGCGTGGGAATATGCTCCGACACCACGTGCTGGTCCTCTTGGGACCCAAACAGCCTCTGGGGATTAACTTTTTCCGCGTCCACCACTTCGACGATTCTCAGCAAGAGCGCCGCGAGCGCCAATAGGCCGCCTTCTGGGAGAAAAGAGTTCGCCAAAAAGGCGAGGATCGCAAAATGGATATCGATTTGCTTTTCTATAACGCTATGCATATTGTTGTGTGAGGAGGCGATGTTGAAGAGTTTTTGCAAAAATTTCGCGAACGCGGCTTGCAATTCCACCGAATCTTGCACAGAATTTTGAATCATTTCGAAACCGCGGCTCCCCGCAGCTAAGAACCCTGCTGCGTAACCTCCTGCTCCGTCAGAAGAAGACGAAGATGAAGTCAGTAATAACCCCTTTTGATTCATGTCTCGGTGCAAATCTGGAATTTGCAAGGCGACGTTCGTCACGACGGGCGGAATACCACCAAACACCAACAACAGGGCTGACACCAGACTGCTTGGAATTAGGTGCGGAAATTTTCCGTGTAAAGCTGCGAAACCACCGGCAAAGTCGAGATTGTTGATAAGATTGAGAAGATTGGCGGGCTCTATTGCCGGCGCTACGATGATATTTAAACTATTTAGCGCGCGATGCCCTCCTGGAGACAGTGCGATCATTCCCTCCAGAGAAGACACGGCGCGATAAAAGTCCAGTGCAAAATGCTGACAGTTGCTCCCAGGCCAACTGTATTCTCGCTGGAAATGGTCCAGTCCGAATAGGAGATTTCGGATGTCCGCGTATTTTTTCATTCCCACTGGGAGTTCAACGACCAGCTCACCGTATTCCCACGTTTCCGACCCCACGTCTTCCCGCAAAACACCGCCGCTCGTGCCCTCAAAACGGGCTTCCTCCAGGGAAAAGGAGAAACTCAGCTCAACTCCATGGTCGAGCTTCTCGATGGTAAGAAAAATTGGTTCATCTTTTCCAAATTTGCCCTCCACAACGACAAAATGATGGTACGGGCGACCCACACAGCGGTACCCGACCATGGTCGCAGCCGCAGCCAGCGGCGCAAGCGGCCAGAGCCCCGGAAGTAAAAAGGCAACCGGGGCACGCTCCATCGTTTGCGAGAAGCAGCCCGGAAGATTCGTCTCGTAGACTTGCGCCTTTTCGAAAATGGCGTTTTCCAACTTCTCGGCTTCTGCCGCCGGAAAATCGACGAACCTGCGGAAATCTGGACCGGAGATGCGGGAAGACGAAAAGCCCTGCTTACTCGAGGAGGGAACGCTCTTACACTTGTTACTCGAGGAGGAGCTGGAGAGCTCCAAACCCAAAACCTCCGTCGGACAAATTATGCACACGAAGAAAAACGTAAACACTCCGCAGCCAAGCAGAATTAACGGCGAAAAACATCGGCCATAATTGCTCTTCAACGACACGTTGCGGGTCATGGTTTTTGCCATCTTGTGAACTAAAAAAAGTTCAACTTGCAATCTATATGTCAGCCGTGCTGTTTCTATATATGTCAGTTGTGTAGAGAGAATGAAAGTCTAGAAACGATTCCGCTACTGTGCAAAGTAAACAACGTCTGAAGGACTGTTTAACGAAAAAGGATTGTTTATGTATAAAAGGCGTCTGATGATTTTTGATTTTTCATGATTATTTTTTGCTCAACAGCGGAGGCGGACCTCCAAAAATCCATGTTAGATTGATAGATCTGATTCGCATCAAAAAATACTATAGAAACACACGCGAAAAAATGAAAAAATGATGAAATCGGAACTGGAAAGATTATGAAAAAAATGAAGAGTTGTAGTCCTATGTGTTCCACGGGCTTGCTCGAACACGCATCAATATCTATCTTGGGGTGTCCAAAAAGAAAAAATATAGCGAAGAAGTGAAGCCATTAATGACCTCACTGGTCCTTTTTGTTTTTTCAGGATTTTACAACAACAACATGCTCCGTCTCAGTTCTTCTTGTTTGTAAATAATAATGCTATTGTAATTTAACATGGGCGTACCTACCTCCGTGTATGCGCGCTGTATTTTCGGATAATAATAAAATAGATCATAGATGATAATATAGATATTAATATACGCGAGAACCGGGTGGTTCTCGCGTATAAATATCGTATATCCAGAATGATAGATAGTATAATTGAATAGGCAGTATTCCGTGTTCTTGTGTGTGTATCTTGATCAGTTACCCCATTATTCATATTTTATTGTAGAACTACATAGATGCGTCTCTCTAGCAGGAACAGAGTGAACGCATCGGAGAGTTGAAAAAATATACGCATCACACATTTAAATATACCAATGTTTCGTTGAAAAAGATGGTCATCGTTGCCGCGTGCTACGCGTAGGCGCAACAAACGAATCATATTCATATTTTGTAAAACAATATTTTATAACGATCCTGAAGCGACTCTTGCAGCTATACGTGATAGGTGAAAAGCCTCAACAGCTATATTTATATGAAGCAAGTGTGTTTGGTGTTTGTAAGTACATTCGGCGCAATATTGAAAATTCAGGCCATAGCAAAGAAGGGCACACTAAACAATTCTCGCAGAACGAAGAATTGAGAACGCATGACAACAACGACACTAATAGCTTCATGCAATAATATTACCAAGAATTACTTTCTTTCCGAAGAAAGGAAAGGCATGCTTACCAGCCACCGTTGTAGGAGTCGAAGCCACCCTTGCCCTTGCCTTTGCCCTTGGACTGGCGCGGCATGCCGTCGCCCTGTCCGGTCACGTTCACGGCGGCGGTCTTGCCCTTCATCTCATCGTACTGGCTGTCGAACCACACGGTCTCGCCCTCGTTCAGGGACTTGAAGCCATCCTTTTTTGTTTTTGTTTGTGAATTGTATCACTGGGAAAATGTTTTCTAAACAGACACAGAAATTGTTTTACGACTGAGCCGTGGAACAAAAACTATGAACAAATATACTAGACAGCAGGAAAAACACGTATGTCTGAAGCCTTGTTGATGGCGCTGAAGTGGACGAAGACATCCTCACTGCCGTCGGCAGGGGTGATGAAGCCGAAGCCCTTCTCGGAAAAGAATTTGACGGTACCTTGCTGAGACATCTTGTTGTTTGGGGGTTGTTGTGAATAGATCACGAAACGAATATAATTGGGGAAATTGTATAGTATAGGCTGTTCGGGTTTGATTGAAATGCGTATAGGGAAAATTTTCACTGCAACAGGCGATATGATCTGTATTTAAAATATTAGAACATGTGTGAGAGAACGAATATAAGGAAAAGAGAATTGTTAAACTTGTCGGTGTGAATGGATGGCTCAGTTATACGGAATTGTCCTATATCAGCTATACGTGCTGTAGTCCTATGTGTTTCACGGGCCTGCTCGAACACACTTCAAAATTACGACGAAAAAATGAAGCCATAAATTTTTCAACGAAATTGTATGCCCAAATTGCGCGCAAAGGGGGGGAACCCTTCAAAAATTGCGCATAAAGGGGGGGAACCCTTCGCGCTACTTCCTTTACTCACATCTTTTCTTGGGTGTAATATATTATCGGCAGGCCTAGTTGGGTTTTGACGTATGCACAGATGTTAAAGGCAGAGATGTTCACGCGTTGGTTGCCGCTACAAAAATGGTGCAGATATCAATAATACTGTTCAAGCAAACCATCGAGGACACTACCATCATCGGTGTAACGGGTCGTACTTTTTTCTGCCTACAAAAATTGCTCGTGCAACAAAATTTCGGGGAATGGGGCCCTCCGGTTTTGTCTGCATATCATATGGAGATTGTATTCTTTCCACGGGTCCCGCATTACAATACATTACATTCATGGGGCCCAATTATACATTCATGGAATTTCTGGCCGCAAGGGCGTCCTCGCGTTCTGCCCTCAGCGCCTCCGTTTTCAGAATGAGTGGATACGCGTACTTATCCTCCGTCACGGCCCCTTGAAAACGAGCCCCTCTTTTGTACCAACGCATGTGCCTAAAGTCGGCCACATAGACTCGTCCATTTCCCTCGCGCCACCTCTTTTCGTTCATGTACTCGACGAACGGCTCTCCAA
>Ga0099797_100685_pt1 | contig 20708 bp, 17 predicted proteins | sample Uncmet_Sort48C_1_FD_89871 | JGI IMG/M metagenome (GOLD analysis project Ga0099797, IMG submission 89871) | Marine eukaryotic communities from CALCOFI LINE 67, Pacific Ocean - C012_Sort48C_1 | ecosystem: Environmental > Aquatic > Marine > Oceanic | place: Pacific Ocean: Monterey Bay | collected...
ATATATATATATATATATATATATAGTATATGGGGTTCCAATTAAATCCTATCAAAAATCGAAATGGGGAGCCCATCGCCGCCCCAATCGTCCCCGGACCCTGCGACCCTGACAAATAGCTCCGGGCCGCAACTCAATCGAAATGGGTGTACCAGTGGTGCAAACATGTCGAGCACCTGCCTGTTCGTGGCCTTGGTGTGTTCTATTCGTGGGTGTGCTTTGACATTTGGTTTTTAGTTTTTCAATTTCCGGACCCCTCAACCCTAAACCCCAGACCCCACACCCCAAACCTGTTTTTTGAAGAGTTTTAATCGTTTCTAGCCAATGTGGTGGTGTTTATGGCGTTCGTTTCGAAACATGTGATAAAACATGTCTTTCTCGTCAGAATGCTCGATTCTGGAATCAGTTTGTGCTTTGTTTTGTCAAAAGTACCATTCCAGCATTTCCATCTGCCTCCAGATCATTTTTATAAAAAAAATGAGCCTCGAAATCTCACCCACATACTTGTTTTGTTTTTCAGTTTCTTAGAACAGATCAGATAGGTTATGTATGTTACGGTAGGCAATACTAAGATCGCAAGAAGTTTCTCCATTGTACACAAAACTATAAAACTTAAATGCAACCAAATACAATATATCTGCTAATGATGGCAAACAAAACACGAAGTCGGTCAGCACCCTGAGTTCTATGGAGCGGTATTGAAAACGCTTCGAATACGACACAAACAATGTTGTTGAAAAGATATGTGTCCCTGTATTCTGTTGTGCTCATGATTGTGGGTGTGTACCCCACATTTGAGTGAGGTTATGCAGATGGGAAATTACGTGATTTCTTTCAGTCAAAAAAGTAGAAGTTATACAGGCGGGAAGATTGTAATTGAATGATGATTGTCTCCCGGTCTTGCTTGTGTTTGCTTTTTATGTTTCCCCTCCCCCCCACAAGGTTCCCAAATATGAATGCGGGCGCAAAAATGACCGCCAAGGACACTACAGAAAATGCAAAACCGCAGGCAAATTCGACATTTCCGCGGCCTGAATCAAACGGAAGACTTTCCTGAGCAGGATTCGGCCGGAAATCTTGGAAACAATGTAATCTTGATTTTGCTTACCCGAGCAATCCTGGGGATCATGAGATAATATGTCACCTCAATGGTTTGAAGTGTCAGATCTGATTGTCTCTTGGAACTTAAAAAGCATTAGTGGCTCCAGTGCTTCGGGTCAAGGCAATTTTCCCATTTGTTAGGCAACACAAATTATGTCGATGCTATACAGCCATATAGGGGGAAGCCTACAAAATATGATCATTTGGCCCCGTCTGGCCCTTAATATCAAGAGAGCCAAAGGCAATGAACAAGAAGTGGCCAAAGCCAATCAAATATGAGGGCCCAAAGCCAATAGACTAAGCCGAGGCCAAAGCCCCAAAACAATAGGTGGCCACATAATTATCATAATGAATCACCACATTGTGGCGGGCTGAAGGCACCCGCTACCATGTGGTGAGGGTCGGCCGAAGGCACCCTCCCCTCATTATGCGGTCACTTGTTGCGTTGGGGGCTTTGGCCTCGCCTTATTTTACTGGCTTTGGCCCCTCATATTTTATTGGCTTTGGCCACTTCGTGCTCTATTGTCTTTATCTCATACTTGTATTAAGGGCCGCTTGTTTTAAAGGCTCCCTGTACGGGAGGTATGTAGAAGGGGGTGGGAAGTCTGTGTAGGAGTGTGTGGGGGGTTACGGTTTATGGGTTAGGGTTTATATTCACGACCGCTTGTTTTGAAGGCTTCCCTGTATACATCATCCCAGCAGAATTCGGGCATACTTCAGATTTTTTGTTTGAAGGGGTGTCCCAAATCGATTTTTGCCCGATTCGGCTCCATATCGGAGTTCCGGACGCATCAATACCACCAAACAGCTCAGATTTTCGAGACGAATCCAATGGGACCAGTCCCGGGGTCCGAAACCCAGATTTCCCGAAAACAAAATTGATTTTCCTAGAAAAAAGAAATCATATAAATATCAAAGACATTAATCTCCTCAGTGTTGCAATAAAGGTGGATTCTGCCCCCGGGGCACCAAGTGCCGATGGAAACATCCACCCCCAAAAGGTTCAGGTAGTTGACAAGACCTCCGGCTAATTGCAGCTGGTCCAGATGTCAGGCAGCATGTCAAAATTTAAGCCGTTGGCACACAAGCAAAATAGTGCGCATATTCGAACCCTAAACCCTAAACCCTGAACCCTAAACCCTAAACCCTAAACACTAAACCCTAAACCCTGAAAAAATAGTGCGCATATTCGAAACTCTGCCCACCTACGCCTTGCATCTAACAATTAGGTTGCGCTAGCAGTTTACGGTGAAAAGGTGGAAATTGAAAGATCCAAAAATTCATGTCTTTGCTCGGCTAAGCCTTTGAGAACACATTGAATAGCATACTTTGCGCGACTGAGCCGTTCAAAACACGTGAATAGCATACTTTGCTCGTCTGAGACTTCCAAAACATAGTAAATACTTTACTTTGATCGGGTGAGCTTTCGAAAACACTGTAAATACAATCTTTTCCTTCGAAGTCATTGTACTACTTCGGACTCTACTTTGTACGAATTCACCGGCGCCGTAAGGCGCCCTATACGAATCTAATATTAATCAGTTATATATATATATATATATATATATATATATCGGAGGTCGGGGCGGGGGGAATTGTTTCGGTTCGTTCGTATATGTGTTCACGCAGCGCAGCCTGGTAGCCCAGGTGGAATTACGGCGAAATGGGGGGTTCTCCCCTTGTTGCGGCGGCGCTCCCAGGGGCTGAACCCCCCCGACCCGACTCCCATACATCTGTCGCTTCGCCCACTGCACTCTCTCAGCATGCGGCGAGAGCAACCGACCCATAAGCGACCCATACCCGTTTATATTCATATATATATATATATTTATTTATCCATAACCGACCCATAACCGACCCATAACCGACCCATAACCATTTGTATTTATATTTTCACATGTAAGACTTATATATATATATGTATGTATTTATAGCTATATACTTGTAGGTTAGACTTGTCTAATTTCACAGTTCTCTATTCATATATCTGTAGATTTGACCATGATATGTAGCTATACTTTTACATCTGCACATATTCATATATTTAGATGTGTATATGTGTATGCATTTATATACATATATATGTATAGTTTGATATGTTTATGCACTTTTTAATATATATATATATATATATATATCGAGTCAGGTAGAGCGAGGGAGTCTATATTTGCGTGAAGTGTGGTGCGGCAGCTCTAAATAAACTTATCAGCCTTAGAAAGCCTTGCGACATTCCCACAGGAAGTCTATTGCGTAACTTAGAAGCTTATGCTAAAGGTAAAACCCCCAAAGGCTCCAAGAATTGGCCGTGTTTCTGACAGGAGCCTCGTGATAAAAATGGTTGTCAAGAATGTTCAACCTTAGATATATCTTATTTGGTAAATATATCAGTGTGGACATATGTGACAGATACAAGAAAATAGAGACATTTCTTCATGGCCCTCTATAGGGGATGCTCGGTGTTCTATGCAAAATGAGTCTGACAATATGCTAGATTTGAAAGTGTGATGAAGACAGCAGTTTTGTTTTTTGGAATTGTTATGCCACAGGCATTTACCAAGGAAAGTTTAGCCATTGTCTGTTACCCTCGTATTTCATTCACATTTGCTATTGTTTTCTCTTTTCGGGGTATCTGAGTTGTGAGACGAATATGCACCTTTGGGAAAGACTCTCAAAACAACAAAAACAACAAATAGAGAGAGGCAGTTCTGCACATTCCTAGTCCGATTAGCCGGAGAAAGGTGACTGGTATTTGCAATTCCATGCTGTGCGACATGCACAGCATTTTTAGCCCGAAAGTTCGGAAACCTAACCCGAAGAGCTTCACCTCTGCAACGTCCCCCCAGTCGAGTGCTTTCCTGAGTGAGCAACCCCACCTAAGCTAATGCTCATCCCCAATTCCCTTCCGGGTATAATCTCCATTTGAATTGAACCCCACCAGTGTTAAACCCTATTAACTACCTCTGGACACGCCAAGCCCAATATGATATATCTGTGACAGCGACAAAAGCTACACAGCCCAGGGACGACACCCTTGCTGGTTCCCAATTGGGTCCCAAAGGCTTCCAAGGGAAGCTGAAGGCCCCCAGCACAATGTTAAACCATTTCAATTTGTGGGAGTTATTTGGCCAGCTTCTGGGCGGCGTGGTCTAAGCTGAATTTTTCATTCCGCTGATGCTCAATCTCACCTTCACAAACCTAAGCCTCACCGCACCCCCACACCCCCAGTGGAAACTCAAGCCTTGTTTCATTGGGCCCTCTGGGCCCCATGTTCCCATATTTAGGATTGGCCCGTTTCTAAGGGAAAACTGAGAATCCCCTTAGAATCTCAGCGTCAGATCAGGGACCCCTTTTTGAAGGGAGCAGCAAGGATTTCCTCGGAAATCTGGGGGGAAAGTTTGTGGGGTACGTTTCCCGAGATTCTTTGGGGATTCACATTGTGTGTGGGGAGGGGCGCAGATTGGTGGTGTGATTGTGGGGCTATATATTTTCAGAGATTCTCCCTAAAATAGTTTCAAAGGAATCCCCTTGTGCCTGCTCCCTCTTGTTTGCTTTCAGCAGCATGGAGCTCCGGTGGCGGCGATGTGGCGGGTGTGGCCGATGCGTGGACGCGCACTGTGACGAGCGCACCCGTGACGGACTTCTTCCTTGTGCTGATATTTCTTCGTGTGGTCGTCGCGGCTTCCAATGGCATCCTCGTGCCATGCACGCTTCCCCATGTTCGAGCTCTTTGTGTCGCTCTTCCTGGACGCAGCGGTGATGTTCATGTTGTGGTCGCCGTGCTCTACGCCGCTGCAGTCCTTTTCGTAGTTGACGCGCTGGTGTTCATCTCGGGGTGAAGCTGCAGAGTCAACTACGTCTTTTTCGTGGGGGTCTTCTACTTTGTGGTCGAGGTTGCGCGGTGCAGCATGCTGAGCCGGTAGGAGGAGTGCCCCTGTGCGTTTCCCTCCGCTTTCAAGCTCGGCATGCTGTTGCATGATAATGCGCAGATCATGATGGGCACTTGAGACGTCAGCTTCAGTGGCTTGTGCCAGACCTCATGTATTGTTGATGATTGAAAAAGCTTCGGCGGCGGCGCGAAGTGTCGGAAAGCGTAAACAAAACATTATACAACGCTTCACAGAGGTTACCGGCAAACGTGAGCAATATCGTAAGCAAAACACGATCCAACTCCTTTCAAGGAGAGATGTGAAACAAGCATGGCGAGAATTGTTTTTACTCAATATATGTACATATATTATTTATATACATATATATATACATATTTATTTTATATATATATATATATATAGAGAGAGAGAGAGAGAGATGTATCTATACTTGTATACATACTATTATCGAAACCAATGATCCATACCCAGCAACCAGCAACCAGCCAACCAGCCACCACCCAACCCACCCACCACCCAGCCACCCCAGCCACCGGTGAGGGGGAGTGTGTTTCTTTCTAACAAAATAGCCGAAAATAGGGGGTTCCCCACGCACTTGCGTCATGTTTCAACAACACCGTAAATAGCGACAAAAAATGATGCTACAACAAATGTAATAAAAATGCGTTCAAAAGCGTTAAAACACACAAAAAAAAACATTTCGCTGCAGAGGCGTACCTGTGTGCAAACTCAACCCCCCCACTTTTGTCGCCAGGTTGCGTGAACACGCCTTTTTTCGCAGATGTTGTCGATATTTTGCGTGAACACGCTCATTTTGGAGATTTCCGATAGCAGATTTTGTCGATATTTTGCGTGAACACGCTCTTCCCGATTTTGCCGGGCAAGCAGATTTTGTCGATATTTTGCGTGAACACGCTCATTTTTTGGATTTTCCGATTTTCCCGGGCAAGCAGATTTTGTCGATATTTTGCGTGAACACGCTCATTTGATAATTTTCCGATAAACTGGGAAGCCAATTTTTGTGCGCAGGCATCGTGCGCACGTTCATTTTGGTGATTTCCGACAAGCTTGAAAGCAGATTTTGTCGATATTTAGCGTGAACACGCTCATTTTGGTGACTTCCCGATAAGCTCGAAAAACATCAAAAAAGAAGGCTGGGTGAACCCGCCCCCCGGGTCCAAGCTTGGGAAGCAGATTTTGTCGATATTTTGCGTATTTTGGTTATTTTTATGATATCCGGACAAGCTTGGGAGCAGATTTTGTCGCTATTTTGCGTATTTTGGTCATTTTGATGATATCCGGACAAGCTTGGTGAGCAGATTTTGTCGCTATTTTGCGGGTTTGGGTCATTTTGATGCTATCCGGACAAGCTTGGGAAGCAGATTTTGTCGCTATTTATTGTGTCTGGGTCATTTTGATGATATCCGGACAAGCCTGGGTGGCAGATCCGTAGTGCACAGTGAGTGATGCATTCGCTGCTGCTTGAAATTGCTCACAAAAAAAAGAGACACCTCATCCGAGTCCGCGAATAGGGGGGCTATCGAACGAGATCCAGTAACCAGGTTATAAGTAACCCGGTAACCAGCCTGTAACTAGGTAACCAACAACCTGCAACCAGCAACCTAAGATGGAACCATTCACCAGTTGATAAATGAACCATTGGTTTCTACTCCCGGGAGGGGGGTTACCGGTATATATATATATATACATATATTATATATATATACACTCTGCCTTGGTGCCCCTACTCCCCTAATGCAGATAGTGAACCTAGCAGCCATATAGGGAAACCCATCAGATAAATACTGGAATGACAACAAGTGTATAGCCCGAAACTCTAATATCATACATCCTGAAGTACAAGTTCAACATGTTCTGAGTAGTCTGCAGTTCCGAAAATAATGAAGTGAGATGCACACTAAACATACACACAATTCAGTTATTAACATACAATGTAAACCCGAAACTAGGAAATAGCTAAACTGAAACTTCCAAGACTAGGAAAGTCAATATAATATAACATGATAGCAATTTGACAAATGTACAATAATCTACTCCAAAAAAATAATAATGAATTAGACACACACAAATTCAGTTATTCGTATAAACCCGAATTCGGGTTTACATTGTATGTTAATAACTGAATTGTGTGTACTAAACATACAATTCGTTATTAACATACTGATTGACTAATGAAGTGAGATGCAATACACACAATTCAGTTATTAACGTACGACCTAAACCCGAAACTAGGAAATAGCGAATCTGAAACTTCCAAGACTAGGAAAGTCAATATAATATATCAGGAGAGCGATTTGAAAAATGTATAATAATCGATTAAAAAAAACGAAACTAGGAGATAGCTAAACTGAAACTACCAAGACTAAGAAGTGCAATATAATCTAACATGATAGCAATGTAAACCCGAAAATAGGAAACCCGAAAGTTGGAAACCCGAAACTTGGAAACTCGAAACTAGGAAACCCGAAACTAGGAAATAGCTACCCGATTGATAATTCACATACAACGTAAACCCGAAACTAGGAAATAGCTAAACTGAAACTTCCAAGACTAGGATATGCAATGTAATATAACATGATAGCAATCTGACAAATGTATAATAATCTATTCAAAAAAAGCAAAAGCCTTATACTCTATTTCTTTAATGCCGATGGTGGCCCATTGGTCCCCGAAACTAGGAAATAGCTAAACTGAAACTTCACATACAATGTAAACCCGAAACTAGGAAATCACACACAATGCAAACTACACACAATTCAGTCTTTCACATACAATGTAAACCCGAAGCTAGGAAATAGCTCAACTGAAACTTCCAAGACTGGGAAAGTCAATATAATATAACATGATAGCAATTTGACAAATGTATAATAATCTACTCAAACAAAAACCTTATACTCTATTTCTTTAATGCCGATGGGGGCCCGTTGGTCCCCTACCGGCCCCTTGGCACAGGTTTCAATTGTGTAAACCCGGTCTTGCTTGCAACTACTTTTCAAGTTGTTTGTTTCGGCCGGGTGCCAAACTATGGATTCGTGTACAAAACTGAACGCCAAGGACACTACAGACGCACAAATACCGGCAAGTTCGACGTCTCGGCGACCCGAATCCAATGGTAGACGTCCCGGACCAGGATTCGGCCAAATCCGGGAAACAAGTTGAAACTTTATTTTGCCTACCCAAGCAAGACCGGGAATTTCTCACTCGACAGAAATGCAAACTGAAGGGTTCCCACAAACATTATAATTGCCAAATTTCCTCCCATGAAAATGGCATGAGAGTCTAGTACTATTTGGCCTTATTCTTTTTTGGGGTCGATGTGGGTATGGGTCTCGTTGCTTGATCAGACAGTCTATATAGAACAATACAGCGATACAAGAGAGAGAGAGAGAGAGAGAGAGAGAGAGAGAGAGAGAGAGAGAGAGAGAGAGGTTATCAGTCATGATATGATATTAGATTGTCTGTTGATTGCCTCGTTGATTGCTTCTCGCTGCCCGGATTCCAGGTTTGCTTGCAAGCATTCTTTTTTCACAGACCAGGCCCAGCACAGAGCTCAAACTGTATCTTTGTATATGGATCCTGCCCAAAATGTGTTGTGTGTCTTTCCGTGTGGTGGAAGTCAATACCAGCACACATGGGACAACACAAACCATAGGAGAAGCTGGGGTATGTCTAGACAAAGAAGCTAGTGACATGATTGTAGCTCCAACGGATTTCCGTGCATCCTCTGTTGTAATCCATCAACATCATATATGTGCTGCAAATGTTCCAAAGTTGTCAAACAACAATTCTATTTCATATCTTACTGGCGGCTTTCGTAGCCATTTTGGCTCCAGCGGATGTTGGCCCTAGACTTCAAAGTATTGCGATGCCTGAGCCAGTAACATCATTCGCACCTTGCGGGGCCGCCCGGAAGGTTCCACCGGAGACACTCTTCCGCACAGGTGAAGGTCAGCAGCCGCCAGGAGATCCAGTTTTGGTGCATATGCAACAGATGGAACAGAGGCTGCTGCAAAAATTGCAAGGCTTGGGCAGCACTAAAGGGCATGTACAAACGGGGCTTCCCTATCTTTTGCAATCCCGTTGTTTTTGATAGATGTTGATAATCCCATTGATTTTGGTGCATACTAGCACGAGTCGCCTCCTGGCAGGGTTTTCCTCATCTCTGAAATATAACTCGTCCCTGGATGTTTTGATACACCTTTTTGTGTGTTGGGTTCAACATACAACAACATTGCCTATTTCTGTAATGCCCCATGGTTTCAATGCCCTGTAGTACTGCCCGAAAGGTGGACTCGACCGGATGGAGAAGTTGATTCAGACACACGGTGAGAAGACGCAGTGCATGCATGATACGTTGAGCACTCACCCATTGTTAAGCATGGGGGCCGATGATAAAGATTCTTCTGCTTTTATGAAGGGGGTACCGATCAGTGTCACAATACTGGGGGCAACGAATATAAAGGCTGCTGATGCAGTCGGGTGGTCCGACCCTTTTTGCATTTGCACAATTCTGGGGGTGAGTGGTTTACCAATCGATGGCTTCAAGACGAAATGTGTGAAGGATTGTAAGGACCCTATCTGGAATCAGAGTCAAGTATTTCCCAGTGTTACACCAAAATGTTCTTTGCAGTTTAGCGTCTCCGACAAGGATCAAGGCTCATCTCAATTGCTGGGCCGTGCATGTTTATCAAACGCCGACATCATGCCCCATGGTTTCCAGGGAGAGTTGATTCTCTGTGATACAGGCAAACCCGCAGGCGAAGAAAGTAACGGCCCGAAGCAAACGTTGGTTGTGAAGATCGAAATTTTGGACGAAGACGGTCAGCCGAAGGCCGTCCCGCCTGGGAAGTTGGACATGGAACCATTCAACAAGAGGTCCCAACAAGTTGTCAGTGAAACTATTCCAACAAAAGCAAAAGCCGCCGACGCGAAGCAGATTGAGAAAGAGATTGATCCTAATTCATGCAGAGAGAGAATGAAGAGCTTGATTCTGAGTCACCGGTTCGAAACCTTTAGTATAGTCATCATCCTTATCAATGGTTGTTTCATTGGGTACCAGTCGGACTATACCGTCAAAAACCCGAAAAAGGGCAACACAGCATTCATGGGCCTCATGGAGCACGCCTTCTTTGTTTGGTTTTGGGCGGAGCTGATTGCAAAGGCTCTGGTGGATTTCAAACTTTTCCATTCTGGGCCTGACAAGCGATGGAATCTCTTTGACACTTTGTTGATGGTATCAGGGACAATCCAGAGTGTGGCAGCTACTGGAGGTGTTGGTGCAAGCGTGCTGCGCTGCTTGCGTGCTGGACGGGTTGTTCGCCTTGCACCCTTCATTAAGACAAACCCGAATTTCAAGGAATTGAGGCTGATGCTCTATGGCACCTTCGCATGTTTTCGTGGATTATGTTTTGCATTCCTCATGCTTGTCAGTATCATGTACCTCTTTGGGATGGTCTTCATGGGAGCAGCTGCAGGCTACATGAAGGATGCACCGATGAACGATTCGGTTGCCAGAAACTTGAGGAAGTGGTATGGCTCATTGCCTCTTACTATGAGGACACTCTTCCGTGTGATATCGGGTGGGGCGGATTGGTTCGATGCAAGCTCTGCGCTATGGAAAGTGGGCACGCCATATGGCTTGTTGTTCACTGCTTACATCTACCTCATGATTTTCGGTGTGCTGAATGTGCTGGTTGGTGTATTTGTGGACAGCGCCATGTCAACAGCGTCGATGGACGCAGATATCCTGGCTACAGAGGCAGACGAGGAAAAGAAGGCACTTGAAATTCGTGCGACGACAGTGCTCGAGTCCGTGGACAAAGATGGCTCAGGCACAGTTACTTGGGAGGAATTTGAGGCCAACTTAAGCAATCCACAGTTGGTGGAGTTCCTGGATGCAATGCAAATCAATGCTCAGGAGACGCAGGACCTTTTTGAGATGGTTGATAACGATTGTTCTGGATTTGTCAACATCGCGGAATTCATGGAGTGTTGCATGAAGCTGAAGAGTGGTGCAAATTTGAACACGATTGTAACATTGCTTTATGAAACAAAAGCAATGGCCACTAAGATGGAAGGCATGCTGGGCGAGATCAAAGAATTTGGAGCTAAGCAAACTTATATGCTGTCCGAAGTTCACGAACTCAACAGCTATGTCCATGCCAGAGTCTGTCCATCTTAACCCCCACCTACAGTTATTAGGGGGGGCCCCCCACCTTTTATCAATACAATCAGCTATTTCATCAGCAATCCGGCCTGTCACGGTTTAGAAAGGATCTGCTTTGATTTCCCACTTGCATGGAAGCACACTTTATTACCTCGGGGGTTTATTGACTAGAGGGCTATCCGGGGGCTAAAAAATATAGGTGAAATTTGCAGCCTAAGCGCCAAATTTGGGCGACTTAATCGTGGCGCTAAGGCCGCCATTGGGGCGAAGCCCACAGCTTGAAAGCGGGAGCTTGGGGGGCGCCAGCCCCCAAACACGAGGAAAAGGCACCTTACTTTATCAACTCGGGGGGTTTATTCAGCGAAGGTGGGGGTTAGTCTCAACTCAGGCCGACCTATTTCCTCCTTATGCGAGGGAAGCTGGCCACATCGAGAGTTCAGGACAAACCCGATCATTCTGCCTTCGGCCACATAAGTCGGCCTTCAGTCGCATGAGTCGCCCTTCGGCCAGTCGCATGCTTTGCAATTGGAGGGGGGCTTGAGCATAGCGACTATGTGAAAAAGCTGTTCTCTTGGTGGTCCTACTCTCCTAGTGTAGATAGTTATGCTACCACCTCAGTCACATTTAATCAGACACATATTCTTCTATTTTTATTTTGGCTCAAGGTGGTCTTACATGTAAGACCCCCTTGTAGTCAGACGTTGTTCAAGTTGCAGGGCAGCTATCATTACGATTTTCGCTGATATCCTCCCGAGCTGGTAATGCAAATTGGCCAGCTATTTTGTATCGCCTTCTTGTACCGCTACAGCCAGTACAGCCTGTACTGCATGCCCACCGCTCCGCAGGTTAAGGCAACTCCAGATATGAGCTGGAACTATACCGCTGGAGTCGATGTAGCGGCTCCGCCTTGGAAACAGCAATGGGCAGTGGTCGGAGCTTATGGTAAGTGCAAAGGAGCTGGTAAAGGCCTTGCAGACGACAAAGGTAAGGCACAAGGTGGCAAGCCCTTGGTAGAGGCCTTCTCCACGGGCAAAGGCAAACTCAATCATTTGCCTCCGGTACTGCTCCCGCCAGGCGGTGTGCCTGCAGGCCTATACCCGCCTAAGGACTCTCAGGGCAAGGTTTACTTACCGCTCGATCGCTGGTGCCAGAATCAGCAATGCCCGTACTTGCTCCAGTACGGCCAGCCCTCGCAAATAAGGAACCACCTGCTCGTCAGTTTCCCCAAGACCTGGTGCAAGCACTGCAAGTGGCAGGTCTTGGATCCGGATAATGAACCAGATGCATTCGAAGAGCAGTTCATATGGCGAAACCAACGTGGTATGGTTATATGGCCTGGGGGGCCGAGTGCCGAGTGTTTCCATGGCTCCAAGTTGTACCAGCATGCCGAGGAAGGGTGGTCCCTCGACGAAATACTAGAATACTTGCGGAACGAGGCCTTCAATAAAGCTGGTCAGCAAGCTCCTGTACAGCAGCAAGCCGGCCCCTCAGCTTGGAGAGGCAGCGGCAATCGTAGCTCTTCTAAAGGCCATTCGTCGAGTAAAGGTAATAAAGGAGGCAAAGCTGGAAGTAACGGGCAATCAGATGATGGTGATACTGCGGCCGATTCCAAAGGGCGAAGGCAAAGACACTGGTAAGGGCTTTGTGGTTGGAGGCACCTGGTGCCCAGCTCTGCCGTCACCAGCGAGGCAGGACACTACCGATGTAGATGTAAAGGAAGAAAGAGCCGCGCTTCGTAGAGCTGACATTGCCAAGCGAATCGAAGCTAGAGTCCTTGCAGATTCGGCTTCTGGTAATGCAGCAGCCTCCAGTAATGCCCAGGCAGCCCAGCCGCCTGCGAAAGCCCCTCCTAATGCTTCACATCAAGTACAGCAGCAAGTCGCCAAGATAACGGCTGCAGGGGCACAACCTGTGTTTGCCACACACAGGGGAGGAGGAGCCATACTGCAGCCAGGTGAACCGGCGCCGGCCAAGTCTAAGCCCCCTGTGCTAGATAAGGCTACATTGCAGTCGGATGCTGGCCCTCATACAGATGGTATTGCTGCCAGCTCTTCTGCTCACCCTTTTGGATCAGCTGAATGCATTGCCAGTAGGCCTGATTTGGCAGCTGCAGCCACCTTAGCCCTCTCGGCAGTGGCCCCTACAGCTACGGTCCTAAAGCAGAAACAATACCAGCCTTTAAAGTCATGTTTGAAGCAGCTTGGTTCACGAGCGTCGTCCCGATCGTTGTCTATCAAGGCCAGGAAGAACAGATGGGCTGATACTGCTTCTAATGCTGAAAGTGCGATCGATGATACCGCTCAGAAGTTCTCCAATCCCGAGCTTGCCAAGAAGATTGCCGAGGACATAACGCTCTATAAGGCCAAAGCAGATTCAGATCCGGCTTATCAGCAGATGGTGGTCACCTTGCAGGGTCACTTGGCTGCCCTATTGCTCGAGCCGGATACAGCTACAGTTGAAGAGAAAGTCGAAGTAAAGGTAAAGTCAGCGGCAACTCAAGGCCATGAGCTAGTACAGCATATGCAGCAATGGCATAAGCAGGTACTTGAGGATCGCCGGAATCTCGATCAGGCTACAGTTGCACTTCAAGCGGCAGCTAACATGCAGGTACAGTGCTATCAGGTACAGCAAGCATACCTGCTTTGCCTCAGGGAGCACCAGGAGGAGCTATGGTTGGCCTCCACTCGCTTACTGCAGGAAGCATCAGGGCCACCTTTGTCTACAGATTCGGAGAATAAGGCTTTCGAAGCTCAAAGGGCTGTACTGCAAGATATTCCACCTTCACTTACAGCTGTGCCCTGGTCATCCAGAGAATCAGGCGCCGCTCGATTGCTACACAACGGGCAGCTATACAAGCTGCTGCTGCTGCTGCTGCTGCTGCTGCTGCTGCTGCTGCTGCTGCTGCTGCTGATAAGGCTAACAACCTCATTGGGTTTGCCTATTCAGCTTTGCAAGAGGCCGCTCAAGCTAAGGATTTGTTGGACAGGAGTTCGGATGTCCAACTCGCTTTACTGCCATCCAATACAGCAGCCGCCATGGAACAGACCAATAATGCAAGGGCCTGCAAACGTAAGGAAGCTGAGCCTGGAGATGAACGAAGCCCGACTCAACCAGTTGAACTTGTACAGCCAGAGGATACCCATAATGATTCGGCTTCGGAGTCTAAAGCCTCTCGAGCTTCTAAGGCTTCTCAGCACTCCAAGAGGAGGTGCCGCCCTACTGCTGCTTCGGTAGGCAGTTCCTCGACGACTGGGTCAAATCCATGGTTCAAGCCCGATGTCGTTAATGATGCAGATAGGGAAGTTACAGGCCAAGCTTTGTTCGATGAGAAGGTCATGGATGACCCTCAGTACATACAGCAAGTGAAAGCCATCCTAGCCAAGTACAGCATTGATTTCGAGCTCTGGAGGCAGGGCATAGTCGTGCATAAGGCTAACTGTGTCGATCCAGCTTCGGAGCAACTTAACGCCGATTTGGGTATAGATGTAAAGCTTATAGCTCCCAAGGTAAAGCAAGAGGAATTTGATTCAGCTCCCGCTTCCCCAGCGTTAGACAGTTCTGTGCCAGTAGAAGCAGTAGGAGCCCCAGATACTAGCTGAATAAAGCGAGCTGTTTCCTCTGACCTAGAAGGCGTTCTTACGAGTGTCCCGTTTCTTTCTCAGCCGAGTTCCCAGGCACGCTTTGCCAGGAAGTCAGTAGGTAGTCTGGTGTCCAGTGTACTTGCTACAGTTTCTGTTTGGTTTGGGTCTTCGCTGGGACACTTTGGGGATACTGCAAAGTATACTGAACATGTTTGTAGCAGTGTTGAGCTCCGAGGGTTAGCCAGTGGTTGCTACTTAGGGGCCGATCCTGAGTTCACCTCAGGGTGGGCCCCAATCAGATACCAATACTCTGCTAACCACCGCCTAATGCTACAAATAATGATTCTGTATTTGCATATGAGCATACATATACTGCAGTAACTAAGGGTCAGCCTTCAAGCAAAGCTAATTGGTTTGTTCCATGGCTGGTTGCCAGTCCCACAACCGAATGGCCAACGAGCCAGTGGAAGTGGAGCCTACTTATACCTGTCTACGGCACAATCCAAGATAACAGCTGTACTAACAGAGCTGACCCCATAGATACTGCTGCATGCACAGACTGGCATTGTGACAGCATAGATAAATGCTGCTTTGAGAGAGCAAATGCATCTGCACACTCAGGCTTGTGGCATGCACACACTTGTGAAGCAACCCTAGCAGGCTCCATTAGGTGTCCAATAGGAAGGGTAAAGGAGTTAAGCTTTTCAATGGAAAGTAAGGGAGAGGGCGAACAAGAGGCCTTCAGATATCCTTAAACCTTCTAGCTTGGATGAAGGCGGCTTCAAGCTGCCCGAAAAAGCTAGAAGGTCTTCTGGATATACTGGGGTATCTCATGTACTCCTCCCCTTGTACTCTCTTAAGGAGACTCTTAACCTCCATTTACCCATTCCTAGAGGTGTCTGCCCCAGTAATAAGGTAGACTATAAAGAGTACTGCATAAATGATTGTAATAGTCTGAGACCGGTAGAGAAAAACATTCAGTTGTTGAATGAAACTGCCCCCAGTCGTACTGCTATTAAGGGTTTGAGTTGTTTCTTTGCGAATGTGACTTCGTTTAGCACTAAAGTCAAACACTTCATAAGGCTGAACCGTCATAAGTGGCATGTTGTAGCGCTTTTAGGAACACATGGTCCGACGCGGGCCAGTTCCTTTTGGAATCAATTGTCATATGAGGCTAATATTTAACCCAGCCCACAGGACTGATTCTGGTACACATGGGGGTGAAATGTTAGCCACTCAGCCCCACATAAATGCTTCTGACATAAGTCCCCAAATATGGGATAGAATAAAAGGAGTCTCTATTGTTCCTCTTTCTATATCGGCTAAAATAATTACCTTGCATAGGAAGCAATACATAATAGGAGTTACATATTGGAATGCCAGCCAAGAGCCTGCCAAGCAAAGCCAATGTAACCATTTTACAACAATTATACATGCTTAGCACCTTGCTTAACCTCCCTATAATTATGTTTGGGGATTTCAATATAGATATAGCTGATCTTAGAGCTTCAGGTATACTCCAAGCACATAAGCTAACAGCCACAGAGCTACCAGGAGGAGGCACAATCAAAAATGGTAGTAAGAAAGTTGATTACATGCTTGCCTCGGGTATTGTCTATACAGGGCTTGTAAGGGCAACACAAGTTCGAAGTGTGCCCTTCGGCCCTCATTTTGGGTATGTCATTACGTTTAGTGGTTTAAATATAGTGTCAGGCACTAAGCTGCATATACCTAAGCCTCTACCGCTAGAAGATTACCATATTAAAGCCAAGTCCTTGTCTCAAGAAGACATAGACAGCAAGCTACATAACGCTAAAACCAAGGCTATTTCGTTCAAAAAGCAAAAGACCAAAACAGGCTTTGCTATACTAGGGCACCCTGTAGCACATAGCCTAATAGACGAAAATACACAAGGAGAAGTACTGCAACAGTCCCAATTAGTAGAGGAGCAGTTAGCCTTAAATGCCCTCCAGACAGAACTATTTACACTAGATGTAGCAGGCATAAAGCAAGATCAAATAAGGCATTACATAGGCAGGAGCCAGTTTCCTAAGTTCAATAAAGAATGTAAGACCCTTATGTCAATACCGGATTATGTAAAAGCATGACAATACATTAGTAGAAGGAGCTAAAGCCAGACAGAATATACTCACAGTCTGCTCGCCTAAGGTCACGCACTCTACAGCCTGTCGGCAGTTAGGTGCCTTTGCTAATTTTATAGACCAGCAGATCGCTATAAATGAGCCTAACTTCTCCTCTGGAAACAAGCTAGTTCATGAGATGCTCCCAGTCAGAGACTGGGGTATATTTGCACATGTGCTAGCAGGTCATAAGGCTACTATAAAGCTTCTAAAAAGATCAGACTTAGACGTAATGCAGCAACACAAGAATGGTTCAACTATGTAAAGAAGTGCCTGGCCAAAGGAGGATCAAAAATGTTCTCTTATATTTCTGAAGAAGTTAAAGCTTTTATGTCAGTTGACAATCACTCCTTACATTCCATTTCATACTCGCACACCAAACATCTAGCTAAGCAAACTACAGCTTGGCAGAATGGATGGCATCAAGCTAATCTACCGTAACTAAATAACGCTCTAAATGAGCTCGTAGTCAGCTTAAGGAGAGCAGCCTTAGCTGATCACGAAACTCAAACAGCTTTAGATGCTGTACAGCTTACAGCTAGCCTAGCTGGTTACCCAAAAGAAACTAAAGCCATAGATATGTGGATGCCCTCCGAGCTAAGGCTTCTTCCTGAGTTCCTTAAGGAATTAATAGCTCAGGCAATGTCATACTCTTCTTTTTTTTTAAGAAAAAAGCCATACAGCCCATACAGAACCTCACCAATTTGCAAGCCATGTTAGGCAAACTTGGAGAAGGATCTCGTGCCATAAGGAAGACACCAGTTCTTTACCGCATGTCCCTAAGCGGAGGGCATGAAGTAGAGGAGTTGGAAGATGATTATACAGGTCCATTTGATACTGCAGGAAAATGTAAATCTGCCTTAATGGCAGCTGCTTATAGAAGCATCGAGGCTGAAGTTTATAATTATACAGAAGAACAAGTAATAGGTGTCTTTCATGATATGGCTAAGTTCTTTGACACCATAGACATCCCTATCCTAATTAGTAGGGCCAAAGAACTTGAATTCCCCGTGCTAGACATAATGCTTACACTGCATCAACACCTGGCCCCCAGGATCATTCAGTGTGAAGGCTTTTGTGGGGAGCCTATCTTAATAGCCAGATCTATACTGGCAGGCTGCAAGCATTCGGCAGCACTAACCAGACTGTTATTGCTGTCAGACATAGCAGGACTTGTAATCGACCATCCTAAAGCCCCACCTAAAGTATATGTAGACGATACTGCTCAACTTACAGCTGGGTCAGCAACAAATGCCATGACCAATATGTACAACTCCATTTTTGATTTTGTAGAAGTAGTCAAGGCCCTGAAGCTTACCTTAAGATCCAAAGGGGTCATAGTAGCTAAAGTGCAGAAACATGCTCATGCCTTGGCTAAGGAATTAGCCAAACACGGCATAATATTTCAGGTTAGAAGTAATACCAGAGACTTGGGAGAAGGCTTTGGCTTTGGAGTTACTAAGGCCAAGAGGACCTTGCTTAACAGCCGGCTAGCACTAGCCAAAGGTCCGCTCAGAAAAATAGAGCATTTAGCTTCAGTATCCAGGAAAGCCAGGGTTTTACTCTCAGGTGCAGGATATGCACAGTCTACTTGGGGTTTTCAGCTTTCTGGCCACTCTACAGCCGGTTGGAGACTGATAGAAATAGCAGCTGTGGATGCAGCAGGATATGGTCAAGGCAGATGTAGGCTGTCTGCATTAACAATCGCATGTGGCATTACAGGTCATCCCTTTGTTAGAAGTATCAAAGAGTTGTTCGTCTTCTGGTTCAAATTACTTGCCATATGTATAAGAGAAGGCAAAGCCCTGTTCTTATACAAGCTTTCTATTGCCTGGCAGTGTGCCCTCAAAGTACATGCCTCTCATAATGATTTCAATATTGGGTTGAATTTTGTTACAGACATCATCAGTCACATAATAGTTTACCTTAAAGCTCTTAACTGGATTCCACCGGCTTTCAACCAGTGGATAGATCCAGCTGGTAACATTTGGTTCGTAGACATAGTAGAATACAAGCCCTGTTCCTTATCAGCACTATTGTACAGCCCAGTAGATGCCTTTTATACTTCTCAACTTGTAAATATGGCCAAGCACTACTGCTCCAGCTCCAATATAACTAAGGTTTTATGGAACCTCACACTACAGAAAAATACATCACTTAAGAAGGCCAAGAGGCACATCGACTTAGCGGTGCTAGAAACTATACAAGCGGGAGCCAGGTGGCCAACACATAGATGTAATGCCATACTAGATACGGGAGAAGTTTGCCAGTTATGTGGGCAGGCTGATCCAGATATATGGCATGCCTTCTGGACACGCCCACACCGTAGGCTTTTCATAAGAAGAAGAGGCCATCATAAATACACAGGATCTCATCCCTGACTTACACATAGATAAGGTCCACTACTATAATAGGCTTCTCATAACCCAAGACTTAGTTGAAATAGGGGAGCAATTTGCTCCCTTAGAAGTTTCCCCTGTCTTGACCACTACTGCTGACCCTCAGGGTGTACCTGCTGAGTGGCCTTCAGGGTATTACTCTGGCGATGGCTCAGGAGGTACTTACTCGTCTTATGACTTCCTGAGAAGGTGTGGGGTAGGGATACATTATGTAAGCCCAGACCTTACACCAGGGTTTGATGATTGGCAGCCACCACTAGGCCCAATACAGACGGTTCCCAGAGCAGAACTTTTAGCAGTCTGCATAGTAATAGATAAAGTAGAGAACGGCGCAAAAATAGACTTTTTCGCCGACTCCAAGATAACGAAAGATACATACTATAAAGGAGTTGAAAGAGCTAGATTCGCAGCCAATAGCGACCTGTGGGTGCAACTCTTTCAAAGCATAAAGGACAAACAATCTTTAGTCAACTTATACTAGATGCCTAGTCATACTAAAGATGACCCAGCCAAGAGAGCAAAAGCTCATAGCTGGATGAGAGAATGGCATGTTAAGGCTAATGATAAAGCTGATGGGAATGCAGACACGGCAGCTGCCCTGCATGTTATCCCCAGAGATGTAGCCAAACCTCCCTTAAAAAGGTAGTCTCTAATCTAAAGCTTATACAAGAAAGATTCTTAGAAGTCGCTAAGCTCTTTCCTGCCCGTGACAGAAATACTATAAAGAATGAGGAACAGACTCCAACTCGTAATGCTCGAACATACAAGTCCCTCAGGGACTCCCCACACATATGTGTTCATAAGGATACTCGTATTCACTGCACGGAATGCAATATGTCGGTCTCCGTAGGAGCTTCCCACATGTTCGACATTCTCCAGTCTGCATGCATACCAGCTTGTAAGCATATTTCCTAACCTGTGTGTAATAGGTTTACACATCCCACCCACTCTGTAGTTATTTACGGGGTGTATTTTTCTGCAAGGCATGTGGGGCTACTGCTAAAAATAAGTTAGTCAAATTGGACGACCCATGCATGCCGGTTAGGCATGGTACTAACTTCAATCTTAATGCTTATAAGTTTGGTCGAGCTCCAGCCGACTTTCCGGACTGGCCGTACAAACATGTAACGAGTTGCCTTACTACGGTACTAGGCACTGTACAAGCTGCGGTCACTCGCTTGGCTGTCGCCCAAAGGGAACAAGCCCAGGCAGTGTCCTCTGAGGAAGAATGGCCCGATTCTGACGATTCAGGCCCATCTCTATCATCCCTAAGCCCCTCAGGCTCTTCGAGCTCCCAGTCATAATGAGCTGAACCTAGTTGGGCACTGTAATGAGTCTACCATACAGAAGGGTGTGTTGAACAACAGTGCTTCCCCACATTGTGAGTTGGATGCAGATAGCTTGCGCGTGTT
>Ga0099797_100686_pt1 | contig 20697 bp, 3 predicted proteins | sample Uncmet_Sort48C_1_FD_89871 | JGI IMG/M metagenome (GOLD analysis project Ga0099797, IMG submission 89871) | Marine eukaryotic communities from CALCOFI LINE 67, Pacific Ocean - C012_Sort48C_1 | ecosystem: Environmental > Aquatic > Marine > Oceanic | place: Pacific Ocean: Monterey Bay | collected...
GAAATGAATGGAATCCCAAGAAAGCTCAGGTCGAGCAAGAACCAGACGAATCCAAGCGCAATGAAGTAGCCAGGATAATCGCGGTTTATAAAAACGAAGATGTGAAAAACATGAAAACAAAAATTAGTAAAATTGAACGTGTAAAACGCCCATTCTACCAAGAGGCGAAATTTGGTGGAATTTCCCCATTCTACCAAGATGGGAAATTTGCGGGGTGGACTCCCTTTTATCAATGGAAGCTGGATTGCGCGGTCGATCAGCAACAGCCGCGAGACGGAGAACGCGCCGTTGTAGTACACCTAGCGAACAATAACAAGAATGAAATGTTAGTGTTGTTGGAGCCGGACGGGCAATTCTCGGGAAGCGAGAGAGCAATTAGTAAAAAATTGCTCTCTCAGTGGTGTAAGCCAAGTTTTGATGAAGGTTTTGATGCGAGGGGTTTCAAAGATACAGAAGATCGTATAGCTGACACTCGCGATGCGTTCGCGAGATCGTTAAGCGCGTACATGGTGACCATGAAGGAAGAAGGAAATATTGAAGAACTTTCAACGGAAAAACAAAAAATACCAGAAGCGAAGGAGTTAAAAGAAGAGCAAAAAAAGAAAGAACGCTTTAGGTTTTGGATGGGTTGTTTAGCGGGATTGGTAGTAATGGCTTTTGTCATTGGTACTCTTGAAAAGTTTTTAGGTAAGGGACTGTTTGTGTGATGGAATCAGAGTTTTTGGATTTGGATTATATACCATGGGAGTTTGGTAGAGGGAAGGGTCAGGTGAAATGAGTTGGAAGAGGAGATGGTGTGTGAAGGGGGGTGGTGGGTGGTGGGTACAGTGATATTACTTTGGTGTTGATAGGATATTTTTGATAATATGGTTTATGTTGGGTGGTGATTCATCAAAAACAAATTCTTTACAACTATTACGTAACAAAATTTGTAAATTTCTATTTTCTATCGAGCTCTATATAATTTATTTTTGTGACATATTATAATTGAAATTGATATTGCATTGGTTTTTGTTTGATTTGATTGGTTCTTTTTGCTATAATTGGCGGCGTGATCAATCATTTAATTTTCCAAACAAAAATTGAAGCGAGAAACAATTCAAAGAACTGTTACCAACTGTTATCAACCAAAATTCTACATAAATCGCTGAAAAAGGTCAACAACGTCTATCTAAAACATCTATGCTACACAATTTCCATTTAGTTAACAATGAATATATGAACGGTAGTAGTATATCTGACAGGTAATTATCCATGAACATTACGAAGCAACACACAAAACACGACAACAAAAAAGGTATTATCAGTATCCTGACCCTTTCACATACATAGTGACTACACATGCAGTTTTCGGATTGTTAAGCCATCATTATGTTTTGTGAATATTCACACTTTTTCTATCACCAAATGATTTGATCATAAATAATTCCAAATTCATTTTTTAGACTGCAGGGTTACTATAATTTTCATTGGGCGCCTGTCGCCACAGTCACGCGCCGTCATTCTGCAAGACTGTCTGTAGTTGTTGTTGTTGGTGTCGTGGTTGTTGATTTCGCTACAGTCGCGTAAGTGAGTGAGGAAAGACAAAGTGCGTCTGTGTGTCGTTAGAAATTTGCGTGTGTTGAGTTTTTGAAAATGAGTGTATTCCGTGCGATTTGTATCTATTATTCGTCTATTATCAAAAAAAGAATCGTCATCGTTCCTTCCGGTGACAATTGCCATTTTCCAGAATCCATTTTGTATCTTGTCCATCGCGTTTGACATTGGGAAAATATTTTCTTTTTTCCCTGGAGTCACGCGGTGCAAATATATAAGATCTTGGATTCATTCTTTATCCAATCTCTATTCAATCTGAATCTAATTTCAAACACACAAATGCAAGGAGAGATTCCTCCCGCAGCGCCGTCATTGGCGCGAGCACCCGGAATTAATCACACAATTGGTTTCAGAAGCAACGCACACAATACAGACAGCGCTATGAAAATCAACAGCATTGATCTTGACAGTAGTGACCTCGTTGTGAGACAAACAACTGTCGTTGCGCCAAGAGCAGCGACTCCAAATTTTGGTATTTCGGGTATAGTAACTCCAAGTCAGAGTATTACTATCGGAAATCACACTTATAATGGTGGACTTTCAAATCATGTGCATTATGAGAGACGTACCATTGGTCATGCTGCGAATTTGAATGGTGGTAGCAATTCTGCAAATGCTGTTTTCCAAGGTAGTAGTCAGCAAAGTTTTCATCAACAGCAACAACAGCAACAGAGACCAAGCACAAGTGCCGGAATTCTCGATGGAAACAACAGTGGCATCGGCGTTTCACATTCGATTCCAAGAACGGTTCTCAACCTATTTGGCCAAGGTGGCGAAGTTCTAGGGCAAACAAAAAGTTTCCAAAATAGCCCAACAACATTTTTGATTGGCAACGGCTCGGGCAACAACGACATGATGGGGAATGGATTACAACTACAAAGTTCGAAGATGAACATCGTACCGAGGCACACGATTGGACACAGTAGCAGTCACCAGCAAAGCAGTACTCTGAGTCAAAGTTCTAGTATCACAAACATCGGCATTGGGAACTTTGCGAATAGCTCGTGGAATGTAAATCATGTTGAAATGATGCAACAGCAGAGGCAGAACTTGATGGATCTGAGGCAATATGTCGGGGTTGGAAATAATGGTAGTATGAATTCAACACCGATTGGGTCGCAACAGAGAACTTTGGTACAAGATGAAAGTACAATGTTTGCTGTGCAAAAGTCGAATGCAGATGTTGAAAAAGTTTTAGATTTAGATAAAGAATATGATTTTGTTAATTACGATGAAGTTCTCTCAATCCAGGGCAGTGTTGACAATATCAGTGCTTTCACGGGTAGCGTGGAGGACAATATGAGAGGTTTGGATCGTGGAGTTGGTAGGGAGCGTCATCAAAATTTGGGAGTTGGTGGCACTAGGGAGCGTGATCGTGGTGGGGAAAGAAAGAGCAACGTGGGGGTTGAAAAGTCTAGACCATCTAGCAGGGCTGGCGCTACGAGCCCAACGAACTCGAGAGCTTCGAACGGAAGAAATTCACCAAATTCTAGGCGTTCGAGTGCGATGGTAGCGAATAGTAGCAGCACAAATCATGCTCAAAAGAAGAAAAGACGATTTTCGGTGAAAGAACGAGAAAACCCAAGTATCGTGGCAGCGGGGACACGACCTAGTACGAGAAACAGTAAAGCAGAGGTGAATGTAAAAGCTGAGGCGGACAAAGCAGACTCATCGCAAACGCTTGACGAGGAGCCAAATCAAAATGACAGTGACGAAAACGCTGAGAAAACAACTGTAATCAAAGCAGACGATTTGGACTCGTCACAATACAAGAAAGCTCAAAATACAGGTGTGCAAAATATTTTGATTTTGGATGATTCGACAACTGCAGCAAATACTACTGTAGCCGCAGCAGTTCCGGTGAAAAATGAGGAGCCTGCTACATCTGATGTTTACACGAGCCCCACTAATATTACTGCAGATATAAACTCCAAACAGCAAAACATCTCCACTCGGAGTCCTACTCAAGCACAGCCATTAACAGGTTATGATTTGATGAAGATGAATTTAGAATATTACAAAGTGAATAATGGGGTGCCGGCAGATGTTACGATTAAACCTCAAGAACCTAGTGCCACAACTACGAAGCCAGTAGTAGACTCAGCGGATACAAGAAATTCCAAAATTCCGACCACAGCTGATGACATCATTACAGTTCTAAATGCTGCCAAAAAAGGTGTTGAAAGTATTGAAACAGTTATTGATGTTGCAAATGCTGCAAAAGCTGTATCGAGTCAGAAAGAAGAGAATCAGATGGCCATCAGTGAAGTCCAATGCCACGGCGCAAATGGCAACACCAATGGTAATGGCAATAGCAATGGCATCACTAATAAAAACTCACGACGACCTTCTACGGCGCGTCCTACTTCGCCAAGAAGTCGTGTCGTAAAGAACAAAAGTAGTAATCAAATCGAACAAATGCCGAGTGTGAATAGTGACGAGAGTGAACGTTCACCACGGGGAGACCAACAGCAACAGCAAACGTTGACACGAAGCAATAGATCTCCAACACGGAAACCACCAATAGTCAAAAATCAATTTGCGAATTCACAGAGTATCTCTCAGAGTTCTCCTCAAAGCCGGCCAAAAAGCGCAGGATGTTACAACGGTACATCTGCTACTAGGCGCAATAGTGCAGCTTTAATGGCAAAGAGTAAAGTTGAATCTGCAACTGCTAATGGCCTTAGTCACAATTCAACCAATGAGGTACCCGGAGCTACAGCACCCACAAACGAAAGTCACACAGCAGCAGCAGCAGCAGCAGCAGTAAACACAACAGCAACAGCAGCCAAATATGTGCCTCTTGACGCTCGACCAAAAAGTGCAAATGCGTATGTTGGGAGGAGATTCAACACGAGTCACGGAATGAACACAAACGCAATCAACACAAATCAATCAAACCAAAGAGCGAGAGATGTAATTGCGAGGACGCGAGAAGTTATTAACAACTGCAATACTACTGGTATGTCAAATTCGAAACCGCAGCAGCAGCAGCAGCAACAGGAACCCCAGCCACAACCACAACAGCAACCACGTCCAATTTCTCCCCAACTATCGGGTTGCATCAGAAAATCCAGAAAGCAACAACAGAAACTCGCAGAAGCAACAGCAGAAACCAACGCCGCTCAGCGGCGCAAACAACAAATGGCTAGTTTACTACAAAACATGGAAAATTTTAGCATGGATTTGAATGCCAGCAGGTATAACTATGCGGATAAGATGGAAGGTAGGAGGAGACCGACGCCAATCAATGTTGCAGCGACAGCGAGGATTGATCTAGCGATGGCGGAAGTCAGTAGTGGACCAGCAAGTGACGATAGTGCAAGTGTTTCTTCCCAAGACGATGAATTAAATTCTAATGGTTCTCCAGTTGATAATTATAGCACGAAAGTCCCTCGGTTTGTTAAAAAAGCTCTGGAGCCAGAAAAAACTCCCACGGTTGTGGATGTGAATTTGGCAATTAATGAAACTACAAAGACTTCTTCCACTGTAGATTTGAATTTGACCAAAATGAAGGTTAATCAAATCAAATCTGATGAAGTTACGCAAAAAGTTGCAGGAAGGATTTCTGATCTGTTAGCAATGGAAGAAGCAAAAGTTGAATCCTCGCCACGTTTCAAAAACAATCTGAATGAAAATGAGAAATTCAATCTGAGCAGTGCGAGAGTCCGTGAAGCTTACGAACAAAATACGCGTCCATCAACGGCGCCCGGAACAGGTCGAACTTCAGCTCCGATCTCGAGCAAGATCGAAAGTACCACTGCACACATTATGCATATGGAATTGGTGAGAAAGTCGGTACTAGATTCGTTTCCAGATTCACCGCGTGCACTGTTTGGGAGTTCTCCAAGAGGTCGTTTAAGTACCGACGCTACCGGCACCGCTGAGCAGACAGAGGCCACCAAGAGTGAAGTTGAAAAGAAAACAACTGCTGAAAAAGTTGAAGAGCCAAAGGATGATGAGAAAAGTCAACTTGTTGCCAATACTACAGCTCCTGCTCCTACACCTTCAGCTGTTACTAGTACTCCACCTGCAGCTATTCTCCAAACTCAAAACTCCAAACTCCAATCTTCCCAAGTTATCGCAAAGGAAGATGCTACTATTTCACCTACAAATGCGCAAAACTCGAAGCAGAGAGCGAGCTCAAGAGGTCCATATGCAGCGACAAAATGGGATCATGTACCAAGCAGTGGATACGGACCAAATGCTACTATGAGACCAACGAGCCCAAGCCCAAAACATTCTAAAAGTGTTAGTGCAGCAGTGACGACTGCGACTATTAATACAGTAGTAGACAAAGTCGACAAAAAAGATGCTGAGACGAAGGATGTCATTGTCACAAAAAACGTTGCTAGTGATGATGTCGTCGTTGAGGAGAAAAAGGACGAGAAAAAATCACCAGAGCCTCCAAAAGCTACTACTTCTGCTCCAACAGAGACGAACACCATTACCACTGCCAATACAACGATCAAAAAAGAAGCCCCATCACACGCCAGACCACGGTCAGCTGATCCGTTTTCGCGCGGTAGCGGAAAACTCTTTCGGGAGCGACTCTCAACTGGAAATGATGGATCGTCTACACCTGCATCGTCCTCATCGTCCGCCGCAGCTACTGCCGCAAAGACTTTATACGACAGCACAAGCTCCAGCAGCTCCATGAACAGGACGCCATCCGTCACTTCTCTCAGAAGAACAGCAGCGTCGTTGACTCGTGTTGCCTCTGCCGGAACTCTGGGGAGTAGCACTTTCGGTTACAGTAGCCGCGATGTCTATAGTCATAGCGTGGGTGCAAATGCGGCAGCTCAGTTTTCGGAGAAAAACATTCAGAACTCGATGGCGATGGCAGAAGAGCGGAGAAGACAGATTTTGCGTGAAAAGTTTGTGACTCAGTGCAAAAAGTATGTTGGTGTGCCATTTGGAATGGTAAAGAAGGCACCAGTCTATTGGTTGGGTGGAGGGAAGATTGTTGATGTTGACAATGAATGTCTAAGTACGACGAAATCTAAAGAAACTACGTGTACTGGGGGGAGTAGTAGCTGTGGAAATACGAAAGAGAAGTCTTCGGAAGAGAAGGACGAAAGCGAGACTGTAGACACTGCAAATAACGCCAGAACTAGTTCAAAGACCAGCACCAATGGTCAAATCTCATCAGCAGCTGCTTCAAAAGTAAACTCAAAAGCTCAAAGTCAATCGTCAAATCTCAACTCAAAAGTTAACTCCAAAACCAACTCTAAAACCTCATTAAGTTGTGTAGCACTATTATCTACGAAAACAACTTTGGCAAGTGAGCAAAAATCTGAAGCCTGCGTTAGTGAATGGAGGAATAGAATCAAACCAAACGAAATCACATTGGAATTAATTAGGAAGGAGCAGGAAGCTGCGAATTTGAGTGCGAGTAAACAATTGAGTACGTCCCGTAGCTATTCTACGTTGAGATCTGTAAGTTCCACAAGAAACTTATATTCCGGAAGCGCAAAAGGCGGTGGTATCGGGCAACAAATCGTAATTGGCTCGAAAAAGCACGAATACCTACAAATGGATTGTTGTGGCATGGTTAAAACTGCTTTGACAGATTTAGCAGGAGAGATTGGTTGGCAAATCAAAAATTGGAATCAAGCTTATCAATATTGTATCTGTACAGAGGAAGTGTCGGAGGAGAAATTACAACCAGGGGATTTGATTTATTATGAGGGCGAATACGTGAATCAAAACCAAAAACCGCAACCATTCAATATTGTGCACACAGAGGTTTATGTTGGTCCAGGGGAATTGAGTATTGGCGCAAGGCATTCGACTGGTGTTTCATTTCACGAGTCTTATTGGTTAGGCACAGACAAATATCCAGCGAAAACTTGGAATTTGAAAAAGTTGCATTTTCGCTCATTGAATCCGTTTTTGATGGGGAAAGATTGTAATTTTAGATTTCATCCGGCGGTCAGGGATCAAGCGAAGGAAATTTATAATTTGAAGAATTTGGGAGTGAGGTTTGATTATACAAATCCAAATCTAGCAAGGTTGTATGGTTTTAATGATAAAAAGGGGGGGAAGAAGGGAAAGAAGGGAAGTAAGAGCACGGCAAACTTTGTAGAAAGTTCTTTTGGCACCGCCTGGGTCGGTAGAAAAAGTGGTAGATCTGGTTCGAAAAACAATTCTAAAAAGAAAGGTTCTTCGAAAAATGCAAGTGCTTCTGTAGGGAAAGTGGAAAGTCATGAGAAAAGCAGTAGTTCGAGCAGTAGTTCTGGTGTGGTTGGTGAAACTGGTGAGAGTCCTGGTGTTACAACCGTCTTGAAAACGTCTTATGATGTTTATACTGCCAGTGCGACGACAACGACTGAAGTTGTCGCAGATGCAGCGACAACTGCTGAACACGCACCTTCCATAATCAACAAACATACTTTTTCTAGCGCAAAAAAATCTGCTCGTAAAAGTTTGAAAATGTCCAACGCAAGTATCAACTCTGGTAGAAGGAGAGTTTCTAAACGGGAGAAGGAAGATGTAACAATTGTTGTCGATGATGCTGCGAACAAAAATGAGATGCTTGAAGACACTGCATCAACCACAGCAGCAGCAGCACAAGCGGTTATTAACACAGCAGCAACAAAGCCTCCAATCCAAATCATAACAAAACCAAACTATACTCCAACTCTCGGCGATTCCAATACGATCAATTTGACAAGTAGTGCTGGTATTGTTACAACATTGAATACAGATCGATTTGTTACAGGTAATGACAATAACAGCAACAATAACAATAACAGCAATACTAACAAACACAGTACTGAAGACACCGAGTATCTAAAAAAAATCATACAGGCTGGGGGCACTACTACTGCTCGAGGAGGTACTTCTTTTAGTGCAAGGAATTATTATCATGATGATACATCAATAGAAGGGGTTAGACATATTGTAAATATGAATATGCAGTCCAAGGATTTTCAGGGAAACTTTACTGATAATGAGACGATAACGACGACAGCTCCTGCAAGTAGGAATGAATATGCTGGTGTAGGCAATGCAAGAAGTGCATTCAATTTGAATTCACATAGAGATCAAATCGCAAGGGCTTTAGCTGGCCATAGTAATAAATTGAATTCGTTAGATATTGATTGAATGTGTGGGTACGACGGAATTTTTGAGAGTGATTATGATTAGTAGCTTTTTTGACATGTGAGGATGTTAAGTTTCTGACAGTTTCATTCAAAGTTTCATTGTGGATAATGGATAGGGATTTTGAGAATTGATTTAATAAGCATATGATTATAGGGGATTAAATTGCATTGAGTTTCTTGATCGGTGAGTCCATTCAATTTCTTGATGGTGCCTTTCTTCCGGTAAATTTATCTTATATTATATTCGCCGCAACGAACGCATGATGACAATACACGCATGATGTCAGACTAGTAATATTTCAATTTTCGATTTGTGAAAAAAAAAATTTTGTATCAGTGTCAGGGGTCGTTTGTCGAAAGAAGAGTCCTCGCGACGTTTAGTAAATGTCGCCATGCCCAGTGAAGTTTCTTCAAATCTGTGTTCCAATTGTATTGCAAATCTGACGTTCTCCAATGTTGTGCGAGTTTGTGAGGGTTTTCTTTGTTTAAATGTTCAAGCAAAACTATAGAAAGTGAGAAGTTGTATTACTACGAATTGATCCTCCGACTATGATAAAAGAAATTAATTCCCAGCGAGGTAATAGTAATCAGCGACGGCATCGATGTTGACAGAAAATATAATCGCAAGACGGAGATTTTAAGACAAGTCAATACTCTCGTCATTTTAAGTCCTATATAATACGTACTGAAAGACTAATCAATTAATAATAGTTAGCTTTCGACATAGTAATATATCGAGGCTGTGTTTAATGTCCAGCGATTGGAATTTTGAATTCCTTCATACAAGTGACATATAGCCTCTGTCAGTACATCATTAATTCCGTCTAACATAACATTCAAGAATTGATTGCAAAATTCATAAAATCTGTTGCAACCACACATACTCAAAATCGCATCATGTCATCTTCATCTGCATTTTCATCCACCAGTTCAAAAGCCAGACAAGTGTTAGAGCTCTCTCCAGCGGAATCCGACGATTATTACTTTGACGACGACGATGATGCTGTAATTGAGACGATTTTTAATGCAGAAGTCCATGGTGATGCAATGTTCGACGAAGATATCGACGATATAATTGGTCACGATGTGGCATCACCGCCTGCAGAAGACACCGCTATACCCATCCAGCGGCGTGGAAATGTAAAATTCAATTCTGATAGTACGGTAACGTGCAGCGCTAGCAAACTTACCACAACCCAATTTCAAAATTTAAGCAGTTGTTTTCCAAGCAGCACAACAAGCATCAATTCAAAATCCGGGCGTTTTACAATTGCCTTTTCCACGAGTATGATTTTTCTATTGATTGGAGTTGTCAGTTTTGTTCAACAGCAGAACAAGCGAGAAGTTGTATTAGCAGAATCTTCCAGTAGCGTCAGTACGGACAACGTGAGCAAGCGATATTACGATTACAGAGGACGATCATATTCGGCTTCTACAGGCAGTCAGAAAATTACCAAGGTCAACGACAACAAAAATCATATCAGCCCAAAAGTCCGGTCTTCGCGGATCCTGTCAGAAACGATCGAAGAGGAGGCTGCACATACTGGAGACTCACACGAGTCCGACGACCCATCAGTAGTGTCAAGTACTGCTTCAGTCGAAATAGATGCTTCAGGTGAAATCGAAAACGCTCATGTGAAGGTTGCAAGAAAACGCGAGTCTTTCAGCTATCGAAAACGGTCAAAATTCTATACATTTGATCAAAGTGATGAGTTAATACAACATGGCGATGGCGACGATGGAACAATCCAAGACGAGTATGATCGCACAGGAAAAAAACGCCCGTCTCAACTGTCATCAATCTACGTACACCACAGTAACCAAAATCGCGAAAGCGAACTCGGCGAAAACGACGACGAAAATATAACATCCAGACAAGATGAACAACAAGAGCAAGCACAGCAAGCAGCAATTGCACCACGTCGTAAACTTCCATCGGAAACAGGAATGGAAATCAAAGCGAACGAATATGGTGACAATATCACACCTTGGCGTGATAAAACACTCGGTTTAGAAATCCCCAATGAAGATCCAGATGAACGGTGGATAGACGGATTCCTCAATAGACCTTGCATGCCTCATATTCACCGAACTGACACCGCATGGATGCTCGGAAGTGGAATTAGGGTTTTGTCAATGCAAACAGGGTTCGCGTTATTAGAAGCAGGTTCTGTGGAGAGGAGTCACGTGGTGGATGTGATGATGAAGAATATTATGGATTTGATATTGGGACCAGTTTCGTATTGGTATTTAGGGTATCGGATGGCATTTGGTGTGGAATGTTGGGAGGAGGATAAAGAGGAGGAGATTGAAAACAAGAGTACTGGTGTGATAACAAAAGAGAATGTGAAAGTGGAAATGTGTGGAGGATGGGGAAGCGGTTTTATTGGAGCGATAACACTGGATAAGCCAGTTCCAGTACGGGAGTACGCAAATTGGTTTTTCCAGTACTCATTCGCCGCCACAAGTTCGACGATTGTGTCAGGAATGATCGCAGAAAGATGTACGATGTTGTCGTATTTGTTGTCATCGTTATTCATTGTTAGCGTGATATATCCGATCGGTTCCCATTGGGTTTGGTCTGAACACGGATGGTTAAATGCGTTAGGATTCAAGGACTTCGCAGGCGGCGCAGTTGTCCATATGGTGGGAGCTGTTGCTGGATTTGTTTATTGCAAAAACATCGGAAACCGCATGCATTGGCAACATAAATCAAATCACAATCCACACAACATCATATTTGGAACTATTGTTCTTTGGATCGGTTGGTACGGATTTAATTGCGGGAGTACGCTTGGAATGGCCTCCGGACTCGATCTAGAAGCAGCAAAAGTCGCACTCAACACCACCTTAGCCGCGTCTGTCGCCGGAACATTAGCATATCTCTGGGCATTTTTCGTGCGAAAAGACAAAATAACAGAATACAACTTGGTCTCTGGTGGAGTTCTGGCTGGTTTGGTTTGCGTAACGCCTGCGGCGGATGTAGTAACGCCGGATTTAGCATTAGTCTATGGTGCAGTAGGATTCCTCGCACATGTCGCAACCGACAAGGTCATGGAAGAAATAGTCCAAGTCGATGATGTAGTGAAAGCAATGGCTGTCCATGGTACGCCTGGTTTTTTGGGGACGTTGATGATTGGAATTCCTGGTTTGACAATGGGAAACTGTTTCACCGGAGACTTAGAAGGAACATTCAAATTCGAAATACAATTGCTTGGTTTAGTGGCGATAATTTTCTCGACTATCATAGTGATGCAAACATGGTTGCTATTTTTGAAATTTGTATGTAGAGTCCCATTAAGGTGCAGTGAGGAGTATGAAAGGATTGGTAGGGTGGATCATTTGTCTCGGAATAGGGTTAAGGCGTCGACACAAATCGCGAGAATGACGGCGAGGTTGGCGAGTATGGAGTTGGCGAGGAGAAGGGATACAGAGCGAATGAAAAAATTGGCTAGAAAAGGTAAGAAGGGTGGGAAGAAATCTAGTAAAGGTAGTAGCAGTCCGAAGAGTCCAAGTGGATATCAATTTCCGCCGCCGCCACCACCTGGAGGTGATTCGAGCCCCGGGGGTGAAAGTCAGGACAAGAAAATTGCAAAAAAGAAGAAAGACAAGAAGAGGGAGAAGGACGACGGTGATAGTAAGAAAGATGGTCAAGGTCATGATAAGAAAGATAGTATCATTAATGATAATAAATCACCTGACGATGGGAAATCGCCTACCAGTGAAATTCAAGCACAGAAATTAGGTGGAGGTGTCGCAACAAAAGTTAGCATAGTACATCAAAACGGTGCGAGTGCTACTGCTGCGTCTGTTGGCTTAACCGATCAAACACAAACTCAAACACAAACACACGTTCTTAAACTTGACGAAGCTGTCGATCTCGACGAAATTGCCGTTGCAAAAGACCTAGATGAAATCGATTTGGTCGATAAAATTGATGAAAAACCTAGTCTTAGTGCTCAGAAAAACGTTATTGGTCTCGCATCAGTTTCAACAGCAGCGACAGGAGTTACTGCCGTTGGAAAAGATGTTGACGGCGCGGTGGATCCAGATTTGACGCCAGCAGATGACGCGACAAATAATAAACCTCTGAGCAATGCCACAATAGCAGGTAGTTTGCAAGTATCATCTTCAGGATTCTTGTTAAGACGCGGTAGTTCATTGACGGAGCGAGGGAAAGAATTGGGGGTGGATGAAAAAGAAATTTCTAGGCTGCAAATTGAAGAACTAGAAGATTTGAAAAAATATGGTAGCGCAGCGGAAGCAAAGAAACAGAAGGGCAAGAAAGCGGCGAAAGAGGCGAAAAAAGTGGAGAAAGAAGCGAAGAAAGATGGTTCGAAAAAAGGTCAGCAACCTGAGAAGAAATCTATGTTTTCAGGTTGGTTTGGTGGGAAGAAGAAAGCTGGAGAAGCGGAAACAGTTCCTGGGGATAAAAAAAGTGCAGGTAGTGATTCTGTTTCTGGTGGTGGTACTAAAACTGAAACAAATTCAAAAGATGCTCCAGTTACTACTAGCAAAAAAGACGACAGCATAGACCCTGACGACTTCCACAATGGTGTGAAAAAGAAAACTCGTCGGAAAAAATCAAAAACACCCGAGAGTTCCTCAGCAGAAGAGACTTCAGATTCAGATGATAGCGAAGATTCGGATTCGTCTTCAGACCTCTCATTTAGTGAAGCTGAATTAGATGTGAAAGAACTCCAGCAAATGAAAAAAGACGAGCTGAAAAAATTAGTTGAGAAAGAAATGGAAATAAGGAGGAACTCATTACAGGGTGATGTCATGGGTGGAATTGATATGATGATGATGCAACCGATGTAGTGGATGGCAAGCGAATGTTTTTCCCCAGGACATTTTCCCTCTGCGCCTCATAATAGCGATACACCAGCAGTACATTATGGGAAGAAAATTTTGGAAAATTTTCGCATCAGGGAGCCTCTTTTAATGACTGCTAGTGGTGAACCACTACAGCAGGTGAGGTTGCTCGGTAAATTTTTTCTGTTGGAATTTTCGATGGTATAATTATCAATTCATGATTTGACATTTTGAAAGCGATTCGAAAATTTTTCAATCATGTTTTTCACCGTATGGAACTTTAGGAGAAGCTATATTAAGATCATAGTGAAGATCTCAATCTGAAGCGCACTCAAAAAAAAAAAAAAAGTGAAACTCATGTGTTCAAATTTCCACACGCAGGGGAAGAAGTGACAGAGTGGCCCTGGTGTGATAGTCTGTTGATGACGACGGGCCAAACTAAGATCGCGAGCCTAGGATGGTCAGAGCGCGCGGATGAAAATAGATTTTAGACAGTTTTCCATTCAGGTCGTCGCCGTTTTACACTCAGTTCAATTTCCCAACGCCGAATTTTCCAAAACAATCATTTTAGACAATGGCTACGTAAGGAATTAGTGTTGACCAAAGATTGATCATAATTTTGTGAAGCTAGTTATGCCGATCTTGAAAGAAGATAATTCGTTTTAGACTGGCTCTCCGAAATTTGGTCATCATTGATAGTGTTGGTACAGTAAAAATCGTGTGCGTGAACAATATTAGATAAATTGTTGCATCAAGAATCATGGTGGAATTTTCAACAGCTGTTTACATTTAGTTTGGTATTTGAAATTCTAGTATAGTAGCATTGATATGGTATAAACATGAGACTGAAACTTATGACAAAGGTCACAGCATCCATCGTCGTAGAATACGACGTCCTATTACTGTGCCGGAACTTACTACGGCTCAAATTCTGTTGATTGACTAGTCCTCTTAGTCTAAATAGATCAAAGAAAAGTGGACTATCACGAGATGCTCACACAACGACGCCATGAGATGAACGGTGACAGCATTCAGGACGCTGGTAATCGGCCCATAATTGAGCGTTCTTCGGATGCTGAACCGAAAGGGAAAACTCTGTCGTGGCTATCCACGAAAGTCAGATACGATCTCGTGTCACTCTTCGTTTTCGTGGTTATATTGGCATCGGTACAGTTATCATCCTATGATATGTTCAGCGATTTGATCAACAGTTTTGTCACTAGTACAAAATCATCATCTGCTCGTCATTCTTTCGGTGAAACAAGCCATCATGACGAGTCAGCAGGAGACTCTTTGTATAGTACGACAATTCGTTACTACGATTATCAAGGGCGTGCGTCACCATACAATAGTTTGAGTCGTCTGTCAAGACGAAAATTGAGTGAAGAGGGAGAGGGAGTCGATGTGAAGAAAACACCTCAAAAGTTGACCCACACTGGTTTCAGTTACCGGAAAAGAGGAAAATTTTATCGGTTTAATGGCACCGATAATGTTGAATTGGAGACTGACGCAACTTGCAACAGCAGTTCTGTGGGGGAATTATCGCAGCGGCAAGAAGATGACTCTAGCACAGAAGAGAATTATAGCTCAATTTGCAGCCACAATCAAAAACATGAAACATCACTACCGTCAATTTATATACCACACAACAACCCTGGTCGAAACTCTCACACAGAGTTGTCAGAGGAAACGATAGACGCCGACGCTGTCGTTGAGCAACCCCATGAAAACGATAGCGACGAATTAACAGCAGCGGGAAAACAAGGTTTGAGACGAAGACTGCCTTCCGAAACGGGAATGGGAATCAAATCCAACGAGTATGGCGATAACATAACGCCATGGAGAGATCAATCCCTCGGTTTATCTCTCCCAAATGAAGATCCCGATGAAAAGTGGATAGACGGATTCCTCAACAGACCCTGCATGCCAACACTTCACCGGACCGACACCGCATGGATGTTAGGCTGTGGCATTAGAGTTCTATCCATGCAAACTGGTTTTGCTTTACTCGAAGCCGGTTCAGTCGAAAGGTCTCACGCAACGGATGTAATGATGAAAAATTTTATGGACTTAATACTGGGACCGGTTTCGTATTGGTATTTGGGATATAGGATGGCATTTGGGGTCGAATGTGAAATGAAGAAAAGGAAGAAGACAGTTGCGAGTGGTAGTTTACCCACGGATGAGATGGAAGAATACGAAATTTGTAGTGATTGGGGCAATGGATTCATTGGCGCTTTGATTGTGACAAAACCTATACCAGTAAGAGAATATGCGAATTGGTTTTTTCAATATTCATTCGCAGCAACGTCCTCAACGATCGTTTCCGGTATGATCGCAGAAAGATGTACCATGCTTTCTTATCTATTATCATCATTGTTTATCGTGTCAGTAATTTATCCGATTGGTAGTCATTGGGTTTGGAGTGAACATGGGTGGTTGAATAAACTCGGTTTCAAGGATTTTGCTGGTGGTGCAGTCGTGCATATGGTAGGAGCAGCAGCGGGATTTGTATTTTGTAAAAATATCGGGAATAGGAATCATTGGAAACAAAAAATGAATCACAATCCACACAATATCATATTTGGAACGATTGTTCTTTGGGTTGGATGGTATGGTTTTAATTGCGGTTCTACATTGGGGATGTCGTCTGGTTTAGATTTAGAAGCAGCGAAAGTTGCTTTGAACACAACCATGGCAGCTTCATTGGCAGGAACACTCGCGTATTTATGGGCATTTTTCGTGCGGAAAGATTACCACACAGAATACAATTTAGTTAGTGGGGGATTACTCGCTGGTTTAGTTTGTGTTACGCCCGCCGCGGATGTTTTGTCACCGGATTTAGCATTATTATATGGATTTGTTGGATTTATGGCGCACATAGTGACGGACAAGGTGATGGAAGAATATTTAGAAGTTGATGATGTAGTGAAAGCGATGGCAGTACATGGGGCTCCGGGTTGTTTGGGTACGCTGATGATTGGAATACCGGGTTTAACGATGGGAAATTGTTTTACCGGTGATTTAACCGGTAAATTCAAATTCGAAATCCAATTATTGGGGGTGGTGGCGATTACGCTTTCAACAGTCATAGTGATGCAATTTTGGTTGCTATTTTTGAGGTTTGTTTGCCGGATAGATTTACGGTGTAGTGAGGAATATGAAAGAATAGGTCGGGTAGATGCATTGTCGAGGAATAGAGTGAAGGCATCGACGCAGATATCGAGATTGACGGCGAGATTAGCGACGATGGAATTGGCTAGAAGGCGAGATAATGATAAAATTGTGAAATTGACGAGGAAAGTGAATAGGCGAGGTGGTGGTGGTGGTGGTGGTGGAAAAAGTGGCGGAGATAGTAGCAAAAAGAAAAATAAAAAAGACAAAAATTCCGGGGTTTCTGCGGCTACTGTTGCTTTGGACAATTCAAAACCTGTGGTATTGAAACTCGACGAAGCTGTTGATATTGACGCAGTGATTTTGGAAAGAGAAAAGAACGAAAATCAAAATAGTACTGACGCAGCTGATACAGCTGATACAGTTCTAAATCCAGATTCATCACCACGACCCAATTATGGCAATACTCACGACGATAGTGAAGATGCACCACCAGATCCTGCGCCAAGATTGAGCAACGCATCACTCGCTGGAAATCTCAGAGTTTCTGCCTCTGGTTATTTGTTAAGACGAGGCAGTAGCTCGTTGCATGAAAGATCGAGTTTTGAAAATCTTGATGAAAAAGAGATTTCCCGATTGCAAATCGAAGAGTTGGAAGATGTGAAAAAATACGGTAGTAGCGAGGAAGCTGTAAAAGCAAAGGAGAGAAAAGCAGCGAAAGAGGGGAAAAAGAATGGCAGTGCAAAGAAAACGGCGGACAAGTCCAGTTTGACAAAGAAGAAGAACCATAGTTCCGATTCTGCGAAAAAATCGCCGGCAATTAGCGCCTCCGACATTGACTCGGCAGAAGATTTGGACGACTCCGATGAGAACACCAATTTCGATACCGATTCATACAACAACTCATTTTCCGATGCAGAACTTGATGTGAAAGAATTACAAGAGTTGAAACGGGACGAACTGAAAAAATTGGTTGAAAAAGAGATGCGTGTGTTGAGAAGAAACAGCAGTGTTGGTTCAATAACGAATGATATAATGGGAGCTGCTGCTGCTGGTGCTGCTATGACAACAGTGGATAGCGAGGTTAAACCAATAGGAATAGAAGCAATGCTGGGGGCGAATCCAGGCGCATAACAATGAGTAGTAGATTTTGTATAATGGCCCAGAGGAGTGTTTTGGTGCTTCTAGTAAAAAATTGATCATCGGCGGCGCTGCTGTTGAAGACTCGCTTGCATACAGCTGCTGAATTAGTCAAGCTTGAGAAAATATGCTCGTTTAATTATACGCAAGAGCAAACGGGAACCTCCGCAGCATTTGAGTCACACGGGCCGCGTGAACTCTTTTTCACGATAATTCAATTGGCGAGTGCGTTCTGCTGCAGAATTCGAAGCAGGGGCTCATTGTTTTTGGTCACATAAGAACCAGAAATGTCCCACAAATAATCGACGTTCGCGGATACTAACTACATTTGAGCAACGAGAATTAATGGCCCTCTTTATTGTATCGGTAATTGTATTGCTGTTGATAAAGTTTGAAAACGCATTGACGTGAATGTCAAAACGTTTTTCCCGTCAGAATTGTTTTAATAGCATAATTGTCATTGTAAAAATGAAATCAACATTTTTAAATCACATCGCATCAGCTACAGAAATGTACTAAATTGCATGTAGTGTGTCGTCCGATACGAAACAACGACCGAAAGGTAAGGTTCGTTGTTCATGTAATATCTCGTCACATCGTGGGTCATCCGTCATCGTATTACCCAAAGAAATTTGTGCGGGACTGTGTTTCATGTGTGAGTAATGCTTGTTGGAAGGAAGTGTAATCAACGATGGGCATTGTGTCAGAAAGTGTGGCGACAGTATTAAGATGATGTTATATCGTTACAGCAATTTCACAATTTCGTCACAAAATTTGCATTGATGAAAAGAAGAATGGGAATTTCAGAAAAATATTTTGTTTTTTTCATTTCCCCAGTTATATTTGACTGGCCCGGGCGATTTTTCATTTCATGATCAATAAATGCGTCCAAGCAAGACGAGTAAAAGTTTTCTGGACAGCAGATTTTATTTGAGGATATAATTTTGCTAAAGTTTTCATATAAGAATTTCTCCATTTCATATAAGAAGATGCTGAGTGAGTCTGTTTCCAGATATTAGTACATCGGTTATACAAATTTTCCATTGAATTTTTTAGATTGTTGGGTTACTATAATTTTCATTGGGCGCCTGTCTCCACAGTCACTCGACGCGGAGACGTACGGTAATTTTGTCACGCTGCAAGACTGTCTGTAGTTGTTGTTGTTGGCGTCCATGAATAAAATTAATCCTATGAGACGAATCAGATGATATTTATATTGAGTTTGTTAGCATTGTATAGTTTTGAAATGCTGAACAGAGCACAGGTGGCACAGAAAATTTTTTCACCCTGGATGAAAAAATTGTGGATGACGTCCTCCCAAATTTTGTACCAATTCATTATGTCCATTATCCCATTTATTCATTACTCAGTACGTCCAGTACGTCCGACTCCCGGATCCTTCTTTTACACAACAACAACAACAACAACAACAGCAGTAGTATTACTACTATTACAATTACATACAATTACAACATACAAACCAGTACATGCCCTAACCCCCTGCGCCGTAAATTCCTTATGTGATCAAATGGAACCAGATACTGCATATTGGGAAGAAAAAAATGGTTGGGGAGTCTTGAATGCAAACGGTTATGGAGTCCCAAATTGTCCCGTTGAAGATTTGATTTACTATGGTATTGCTGGTGTAGCTCCTACGAGTATGGCAAGACAATCATGCGAAGCACATCCAGAATGTGTATATTGGGGACATTTTGGTGGTTCAGGTTGGATTTGGGACCCTGCACCAGGAGGAGAACCAACAAAAATGGCTTATATGACATTTTTATGTAAAGGTGATTATTATGATGCAGTTAATGATGCAGCGACATATTCTCAAGTTTCAAGTCCGCTTTACTATTATCGTGCTGAAGCACATTTATTGATCGTTGGGAGGAGAGTTGATGGTACAGGTAGTTCGTCAAATGCTCCTCCTATTGGAGTAGCGAAAGATGCATCAAATTCGATAATGTGGGGAGAATGTATGGATCATGTTTGGTGTCAAGAATATGAACCAAATATTTGTGCAGTAAATTTTGATTTCAGAAAAGATGCCCATGGACAAGCTATACGTGGACGAACAGGTGGTGCAAATAAAATACCTGGAGGAATAGTTCCTGGTACTGGTCAACCTTTTAATGTTAGTATTGGTGTTGGAACCGGTGGTGTATCAAAATTTTCGTTCAGGATGAAAATTTGGCATATAACTCATCCGTGTGCAGCTGTGAATGGGCTTGGTGGACATGTTCTTGGTAGTGGTGCAAAACCTGCTTCAGGTGCAGGACCATATTGGGTTACAACTGGTTCTATGGCAAGACAAAATTTGATGATTTCGTATGATCATTTTTGGTGTACAAATTATAATAAAGCATATTTGATGATCGATCTATATGCTTATAGTAGTAGTATGGTGCCACATGGTGGATATTATGTTTTGAGTGGAAACGATTGGGAAATAGTTGCCAATGAAGAATTAGACTTGGGTGTAGAAGTCGATGGTGCTCTCGAACAAATGAGATTTTTTAAAAATGGAATTTACAAAGAGACGATGGCATTCAATGCAGATGCATTAGCAGATGGTGTGAATGGTAAAAGTGGAGGGGTGGATTTGAAATGGGAATTTGGGAATGATTTGCATTTTGATAGTATACAGGAACAGCATTTGACAGGCTATAATGGGGGCGCGAATGATGAAAAGGGAAAGTGGGATTATGAGAACTATGGTAGTTTTGTTTTAGGTGGGGGGAAAGGAATGTACGCTGGTGAAGAGACGATATATTCAATGAAAGGAGTTATTAGTGAATTTTATATATGGGAAGGGGAATGGAGTACAGATCAAACCATAATGGAAAGTGGAGGAATTAAATATGATTGTCCAGTATGTTTGGTTCCGGGTTTGACAAGTAATAACTTGTTTGATGTCTCG
>Ga0099797_100687_pt1 | contig 20694 bp, 4 predicted proteins | sample Uncmet_Sort48C_1_FD_89871 | JGI IMG/M metagenome (GOLD analysis project Ga0099797, IMG submission 89871) | Marine eukaryotic communities from CALCOFI LINE 67, Pacific Ocean - C012_Sort48C_1 | ecosystem: Environmental > Aquatic > Marine > Oceanic | place: Pacific Ocean: Monterey Bay | collected...
TTTTTGCGCGACTACATTCTAAACCGTCGATGGGATGACGCTGGCAGTGGTAGTGCACCGCGCCACGGTGTTACGGGGGGAAACGATGATGAAGATAGGGATCATGTGGAAAAGGCTGAAGACTTTGAGCGATCGTACAATTTCAGGTTTGAAGAAAGCAACGCTGGTCATGTGATCTCCTATTCGAGGAATATTGAAGGCTCAATGCGCCGAAAGGATGACTCTCGAAAAAAAGAGAGGCAGTTAAAAAAAGAACGTAAAGCACTAGAGAAGCAAAAGAAACGTGAAGAGTTAAAGCGTTTGAAGAATCTAAAACGCCAAGAAATGGAAAAGAGACTTCGTGCTATTGAACAGGAGCTTGGTATGGAAGGGGAGCTGTCCAAAACATTCAGTATGGACATGTTAGAAGGAGATTTTGATTCTGAGAAGTTCGATGAGAAAATGAATAGTTTGTACAACGATGACTACTATAAGAACGACGATGAAGAAATTGTCCGCCCGCCTTCGGACGACCCTGACACCAAGGATAGTAGCGGCTCAGATTCCAGCAGCAGTAGTAGTGATAGCAGCAGCGATAGCAGCAGCAGTGATAGCAGCAGCAGTGATAGCAGCAGCGAAAGCGATAGTGATTCCGATGCTGAAACCCAAAAGAAACCAAACGGAAAAGGTGACAAGGGCAAAAATCTAGTCTCGAAAAAGAACAAAACGAATGAAGAAGATCCGAACATGCCCACCAGGAAAAAGGCGTTGGAGGCCCGAAAAAAGGCTCTGTTAGACCAGCATTTAGGCGAAATGTACGAGCTTGATTATGAGGATGTTATTGGAGGAATGCCTACACGCTTCAAGTACCGTGAAGTAGAAAAAGACTCTTTTGGACTGTCGGCGGAAGAAATATTAACAGCTAAAGACTCTCAATTGTCTCAATACGTTCCATTGAAGAAAATTGCTCCTTACCGCGACGGGAGGTGGCTTGCCTCTGGGAAATCGAGGAAGAACTTTCGGGCAAAAATCCGGGCAGAAAAGGAGCTATCTGCGAAGCAACAGGAGTTGCAGGCAGCGAAAGAGAAAGCAGATGCGAAAAACAAAGAGAAGGGTTCAAAGAAAAAAAAGAAACGAAAAGTCGAAGGTCTGTCAGACTCGCGGCTGGATGCGTACGGGCTGTAATAGACAAAAAATGTATCTATTATCTTTTTTGCTCCTTCGTATCCTCATCCATATCGCTTATATATAGCATTGCTAGAATAGTTTCTACCTACGAGGTCGACGTCAGCATGAGGACACACGGTCGGTTCACATTCAATGATCTCTCTCGCCACAATCCCATCGCAATAGTGTGTCTATGTCGTTGGTAGTCCTGTAAATTATGGCTTGAAATTCAGCGAAATATGAGACCAACCGCGGACAACATCGACATAGCATTGACACCCTGGGCGCGGGAGACTTGGTGATGATTCCGGTGTCATTTACATACTGGCAGTGTGTACTTACAAGACTATTTTATTTCGCCTGACACTTCTGTCGGTGAGGCTCTCACCCGTTGCGATGTACACGTACCACAGGTACTGATAGAGGGTGCCGATGCGCTTACTTGCGGGCTTGCGGGCTTGCGACCCCGCCATTCTGCACGTCAGAGGGCCTTTTTAGTTACCGTAGATGACTGCTGTGAACGACTGAGATTGTCTCTGTCTTTAGATTCTAAGTGCGAGGAATTTGGCTTCGTACGTGGGGAAAGTTTTTGTGTGGCAGGCGGGAGGATGGGGGCATATCTTAGCGAGCCGGTGACGACGAAGCACATAGAGACGGGGTCTGTGCAGGAAAAGTCCTGCCCAGTCAACGAGTATGCCGCGTGTGCGATGCAAGGGTGGCGTAAGCATCAAGAAGATGCTCATGTTTGTCCTCGAATTGTTTCGAAGGAGGGTGGTTGTAATGTTGTATTGGCTGGAGTTTACGATGGCCACGGCGGCGCTGAGGTCGCTCGGTACGTGGCCGCTCATCTGAGCACGATTTTGAAAGCGCTACCTGAGTACAAATCAGGTATGTATGAGAAGGCCTTGCAGACTGCGTACTTGCGACTGGACGATATGATGAAATCTTCCAAGGCGCAGTTTGAATTAAAACAGTTTGAATCTGATGCAGAACGGGACGAACGAGCGGATTTAAAGATCATGATGGCGAAGAGGAAGGCAAGGAAGTCAAAGGATACCAAGGCTGAACGAGGCAGCAATGTTTCGGCCATAGATGCTGGCAAGAGTGGTCAGGACAGTGGTGGACCTATGAAAATCTCAAAAGAAGTTCTAGATGAGCTTAACAACAGTGGGGAACTGGAAAAAAAGATCCTAAGCATTATTGAAGCCAACCAAAAAAATGGTGGGGAAATTGAGTTCGATACCGATTCAGAAGAAGACTCGGACGAAAGTTTCGAGCAAGAATCTTCGCAGGCCATGTCACCAGGCATGCCCATTGACGAAAAAAATGCCACAACTAACCCTGCATCTCCAGCTGATGGGATTCATGAGGCTGCGGGCGACTTGAACCATCCAGATGCTTACGGCGTTCATTCTGGTTGTACGGCTACATCAGTTTTGATTGTTGGCGACAATAAACTCATTTGTGCAAACTCCGGCGATTCGAGATGCGTGTTGTGCCGTAAGGGAGTTGCAGTCCCATTATCACGAGACCACAACCCTGATCAACAGGATGAATACGACCGCATTTATAAAGCAGGGGGTATGGTTAATGAAGAGGGTAGGGTCGAAGGAAATTTGAATCTATCAAGAGCTATTGGGGACTTATTTTACAAGAGTAATACATCAATAGCGCCGGAAGAGCAAATGATTACTGCCAATCCTGAAATTCAAACGATAGACCTCTGCTTGGACGATGAATTTTTGATAATCGCTTGCGATGGCATATGGAACGTCATGGACAATCAAGAAGTTGTAGATTTTGTGCGCCGAAAAATTGCTGAGGGGAAAACATTGGGTGAAATCTCTGGAGCTCTGTGTGATGTTTGTTTGTCGGCAGGCGTAGATGGGGATGGCACGGGTTGCGACAACGAAACTGTAGTTTTGATGACCCTGAGCCCTGACAAAAATGTCGTCGGCCAGATGATTCAGAAATCGTCCCCACCACGAGTTGTCTCAGGGGGGCCAGGCAATATCTTGAAAAGGTCTAGCTCGTCAGACGAATTTAATCAAAAGACAAAAAAATCCACAATTAATTAAACAAAGCGGTTCACTCTGCCCGCTTTTGAAAATGTGTCACATTATTTTTATCGCCGGATACAGAGCTTTCTGGAGTAATTTAATATGATATGTTAAGAAAAAAATGTCCTTGTTTTCCTTGAAGAAGTAAAACCTTTGAGAGTGTGTATTTAAATAAGAGAGAATACTGATCATCTTTTTCTATATCATACGAGTGTATGAAAATATATATATTATACTTCGTATTTATTTTAACATTTCTTTATTTTTTTGCTCCCTGGCTTCTTTCAGGGTATTCTTTTTGTGTGTCTGAGTACTCATGAAAATTTCTTTGCGTGACATCATGTAAAACTGTAAGGGGCCGCTATCATCGCGTAACTGTGTGGGGTTGAAGTTTGTTTGAATCGGGTTTAACACTCTCCGAACCATTTGCCGTTGTTGTGGAAGCCGAGGGCACGACACATACGACCTTCGCGGCCCACGGGAGTATTCTTCCGCAATTCGACCTGACCGCTTTTTGCCCCTCCATTTCGCTGTGGGGAAGCCAAGCACCTGCTCAGAAGGCAATGTCTGGTCGATGCGAGCATCGTGATGCCGTTGCACCAGCTCAAGGGCTTCTGCGCTCGTTATGCCATACAGCCTTCCCAAAAGGCATGCTGCAACAAGGCCTGCCCTTCCATGGCCATGCTCGGAGAAAATATACAGCCGCTGACCCGATCGAATCCGTCGCTCGATAGTATTTAGCAATGTAATGAAGTCCCGTTCTTCTGACTCTGTGGTTGGAATACCTTTCTTCTCGTCAATTTCGTGACTCATAAAGCGTACAAACTTGGTCAGCCTGTTCATTGCATACTCGCAATTTCGTAAGGAAGCTGCGGCCTCTATTTTTCGCGATACCATCACCGACTTCTGTGCAATCGCATAATCTTTAGCTTTTTCTGCCCCCAAAGCAGCACGTTTGTACCTTACTTTCGCCCCTTCCACAGATACACGTATTTCTTGGCGCAAGTCTGCATGGACTTTTAAAATCTCTTCCTCGTTCGCTTTGTCCCATTTTGAGAGGCACACAAATGTATCGACACCGTTCATTAGTAATTGTTGTATGCATGACCCATGTTTCTTTACTCCTCCCACTTTCGGCCGAGCGTCGCCTCTAGGAAATCCACCTATTAAGACACGTGCGTTCATGGCTGAACCATCCTCTCTCAAGTCCCCTTGCAGCAGCCAGTGGCTGTTGTCCGTTGGTCCTTGCATTCTCTCCTTGAAATTTCGCCACCTGTCTAGATTTGTGATGTGCATAACGCCTCCATTGTCAGTGTATGCTCCAATTGAATCACGGGTGAGCATAAGTGGCATGCGAATACCAAGGGCTGAATGCCATGGCACGGCATCGGGATCGTATTCTTTGACAAAATCTTCTGCATGCTGCGCTTCATACTCTCGAAACATTTCAATGCCTGACTTCGGCTTACTGGCTTTGCTCAATTGTGCAATAATGGCAGCAGACACCCTGTCCCACTTTTCGAATGCATCTTTTAGAAAACTTTCTCGCAGTTTGTTGACGTACTTCTTGATAATCTTCGCCCCTCGCTCACGGTCATGCCAAAAATTGTTGAGCTCATTCTTGGTCAAGTGAAACCATTTTGTGTCCAAGGTCAATCCATTTGCTCGTCGCAAACGCTGCGCTTGTCGGCGGCGAACTTCCTCTCGGGCTTTTTTTGCTATGCGTCGCCTTGCCCGTTGCTCTTTTCGATCGAGTGCTACACGCTGGCGAAACAAGACCAGTGCAACCCTGCGAGACAGGTAAGATCTCCAAAAGCATTGAAGTACGATGGCACAATGAACACGGTGCCGTGAATGAGCTTCTTTTTTGTCTTGTAATTTCCACAAAGCCAGACCAAGCTGACAACGCCCCCAGTGCAAGTGCTCTATTGCCCGCGTCAAACGTTTCATCCTGTACGGCTCACACTCTTCGATAATGTCCAATGGTACTAAAATGGTTCGCTCAATCCATAAATTATGCGTGGGGACCCACTCTTCGTCGCCCGAATCAATGCTGTCGTTGTCGTCGTCGTCTTCGTTTATACCACTGCTTTTCCGACTTATAAAATTTGGAAACTCAAGATTAAGTGTAGAAAGAATAGGAGTTGTTTCGATTAAAAATGGTCGAAAGCAGATGCATTGGCGGACAAACCGATTGTTTACTTCTTGTTCTTCCTCTGTCATCGGGTGCTTGGGGCTTCTTACTCGATAAACAATGGTGAACATGGCGGGTGACTTGCCACCTCGACGCATTTGCGAATCTGCAACGGTGGTCACCCGGCCGACAACTTTCAGTGCACTTGCTTTCCGATCGTCTGGGCTACATTCTACAACATGTGTCGGTCGAAGTTCACCATCAACATCGCATTCGAGACACCGAAATAAAACCATATCCCCTGCTTGAATCCCACGCACGTGTCTTCTCGGGGGATGCCGTATATTCGACCGTTTGATTATTCTATTTACCTCATCAATTTTTGACAATATTGTGTCTTTTCCGTACTCTCTGCGATGCCACTGTATCCAGGTCTTCCATTGCTCAAACCCTGCTTTACACATTTGAGCATGCATTCTCCATAATGTGTGCTTCATTTTTTGCTCCCGCTTTTCGTCCAAAGACTGTTGCCGTTCTACTGTAAATGCGATGCTCGTATATTTGTCTTCTACTGTGGAAGCTAACAAATAGTTCCACTCACCTTTCGCATCGTGTATGTCATAACCAATCTTTACAACCTCTCTTTTCGTCTTACTGGACCTGGTCTCAATACCGGCTGCTTTTAATTTTCGTTCCACTTCCTTTTTATTCGCTTGGCGCATATCGGCATATGCCCTACCTTGCAGCCGGGTGGAAAAATTTTGTGTATCGCCCAGGCCATATGGCATGAGAACGACTTTATTAGACTTTGATGACTGGATTCTGGGTAAAAATGTTTGTTTCTCCACGTGCAATGCTCCCATACTATGAAATTGGTGATTGTAAACATGCATGGCGTTCGTGGTAGGCATTTCTTCCTCGTTTATATGGTTTTCCTCGTCGTCGTCATCATCATCTCGAACACCGTCATGTGCTTTCTTGAAACGGTTGCCGGTTGCAAGTACATCAGCATCTTCTATGTCTGCACTTTGCTTGGTCGTACCAGCCTCTTCCCTTTCCTGCTCTCTTAACTTAAGCAAATCAGTCAAGGAAAGTTTTCCTACTCTGTGCATATCCTTTACTCTCTCAGCTTCGATGTGCCTGTTTTCCGAGGCTAGCGAGGCGTGCGACAAAGATTGCCGCCACAAAGCTGCCCGCCGTGAAGGAGAACCGAATGCATTCGTTCGTCGTGGCATCGTAAGTCTGCGCCGTGGGTTGACGGCTATTCTAATATTATACCCCTTGAAATTTGCCATTCCCAGGCCCATGCACGCCTCACTCTACGCACGGGTGTGAGCTTTCGCGCATGTTCAAATCAATGATCAACAGCAACGGACATTATTATGCATTGACCTGCCGATGGATGGCTCGTAGTATGATCACATCGCACAGTCGCACAGTCGCACAGTACTGTACACTTCATAAATCACACTGCAATGGCTTCTTCCCATTCCTTCATTCCTTCCAATCGTGTGTCAAGCATTGCTACTTGCTACCCAATACTGTCAGGATGCCTATGATACGGTCCTGTACTCAGACCAGCTTTACTTTTTCAAAAGCAAACGAGTATTTCGAAGAACAGACAAGGACAGAGGGAGAGATTGGACCAGATACTTTTTGACGAGCGTGGAAGTAATCTTGAACCGCATGGAGTTGGGGACTGCCCGACTGGTGGGTAGTTTTCTTGGAACGCATGGATCGAAAACATATGCCTTATTGTTGACCACGCGATTGACATATCACAGGAAGCTTCACAGTTCAAAATAATCATGAGTGGGTTTGTTGCACGGAGCCGCGGTAGAGGCGGTGGGAGTAGAGGACGCGGCGGTGGGAGAGGACGTGGCGGCGGTCGACGCGGTGGCGATCGACGTGGCGGACACGGTGGTGGGCGTGAGGCTCGGAAAGCATATCGCACTGCTGTTCAGGCTCGGCAACGAGAAAAGAAATTAGACGACGATGCAAACTATTTCTTCAGCACGTGCTTGAAATACCGCACACAGCCAGCTTCAAATTTTCCAAAAAATCTCACTGAACCAATGTCAGGAGCTGAAAAGGCTTTGTTTGGCACGGTTACAGGTACTGTTGGGATCAATTTTTCTGCGTACGAAGATATTCCAGTCAAGCGATCGGGCGCGGACTCTGACAAATACCCTGCCATGAAAACATTTCAAGATGCGGCCTTGGCCGGTGTACCTCTATTTTTGCAACGGAACATCAATTTGTGTGGCTACACGACCCCTACCCCTGTTCAAAAGCATGCTATTCCTATTGCCGTTGCAGGGATCGATGTCATGACATGCGCTCAAACTGGGAGCGGAAAGACTGCGGCATTTTTGCTGCCCCTTCTCGCACGCAAACTAAAAGTGCGTCAAGTGGACCAAAAATTTGGAGAAGACGACTCGGCTTGTTTGCCGATCGCTCTGGTAATGGCCCCAACAAGGGAACTCGCTCAGCAAATTCACGGTGAGGCGACGAAATTTTGCAATCGTTCTCCTTTTCGCACCGTCGTCGTCTACGGAGGATCCCCGCTGAAACCACAACTCATGGAACTGTCGAAAGGTACCGATCTTATTGTCGCTACCCCTGGGCGCTTGATCGACATGATGGAACGCGGCATCGTGTCTCTGCGCCAGTGCACGTATCTTTGTTTGGACGAAGCCGATCGAATGTTAGACATGGGATTTGAGCCTCAAATACGCCGGATAGTCGAAGGTGCCGACTTGCCAAAACAGAGGCAGACCCTGATGTTCTCTGCGACGTTTCCTCGAGAAATTCAAAAGCTCGCCAGTGATTTCATGAGAAAGTACATTTGGATAGGTGTCGGTCGTGTGGGAAGTACGACTGAAAACATCACCCAACATTTGATCGCGACAAAAGCACGGCAGAAACCAGACCCGCTGCTGCAAGCTCTAGCACGGGTGGAAGGGATGACTTTAGTCTTTGTTGCCAAAAAGAAGACAGCGGCTTGGCTCCATCACTTCATAAAGGAAAACGGTAATACTGCGTGTGCCATTCACGGAGACCGAACTCAGGCCGAAAGGGAACGGGCATTGGAAGACTTCAAATCCGGCAAAGCGCGCGTGATGGTTGCAACAGACGTCGCTTCTAGAGGCCTTGATATTAGTGGCGTAGCTCATGTAGTCAACTATGACCTTCCTGGCAATATTGATGATTATATTCATCGAATTGGTCGCACGGGGCGTGCAGGTAATGTTGGTGTAAGCACATCATTTTTTGTTCAAGAGCAAGGAAGGGATTGCAACATGAATGTGGCTCGTGGGCTCCAGAAATGCTTCAAAGACCACAACCAAGTCGTTCCAGACTTTCTAGAGTCCCTATGCCGTGGTGGCGCAGGTTTCCAGCATGGTGATGGGAAAAAAGCCGACTTCACCGACTACCGGAAAAGGGACACGTTTGATGGCGGGCGTGGCCGTAGTAATATTCGGGGAGCTCGAGGCCGAGGAGGTGCTTCTGGTAGAGGAGGCAGTCGTGGAGGTCGAGGCCAAGGAGGACGTACTTCTAGTAATATTCGGGGGGGTCGAGGCAGAGGAGGTACTTCTAATAATATTCGGGGGGGTCGAGGCCGAGGAAGTGCTTCTCGTAGAGAAGGCAGTCGTGGAGGTCGAGGAGGAAGCACCGCCGGCGGTCTTTTCATCGTTTGAATGGGGTACAATTTTTCTCGTTCATACATTCCGGTAACAGGAACATAGCATAAAAAAACCCGAAGCACCGCCGGCGGTCTTTTCATCGTATGAATGGGGTACAAATAATCCCTATCAACTAATGAACATTTCCTGTGTGTTTGCTCACTTCTCCTGTATCCTGTTTGTATGTTACGCTGGTCCTCGACAAGTACATTGTATTGCAATAGCACAATAGCACACATGAGAAAAAAAGACTGGAAACACATTGACGCGTGTCTTCTCTCAGTCTGAAGACACGCACAACGCCCGGGTCGCATCAGCGCTGTGTTTAGTGGTTAACACGTTCACGTATCTACAGCTTCATTGACGGACCATCCACGTTCACACATAAAATCCCTGTCAGACTGTATTTTTCATTTTGCAAGAACACCGCCTGTTGCAATCAAATCGATTCTGGAATGAACGAAGCATTCAACATACTGAACCGGGTCCGGTCGGCCGCGGGTGGACTCGACATGGGCCGAGTTCTGAAAATGAATGACATCTCTACCCGCACGCAAGACCATTTGAAGAAAACTTACATGGCACTTTGTGCGGGTGTCGGTGTTGCAGCCTTCGGGAGTTATATGCACCTCTTATATCACTTTGGTGGAATGGTGAGTAGCATTGGTTGTTTCCTGTTGCTCGGTATGTTGCACACAAGCAGAAGCGAAGGATTGCACGACTCCTCTGTCTTCCAAAAGCGACTCTGTTTCTACCTTGGATTTTGTCTGCTCAAAGGAATGAGCATTGGTGGGCTCATTGAAAGCTCTCTCTTTATCGACCCCACGATAGTCCTGGTTTCTTTTATTGGAACTGTTCTGGTATTTGGCTGCTTTACACTGGCCGCTCTCGTTGCGAAACGAAGAAGCTATATGTACTTGGCAGGTTTTCTAGGGAGTGCAATGTCCATTTTTTTCTGGATGAGCTTGGCGAACATGTTCTTTCGATCTGCCGCTATTTATAACGCACAAATTTACGGTGGGCTGCTTGTCTTTTCAGGTTATGTTATTGTGGACACTCAGATGATTGTCGAAAGATCAGAGTCGGGAAGCAAAGATTTCCTGTGGGCTGCATCGGAGCTTTTTACCGACTTTGTCGCGCTCTTTGTCCGAATTCTTATTCTGGTCATGAGGAACTCAAATCAACGTCGTCGACGTGAAGAAAATGATCGAAACTATCGGCGTCGGTATTAGTTTAAGTTTCCCTGGTATAATCTTGTGAGTAAATTGACTCCAATAAAATACGTCAATAACAGCCATTATTCAGTTTAGGGTACAGCAACCATGTACATTTATGGACAACTGCCTTGTGTAAAAAATGACGAAGAACAGATTGTATCGCAGGAAGTGTGGATTACTTATTATTCACACTTGATTAGTACAATTAGTACTGCTATGTTGGATTCTAAATTACTATAATGATTACTCAGACTCTATCAATCCTTGGACAACAGAGCAAAACTTTCTTGCAACTTTTTCGGCCAAACCTCCTGGGGTAGGCACAAATACGCAGTTTTCCCCACCGATGCTGTCCGAATATTGCTGATCAAAGAAGTGCGTTAAGTAAGTGCACCACAGATCAGCAGTGTACTCCGAATCAGCCATAACAAGCAAATTCTTGTGGTTTCCAGTAACTATTTTCCCAAAGGCATTCGTCTTCTTACTTTGAATCAGAGGTTGCTTTCCATCTTTCGCAACGGAAGAAAATATCATTATTCCATGAGGAGAATCGAAGTCATGAGGTTGACGAGCGCAACTCAACGTCTGTGTGTCCAACGGTATAACAGCTTTCCACATTAGTGAATCAGCCCTTTTTTGTGGGGAAAATTTTGGACTCTTTGGCTTCACAGCTGATGTTACCTGTGCGTTTGAGAAATCTCTTGCGTTTCGTTCCATACCAAATGTCCCTAAGAACGTAAATGTTTTTGAATCGATGATCTTCTCGACCTTCTTGATACCATTGTTCTTCCTTTCTGCAAGACCACCGACGAACACAAAATCTCCAGGACTTAATTTGTGGATGGCTGCAGTTGTTACAGATATTACAATTTCCTGGACAGACGCTTCGCGTCTTCGCTCTAGTTCTGTCTCCTCGATCGATACCTGGCCATCTCCAAGATGGCCATTAACTTTCCAACCAACAATGTTTTGTGTAATTACTTCGTCGTATGACAATTGCAACTTTGAAAGAGTGAACCATCGTTCCTTTAAAGTCGATATTTTTCCACCCCTTTTAAGCAAAGGGCCTTGCGTTCCTGCAGTTATCATAGCACTCCTTATCAGCAACTCACACTTGTTCATTTTCTTTCGATGCGGTCGAACTTCTATAGATTCTACCATCTTAAGTGGTAACATCCAGGACACAACTGCATTCTTCAAGCGTGCACCATCCACTGCGTGAATCAATAAAATTCTTTTCTCTGTTACGATTAACCAACGTGCACCACCTTCGCCTTCCTCATGGATCATAAGATAGTGCACCATATCTTCGTTACTATACGAGCCCGACGATACCTTCTTCAGCATGAAAAAGCCCATCGCGTCTAGTATATTATAAGGTTTATAGGGGCGATCCCGAATCTTGGGAAACGCACGTGGAAGTCGAATTCGTCCCATCAAGTATTTTTGTTTCGTTTTTCGAGCAGTTACCAACAAATTATGGTCGTGACCAGTGTTGCGATCCGACCACGCTTTGATGCCTTGTGATGTCTTCGCGACACCGTGGAAAATTCCCGCAATTGGTTTCATCGGTAGTCCTATGACACCTTTTCCTAAGCCTTTGACAAAACCTTTCGCGCCTCCTGTTTGAGCACCTCGCAGCGGATCCATTACCACCCCACTTAGACCATCAACAAATCCCATAAATACTGCGTGACCTCCTGCCTTCACATTCCAGGTAAAACCGTGGTCGACGCGGTCAATGTCTCGCACTCCCTTTGCTGCGCGTTGGTACTCTTCGTTAAAAGTCAATTGAGCAGCTCCCATGTTCAAAAGTTTGGCACCACCGCCAACCACACCGAATGTAACTGATGTGAGGCTAGAAGCAAGAGTCTGAGCACCCATTTTTGCACCATGTGTGAAACCCTTCATGCCGCCACTTCGTAAACCGGCAGCTGGTCGTACAATCAGATCTTTGACCCCACCAAAGACACTGGCAGGAGCTTCTAAGGCACTGGAAGCTCCAAGAATCTTCCGAACTTGCGTTTTCCCATGATCGATGTAGTGTTGTAAAAGTTTTGAAGTAAGGTCGGTCATTTCTCCACAATAATGATTGTGTTGTATTCCATCAAGAAGAACCAAAGCGGCTTCGAAATGCGTTAGGCCTAGTAAAAAGTCTAGAAACCTCTTTGTCCAAGAAGACCGAGTGGATGCGACGGTGACAGTATCGTCGTCATACAAAGATTCTTGAGGCATTTTTTCATCAAACGAGAGGCGTTTTTTCTCACCGCCAAAAGACAAGCGAACGCACACATCATTAATGTATGCGACGTGGCAGTATATCTTTTTCGCCAACGTCTGCTTCTCGCTGTGCTCTGATAGAGTACTACTCAAGACATTTGCTTGCTCCTCGTCTACTAACGTACCGATGTTACTGTTTGCTTGCGACCCGGAGGAATCGTCCTTGACTGAATATACCATGTTTACTATACTTTTTGCCAACTTTTCGTCGACTGTGACTTCTACGGGTGCCAAACTGAAATTAATGTGCTCAAAATAGTCGATCTCAGTGTGGGAAGTATCTTTGGCAAAACAAATGTGAAGAGCAGGGATTTCGCATGGGTTTTGCTTCACTTTCTTTACATATTTCCAAGGAAAATATGTTTGGCAGTGCTCGCAAAAGTAATCTATTTCGCTCTCAACAGCTGCAGCTTCAGCGGTTTTTTCTAATTTTTTGGGGGAGCCTGGCGGTTTGGTTAGACTGGCAAACTGCTTCTGACAAAACAACGTGGGATATGAAGCCTTTTCCATTTGGTTGTCCGCTTGCATCAGACCAACAGAAATGCCTGTTTGCTTGTCGTTCCCCTCAGTCCGTTCATAAAAGTGAACTGCGTGAAGAGATATGTAAAGCAGCTCTTGGCGCTTGAATTCACTCGACCCATTTTGAGGACAGTAATCATCAATCAAAGAAATTCCTACTAATGGTAATTCTACGTGCCTGGACTGAGCAGCAAGTAATTCAGTAGGCACATTAGGGGCAAAAGCCTCAACAGCCATCACAATAGACTGGCGTTTCAGCCGTCTATTTGTAGTTGATCTGGGAGCTTCTTCACTTTTTTCCCTCTTGTGCATGCGTCTTTTTGATCCTATCTTCTTTCGGACAGCGTTCAATAGATGCATCGCATCTCTTCGAACAGTTGTTTCGCGACGAATCTTGAGCACCTTGGAAACTCCCTTTACTTCTATAACATATTCAAACCCATCATCCAATCGTTTACTTTTATTTGAAACTGTATCCAGCATAATGGTTTTGCTAACTTGCAAATGATCATAAAGTTCCTTGCCATCCTGATAAGTCGCTTGACCACATTTCACCGAAAACTGAACGTGCAGTGCTCTGTTCGGTAAAAATGGCATATCCCAAGCAAATTCTTTAGGTGGTTTGCCAGCGCTGGCTTCAATCAATTCTTTCTGGCCCTCTATGTCTTGCCGAAACCGAACAGTACAGTCCTCCAGCTCATTTTTAATTAGGTATGGCGCATATTTCAAATCTTCCGGCTTAAATGTGATCACTACTTTTGCCCCTTGTTGCCTGATATTGATGCGCACAATGTAATTTTGTAGGCGATTTTTATCGTTCATTTTTTTTACATTCAGGTCAAAATCTTCGACGACATCCAGTGGAAAGAAACCCGACCACAAACTACCTTCTTTTTCAAAACGAATGCACATAGTCTTCTCCGCATTGGAATTGGGCCAATGATATGGATTTGATGACCCATCAGGTTCCAAAGAATCTTCAAACTCCATTCCACTCGTTCGAAAATCTGAAATCGATCCTTGCCGCAAATAAATTTTTTCCTTTAACGTGTTAATTAACACGAAACGGGAAGAAATTTTAATGCCCGTTGATCGAGCAAAAATTCCTTGCAATGGATGAGAACGAAGACTAATTTGGTAAGACTTTGCTTCATCTGCCACGCGAATATCTACATAATTTGACAACGTTGTGCTTAGTTCTATGATCTCTGACCATGTAGAATTACAGCACTTAATCCTCACTTGTTTATGACCTATGAGAAGAAAATTTCCCCAGTTTTCAAATGCAGAAGGTGAAGCCTTTCCCGTTGTAGAGTCTACATTTCTTTGGGAAAAACTACATTCATCGAGAGTATGACGCATGTACACTTTGTTTCCGTGCTCTTTCAAAGTCTCCACACATCTCTCACTTTCCAGTTTCATAGGCTTCATTTTGGAGTCTACATCGATAAAATAATTACTGGCGTCGCTATCGTCCAATTTACATTTTTGCTTCACTTCATTCATTAAAGCCAACAAGGTTTTCTTCGGGTGTATCTCGACTGTCAAAGACTCCAGCATATTTGTTGGTAAATAAACCGTCACCTTCACTATTTCCTCCGTAGTTTTTGCGGCTTCTTCGGAATCTTTTACTGGAGCGTCGGATACCTTCTTTGGCGAAGCTGCTATGACATCCTTTGACTTCAAATTAAACGACAGAAGATCTTTTGACTTATCCTTTTTCTTGTAACTAAAGGAATTTGACAGTTTTTTTTTTAAACTCTTATTATAAATTGGGAGCACATTGATGTCCGTTCCACTGCAATTCTCTATCCAAAATGGGCAAAACACAGCAACTGCATTGTCGGCGCTTAAAGCACACTTGAGCATTATGGGTGGGGGAGTAAAGCTTTCGTCTCCATCGGCACCTGCAAAATCAATGCCATTTAGAACGAATGATAACGAGTTCGCCTCTGACTTAAAAATTCCTTGAAGCTTCAACTCCTTTTCTTTACTCCATTGATAGTTTGCTAGCATAAACTGTATGTACACTCCTTGCAAATTATTGTGGAGTTGAATGCTTTTCCCTTCAGGAAGCACTCCATACGCTAAGAGGCCATTGTCATCAAAAAGTTTATAACTCAGAGCCTGCGGTAGAAGATTTTTTAGTTCCATGGCAGGCTTAATTGTAACGTCTCGTAATGTAGCCATGTGCTTCGTCTTTTTTCGATGTTGAGTCTGTCTTTCTTGCTTCGACAATGGCGTCGAAATTACTTGGTATTGAAAATGCCAAGAATTTTGACGCGAGTTCGATGACGGCGTAATAGCAGCTGTCAAAGAACGGTCGCTTACAACACCTTCTTTATCTCTTTTGCACTCTCCATATTTCTTGTCATTTTTTTGTTTTGTTTGGAATCTCGACTCATCTATAAGCACTTCGGCCCACTTAAATTCATCAGTGGGACGTGTCATAACTTTCCATTTTACTTGATATAAACCGATGGGAAAGCGGAACTGTTCTCCGGGTTTCAATTCAATTTCTCGGTTGGCAACACTCAGGGCAGATATATCCGTAGATTTGTCTTTAGGAACGAGCTTGAGCTGGATCCCGCTGGCACAATTGTTTGTTATTGAAAAGGTGGAGCTAATTGTGGCACACTTGCGTCCATCCGGTAGACTCAAGACTTCAATCAAGACGTTTTGGGTGCGCATTGGTTCGCTAAGTTTAAATCCCTCCAGTTTCCCTATTAATTTTGGCTTTGAAACACGCCTGCTGTCTTCATCTTCAATCCTCCGTAGTTCCAAGCACGACCTTCCAATAGCAGAAATATCAAACTGATCAGTCTGAAAGTGATCGTCGACGAAGACCAGTTGCAGTGCTCTAATTCCACGTGTTGAGAGCCGGCGTTGCCTAGCATCTGAACCGTCCCGAGAAATCTCAAGATCAATCATGCCCCCATTTTTTATCTTCATATTTTTTTCTGGTGAACATACGACGACCTCACGTCCACTCTCGTTCTTTAAAAAACAAACCATTTCGGTGGTGTCTGAGACTTGCGATTGCGAATTTGCAAAAATGTCTGTGGAGACAAGATATTGCAACAAATTTGAGGAAATATTCAAATTTAGCTCTGCCGGTGCATCCTCGTTATTAACGATTTTAACTTCGACGTCTTGTTTCTCGGCTTTATGCAGAGTATCGATTTTAAATTCTGTCGGCTCAAGAACCGGCTCCCACTGCATAATTCGATCATTGAAATAATTCGCCTCAATAGAAAATTCGATCAATCCCTCAAAATTCTTATTCTCTTTCCAGTTTAATGCACTTATCTTATCCATCCTCACACGAAAGAGACTAATGTTTCGGTGAGCTAAGATGTCTAGGTGTATAGGTTCAATCACTAATTGACTTTGCTCCAGTTTGTCCGTTTGAGGAATGGCCACTTCCTGAGTTTCTTCGATGGATTCATCATCGTCGTCGTCCGGGTTTACTTCCTGCTCCTCCGGCTGTGTCGATAAAATATCTTTCTGTAGCTCTTCAACAATATTTTGGATCTCGAAAATGTCAGTGATTGGTATTTGGAAACATACATCGGAAGCAATGTCTGCACGAACAAACCGTGTGCCTGTTACAAGCTGGTCGTTTGCTTCTGGCAAAGCAGAGACGACTAACGTCGTACGACTGACCTCTTTCTTATTCTGCGGTTTATCGCTATCATACCGCGCTTTTTGAACCACGAAACTTTGTTCTAATTGTACTTTAAGTGGCTGAAACAGAGAAAGAATTTGATTATGAAGCGATGGCTGGTCGTCGATGTGCATTAAGCTTAACCCTTTCAAAACCAGATCGACCCACAAATCACATTTTCCCGGCCCATTCTCGATGTCTTGACACCACTTATGGATGTACTGTGCATCTAACCAAATATTCATGCACTTTGAGTTGCTTGCGTATAGATTGTCCAAAAGCGAGACCACACACTCGGTAGCTGTAACATTCACACTGAGACCATATTTAGACATGTCAAATTTTGGATCAGCATCATACGTATAGACTGGCTCAACAAAAAAAGCTGTTAGTTGTGCAAAGGTTCTGCCTTGACCAAATAATCGTGTTTGATTTAAAACTACGTTACAGTGCATGGTTGTCCACGTGGAAAGCTGCTTGTAAACCAATTGCTTGTCACAATTAATGCTATCCAGAGGCAATAACACAGGCTTAAATTTCTTTTGTGACAGCAGAATTTCATTTGAATTAGAAACGTGTAAGCGGGCTGCAGAGACTTCCTGGACCATTGAATCGTCGGTTTTCATTGTAATAATATAATACAAATCTTTGAACGAGAGAAACGCAATGTCCATAGTTTCTGAGCCTTCTAAAAGAGGATTTGAATATTCGTACCCCGCATGCCTCTTGGTTTCTTCTGGGCGTTTTCCAGATTCAATGACTGCAAGCGACGCTTCGATCGCATGGACGTTCACATAACACCAGGTTGTTTTGCATTTTTGGGGATACACGTAATCCTCGGGAAAATGAAGACCCCCGCATTTTCCACAAGTAGGAATTGGTGTTTTAGGATAACAAGTCTCGATTGATTCGCCAAAATTTCCATAAATCATTGCTAGCACTTCACGATACTGTCTTCTCGTCAATGATAACGGTAACTTTTCTGCTTGGACATCTACAATCACAGTATTATTTTCCACATCCAAGGTATTCGGCAGATGGATCGTTGCATGTAAATGTAGGTCCTTAGCACAAATATTTTTGTCGTTGAGAGTTGTGATTTCAGCGCCCACTATACTTATTCTGAGTCCATCACGACCATCTTCCCTGTTCTTTGCAAGTAATAAACTATCAATTGTCTCACTTTGAGATGATGTGGGGGGAGGGAGGCGAGAAAATTGAGGGAGGCGATGGTGATCTAACACTGAAAACCCTAAAATTCCATTTTCAAAAAAGCTAGACTTCGAACAACAGCCCCCGCATGCTGAATCATGCCACAAATCAAGGTATTCAAAGTGAATTCGTAGAGCCCCCTCACCCTTGTCTAAAGAATATAGATTACTCGACGCTTCACCAGAACTTTGGACCAAGTCACATATGCTGTCGACAAGAATCACTTCTAGTTGAGTCCACCACGTCAGCGATTTTCTACTCTCGGTTAACTTGGAATCTCCATTCTCCTCGAAATACACAAAAGAACCCGGGCAGTTAACAAAGCTTTCGTCGTCGTCGTCGTCGTCACCCTCAGAAAGTTCTTCTACCCCTACACAGTCACCAAACTCGTCCTCGTCGATATCTTCAGGCTCGATGTATTCGTCCACATTCTCTTCTAAGGCTATTTCTTCCTGGGTTCTCAGGTCAAATTTAGTGACGGCAGGAAGGAGTAAGTCGATGATGTACTGTGTAATTTCCAGGGTAATGCGATTTAAATAGCTCACGTGCAATCTGTCTCCTCGAATCTTAATGACAGGAGAGTATACGTCTTCGCCTTCACCGGTAGCCGAGCAGTCGATACTCCATGCAACAGGCGCATTTTGATCACCATAATCCAAAGGAACTATAGCATGTCGATGATACTTTCCTTGCTCCGTTGTATCAATGAGCTTTAATTCGTGTGCTAATCCAGAATACTCCGAAGCTCCATTTTCGCGAAAAATGATGCATGTCAAAGATTTTTTCGCCTGCACAAGAGCTATCGATTTGTCATCTTCCATCAACAAATGTGCGTCTAAGTTCGATGTTGTAATTGAAAGGCTAAATCCTACTGTCATGTCGTAACCAGTTCGTGCCGCCTTCGGCTCTGTCACGGTCTCGGCAGTTGATGAATCAGGTCCTGAGAGAGGCCTAATGATATTTTTGATCAAAAAACAAATAAATCCATTCACCGAAGAGGACTCAAAGGGCACCGAGACATTCTGAACATAAACATTAATTCCCGTATAACTTCCTATGGCTACCCCTTCAACGTTAACATTGCTATCGACTGCGCACACTATTTGGGGGCCTGACTGTACATGCACACAGTTATGCAGATCGTTTGCTCCATCGCTTTCAATTGCAATGATCTCCCGACTGCTGTTTAAACGTAGCTTCTGAAAGCGTAGATTCAAGTCGAAGACAAGACCAGAAATGTCGATTTCTACAAAGATACCTTCGATGCACAGATCAAGATTATAGCCGCCGTCTTCCTTCGGAATCTTCAAGTCCACCTTATCCGTTATTGAGATTGTCCATAACGACAATGCACAATTATGAGCGAGAGTCTTCACGGTCACTGGGTCAGGCAAAGTTTGGGACATGACAATATTGTCGTGATCAGATTGTGACGAATCTACTTGCACCCTGTAAATCGCTGTGCACAACTTTTCCAATGACGACGGGGTCATTTCGAGGCCTACTGTAATTGAATCAATAATTACACTTCCAGTCACTTGTGCGTTACCACATCTGTGATATGGGCAGCTGTTTTCCGTCGATTCAACAGGCAAACTGAAAACACCAGGCGAAAAATCATAATATCCAGAATTCTCGCCCACAATTTCTTGACGTTGAGGCAGTTCCATACGCGTCCCAGAGATTTCTGCAAGTTTCTTCAATGCACAAGCGCTTGCATCCTCTGCCTTTGTCGAGGATATCGCTTGCTCAAGGAGGTTAAGCTGCTGAACTTCTATTATTGTTCCACGTTCTTCGCCGTGCTTGTAGACCTTCGTGTCTAGAATTTGGAGGCTGTATACATTCTCACGTGTCTCCACATTTCCAAGTTCAGCGGAAATCGAGACTTCAGAAATTGCCAGCAGATCGTCTGATACTGGGTTACAGAGCACTTTTTTAACGCCTACATTGCACCTAACATACTCCAAATCAGCGTTTATTTTCAATTCCTCCATGGTTATACTTATTTTCATTTCACCTGGCTTCTCATCTGCTTCCACGGCAACTTGTGGCGATGACACCCGGCCTTCGTCAGCATCTACTGATACCTTGCCGTCGGCAGGGGGCAGGTGCGATGGCCGCGTCAAAATTTCGAGGTTCATAGCTTGCAAAAATTCTTGGTCTTTCTTTGACAAAAATAAGCGAATTTCATCCCTGGAGAGGACTTCTATTGAGAAACTACTGGGAAGAAAACTTTGTTCTTTGCCGTCGTATTCCGTTCTGATTATGGCTTCGAGGTCGACGCCATCCAATATTTTAGGTCTGAATGTGCCGTCGCTCAAATCCTGTATTCCGACGGCAAACCTTGCTACTTTCACAAGAATTTCATTTCCTCCCAAAGCACCAACTCTAATTTCGCCAAGTTCCAATAGGAGAGCGTTCGAACTAAGGGCTCCATCGATCCTATTCGGGGTAACATCTACATATCGCAGTCTCGTGTTCCGTATAACAACATTGAAATTGGCAATAATACTTTTCAGGATGCTCCTTTTTAAACTGTTACCCCAACCCTTCTTGGTAGCTTTTCTAGTGATAATTGGAGGCTTTGTGTTGGTATTACCTAGCTCCTCGGCAGGAGTTTGTGCGGTGAACTTCAGTTCTCCCGCCTGGTCTTCTTTGGGGTCCGCTCCATCGTCCTTCGACCATGGCGCTCCGCCAACGTCTGCAGCAAGACCGTCCAGAGTAATACTAATTTCAGGTGACATCCACGGAATGGGAAGCTTTACATGTAGCC